>MDTB01016311.1_pt1 | contig 117351 bp, 111 predicted proteins | sample 811161 | NCBI WGS metagenome assembly MDTB01 (sample SAMN05326650, study PRJNA326480) | marine metagenome | isolation source: seawater | place: Mediterranean Sea | collected 2009 | reverse complement strand
CAATTCACTGGCTAAACACGCAATATCCTTTGACATCGTTTTTTTATCGAACCCTGTCCGAGTTTTTTCCGAATCTCCATATCCTCTTAAATCTGGAATAACCAAGTTGAACTGCGCCATCAAAGCGGGTGCCATTTTGTGCCACATCTGTCCCGTTTGCGGGTACCCATGCAGCAATATCAAAGTGGGGCCCTCACCTCCCGTCCAAACATTCATTCGAACCCCGTTGGCCCGAACGGTGGAGCGACTCATTCCCGTCATGAAATCAGACATATTTAACCTTCTATACAATCACCAAAAAATTACTCAATTAACTCATTATCTCTCATTGATAGAGATGTGCTCGGATTCTCCTCACACCTTCCGTAAGGATAGACACTGGCTTGGGAAAGGAAAATCGAACATGCTGATTCGCCTGATTGAAACCAAAATCTAAGCCAGGCGCGATTGCTACCCCAGCCTTCTCGAGTAAATCCTGACAAAATTGAAAACTATCGTTGGAAAACTCACTGCAGTCTGCATAAATATAGATAGCACCCGTCGGTTCAACGGGAATCCTGAAACCAATATTTTTCAATTCTGTTACCAAATAATCCCTCTGCTCCTGATAACGGGATCGGTACAAATTACATTCCTTAATGCTGTCGGGATGAAAAGCAGCAACCGCGGCCTTTTGAGCGACATCTGGACTCGAAATATATAAATTTTGAGCAAGCGTTTCAAAGGAATTGATGAACCTATCCGGCACTACGGCCCACCCTAATCGCCAACCAGTCATCGAAAAAAACTTAGAGAAACTATTTATTACAAATACGTCGTCGGCAAAATCTAAAGCCGAGGCTGCGTCTTGTCCGTACGTGATCCCATGATAGATCTCATCAACTATCAAAGTCCCAGCATTCGCTTGAACGACCCGATGAATATCTCTCAAAACATCATGTTCTATCATGGTTCCAGTGGGATTGGAGGGGCTTGCAACCATCACACCGACAGTGCGGTCCGTCCAATTTTTTTCCACTAATTCTGCGGTCAGTTGATAACTCGTTTCGGGACCAACCGGAATTAAAGTTGATGCCCCTTCCATTGTAGACACAAAATTACGATTGCAGGGATAGCTCGGATCAGACATGAGGATCTCGTCCCCAGGAGACACCAGCACTCCCATTGTCAGCAATAATGCACCAGAAGACCCAGTCGTTACGGCAATACGTTCTTTGGGAACATGAATTGCATATTTTTGCTGATACCACTGAGAAATCGCCTCACGCAATTCATCTCTGCCAAGGGCTGGTAAGTAGCGCATGCTATCCGCTTTAAGAGCGTTAACAGCGGCGTCAACAATTAAACTCGGCGTCGGAAAGTCAGGCTCTCCAACCGCCAAATTTACAACATCAACTCCAGATGCCTGGATCTCCATAGCCCGAGTAATGATTCGCATAACATGGAATGGCTCAATGTGCTCCAGTCGTTTTGCCTGATTTGCCAGGTTCTTGATGTTTTCAGTCCGCACTGCATCATCCATATTTAATTTATTTTCACTCCATGTTAAAGCGACCATTGTACCTTCTGAGTTATAAATTCCGTTTTCAAATTATTACGATGGTTTTCCCAGCATAGAGGCAAAGCCTAAAAATATTTAGTATACTTGTTGTCTATATAGTTGTTGTAACAATAGTTGTTTAGCATAAGGTTGCATAAACAATTAATTTATGGAGAGAAAAATGCGTATAGCGGTAATTGGCACGGGAGGAGTGGGAGGATACTTTGGAGCAAGACTTAGCGAGGCGGGCGAAGACGTTACTTTCATAGCTCGGGGGGCTCATTTAGAAGCAATGAAAAATAAAGGCTTAGCTATACACTCTCCGCTAGGGAACATGCATTTGGACAAGATCCAGTGCACTGATGATCCGAGCACTATAGCTCCAGTTGACATCGTGATGATTGCAGTCAAATTATGGGCAACAAACGAGGCGATTGAAGCAGCCAGACCTCTCCTGTCTGAAGGCACAGGAATCATCTCGTTTCAGAATGGAATCTTGGCTGAGGAGCTATTACTTAAAGCCTTCACAAAAACTCATGCTATGGGTGGGGTCGCCAATATAGCTGCACTCATCGAGGAGCCTGGCGTCATTCGCCATAACGGGACCATGGCAAGTCTGTTCTTTGGAGAACTGGATAATGAATCCTCGAGTCGATCAAAACTGCTGCTCGAAGCGTGCGAAAAGGCAAATATCACTGCTAGCATACCTGAGGACATTAATCGCGCGATCTGGGAAAAATATATCCGCTTAGTCACCATGGCGGCTATGACCACAATATGTAGAATGCCAATTGGTCCTATCCGGAACGATACCGATACAAGAAGCCTTCTAACCCAAATTTTGTCAGAGATAATAGCGGTCGCAAAAGCTAAAGGGATAAAATTCAGTGCCGACGTTGTAGCCGAACAACTATCAATCATAGATAGTTATCCACCAAGCATGGTAGCCTCGATGTGTGGAGATTTAAGGCGAGGATATAGACTGGAACTTCCTTGGTTTTCTGGAACAGTAACGAACCTCGGCAAGGACTTTAATATTCCCACGCCAGCAAATGCATTTGTCTACAGCGCTTTGAAACTCTTTGAAAACGGGAAACCTGAAGAAGCACAAATTTGAGACGGGACGTGAATTCGAAATAATAAAGGAGATATCCATGCCAGTTACAATTACAGGGTTTCAAGCTCGGGCCGTCGCTGCGCCAATCAAGCATCCACCGCGACCCGCCAGTGGCGTTATTGACTCAGCAGCCCTTATCCTAATTGACCTTCAAACCAACGAAGGAATAACAGGACATACTTACCTGTTCGCCTTTTCACAAAGCATGCTCAAACCAACTGTGGAGTGTTTTAACGCCGTTTGTGAACTCATTATGGGCGATGAAGCATCTCCGTTAGAGACCGATAGTAAACTGAGAAAGCACTTCACCCTGTACGATACGCATGGAATCTTAGGACAAGTACTTGCAGGTATAGACATGGCCCTCTGGGATATCCAAGCGAAAAGGCAAGGGGTCCCGCTTGCCGTTGCTCTGGGGGGCAAACCGTCCCAAATTAGAGCCTATAATAGTTGCGGGCTTTGGGCGAACGAGACTGCCAACACGCTACCCGAATTAGCACACGAACTCATTAATGACGGTGATTACACCGGCGTTAAAATGAGAATAGGTCGTGCCGACTTTAATTTGGACCTTGCTGCTGTCCGGGCAGTCAAAAAGGCGATTGGAGATGGAATAAGTTTAATGGTTGACTTCAATCAATCGCTATCGGTGAATGAAGCACTAAAAAGATGTCGAGTATTAGATCAAGAAGGGCTTTACTGGATTGAGGATCCTATCCGTCACGACGACTACGAGGGATGCGCCAAAATTCGTGCGACCATCGATACACCAATTCAAATCGGAGAAAATTTACTTAACTCATTGGAAATGAAGAAAGCCATCGATGCGGAGGCGGGGGATTTCTATATGCCAGATGTGCAAAGAATTGGGGGCGTCACCGGTTGGCTGAGAGCCGCCTCTTTGGCACAAGCGAATGCACTGGACCTCTCGTGCCACCTATTCCCCGAGATCAGTTGCCATCTTCTTTCCGCATCCCCCACGAGACACTGGCTTGAGTATGTGGATTGGTTCGCAGGCGTTGTTCAAGAGCCGATTCAAATAGTCGATGGTTTAGCAATTACGCCAGATAGGCCCGGTATTGGAATTTCATGGGATGAGAAAGCAGTCAATAAATATCTGGTATCTTGATATGAATGTCAAAATCTTTGGAATAAAAAATTGTGACACAATGAAAAAAGCGATGAAATGGCTTGACTCAAACAATATTGCATTTGAATTTCACGATTACAAAAAGGAAGGTGTTGACGACGAATGGCTTAAGAGATGGTGCGGCCTGGTAACTTGGGACACCCTACTCAACACACGAGGCACAACTTGGCGTAAACTACGTGAAGATGAGCGTTCAAACGTAAACGAAGAAAAAGCGTGTGAACTAATGAAGGCATATCCTTCATTAGTAAAAAGGCCGGTTTTGGTTGACTGCTCGGGGCAAGTGTATGTGGGCTTTTCTGAAGCTCAATATCAAGGAATAAAATTTTAAATCAGCACTTTAAAAAAACTCGATTACAGGTTTCTTACAAAATGGCTCTTCCAGAAAAAGATTCTCAAACCATTCTCGATAAGCTAACTAGCTTACTCAACGACCGCATCTCAACCAATGCATCGGTGAGAGATATACACGGTAAAGACGAATCGTGGCACCATCCACACCGACCAGACCTTGTAGCATTTCCCAAAACAACCGAAGAGGTCTCGGAAATCGTCAAGATATGTTCAGAATTCAATGTCCCTGTCATCGCTTATGGCACGGGCACTAGCCTTGAGGGCAATGTCATCCCTCACAACGGCGGTATTGTTGTTGATCTAATGCACATGGATCAGGTATTACGCGTAAACGCTGAAGATTTAGATTGCACCGTACAAGCGAGAGTAACTCGAAAACAACTCAACGAATTCATTAAAGACCAAGGATTATTTTTTCCAATCGACCCTGGAGCTGATGCCTCGCTAGGCGGGATGGCTGCCACCAGGGCTTCCGGAACCAATGCTGTTCGGTATGGGACGATGCGGGAGAATGTTCTTGGACTGACCGTTGTTCTCGCTGATGGGCGTATTATCCGCACATCTAGGAGAGCCCGTAAGTCTGCTGCTGGATATGATTTAACCCGATTGTTTGTGGGCTCTGAGGGTACCCTAGGGATTATTACAGAAGTTACATTAAAACTCTATGGTGTTCCTGAGGCGATGGCGGCAGCTGTGTGTTCTTTTGACTCGCTCGAGGGAGCAATTGATACGGTAATACAAACCATACAACTCGGAGTACCGGTTGCTCGTATCGAGTTACTGGACGACGTACAAATGGGTGCAGTTAATTCTTTTTCGCAGCTTGATTATCCTGTAAAAGATACGCTTTTCTTAGAATTTCATGGGAGCGAAACTGGCGTTAAGGAACAGGCGGAGACTGTTCAAGCTATTGCTGCTGAGAACTCTGGAGGGGAATTTAAATGGGCCACCAAACCTGAAGATAGAAATAAATTATGGGCAGCGAGGCATGATGTGACATACGCGACTAAAGCGCTTCGGGCTGGAGCAGAAGTATGGGCAACAGACGTATGCGTGCCAATTTCACGACTTGCTGAATGTATCTTAGAAACCAAAAAAGATTTAGCTGACAGCTTCCTCATGGCTCCGCTCGTCGGCCACGTTGGGGACGGGAACTTCCATCTCGGCTTCGTCATTAAGAGGGAAGAAGAACACGAAACGAAAGAGGCTGAGCGCTTAAATGATCGCTTAGTTATGCGAGCGATCGCGATGGACGGCACATGTACCGGTGAGCATGGCATTGGACTGGGTAAGATGAAGTTTTTAACAGCGGAACATGGTGAAGGTGTCTCTGTTATGCGTAGCATCAAAAAGTCTCTTGACCCAAAAAACATCATGAATCCCGGAAAAATATTTACCGTTTAATTTAACTAAGCTGCGCAATTGGACTCGCTGACTCAAATGGCGCTCGGAGCGTCAGTAAGCGCGGCGTGCGTGTCGCGTGGTGATAAACGCCGCGCAGCAATACTCGGGGCAGCACTTGGGACGCTACCAGATCTAGATATATTGATTAGCTATGCGGACCCCATTGATAATTTCATCGAACATCGAGGGTTCAGCCACTCACTCTTCGTACTCATCCCACTATCGATATTGATTTGGTTACTTGGGAAAAAACTTAGCGATCGAGTCACAAACGCACCATACCCTTGGCTAGCGTCTATCACGCTGGCTTTGATAACCCATCCTATTCTCGATGCTCATACGGTCTATGGGACTCAGCTCTTCTGGCCATTAAATAATCCACCTTTAATGTGGTCAACCATTTTTATAATTGATCCGATCTACACGCTACCACTCGTGGTTATTGCCTTGACCGTAATTATTGTTCCGCGCTGGAAGGGCATACAGAAAACCTTGGCGATTGGCCTTATATTGAGCTCCTGCTATCTTTCCTGGTCTTGGGTGGCCAAAAATCTGGTCGCCCAAGAACTCGCGTCTTACATGGCCGTCAAGGACATGAATTATAAAAAATATTTTACCGTTCCCACGCCATTCAACACGCTACTTTGGCGCATTGTAGCAATGACATCTGAGGGCTATTACGAGGGCTTTTACTCATTACGAAAACCTAATAACCCGATCAACTTTAGGTTCATCGGAATTGAACCCGAGGCGCAAGATATTGCATTAACCGAGGATGCATACAAAAAATTAAATTGGTTCTCCCACGGATTCCTGAAAACAGAAATTATCGATGATCGACTGATAATTAGTGACTTACGCATGGGCTTAGAGCCTGATTATGTTTTTCGGTTTGCGATTAGTGAAAAAAAAGATGGTAAATGGCGTGCTATTACACCCTTAAAAGTAGGAACCAGATACGATCAATCAAGATTAATAGAGATATTCAAAAAGCTTTAAAGCTAAATGTTAAAGCCTCACCAATTACACTTAATCAATTTTTTTATGCGCGCCATCACAGAAAGGTTTCATTTGAGAAGCTCCGCAGCGACACAATTTCACTTGGTTACCCTGCCAAATTACGGATCGTTCATCGACGAGGGACACAGGCCCGGATATATGCAAAGGCCCACCCTTGATTCCAGCGACAGCAGTTGATCCATCCTCTGGACTAGGTCTTTCGTTAGTGACCACGTACTCACACTCAAGCTGATCTTGCGTATTAAACGAAAAAGAGTTGTGAGATTCATCGCAAAACGGAGCGCGGCCCGTCCTTCCGCAACGACAGAACGCTAATGAATCATGTTTCATAACACGAGATAACATCTCCTCATTTAGGTAGACAAATGTGCCAAAAAAATAAAGCGGTCCATCTTTGATTACTTTAATCTTGAGCATGACCGATTGTTCTAATGTGCAGTCCAACCACCATCAACCGAATAGGAAGAACCAGTGATCGATGATGCTTGTTCGGAGGCAAGAAACAAAGCTAGCGCAGCAATTTCATTAACCTGTACAAATTTTCTAGTTGGCTGTCGCTCCAAGATTAAATTGCGGATCACCTCAGTCTGAGATATTGATTTTTCACGCGATAAGGTCTCAACCTGAGTTTTAACGAGAGGCGTCTCTACCCAACCTGGACAAATGGCGTTACAAGTAATCCCGGACTCGGCAACCTCCAAGGCTATTGTCTTAGTAAAGCCAATTAGCCCATGTTTCGCTGCCACATAAGCGGATTTGTTTACAGAGGCGACCAGTCCGTGAGCCGATGCAATATTGATGATTCTGCCAAACCCTTGATTACGCATACTTGGTATGAGTAATCGGCTCATATGAAATGCCGAGGATAAATTAACAGCCAAGATGAGGTCCCACTTGTCAATCGGAAAGTGCTCTACCGGCGACACATGCTGAACTCCAGCATTATTAATCAAAACATCGACTTCACCCAGGGCGTCACCTGCGTCTCCCGCGAAGCGCTCAATCTCACGAGGTTTCGACATGTCGGCTCCAGAAGAGAACACCTGAACACCAAAATCCTCTTTAATACCATGTTCAATTTCTTGTATATCTTGCGCATTGTCTAAACCATTCAAGCCAATATCGTAACCGTTCGATGCAAACTCTTTCGCAATTCCTAAGCCGATACCAGAAGTAGACCCAGTAATTAAAGCGACTTTCCTTCTACTCATAGCGATCCTCACACAGGCTATCTTCAACAAATTTCGTTATAGCATCAATCGTGGCACGGGTTTGGTCAACATGCGGAGAATGCCCACACTCCTTTAGGATGACTCGTTGAGTCGGCGCTGGCGATAACTTTTCAATAACTTCAACTTGCGCTAACGATCCATATGGATCGTTAGCGCTTTGAATGAGCAAAGATTCACAAGTAAGGTTTTCAACATACGTTTTAATATCCCAATGCCTAAACTCCTGCGATAACCAAATGTCGTTCCAACCCCAAAATGCGGATTTGACATCCGCATGGTAGCGTTCTAACTTCTTAGGTAACTCTGTTGTTTCAAAGGCAACTCGAGCCTGCTCAATGCTCTCTACCGTTAAGTCTTCTACAAAAACATGAGGCGCCATCAAGACCAGTCCGCCCACGTCGTATCCTCCGCCATTATGAATCAAAGCGATAGAGGCTCCATCACTATGTCCAATGAGTATCGGCCTATGGACGTTTATGTGTTTTAAGAACTCTGGAAGAATATTAAGGGCCTCTTCATGCATATATTTAATCGGTCTTTTCTCGGCAAGAGGAGTGGATCCACCGTAACCATACCTGGAGTAAGTGAATACACGGCAGCCTGTCGCTGAAGCCAAGTCCTCAGGAAAGCTCTTCCATAAACCAACGGAGCCCAAACCCTCATGCAGCAAAACTAACGCATCACCAGTGGCAATTACGTCATCGGACTCGACGCATCGATACTCCAAACGTTTATCATCGAGATCAAAATAACTATCCGTAATTTTCATCCTTAAAGCCCTCCTAAAAAGTGAGACTCAGCAGAGGCATCAGACTCCCAACCAGTTTTTAAGTGCTTCTGGATGCTCAATTAATTTTGGTGAAACATCATCAAATACAATCTTACCTTTAACCATTACGACACATCGATTTGATATTTTTGAAACTGCTTTAAAGTTCTTATCGACAATTAGAGCCGAAATACCAGATTCTTGTACGACTTTAATTATGCCCCATATGTCTTGCGCAATTAGAGGCGCAAGTCCCTCGGTAGCCTCATCCAATATCAATAAATCAGGATTGGTTAATAAGGCTCGGCCGATACTCAACATCTGCTGCTCGCCTCCAGACAATTGCTGCCCCCCATGCATCAATCGTTCCTTGAGCCGAGGAAAACTATCAAGCACTCGATCATAGGTCCACTCTATCCGACCCTCGAAACCCGATCGAGCAGCTAAGATTAAGTTTTCTTTGACAGATAAATTCTTGAAAATCCCGCGGCCCTCAGGCACGTACGCTATACCGCCTCTCGCAAGCGTATGAGTAGGTAAGGTTTTGGTATTCTGCTCTCGGAATTGAATTTCACCAGAGCTAATAGAAACCAAGCCCAAAAGACACTTTATTAACGTGGTCTTACCCATTCCATTTCTACCCATGAGCCCCACCGTTTCACCACGTTTAATTTCCAGATTCACGCCGTGAAGCACATGACTCAAACCATAGTGCGCATGCAGGTCTGTCAATTTAACAAGCGTATTAAGCATCAATAGATGTGCCTAAATAAGCCTCTTGGACTCGAGGGCTTGAGCGAACGACGGCAGGTTTATCACTTTCAATAATCTCGCCATTTTGCATCACTGTTAGCGTATCAGCTAACGCAAACACTGCGTCCATATCATGCTCTACCAATATAACTGCAAAGTCTGATCGGATTCTCTGAAGCAGCGCTATCATGTTTAAAGACTCTTCCGCACCCATACCAGCTAGAGGCTCATCTAACAGTAATACCTTTGGGTCAGTTGCTAATGCTAATGCGATTTCGATCTGTCTCTGTTCTCCGTGAGATAGCTCACTGGCCTTCTTATATGAAAGTGAATCCAGCTGCAATCTTTCTATCACACGCCTAGACCCACTTTCGACATCAGGATAAGCATTAACGCTTCTCATAAATTGCATAGACATATCGAGACGAGACTGAACGGCAATGTTGCAGTTCTCAAGGACGCTTAGACTGGGATAAATATTAGTGCGCTGATAACTACGACCTACTCCCAGAAGACTCATCTTTGTAGACCCATATCCAGTGACGTCGACCCCATCAACCACTATTTTTCCTTCAGTCGGCCGTAACTCCCCCGACAATAAGTTCATCAAGGTACTTTTACCGGCACCGTTAGGACCTATAACAGCATGAATATGCCCTCGCTCGCAGGACAGGGAAACTTTCGAGACAGCGGTTAATCCAGAGAATTTTTTTGTCAGCCCTCGAGCCTCAATTAGCGCCCCCACCTTAAGATCCTTTTTTAAAAAACTTAAATCCAACCAATCCATGTGGAAAGAAAAGTGCAACAAGAACAATGGCAACCCCAGTCAAGAGCTGCCAATGTTTGGTGACCATTTGAAAGCCTTCCTCAACGAGCATTAGGGTCGTGGTCCCAATCACCGGTCCAAGTATTGCGCCTTTACCCCCTAAAATTACCATCATCAGCGCGTGCCCTGATACATGCCAACCAACCATTTCGGGATTAACAACTCCAAACTGAACTGCAGACAAAAACCCGCTTACAGCGGCGATCATACTCGCGATCACAAAACACACTAATTTAAATTTATAAGTATTGTAACCAAGCGCCTTAGTTCTATGCTCATTAACACAAATACCTGCTAGTACCCGGCCAAATGGAGAATGAATTATTGCTCTAATAACTATTAGCACTATAACTGCTGTGATCAGGGCTAGATAATAAAAGTGAACCACATTCGCCAGATCAAGCTGCCACCAGTCAAAAAAGCTTACGTCAGGTCGACTATTGATATACATACCATCCGAGCCGCCTGCCAAATCCGTATCATGTAAAAAATAGAACAGCATTTCACCTAGCGCCAATGTAGACATGATGAAAAATATACCTTTAGTGCGCAGAACCAGCGCTCCGAAAATTACACCAAGCACACCCGTACAAAGGATACTGGCAAGCAGTGCAACAAAAAAGTTCATAGCTGAGTCCACAGGACTCAAAAGTGCCAAAACGTATCCTGAGAATCCGAAAAATGCAGCATGACCAAGACTAACTAAGCCTGTAAAACCTACTAATAGATTTAAGCTACTCACAAACACAATCATTATTAGGATCTTCGAAGCAAATTGTATATAGAACCGATCGCCCCAAAATGGAAGTAGAAGCAGCGCAAGGAAAATTAATCCAAAAAAAAGTTTTCGAAGTATAGCCCTCAATTAATACTCCTTACCAAATATACCTTGAGGACGAAAGATCAATATCAAGGCCATAAGTGCGAAGATACTCATGCCAGCCATTTCAGGAAAAATATTTATTCCGAAAATATCGAGACTCATTACCTTACCAAAGGTATCAATCAAACCAACCAGCAAGGCCGCAACCATCGCCCCCTTAATTGAACCTAGGCCGCCAATTACAACAACTACGAAACTGACAATTAACACCTGACTTCCCATTCCCGGAAATACGGAGGATATCGGCGCCGATATCATTCCTGAAAAAGCAGCAAGTGACACTCCGAGAGCGAATATAAATCTATAAACCAGTCCAATATTTATGCCCAACGCTTTCGTCATTTCCCGGTCAGACTCGCCAGCCCTGATCATCATACCCAAGCGGGTGTGTTGTATGCCGAAGTACATCAAAATAGCAATAACAACGCATACTCCCGAAAGCCATAGTCGATAAATAGGATAAGCTAAATTTTCAGTTAATTGAATTGATCCATCCAATAATGCTGGGATAGCAACACTATGCACATCATCACCCCATATAACACTCCGCAACTCAGAAAAAATCAGTATCAAACCATAAGTAACCAGTACTTGCTGCAGGTGGTCTCGATCGTACAAGAACCGAATGAACATCCATTCGAGAACTAATCCTAGAAGAAATGCAGCCGCTACTCCAACAAACAACCCAAACCAAAAATTTTCTAACCACCCCATCAATGACCAGGCTAGGTAAGCACCGATCATATAAAAACTGCCATGAGCAATATTAATTACGCCCATAATGCCGAAAATTAGCGTTAAACCACTGGCCACCAGAAACAACAATAAACCGTATTGAATACCGTTCATGGCTTGAATAAAAATTGCGAATGCGTCCATTTTTGGTCTTAGCTCATAACACTTGAGAGATCGTCAATAATATTGTCGACCACTTGTGCCGTAACCAACTGATTCACACCAATCAGTTCGTCATCTTTCCAGTGCATGAGATCGAGCGCCGATGACGGCAAAACTTGAATTGAGCCCGTTTTCAACATACTCACCTCAGACGCCGCCGCAGATAGTGCCGCAAAAATTCCACCACCCGTGGGCCTTAGTACGACTACATGCACATGAGCACCTTTCGCATGTTTCTGTCTCAAGCATATCGCTAAAGTTGAGAGATACTCTGACAAAAGTAAACGCTCGTCGCTTAAATTAGGTGAATGACTCGAGCAAGCGATAAGAATTTTTATGCTCAACACAGAATTTGACAAAGCATTAATCGCAGACGTTAAATCAAGAATAGCTTCAGCATCAGCGAAATAATCGGCGGCCAAAGCGTAAACCGCCATCCCCTCATCAATATGATTATTTAACACTAATAGCGTCGACTTACCGGACCAATTGGTCAGACCACCAATTTCATCGAAATTAATCATAGGGTGAGTGGTTTTTTCATTGTGCTGGCGCTCGGAACGGACTAACCTTTTGTCGGGAAATCTATGCTTCAGTTCGTTTAAAAAACTAATATTTGACATGGTCAACTTTTGCCTAGATGACAAAAAACGATACATGCCTAACTGATACGCCTTTTCATCGTCGTCTATCAACTGAAACCTGCTTGATGTTTTAGCACGAGCCACTCCGCTTAATACACCCTGGATATCATCGAGCGTTACGGAATCGTGGTCAAAATCTTTATTCAGCGCTTTGATTAATTTAGGGCCAGACATTGCAATCTGTGAACCAGCATTTACTAATACCATGTCGCTGATTGCCGCCAGCATACTACCGCCACCGTAACAATGCCTCATGACCAAAGATAACACCGGAAGTCCATCCAATTTAGCCTCAAGCAATTCTCTGTAAAGGAACCTAAAAGCTGCCAAACTCTTAGCGCCTTCCGTGACTCGAACTCCACCTGTGTTAAGTAGCATAACCAATGGAAACTTCGATTTTTTAGCTATTCTTATTGCTGCTCGCAGCTGGCCCGCTTCGCGGACGCCAATTGAGCCACCGTAAAGGCTAAAATCGAATCCTATGACCACTACATTAATCTCTCCTAGAGCGCCTCGAGCAACACGTAGATCTCCTGGAAAATCACATTCAATTTCTATTAGCTCATTAAAAAGCAGCTTTAACTGTTGATCCAGATCAAGTTGAGACAAACGCATATCGATGTCTAAAAACGAAACTTAGTTAACTAAGACGCGACAGCATCGCGATTAACTGTCAATCGCCTAAGGGGTATATTAATAATTTTCTCTAACATCCCAGTGGTCTCGTTAGGATTAAAGATCACATCCTGAGGCTGGATCTTCTAAACCTTCCCACGCTGTGCCCACTACATTATTAATTCCGTTTTCCACTCTGACTGTATAGAAGTTTTGAATGGGATTATGGGCTCGGGACATTATCCAGGATCCGCGCGGACTATCAATTTCTGCCCCCTCCATAGCGCTGATTGCCTCAGCTTTCAGAGATAAATCACCGGATGTCTCCTGTAGTGCTTTTATCAATAATAACCCGGCATCATAACCTTGAACGGCATAGACGTCTGCCTCTTCACTATAAGCCGCTCTGTAGGCTTTTCGGAAAGCTAGATTTTTAGCATTCTGCAATCCATCAGCATAATGAAGTGTCGTCGTAATTCCTTCAGCCGACTCGCCCTGAGCTTCAAGAACTCCCTCCGTTAAAAAGCCTGATCCATAAAGTGGTATCGAGGATTTAAGTCCCGCCGCAGCATAATCTTTGACAAACTTTACGGCGCCACCCCCAGCGAAGAAGCAAGCAACGGCGTCAGGTTTTAGAGAGGCTATTTCCGTGAGAATAGCCTGAAATTCAACGTTCGGGAAAGGCACGAACAATTCTTTAATAACCTCGCCTCCAGCAGCTTCAAAACCCTCCCTAAATGAGCCAAGTGCCTCTTCTCCAGCACCATACTTCCATGTCACAAAAACCGATCTTCTATGCCCTTGCTCCACCATAATACGGCCAAGTGGATGAGTAGGTTGCCAATTAGAGAAAGATGTCCGAAATACGTTTGAAGCACACATTGCACCGGTGGCTGCATTCGCACCAGCATTCGGAATAATCACCAAAGACCCGGTTTCGCGAGCAACTTTTATCATACCCATAGCAACACCGGAATGGACGGTACCAATAACGACGTCAACATTATCTCTAGTCATAATCTTATTCGCGTTATCGGTCGCCTTCGCCGGATTTGATTCATCATCTACCGTGAAAAACTCAATGGTTTTTCCAAATGGACTATCTCCCAGCTCACTCAAGGCCAACTTAAATCCATTCTCAATCGCCATCCCAAGCTTCGCGTAAGTTCCCGTATAAGGCAACATAAAACCTATGCGAATTACATCATTATTTTTACTGCAACCAGCTAGCGATAAAAACGACAATCCAGCCAAAGCTGAAGTGCCAGCCAGAAATTGACGACGATTAGTGTTAAACATCCTGTTCCCCTTTAAACTTTTTTATCATTTTTTTACGTTCTCTGCCGTAACTTGAACCGTTGAATTTTACCCGTCGCTGTTTTAGGCAACTCATCGACAAACTCAATCCACCTTGGATATTTAAACGGTGCAAGCTTGGATTTAACATACTCTTTTAAATCTTCTACCAATTCGGAAGATGCCTGAGATGAATCCACCAGCACCACATACGCTCGTGGCTTTATAAGTTTATCCTCATCTTCATCGCCCACTACTGCAGCCTCAAGAACCGCAGCATGTGATACCAGAACTCCCTCCACTTCGAAAGGGGAAACGTACAACCCGCTCACCTTGAGCATATCGTCTGATCGTCCACCATAAGTATAAAACCCTTGCGCATCTACACTATACTTATCTCCGGCACGGGTCCACTCACCACAAAACGTTTCTCGCGACTTTTGTCTTTGGTTCCAGTACAAGTTTGCTGCTGAAGGCCCTTTAATCTGGAGCTCTCCCAGCTCGCCTGTAGGAACGTCCTGTCCATTTTCATCAACTAATCGTATTTCGTATCCTGGTACGGGCTTGCCCGTACTGCCATATTGACAATCCCCCGGTCGGTTTGACAAAAATATATGCAACATTTCAGTGGAACCGATACCGTCCAATATTTCGCTACCGAAGTGTGATGTCCATCGCTTTCCGATTTCTGCAGGTAGTGCCTCGCCGGCAGAAGTCGCCACTCGAATCGAGACCTCAGAGCGATTGGGCAAATGATCACTTGCTAGCATCGCTCCGAATAAAGTAGGAACACCATAAAATATAGTGGGTTGATGCTCTTTCAATCTCTTAAATACCGAATCAGGTGTAGGTCTCTCTGCCATTAAGACAGTCGTTGCTCCAACCGATAGAGGAAATGTAAGTCCATTTCCCAATCCATATGCGAAAAATAATTTAGCAGCAGAAAAGACGACATCAGTTTCTTTGATACCTAAAACTGGCTTAGCATAAAGTTCGGCTGTGTGCGCTAAGCTGGAGTGGACGTGAATCGTGCCCTTTGGAGCTCCTGTTGATCCTGATGAATATAACCAAAAACAGCTATCATCACACGAGGTAACAGCAGGGTCGCACTCATCGCTGGCTAAACTTTGAAGCCTTTGTAAGTTGTGATATCCAGATAATTCGTCTCCCGAGACGATAATATGTTGCAAATATTTTGATTTCGAAATTGCTCTGTCCAGTTTTTCCATCAACGACGATGTAACAATTAGCGCCTTAGCGCGACTATCTTCCAACATGAACTCATAGTCGTCTGGCGTTAACAAGGTATTCACAGCAATCGGAACAACGCCCACCTTAATGGCTCCAAGGAATACAGCGGGAAAATCAACCGTATCCGAATGCACAATCATAATGCGATCTTCTATATTGAGGCCAAGCTTCAAAAAGGCATTACCCGATTGGTTCGCACGTGCTATCAACTCCTCATATGTGTAACGTCCAGCGTCATCAATATAAGCTATTTTCTTGGATCGACCCGCAAGAATATTGCGCTCCAAAAGGTCATGTGCCGCGTTAAATGCTCGAGGCATATGAATGATAGGAGGACTCGTAGAGTGATCAGACGAATAGCTCTTCAACTTCGTGGTGTCACTTTTCAACACGCTTTATTCTCTTCACTTTGAATTTAGTTTGGATTTGATCAAGTTACTCACTTTTGGGACCAGACGCTTTCACATAATGTTAACCAACCCTGAGACCAATCAGCGGCCTCCTCCTCTGGCATTGTGCCAGAGCTGGCATCATGCATTAGTATATCGCCTATTCGGACAGCTCCGCACGAGTTTAAAAGCTCATCAAACCGTTTTCCTCCAAAGCAATATGTTTCAGCATACGTTCGGTCACCTAGTGCAATGACGCCATAATACATCTTTCGTAAATCGGGCTTTGCATCATCAATAGCCTCGATGAAAGACCTAGCATTATCTGGAACGTCGCCCTGCCCATAGGTAGACGTACAAATTAAATGAACGTGGTCAGATTCAAATACTTCAGGAGTCAATCGATCCATATCTATTGTCTGCACCGCGATTCCATCGCCATCGAATCTCAACTCCAACTCTTGTGCAACCAATTGGGCATTGCCGGTCATGGTGCCAATCAAGATTTTGATCTGTTTACTCATATACCTACCGCCGCTCCAAACACTTACAATACGCAATATATAATATGCAATATATTACCTATAAAGACATATTTGATGATTTATTATACACTTTTACGGAATTTGTAGTATCATTCACTACTTATCTTTTAAAAAAGCAATATAGTGCAATTAGTAAGGAACTTGACTGCGCCGTCTATGTCTAGGAGTACTGATAGTTTTAAAAAATTATAACGACGTAGGAAGATTAATTATGCTTGGAACAGCGCATCATACTGGGATCAATCATGGCTCGACTCTGCCAACAAATACACGGGAAACGGCCAACTCCGAATTCCTGAGCTTAGTCGGATCCAGAGTTAAAAAAATTCGTAAAGAAAAAAAACTGACTAGAAAAGTTTTGTCCGAACATTCAGGGGTATCGGAGAGGTATCTCGCCTTATTAGAGTCCGGTCAAGGCAATGTATCCATAGCACTTTTACGGCAAGTAGCGCAATCTTTAGACGTCGAACCAGAGATTCTTATCTCAAATACTGCTCCAGTGAATTCAGAATCACGCCTGTTACTAGGATTACTGGGGGGCCTAACGAGTTCCGATCGACTAAGACTCAAAAATCAGATACTGAAAGAACTCCGTAATTCTCCAGTAAGCCGCAGTTATCGGATAGCGCTAATTGGAATGAAAGGGGCGGGAAAAACAACCGTAGGAGAAAGACTCTCGACCATCTTAGACATCCCGTTTGTTGAGATTGATAAGGAAATTGAGAAACTTGCAGATGCTCCATTATCTGAAATTTTTATTACCTACGGACAAGAAGGTTATAGGAATTTAGAGAAAACTTGTCTGGAAAATTTATTACGGAACGGCAGTAACTGTATTATTTCAACCGGCGGAGGCATTGTTCAAGAACCATCGGTTTATGATCTCCTTTTATCTACTTGCTACACAGTATGGTTGAAAGCTTCTCCAAAAGAACATATGGACAGAGTCGTTGCACAAGGTGATCTCAGACCCATCGCCGGAAACAGTAAAGCTATGGATCAATTAAAAAATATTCTTCTCAAGCGACAATCAAGCTACGAAAAGGCAGATTTAACAGTGACGACTGACGGGAAAGCCCCCGGAATTATTGCTAGTCAAATTCTTGCGGATCGAACGCTTCGAAAGTTAATACAGCACACAAATTAAACCGGACACTTAACAACCATGCAGCCATTAGTCCAAAAAGAAGAAAGATCTACTGCTGACGTAGTGCTCTTTGACACCCGGCCCGAACAATACAAACATTGGACGCTGTCAATCGCAGATAACACCGCGATATTGAGTATGGATGTAAACGAAGATGAAGGCTTAAAACCTGGATATAAGCTCAAACTCAACTCCTACGACTTGGGCGTTGATATCGAACTCTATGACGCCATTAATCGAATCAGGTTCGAGCATCCCAGGGTCAAATGCGTCGTGATTACTTCCGCGAAGGAGAGGATGTTTTGCTCCGGAGCCAATATCTATATGCTTGGACAATCAAGCCATCCTTGGAAAGTAAATTTTTGTAAGTTCACGAATGAAACCAGAAATGGCATTGAGGATTCAAGCAAACATGAGGGTCTTAAATTTCTGGCGGCAATTAACGGCACTATCGCGGGCGGAGGTTACGAACTTGCGCTAGCCTGCGATAAGTTGCTCATGATTGATGACCGTTCGTCTAGCGTAAGTCTTCCGGAGGTGCCGCTTTTGGGTGTTCTACCCGGCACCGGGGGACTCACACGAGTCATTGACAAGCGGAAGGTGAGAAGAGACCTGGCAGATGTATTTTGCTCAACGAGTGAAGGCGTCCGGGCCGAACGTGCAAAAAAATGGGGTCTAGTCGACGAAATTGCCAAACCAAACATGTTCGATGAAGCGCGGAACCAATTAATTTCAAAACTAACTTCTCAAAGTAAGCGACCAAACGAAGCCGTCGGCGTGAACCTGACGAAATTAGATAGAACTATGGACAATGATGGAATCCATTACTCAACAATTGATGTTGATATCAACAGAGCCTCACGAACGGCGTCAATAACCATAAAAGCGCCGCCTGCTTCATTATCAGCAGATCTGAATTCCATTCTTAAAGCCGGAGCATCGTGGTGGCCGCTGACATTTGCAAGAGAATTAGATGACACGATACTGCTATTGCGGACTAACGAACTAGAGATCGGGACTTGGATTTTTCGAACAAGCGGTCGCGTGACAGACGTGCTTGAAATGGATCGCATACTTAATAAACATCAAGAAAATTGGTTCGTAAAAGAGACTTTAGGGTATTTACGCCGCACGTTAGCCCGCCTTGATGTATCGTCAAGAACAATATTCTCGCTTATCGACGAGGATTCATGCTTTGCGGGAACATTATTTGAAATTGCGCTCTCTTCAGATCGCGTTTTTATGCTATCAGAAACGGAAAATGGTACTAAACCAAACATTGCTCTTTCAATATTAAATTTTGGGAGCTTTCCAATGGTCAACCATCTCACTAGGCTCCAAAATCGTTTTTACGGCCACGAAGATCAGCTGGAAGTATTAACACCCATTGAGGGTCAGTTGCTGAATGCAGAAGAGGCGCTTGAGTTGGGATTGGTAACATTTGCCCCGGATGATATAGATTGGGATGACGAAATTCGAATAGCACTCGAGGAGCGCAGCAGTTTATCTCCAGACGCGCTGTCAGGCATGGAAGCAAACCTGAGATTCGCTGGCCCAGAAACAATGGAGACACGGATTTTTGCGAGGCTTTCCGCTTGGCAGAATTGGATTTTTATTCGGCCCAACGCCGTGGGTAAGCAAGGAGCGCTCAAGGTTTTTGGCAGTGGGAAAAAACCAGCTTTCAGCTGGCCGAGAATTTAAGCAGATTACGCCATATTTTGTATAACGATAACGGATTGAATAAATTATGAGCATCAATTACAACGATAAAATTCCTAATAATGTGAATCTTGCAAATGATAGGAAACTACAAAGAGCACTAGAACATTGGCAACCACATTTTTTAAAATGGTGGGATGAGCAAGGCCCAAAAGATTATCAATCAAACGACGTTTATTTAAGAACTGCTGTAGGGGTTGACGCAAAAGGTTGGGCAAGTTATGGACATGTAAAAATGCCTGACTACCGTTGGGGGATATTTCTTGCCGACCAAATGCCTGAAAGAAAAATTGGTTTTGGCGACCACTTCGGTGAACCAGTTTGGCAACAGGTTCCAGGAGAATTACGCTCTCAATTTCGAAGAATCATCGTGACTCAAGGCGACACAGAGCCAGCTTCTGTGGAGCAGCAGAGATTACTCGGACTGACATGCCCCTCACTTTACGATCTAAGAAATTTATTCCAAGTCAATGTTGAAGAAGGAAGACACCTCTGGGCAATGGTGTACCTACTTCATTGCTACTTTGGCCGGGATGGGAGAGAAGAAGCTGAAGAACTTCTTGCCAGACATTCTGGAGACACAGATAATCCTCGCATCTTAGGCACATTTAACGAACCCATCAGTGACTGGCTATCGTTCTTTATGTTTACCTACTTCACTGATCGAGATGGTAAGTTTCAGTTGAAAAGTCTCAGCGAATCAGCGTTTGATCCTCTCGCAAGGACCTGCCGATTCATGCTGACCGAAGAAGCCCATCATATGTTTGTTGGCGAAACTGGGGTCGGCCGAGTAATTAAAAGATCCCTCGAAGTGATGAAGGAAACTGGCACTGACGACCCGAGCATTATCCGTAAAAATGGAGCCGTTGATCTAGTGACAATTCAAAAATACTTAAACTTTTGGTTTAGCTCCTCCCTCGATTTATTCGGCTCAGAGATTTCATCCAATGCCGCATCGTCTTTTGCAAGCGGCATCAAAGGACGGCCTGACGAGGGCAGATACGAGGATCACATTTGTAATGACGCGACCTACGATATTGATACACCCGAAGGTACTGAACAAGTGAGCTTAAGAAATGCAATGAATGATGTGACCCGAGAAGCCTACGTGAAAGACTGCGAAATTGGTATTAAACGCTGGAACATGATGATCAAACGCGCTAACTTTGACATAACTTTAACGTTGCCAAGTACCCGATTTCATAGAACGATTGGAAGTTGGGCGAACGTTCCAACGGAACCCAGCGGGAAATCTATAAGCCAAACGGAATACAAAAACGGAATCCTCAGCTGGTTGCCAACCGAGCAAGATCGGGCTTTCATCAGAAGCTTAATGCAGCGCGTAGTTGAGCCAGGAAAAATGGCCGGATGGATAGCCCCCCCTGACCGAGGCATCAACAACAATCCCGTTGACTATGAGTACGTTCGACTGAAGTAAATAATCGGAGCATATGCTCCGATTATGAATGGACATCCGCTAGGACTTGTGTCGCCTACGTACCATCCCTGACACGCGGCGTAGTTCGAACGATAAGTGAATACGCTACAGGAATAATAAAGAGGGTCAATAGCGTGCCGATCGACACACCCCCGACAATGACCCATCCTATAGCTCGCCGAGCCTCAGCGCCGGCACCGGATGATAAAGCAAGTGGCAAGGCACCTAGCACGGTCGCTAGAGCCGTCATTAAAATGGGTCGTAACCTCAGAGTTGAAGCCTCTACGACCGCTTCGATTCTCTCCTGACCGGCCCGTCGCAGCTGATTGGCAAACTCCACAATAAGAATACCGTTCTTAGTAATCAACCCTACGAGCATAACCAAACCAATCCGACTATAAACGTTCAAAGAACCACCGTCACCGAACTTAGCATTAAGCCACATTACAAAAAGAGCGCCGAGGAATCCCAAAGGTACCGTAAGCATAATCACAAAGGGGCCAATAAAACTCTCAAACTGTGCCGCAAGCACGAGATATATGAATATGAGTGCGAGCACCAACGTAACCTTCATTTCGTCTCCACTCTCCCTATATTCTCTTGACGAACCATTTAAATCCGTCGTCACATTTTTAGGTAATTCTGAAGCCACAACGGAATCGATGAAATCCAAGACCTCACCTTGGCTTGCCTCTGGACCTACATTTCCATTAATAATCGCAGCACGAAATCTATTAAAATGGTTCAACTCCTTCGGCGTTACAGTCTCTTCGATGGTTACGAGATTAGCTAACTGAACAAGCTGCCCACCCCTAGTACGAACATAAATCGAAGTTAAATCGGTTGGTTGTCGCCTTTTGGCATCTTCCATTTGCAACACAACATCATACTGTTTCCCTTCACGCTTATAACGAGTCACATCACGCCCGCCCAGTAGAGTTTCTACCGTAGTACCAATGGTAGCCATGGATATCCCCATTGATGCTGCCTTATCACGATCGACATTAACTCTTAACTGTGGCTTATTGAGCTTTAGATCCGTATCTAGTCCAGTGATGCCAGGATATACGCTCAGCTTCGCCATGACCTTGTTGACATGATCTTGTAATTCCTCATATGAGTTCCCATAAATCACATATTCTATCTCCTTAGCCGTGAAGCTTTGTCCCAAAGATAGCGGATTAACAGCAAATGAAATAACGCCAGGAATACCACCAAATAACTTGGGAGTAATTTGTTTGCTTATTTCAAGTTGATTGCGCTTTCTGGTATCCCAGTGTTCCAAGATGGCAAATCCAATAGCAAAATTCACAGGATTTGGCCGCTCAAGCCCCGGAGCTACGACCTCAAACAATGTATCAATTTCCGGAACATCCGTCCCAAGTATACCTGCGACCTGTCTCATATAACGGTCGGTGTATTGCACCGTCGATCCTTCCGGGGCGATCGCAAACGCCATAAAAAAGCCACGGTCTTCGACTGGTGAGAGCTCTTGCTTTAACTGTGTAAATAAACTAATCATGGCAATAATTGCCACAAAAAAAACTCCTACGACGACAAACCACCACTTCAGAAACTGCCTTAGTACTGACGTATAACCAGTATTAATTTTTTCAAAAATTAACTCACTGGTTTTGTAAATTGAACCGTGATTTTCATCCTTCTTAAGTAAAATCGAGCACATCATCGGCGTCAGAGTTAAAGCCACAAAACCGCTTACCAGCACAGCAGAAACCACCGTTAGCGCAAACTCTACAAATAGTTGCCCAACTCGACCCGTGATAAACACAAGCGGAGTAAAAACGGCAACCAGCGTAATTGTCATCGCGACGACCGCAAATCCAATCTCCTTAGCTCCCTTCATGGCGGCTTCAAAGCGATTCATCCCCGCCTCTATATGACGATGAATGTTCTCAAGCATTACGATCGCGTCATCAACGACCAATCCTACTGAAAGTACAATACCCAGGAGAGTCAGGACGTTAATCGAAAACCCAAGTATGTATAGAAAAAAGAAAGAGCCGATGAGCGAAATCGGTATCGTCACAATTGGGATCAACGTCGCTCTGACGCTTCTTAAGAACACAAAAATAACAAGAACAACAAGGATCAAGGCTTCAATCAAAACCTTATACACAGAATCAATCGCAGCAGATATAAATTTAGATGTATCGAATGCGACCTTCATCGACATGCCATCAGGCAAACCACTGATCAATTGTGGCAACAAGTCTCTGACCGCTTGGGCTAATGCTAAAGTGTTGCCAGTAGATTGTTTCACTACACCTAAACCAAGAGCTTCTTCGCCTGAAATTCTGACGATCTTTCTATTCTCGTATGGCGCCGGCACAGCGTATCCCACATCTTTAATTCTTATTGGATATCCAGAAACTTCTCGGATGATCATATTATCGAATGCTTCTGGGCTCTTTAAGTCAGTTTCAGTCATGACTGTAAGCTCTCGATCATTACTCTCAATTCGCCCACCCGGAGAATCCAGATTTTGCTGTCGCAAAGCAGTCTCTATATCTTGAATCGTTAAGCCTCTGGCTGCAAGCTTCTCACGGTCTATCCATACTCTCATCGCATACCGACGTTCGCCACCAATAATTACGGTGGCAACGCCAGGAAGCGTTTTTAACGGATCAGTGAGATATCGATCGGCATAGTCAGTGAGCTCCATAGGACTGTGTCGATCACTTTTTAGCGCTAGCCATAGAACAGGCCAAGCATCTGCTTCAATTTTAGAAACAACTGGATCGTCAGCACTTTCGGGCAATAGTGTCTGTATGCGAGAAACTCTATCTCGAACATCATTCGCAGCCGCCTCTACGTTCCTATCGGTTAAGAATGTAACCGTGATCTCACTGACTTCTTCTTTACTTTTGGACTTGATAGTATCCACTCCCTCGATGCCAGACAAAACGTCTTCTATTGGGGTCGTAATCACACTTTCTACAACTTGAGCTGTGGCGCCCTTATAAATTGTTCTAACAGAAACGGTCGGTGGATCTATTTTCGGATATTCTCTGACCGATAAACGGTCGAAGGATATGACGCCCAGCAATACAATCAACAGACTGAAAACTGTCGCCAAAACTGGCCTACGGATGGAAATCTCAGAAAGAATCATAAGTCGCTTTAACTAAAAAAAGTTTTTCCCTACGCACGAAAGTAATGATAATTATTACGTACCACCTAGCACCATCACTGGCGCACCATCTCTAATTTTCATTTGTCCCTCCGATACCACCACATCCCCAGGACTCAACCCATTCACTATCTCTACGTACCCAGGCATTCTTCGACCAAGCTCCACTTTTGTAAGTGATACTTTTCCGTCTATGACTCGATATACAAAGTTTTCGGTTCCCTGAGGCCAGAGTGCCTGCTCCGGAACTGATAATGCATTTTGCTTTTTAGACATGACAAGCGAGACCCGTGCGAACATACCTGAGTGTAATTTCCCTGCCTCGTTACTGACTCGTGCCCTAACAAGCGCTGTTCTGGTTTCTCTATCGATTCCAGTCTCGATAGCATACACATTCCCCTTGAAGACACTATCCGGAAAAGCATCAACAACAATATTGACAACTTGACCAGAACGAACTTTAGCAAGGTAGACCTCAGGTACTCTAAAATCAACTTTTACTGAACTTAAATCCTCTAATTTAGCAATGTCAGCGCCGGCCTCTAGGTAAGCTCCGGGACTAACTTTTCTAAGACCAATAACACCCGAAAACGGCGCAGTAATAATAGTTTTTTGCAGTCTGGCATCAGCCCCCTGAACCATAGCAGCCAACCTAGTTACAGCTCCAGCTTGGATGTCTAAGGCCTCTTTACTGATAAATTTTTGTTGATATAACTCTTTTAACCTCAAGAACCTTTGCTTCTCTGTCCTAAGTTCCGCATTAACAGCTGCCAGTTGAGCTCGGTGCTCCCTGTCATCCAATGACACGAGAAGTTGGTCCAACTCAACTATTTGACCCTCATCAAAATTTAACTTGGTAAGCCGCCCACTAATCTCTGTCCTTATGCGGACTGACTCATTTGCGACCACGGTGCCGACCGCGGAGATATCGTCCACGACAACACCAACAAGCACCGGAGACGCCATAACAGGTAATCCCTGGGGCTTGGCTGGCGCAGCTTGTTCAACCTTTTCGGATGCCTTGTCTACAACTTCAGCGGGCCTATTCAACCAAGCGAATAGCCCCAAAACTATAACGACAATAACCCCCCAAAACGCTAAGCGATTTTTTGATTCTGACAACTTGTCCCCCTAACTCTAAAAACACTTCTTAACTCATCTCTGTGGAGTTTAGAGATATTTAAACCTCTGTGGTAAATAGAGACTTACCGTGACTGATCTCAATCACTCTCCAAGTAAAAATTATAGTCTCGTAAAACCGAGGAGCCACAATCTTAACGCTAAGCCTCTGGCTTAGAGTTTGCCATTTCATCCCTTACTTGCGCCATATCAAGCTTAGCCATTCGATCTAGAAGTCCTTCGAGCGAATATGCTGGAACAGCTCCTGGCTTAGAATACAAGATGATCTGCTCTCGAATAACAACCAAAGTCGGAATGGAGCGGATCCCAAAAGACTCCGCTAACTCTTTCTCCTCCTCAGAATTGACTTTTGCAAAGTAGACACCAGTATACGTCTCTGAGGCGGTCTCGAAAACAGGCGCAAAGGTTTTGCACGGAGCGCACCAAGGCGCCCAAAAATCAATAATAATCATATCGTTTTCTTTAACTGCTTGATCAAACGTCTCACGTGTTAGGTTAGCTACTGGCATTTTCTTATATCCAAAAATTAATTGTCTAAGCAGTCTATCATTTTCCCTAAAACCATAAAATTAAAGCCTACTAATCAAGACTCAGGGCTTGAAAGCGACCGAAATGATGCAAAATTGTAGGAAGTACCAAAAGATTTAAAACGGTTGAGGTAAATAGTCCTCCAACTATAATAGTCGCCATAGGGCCTTCGATCTCGCGACCTGGCTCTCCTGTGCCAAGCGCTAACGGTAATAAACCAAGACCAGTAACCAAGGCTGTCATAAGGATCGAGGGCAATCGTTCAGAAGCCCCACGCACAACCGTATCAAAATTCCAAGGAACCCGCTCTACTTCGACAAGATGTTGATAGTGTGAGACCAACATAATTGAATTTCTAAGGGTGATGCCGAAGAGAGTTACAAATCCGACCAAAGAGCCTAGAGATAGCCAACCGCCTGAAAATATTACGGCTATCACGCCACCAATAAGAGCAAAGGGTAAATTCAAAAACGTGATCGCCATGTTGTGAAGCTGATTAAAGGCAATATAGAGGAATATAAACACACCGATTCCTGCTAATAAAGAATGGACGACTAAATCCGTCTTTGCTTGCCGTTCGGACTCCGCCGTACCAGAAAAAACAAGATAATTCCCGGGCGATAGCGCTACCTCAGAGAGAATTTGCTCTTTAGCTCTTTGCTCAAAAGCAACTAAGTCACGACCAGAGAACTTTGCAGTAACAGTTTGTACACGTCGTCCATCTGAATGGAGGATCTTATATCTTCCCCCCACTATATTTATATCAGCAACGTCCGACAGCTGAATGATCGAGTCACCCATTTTTTTCACCGGCAACTTTGCCAACGAACGAACATCCTTTCTGAGTGCGCCATCAAGTATGACAACAATGTCAACAACGCGATTACCTTTCCTAATCTGCCCAACAACCTCTCCATCATAAGCTGCACCAACAACTTCGAGCACTTCACCAGGAGTCAGTCCCAAAGCAGACACGCGCGAGTGCCTCAGTCGAATATCGAGTTGCGGCGTCCCGGCAGGCGCCTGTATCTGAATGTCCTCAGAACCACGTACTCGATTTAATGCAGCAGAGACTTTGAGCGCGTCCTTGTCTAGACTATCCAGATCAGCTCCATAAATCGTGACGACAAATGGAGCAGCATAGCCGGTAACTGTCTCCTCAATACGCTCTGTCAAAAATGTGTTTACACCAAAGCTTAAACCAGGGAAAGTACCGAATTTTTCTCCACTGAGGACCTCTCGTATCTCTTTAAGCACTCTACCTTGCTCGTCACCGCCAAGGGCGCCAATTTCTATTTCGAATTCACTATAGTGTGTTCCAAAAGTGTCCGCACCATTTTTGGAGCGCCCCACCCATTGAGCGACCGACTCAACGCCATCAATTTCTCCTAACGCCCTCGACACTCGATTGCCAACTCTGAGAGACTCTCGCTCTGATGTTCCTGGAACCGCCGTCATATGGGCAATATAGTGGCCCTCTTTAAGAGCTGGAATAAATTCTCCTGAGAATAACGGGAACACACAAATACCAGAAATTATAAAAACAATAGTCAGCGTCAGATTTCGGACAAACTTTTGTTCAAACCACTTCAATAGGTTTTCATATCTTGGCCGTAACCACGAGACCGCAGGCGGATCGTCCGCCGACAAGCTACGACCCCCCAATAGGAGGTAACTCAACGCCGGAGTTAGAGTCACCGCTGTCACAAGAGAAGCGAGTATCGCAAAAATATAAGCCAAACCAAGAGGCGCGAATAACTTACCAGCAATACCGGACAGCGTTAATAACGGCACGAATGCCAGTACAACAATAAAAGTGGCATAAACCACAGAGCTTCTAACTTCTACTGAGGCTTCCAAAACCACATCACATAGTTTTTTCGGCTCACCCAAAATTTGATTTAACCGCAGCCTTCGAAAGATATTCTCCGTGTCTATAATTGCGTCATCGACAACTTCCCCTAGCGCAATAGCTAAACCGCCGATAACCATTACATTAAGTGCGATATCAAGGGCATCAAGCACAATTACAGCGGAGAGCAAAGAAACCGGCATAGCAATCGCACATATGACGGCCGTTCGGGCGTTATAAAGAAATAAGAACAAAATGCTGATAACAAGGGCAGATCCAATTAAAACGTCACGCTGGACATTTTTAACGGCTGTTTCAATAAAATTAGCCGGCCTAAAGAGATTCTCGTGAAGAGTAACGTCCTCTCTTTCAATTAATGGCGCAAGTTCTGATATCGCTCGCTCCAAATCTTGCGTAACGGCATAAGTGTTAGCACCAAGCTGACCTTGGACCATTAAAAACACACCTTCTTTGGCATCTATGGATGCCGCACCAATCGACGGCGCTGGCGCAGTAACAATTTTTGCCAAATCACCGAGTCGGATTTTAGCACCAGCTCGCGACTCTACGACGAGGGCCTCTAGATCTCGCAGAGCTCTTGGTTGCCCATCCAATTGGATATTTAAATGCTGATTCGGTGTAGTAATAAAACCGGTACCAACCATTCCCGTTGCAGACTGTGCTGCGTTAACTAAATCCTGGAATGAAACGTCTGATTGCTCTAATTTTTGGAGATCGACCTGAATTTGCCACTGTTGTACATCACCGCCGAAAACATTTACTTCGGCAATACCCGGCACACCCATTAGATGCGGCCGGATAGTCCAATCAACAAGAGTCCTTAGATCGGCAAGCGAGCGTTTCTCTGAGGTCACACCAATGCCAAGTACCGTACTTGCAGAAGAAGTCAGTGGAGTCATGGTGGGCGCATTTACACCCCGAGGCATTTCAGATCCTAACGCAGATATTCGCTCCCCAACGACTTGTCGATTCAGATAAACGTCACCGCCATCTTTAAAAATAACCGTAACAACAGATAGTCCCGGGATGGACTGAGACCGAATATTTTCCAAATCCGGTATTCCCATTAATGCATTCTCAATGGGTTGAGTGACCAGCTTTTCAACTGAAGCGGAGGAGTATCCAGGAGCTTCTATTTGGAGCACCACTTGACTGGGCGAGAATTCTGGAAATACGTCTAAGTTTGCGTTAGAGATCGTATATAAACCATAACTGACGATTGTGATTGCAAGGGTTACAACGACTCCAGCATATTTAATAGAATTACGAACAATCCCAGCAATCATTGGTTCATACCCCTAAAGCAATATCAAAGAGTAGCGACACTCACGCGTTACTATCGCGAAATAATAACTTTCAATCCTCATTCTCGTTACGTATTTGATATTTCAATTCTTCCGATAATAAAAGCTGAGCCCCGGATACCACAATTTGGTCTCCCGGCTTAAGCGCCTCGATCTCAAACCACCCAACTCCTAAATCCACAATAGCCTCGATTTCAACCCTTACAAAAACTCCTTCAGCGTGTTGTTTGTATACCCATGGCTTACCGGCGTGCCATATTACTGCCTCATCAGGTATAAAAACACCCGCGGTATCCTCTAGGTTCGCTGATAATGAAGCCACAACTCGGGTGCCTGCCGGTATTTTTGAATTAGTAATAAAAAACTTGTCTACACCTCCCGTGCCTAACTTAACATTCGGCGCATCCCCAATATATTCTCCGATAACTTTTTGGCTTGGCGAAGCTACTGGGGCGATGTTTACGACACTAATACCCAATTCAGATAGCGGAACGTTCCTGATGAATAGACGTATGAGACTCAAGTCTTGATTTGATAAATTGTTAAAATTCTCCGAATTCTCAGTTAACAGCCATTCGCTAATCTTACTGCCCCATTCAGTAACCGCAGCCTGCCTCAACGAAGACAGATCTCGCTGTAAATTTGATCTATGGGTCCGAACGGCCTCAAGTTGATATTCAATATCCAGCAACTCGCGTCGCGATATGCTTTGCCGATCTTCATATAACAAACTGGCGTGCTGGTATGATTCAACGAGATGGGTCTCCTCAACAGCTCTTGTCCGGTCTAAATTTAAGAGAAAAATTAGCTTGCCTCGAATGTCCACGAGACCAGAAACATCAAGGACTTCCCCGAACACTTGGTATTCAGATTGATGATAGGTTGGCGCAAGGGACACAAATTCAATTCCGGCCATACTCTGGTCTCTTGCCTCTAAACGAACAACTGAACGACCGCTCTCATAACTCAAAGAATCCCGAGTCTCTATTTCCTCCTCATAATCAGAATCACTGAATAAAAAATCATCCCGGTTTAAGGTGACCAAGGACAGTAGGAGCAGACCTATCAACATGATAAGTCCACCGATAATCAAATTATAGTGGCGCTTATTCAAGTGGATCTTTCAACTGATTATTCATGCTGGCTAAGGTCTTATATTCGAACACCAAAGGAGTTTGACATGAATCTTCGAGTGCTGCGAGCGCAGTGAAAAAATCCGACATTTGGTCTATAAACTGCTCTGCTAACACAACGTACGATAGACGCTCATCATATAGATCGACTCGACTAATATCACCAACACTAAATTTTTCCTCTATCCCCGAAAAAATTTCGCCCGCTAGGCGCAAATTCATGCGACTCTGCATTAAACTCGCTCGAGCAGTCCGCGCAATTGTATAGCGCCCCTCAACCTCCGACAGAATGTTAATTTGATTTTCTTTGACTTGGAGACGTTTTAGATTCCGGAAATTTTCAGCCCTTAATACAGCCGCATCAGACTGTCTCGGCAACGTCAAACCTAAAGCAAAATTCCATATGTTATCCCCCTGATCCCAGAAGTATCCTGGTGATATTGAAATTTCTGGGTACTGCTTTATCAGGGCTAACTTTAATTCAACATCTGCAAGGCCGAAATCAAGTAATGATTCCTGCAAATCAACTCTATTTAATAACGCAGCGCTTCGATAAACATCTTCACCTCCAAAATCAAGATGCTCATTGAGGTCAAAACTATCCATTACATACTGGGCTAGATCAACAGTGGGCATCCCAATTAGACTAGCTATAGTCGACACAATCTCCAGTCGCTCCATTTCAAGTGTCATTTCACGCTTGTGGAATAAACCTAGGATATAGTGTCGCTGATTTAATTGCTCACGATTTGCAAAGCCGTAAGCAAACCTAGCCTCAACAAGATATACCAACTCTTGGGCTAACTTAATTTTCTGAGCGTTGAGCTTCCGCTTAGATGCATTCGCATTCAATCGAAATAAATTATTACGTAGATCTGAATGGAGCGACCATATTTCCTTAGAGAGTTTTAAAGTGGCATCATCAACGTAAAGTAACGATTTTTTAGTTAATACCTCCTGTTTTTTTTCTGAAAAAAAAGGAAGGCCGATAGCAAAACCTAGCCCCCACGGTTCCTCTCCATTAACTTCATTGGTATGGTACTCAGTAGCTACACGAATTGTTTTTTGCTGCTCTAAGCCAGACAAGTTAGCCGAAACCTCGAATAACTCCTTACTTTGTCGAGCCACCTCCAATCTTGGACTGTAATAGAGCGCCATATACATAAGCTCTTCGAGTCCCCATATCTCAGGCGGCCACGGGCGATCATAACCTACCTTCAACACAAAGGTAGCCAAGCTTTCACGGGTTACGTCCCTGGCATCAAAATCTTGGGTTATTTGGTCCGAATCAGGCTGGTTCGGCACATAGACTTTCATATGTCCGCAGCCAAAGAAGCCCACAAAAAGAAAACCTAAAAATAGATGTCTGATGGGACGGATACATGCTCGCAGTTTAAACGCAGACACGGACCGAGTTACGTGGCCAATCAAGACAAAACAATGAATCTCAAAGAACGACCCACTATAAGGTGAACCAGCCTGAAACATTGTCAGACTTGTGGATTAACTTTTTCTGACCCTGACTGTAACTTATTGACAGCATTCAGGTAAGCTTTAGCAGAAGCCACGACAATATCTGTGTCTGACCCATGTCCATTAACAATCTTGCCATTTTTAGCCAACCTAACACTGACCTCACCCTGAGAGTCTGTACCGCTCGTGACCGCATTCACAGAGTACAGCTGGAGGTCTGCTCCGCTTGAAACTATAGATTCAATCGCTTTGAATGTAGCATCCACTTGCCCGCTACCTGAGGCATTAGCGCTCTTTTCTTCGTTATGCTCTGATAAAAAGACAGTGGCTCTCGGCGCCTCACCAGTTTCAAAAAATGCTTTTAAGGACAGCAGCTTGAAACGCTCATCGTCTTGGCTAATCGCCTCATCTGACGATACCAACATGATGAGATCTTCGTCAAAAATCTCGTGCTTTTTATCAGCCAATTCTTTGAAACGAGCAAACGTAGCATTCATCACTTCTTCACCGTTAACCTCAATACCAAGCTCAATTAATCGTTGCTTAAATGCATTACGGCCAGAGTGCTTACCCAGCACCAATTTATTTGTCGACCAACCCACATCCTCGGCCTTCATGATTTCATAAGTTTCTCGGTGTTTTAGCACACCATCTTGATGAATACCCGATTCATGAGCAAAGGCATTAGCACCAACAATCGCTTTATTAGGTTGAACCGGAAAGCCAGTCACTGCGGATACCAGTTTTGACGCAGGTACGATTTGAGTCGCGTCAATTCCTGTGTCGCACTTAAAAAAGTCTTGTCGCGTCCTAACGGCCATCACTATCTCTTCCAAAGATGCATTACCCGCTCGCTCTCCAAGACCGTTCACCGTGCACTCAATTTGTCGCACACCTACCGCAATAGCCGCCAGTGAATTCGCGACCGCAACACCCAGATCATTGTGGCAATGAACAGACCATAAGGCCTTATCGGAATTTGGTATGCGAGTCATAAGGTCGCGCATTAATTCTGCAAACTGATCTGGCATGGTGTAGCCAACCGTGTCTGGGATATTAATTGTCCGGGCACCTGCCTTAATCACAGCTTCGAGAATTCTACATAGATAATCGGGTTCTGATCTGCCTGCATCCTCAGGAGAGAACTCTACGTCCTCGCATAGGGAACGAGCGAGCGTCACTGACTTAACGGCTTGCTCCAAAACTTGATCGCCGCTCATTCGTAACTTTCTCTCCATATGGATTGGCGAAGTTGCTATAAACGTATGTATACGAGCACTATTAGCTGGCTTGACTGATTCGGCCGCACGTCGGATATCGTTTTCCGAAGCTCTAGCCAAACCACAAACTGTGCTATCTTTTATGGCTCGCGCTACGGCCCGGACAGATTCAAAGTCCCCGTTACTAGCCGCAGGAAACCCCGCTTCAATTACATCAACTCGCATTCTTTCGAGTTGTTTCCCAATACGCAGCTTCTCTTCACGAGTCATCGAAGCACCAGGACTTTGCTCCCCATCCCGCATGGTTGTATCAAAAATTATCAAACGGTCGCTCATATAAATATCCAATTTATCAAATTGACTTCCCCGACTTAGTTCAATTCATCACACAATCAAAAAGAAATTAACATCAATCTCTACGAAAACTGCCACTTCTAAAATCGACCTCATACAACTTCTAACCAAACAATTAGACGAAAGAAAAGACTATACACACTGCGATTATTACATAGCCGCGGCAAATAACGGCGCAAAATAACAAAACCTAAGAAATCAGCTATTTTTTTAAATCTTTTTTTACACTTCGACTGCGAACGTACGATGAGACCAAAGTTACGAATCCTGACAAAAAATACGACAGAAAGGTCAAAAAAAGTAGCTCTGGCAGGTTATCAGCCAAGTTGATCACAAGGATCACGAAAAATGAAATTAAAACAACAACGGAAAAAGGAACCGCCTTGCGAAAATTTATATCCTTGCCACTGTAGAATTTAATATTGCTTACCATTGTAAAACCGACGGTAACGGCTAGCACCCAAGCAACCCACGGAAGCCCCTGAAAATCATTCGCCGTAGTTGCCCATATAAATCCAGCGATCACACCCGCAGCAGCCGGACTTGGCAGGCCTTGGAAATGAGAACTACACTGCGTATCCGACTGTGTATTAAACCGCGCCAGACGAAGTGCCGCACACCCAACATAAATGAAGGCCGCAACCCATGCTAACTTCCCACCAATCGAACGCAATTCAGCCTCATAAAGAACAAGCGCCGGAGCAGCGCCAAAAGCAACCATGTCTGCAAGCGAATCGAACTGGGCGCCAAACTCGGATTGAGTTTGGGTAAGACGTGCCACTCGGCCATCTAATCCATCGAAGATCATGGCAACAAATATGCCGATCGCCGCCAAGCCAAACTCATGATTCATGCCTTGAACAATGGCATAAAAACCTGAAAATAAACCACAAATAGTAATCGCATTAGGCAGCCAGAAAAACCTTTGTCGCCGACTTTGCAATTTATCCTCGGTATTCAAAATTGTTTTATCTTCGTTATCCACAGCTTAAGGTTACTATGGTGTTGGCAGCTCTGCCACCAACGTCTCACCACCAACAACCTTATCACCTAAGCCCACCAAGGCCTTAGTTGCTTTCGGCAGATACAAGTCAACCCTTGATCCGAAGCGGATAAAACCAAAACGCTCACCTTTGTAAACCTGAGATCCCTCCTCAACGTAACAAAGAATCCGTCTCGCAATTAAACCCGCGATTTGAACACATGTCACTCGGTGCCCATGCTTTGTAGTTAGAAGAAGCGCATTTCGCTCATTACTATCGGAAGCTTTATCTAGAGCCGCATTAAAGAAACTGCCGGGGTAATAATGCTTCACGTCTACGATCCCAGATACGGGCATACGGTTCGAGTGGACATTAAAAACATTCATAAAAATACTAATTTTTAAACATGATTGTTTGGTGTAAGGGTCTTCAGCTTCATCGATTACAATAACTCGGCCATCAGCCGGTGCACTAACGGAGCTATCTCCCTCAATCGTAACCCGAGGTGGATCACGAAAAAACTGCAAAACAAATATGAAGATCAGCCATAGTGGAATAGCTAGATAACCAGAGTAAACGGAGGTTAAACCAGCTACCATGGCAGCAAGCCATAGAAAGGGCCATCCCTCCTTGGCGATTATTGGATGTTGTTGACGGTTCACAGGAGTTTAAACAAACTGTACTAAATTTTTTCGCAACTACATTTAAAACTATACAAAGTAGTCATATACGTCATGCAATTTTAGTTCTTAGACTTATCAACCAGTCTATTTGCTTTAATCCATGGCATCATTGCGCGAAGTTTGTTACCCACTTCTTCAATTTTATGCTCTCCGGCAATTCGTCTAACCGACGTGAGCTTGGTGTTTCGCGTTTTATTTTCGAGTAAAAATTCTTGAGCATACACACCAGTCTGAATCTCTTTTAAAATTCTCCTCATCTCGTTTTTACTCTCCTCGTTGATGATTCTTGGTCCCCGAGTAATATCTCCATACTCAGCATTATTTGAGATTGAGTAACGCATGTTCGCAATTCCCCCCTCATAAATCAAATCAACAATCAACTTTAATTCATGCAAGCACTCGAAATAAGCCATCTCCGGTGCGTAACCGGCCTCCACAAGAACCTCAAACCCCGCTTGAATTAGGGCTGAAGTGCCACCACATAAAACAACCTGCTCACCGAACAGATCGGTCTCAGTTTCTTCTCTGAAATTTGTCTCAATGATGCCAGCCTTACCGCCACCAATTGCCGCAGCATATGAGAGAGATACGTCTTTTGCATTTCCAGACGCATCTTGGTGAATAGCGATTAAACAAGGGACGCCTCCACCTTGTGAATAGGTCGATCTAACCGTATGTCCCGGCGCCTTCGGCGCAACCATAATCACATCAATATCTTTATCTGGATCGACCTGACCAAAGTGCACATTAAAGCCGTGAGCAAAGCCAACAGCAGCTCCTTTTTTAATGTTTGGTTTGACGTCATTTTCATAAACTTCAGCAATATTTTCGTCAGGCAGAAGCAACATGACGACGTCCGCACCTTTAACAGCGGGCCCCATTTCTTTAACCGCAAAACCGGCCTTTCTTGCTTTTGTCCAGGATTCACCGCCCTTACGTACACCAACCGTGACAGTAACGCCGGAGTCTTTCAAGTTTAGCGCGTGGGCGTGACCTTGTGACCCATATCCTAGAATCGTCACTTTTTTGCCTTTGATGAGTCTTATTTTTGCATCTTTATCGTAAAAAATTTTCATGATTACCTCACATCAAATATGTTTCATTACGTATAAGCGGTACGTGTTTAAACCTTTAAAATTCGGTCTCCGCGCCCAATACCTGACGCACCTGTCCTAACCGTCTCAAGGATCGCTTCCCGATCTAATGCATCAAAAAAAGCATCCAATTTCGCCCCAGTTCCGGTTAGCTCAATCGTATAAGTTTTATCCGTAACGTCTAAAATACGTCCCCTAAATATATCGGAAATACGCTTCATTTCCTCACGATCTTTCGCAACAGCGCGCACTTTCACGAGCATCAACTCCCGCTCAATATGACTGCCTTCTGTAAGGTCAATGACCTTGACCACGTCAACAAGTTTGTTTAACTGTTTAGTGATCTGCTCTAACACTTCGTCCGACCCAATGGTAACGATCGTCATCCGCGACAACGATGGATCTTCTGTGGGAGCCACCGTCAAAGATTCAATATTATATCCCCGTGCTGAAAAAAGCCCTGCGACTCGAGATAGAGCTCCTGACTCATTCTCCAACAACAATGAAAGAATATGCCTCATGATAAGTACCTTATTTGACCAACAGTTTAATCTGAAGAGTCATCTAAAATCATTTCCGACAGACCTTTTCCGCCAGGAATCATCGGATAAACATTTTCAGTTTGATCAGTAATAAAATCCATAAAGACCAACCGGTCTTTGAGGGCAATCGCTTCTTTAAGCGCGCCCTCAACGTCCGATGGGTTTTCAATGCGCATGCCCACATGACCATAGGACTCCGCTAACTTTACAAAATCGGGCAAAGCATCCATGTAAGATTCTGAATGTCGGTTTCCGTGGAAAAATTCTTGCCACTGACGAACCATACCCAAGTAACGATTATTCAGGGTGATGACCTTAATCGGTAGGTTATATTGCTGAGCTGTTGACAGTTCCTGTATGCACATCTGGATACTAGCCTCACCCGTAATACAAGCGACTAGGGCATCAGGATAAGCGAATTGACATCCCATAGCGTAAGGCAATCCAACCCCCATCGTTCCTAGGCCCCCAGAATTAATCCAACGTCTTGGTCGATCAAATTTATAATATTGCGCAGCCCACATTTGATGTTGACCAACATCTGAAGTAACGAACACGTCATCATTCTTTGTTAATTCATAAAATGTTTGTACTACTGACTGCGGCTTAATTACCGTGTCTGACATGTCAAATTTGGAGCAGTCTTTTTCGCGCCATAATGAAATTTGCTTCCACCACGCATCAACCTCTGGCTTAACTGAGGCCGTTGAAAGCTCAGCAACATGCCGGAGCATCGACTTTAAAACCTCGCTCACATCGCCCACAATTGGTATGTCTACTTTCACGCGCTTAGAAATTGAGGAAGGATCCACGTCAACGTGAATAATCTTACGTTTAACGCTCATAAAATGGTCTGGATTTCCTATGACTCGGTCATCAAACCGTGCGCCTATAGCCAATAACACGTCGCAATCTTGCATTGCCATGTTAGCCTCATAAGTGCCATGCATCCCTAACATTCCGAGGAATAAAGGATCCGTAGCTGGAAATGCCCCAAGTCCCATCAACGTGTTGGTACATGGATAACCAAGAGCATGAACGAGTTGCGCCAATAACTCGGACGCATTGCCCATTATGACACCGCCACCCGAATAGATCATCGGTCGTTTTGCAGACAAGAGCAGTTCAACGGCTTTTCTTATCTGGCCTGAATGACCACGAGTCACCAAATTATATGATCTCAATGAGACGGACTGAGGATAAAAATAATTAGTCGTTTCTAACGTTATATCCTTAGGAATATCCACTACTACGGGACCGGGCCGACCGGTAGCCGCTATGTGAAAGGCCCTCTTAATCGCGGGAGCAATATCCTGCGCGCGTTTAACAAGAATGTTGTGCTTGACACAAGGTCGGGTAATGCCAACCGTATCCACCTCTTGAAATGCATCCTCTCCAATAACCTTGGTAGGAACTTGGCCGGTTAGAACCACCATGGGCACAGAGTCCATATGCGCTGTGGCAATCCCGCTGATGGCATTAGTAACGCCAGGACCAGAAGTAACCAGTGCAACGCCAACCTTGCCTGTTGCCCGTGCATATGCATCAGCCGCATGTACACCAGCCTGCTCATGACGCACTAAAATATGCTTGACTTTATCTTGCTTGAATAATTCGTCGTAAATTGGGAGCACGGCCCCACCAGGGTAACCAAAAAGGAATTCAACCTGCTCCTCCGCCAAACAGCGCGATACAATCTCAGCCCCCGAAAGTTCAGCAACTTGCCCACCCGTCATTTCCATGCGATCACCTAGCGCCTCTTAAAATAAAGCGCCTCTTAAAATAAAGCGCCTCTTAAAATAAAACGTTCCACAATACCTTCTGCGGCCTTTGCCGTCAACAAACAAAGACTTAGACGCGATTCATGGTAGTCACTACAACGAGAGGGCTAACCAGTTGGACCACTCCTCAAAGATCATTGGATCGCGCGCCGCAATCACGGGGCGAGACAATGTCTCATCTAGCCAAAAAGGACCTTTTGTAAAAGACGCCATAACACCTCCCGCCTCAGAGAGAATCAGCGCTCCTGCAGCAAAATCCCAAATTTTCTGATTACCATGCACGTAAACATCAAATAACCCTGAAGCAACATCGCACCATTCTAGAGCTGCTGCGCCAAAGTTCCTTTGAGATGCATACGGAGGCGATGAAACCAAACGCGCGCTAAGCGGCTCCGGAAGCCTTTTAAAGTCGACACTGGCGACGCACTCACGCAGGGAAGTGTGTCTTGATCTGTTTTGCAACAAGCTTCGACCTCCGAGCCAAGCACCACCGCCATTTTCAGCAGTGAATACTTGACCCGTTATTGGATTAAGCACGAGTCCGATGACAGGTTCTCCGCCCTTAAAATATGCGATCGAGACCGCAAAATAAGGTATGCCGTTAACGAAGTTAGTGGTTCCATCTATCGGGTCTACACACCATAAGCCTGTATCACGCTGACCCCAAATTTGCATTTGCTGATCGTTGGTCATTTCCTCACCCAGCACAGGCGCCTTGAGTATTTTTGGTAAGGCATCTTCTAGAGCTGACTGCACAGAGGCATCCACTGCCGTCACAGGGCTCCCGTCACTTTTACGGAGGTGAGAAATATTTTTAAAAAAGGGGATGATCTCTCTGTCAGAGAGGTCCTTAGCTAGATCGATCACCTGATCTAAGACTGTGGTAGCACTAATTTTTGACATGAAGAATGAAACCTAGCGATAGACTTAATTCAGCGGACTATTGCCCTCAGTTTGGAGGTGCTTTCGCGATATTAGAGACTATACTCTCTTTCGTTAAAGTCGTTTAAAGTCGTTGTTTCGCGTAGGATCATGACTCAGCTTACTCCTTAATTCTCCCATGAAACCACATAAAACGAAAAAACAACTTAAATCAGGCACTAGATTTTATTTAGATCGAAAAATCGAAGAAAACGAAACTCTTATAGATCTGCCTAAGGAGATTACAAGACATGCAACTTCAGCCCTCAGATTAAAAGTAGGCGCATTGTTTACCTTGTTTGACAGTGACGGAAGCGAATATATATCAACCCTAGTAACAACACCTGATGGACAAATAAAAGCAGACGTCCTTCAATTTTTAGACTCTAAAACCGAATCAAAATTAAAGGTCTCTTTAACCCAGTCAATTCTTTCAAACGAAAAAATGAGCCTCGTTGTTCAGAAAGCCACTGAACTAGGTATCACCGAAATCAATGTTTGTAAAACAGACAGAAGTTCGATCAGTATCGAAACAGATCAGCTGAAAAAAAGAAAGGTGCATTGGCGTAGAGTTGCCATTGCAGCATGCGAGCAAAGCGGTCGAACACAAATCCCAAAAATTAACACTTATCTATCCCTAACGAGTTGTCTCGAAGAGTTACCGGCAGAAAATACTGAACAAACAAAACTCATCTTGTCCCCCCAAGGATCAACGCGCCTAAAAGATATCTCCGTTTCGCCTGCCAATCTCAACATTGCAGTTGGTCCCGAGGGTGGGTTCAGCGACGATGAGATTGCTTTTGCAAAATCAACGGGTTTTATTGAATTTCAAACGGGCCCCAGGACTCTTCGAGCTGAAACAGCAGGAATCAGTATGGCAGCTATTGCGCAAGCTCTTTGGGGGGACTTTTAAACACAGAAAAGCTATACTTTCCCATTATTCAAAATCGTGATAACAACTAAAAGAGAGCAATAGATATGAAGATTAAAGACAACACGGTTATTGTAACTGGCGGAGCTTCTGGACTAGGTGCAGCGACTGCTGAAATGATCGTCACTCAAGGCGGTAACGTCGTTATTGCCGACATGAACGTTGAGGCCGGACAGACTTTAGCAGGACAGCTCGGCGCTGCCGCACGTTTTATTGAATGTGACGTCACGCAAGAAGACCATGCGAATGTAACCATAGCGCTAGCGCAATCTGAATTTGGAGGATTACAAGGGCTTGTTAACTGCGCGGGTATCGCAATTGGAGAAAAAACCATAGGCAAAAATGGTCCGCATAGGCTCGAAACATTCGCTCGAGTGATCAATATTAATCTGATCGGATCCTTTAACATGCTAAGAGTTGCCGCAAACGTAATGGCAAAACAAGACCCGAATACCGACGGCGAACGAGGCGTGATTATTAATACCGCATCAGTCGCAGCATTCGATGGGCAAATTGGTCAAGTGGCTTATGCCGCATCAAAAGGAGGTATTGCAGGGATGACACTTCCTATCGCTCGGGATCTTTCCAGAAGCGGCATCAGAATTATCACCATCGCACCGGGTATCTTTGAAACCGCGATGCTTATGGGTATGCCCAAGGAAGTTCAAGACTCGCTTGGGCAACAGGTACCATTTCCATCACGACTTGGAAGACCAAGTGAATACGCTGGCCTCGTCCACAGCATATTCGATAACGTGATGTTAAACGGTGAGACAATTAGACTAGACGGCGCCATCAGAATGACACCAAAATAGACCTTTCCATCGGATATGAAAACCTCAACAGAATTCGTCGCATGGTTTAGGTCAGCGGCACCTTATATTCGCACCTTTAGGGGACAAACATTTGTCATTGCATTTGACGGCGATGTGATTGAGGAAGGTAACTTCACAGATCTCACACACGATATTAATTTACTGGTGAGCGTCGGAGTTAAAGTGGTGCTAGTGCACGGAGCAAGACCACAAATTGAGCGGTCACTCAAATCAAAAAAATTGAAAAGTAATTTTTCAAATCATCAGGTTAGAGTGACCGACGAAGAAACTCTGACATGCGTTAAAGAAGCTAATGGTAGATTGCGACTAGAAATCGAAGCGTTACTTTCCATGGGTCTGCCGAATACACCGCTCGCTGGAAGTCCTATTCGAGTAACATCTGGAAACTTTGTGATTGCGCAACCGAAAGGAATCATTAATGGAGTGGATATGCTCTACTCTGGAGACGTAAGAAAAATCAGGCATGAGGCCATTTTCCAGCGTTTAGAAAGTGGGGAGATGGTTCTTGTGTCGCCCCTCGGATATTCAGCAACTGGAGAAATATTCAACCTTACTCATGAGGACGTTGCTACTGAAGTTGCTATTGCTATTAAAGCCAATAAATTGATTTATCTTTGCGACCAATCAGGCATCAATGATAAGCAAAATAATCTACTTAATGAGCTAACCACTTCGGAGGTGAAATCGCTGGCGAAGAAAAGAAACAAAATGCCTTCCATAGATCGCCTCTGGAAAGGACTTATTAAAGCGTCGGAGAGCGGGGTAGATAGACTTCACCTCATTGATCGAAAAATTAACGGTGGCATATTACTCGAACTCTTCACGCACGAGGGAATTGGCACCATGATTAGTCGGGATAGCTTGCAAGCAATTCGTACGGCAACCCAGGACGACATTGGAGGCATACTGAGTCTAATCGAGCCACTAGAACAAAATGGTGTTTTAGTCAGACGACCCCGTGAAACACTCGAAACCGAAATACAGAAATTTACAGTTGTTGAGCACGATGGACTTATAGTTGGCTGTGTTGCACTTAATCCGTTCAAAAGAGAAAAAATCGGCGAGTTGGCCTGTCTTGCTGTCCATCCTGATTTCCAGAGTACCGGGGTAGGAGAACGACTTTTAAAAGTAGTCGAAGCAAACTGCAGCAAACAAAAGCTAATTGATGTTTTCGTGCTCACCACGCAATCTTCGCATTGGTTCTTAGAAAACGGATTTAAAAAAACGGTGTTATCAGAACTGCCCAAAGAAAAGGCGAAACTATATAACTATCAAAGAAATTCAAAAATATACAGCAAGCCAATCATATAACTGATATTTACACAAACAATATGACAAAAACTATTACTTGCATCAAGCTAGGCTCGGATCAAGAGGCAATGGACTTTCCTCCATTTCCTGGAGAGCTCGGAGAACGTATCTTTCAAAATGTATCAAAGAGGGCCTGGCAATCGTGGCTAGAGCAGCAAAAAATGCTTGTGAACGAGAATCGACTTAATCTTGCAGATCCTGAGGCAAGAAGATACTTGAAAGAACAGACCGAGAATTACTTTTTTGGTGATGGCGCAGATAGTGCGCAGGGCTTTGTACCTGTTGAGTGAGTCACTCCGATAACTTATCAGCCCAATCCTATTCTTCGCTAATCACATCTCTCTGGATATCCTCGACAGAGACGTGCCTTACGTCCTTACCCTTCACAATATGGTATACGTATTCGGCAATATTTTTGGAGTGATCCCCAATTCGCTCAATAGCTTTAGCAATAAACAACATTTCAATTGACATCGAAATGGTTCTTGGATCTTCCATCATCATAGTGATTAACTGACGAAGGATGGCTTTAAATTCGTCATCAACCGACTCATCTTTCGCTATGACTTCAACCGCAATGGTTTCATCGAGTCTAGCTAAAGCATCCAAAGATTTTCGCAACATTACCTTACTAGCAGAAGACATATGTCGAATTTCGGTGGTGCGCGGCAGGCTAATGCGGTCGCTCGAATAAATTAATTTTGTCATGCGCGCGATCTTGTCAGCCTCATCACCGATTCGCTCTAAATCGGTAATGGTTTTCTCAAATGCCATTACCAAACGCAAATCTCCTGCCGCCGGCTGACGAATTGCAATGATCCGACTGATTTTCTCGTCGATTTCAACTTCCATATCATTGACTTTTTCGTCACCCTCTTCAACCATTGCGCATAACGCTAAATCTCCCTGTGTCAGCGCTTCCAGTGCCCGATCGATTTGTTCTTCTACCAAACCACCCATCTTCAAAATGGAAGAGCGGATTTCCTCGAGGTCGGCATCAAACTTTTTAACCGTATGTTGATCGATATTCATATATTTAGGTATCCACATTCCATCAGTATAGAACATTTAAAGTTGTCATACGAATGTTTCGATATGATTACATTGCCTTCACTAAGTTCAAATTCTTGTGACGTTAACCCCATTTTTTCCACCGACGACCATAAGATCCGCATGCCTGCTAGCAAAAAGTCCGTTAGTGACTACGCCAACGATTTTATTAAGTTGTTGTTCAACCTGGACAGCGTTTTCTATACTTAGTCCGTGCACATCCAAAATAGCGTTACCGTTATCCGTTACAAAGTCTCTCCTGATTTTTGGGTTTCCGCCGATGCCTACTATTGCTCTAGCCACATGGGACGTCGCCATCGGAATCACCTCAACAGGTAAGGGGAATCGCCCTAAAACGTCGACAACTTTAGTTTCGTCAACGATACAAAGGAAGGTTTTAGCGACCGCCGCAACAATCTTTTCCCGGGTGAGTGCGCCTCCGCCACCCTTAATCATTTCAAGATTATTATTAATCTCATCCGCCCCATCGACGTAAACCCCAAATGTCTCTACATCATTAAGGTCAAGAACCGGGATACGGCAGTTTCTTAAGCGACTCACGGTATCTTCCGAGCTTGCAATCGCACCTCCGGCGCCACCCCATACGGAGAGCTCTTCGATAAAATAGTTAGCGGTAGAGCCCGTACCAACACCTACGACCTCACCTTCGGATAAATACGTTATAGCCACTCGTGCCGCCGCTCGTTTCATTTCATCTTGCGTCATTATTAAACCTAACCATCTAATTTGTGTTTATCTTGAAGAACAAACCAATATGACACCCTCATCCTTACTGACTATTATTTTGTAGATAGAATATCATCAAGGAAACACATCAGCAGGATCTTTATATGAATAAGTCTAACGAGACCAAAGTACTAATTCTTGGTGGCTCCGGGTTCATTGGCCGCTATTTAACCAACGCACTCTCAAAATCTGGTTATCATGTGCGGATACCAACTAGAAATCGCGAACATGGGAAATCTCACCTCATCATCCTACCCAATGTCGAAGTAATTCAAACCAATATCTCTACCACACAGAATATCGACAGGCTTTTCCAAGGAATCGATATCGTCATCAACTGCGTGGGTATTCTTCATGAGAATCAAAAAAACGACTTTCAAAAATTCCATAAGACATTGGTTGATCGTATTGTTAATAGCTGTAACAGACAACAAGTTACGCATTTCGTTCACTTGTCGGCCCTAAAAGCGTCGACCAAAGGACCAAGCGCTTACCTTCGATCAAAAGCAGAGGGAGAGAACATTATCCGTAAAAAGCTAAATAGCAAGTCAGCCTGGAATATTATTCGTCCATCGGTCGTCTTTGGGCCTGGAGATTCATTTTTAACGATGTTTGCTGAACTTGCAAACTGGTTGCCACTGATACCGCTCGCAAAACCTAAAGCGAAGTTCCAACCCGTATTTGTAGGTGACCTGGTCCAATCAATACTAGATTGTATCAACGGTACAGAGAAACAGATAACGATTGATCTTTGTGGGCCAAAACAATATGAACTCATCGAGCTTGTTCGATACGCAGCAAGCCACAGTCGATTCAAATCCAAAATAATTCCACTTCCAGATTGGGCATCTTACGCTCAAGCTCGAGCATTTGAGCTCCTTAAGCTCAAGCTCATCACGACAGATAATCTCGCTTCTATGTCAGTGGATAGTACATGTGACACGCCAAGTGATAAATCTCTTAAAACAATAGAGAGTATCGCGCCAAGTTACCTGTCGAAAATGAGCTAGACTGAGGACACAAACTACTTTAATCATCTCAATGGATAAACTATCGCACTACCTTGTTGGCGGAGCAGTTAGGGATGAATTGCTTGGTATGCCGGTCGCAGACAGAGACTTCGTCGTTGTTGGCGCAAGCGTAGACGAAATGATCTCGAATGGCTTCATACCGGTTGGTCGAGATTTTCCGGTATTTTTACACCCACGTACTAGAGAGGAGTACGCCCTGGCGCGTACTGAGCGAAAGACGGGACGAGGACACCAAGGATTTGCTTTCCACGCGGATCCCTCCGTAACTTTGGAAGAGGACCTAGCAAGAAGAGACTTAACTATTAACGCAATAGCTAAATCTTCAGATGGTAAATTGATCGATCCCTTCCAGGGGATTGATGACTTAAAAAAGAGAACTCTAAGACATGTTAGCGATGCCTTTATTGAAGATCCGTTGCGGGTCTTTCGGGTTTGTCGTTTTACCGCGACGCTTGATTTCAATATTTATCCTGACACACTGAAGCTTATGGTGCGGCTGGTTAACACAGGCGAGCTTAGTACCTTAAGTACGGAACGCGTTTGGAACGAAATTCTAAAAGGGCTTATGGGCAAGAAACCATCACTAATGATTGACAGCCTAACGAAATGCGGCGCTTTGGAAGCAATAAACAGTTCATTATCAAATGGGGTCTATGACGAAAAAAATAAAACATTTATTTACACGGCTCTTGACCTTGCGGCGACAAATACATTATCAATCGAAACGCGAGTCGCAATTTTTTGCTTACTCACTGAACATGATGTTAAAAAAGTCATTGAACAACATAGCGCCAGAATTACTGCACGTAAGAATGTCTCGAGAGATTTACTGGCTCAACTTAGAGCTACCAAATCTCAGAATCAAACGTCTATGCTTTTTCTGGGATATCTAGGTTCAATTCTTAACGCGAATGAACTATCCAATGAGCAAATAGTGGACCTCGTGATGTGTCTCGATGGACTCCGAAACCCTGATCGATTTAAAAAGATATTGGATGCTGCCTCGACAGTTGGTCAGGCTCTGATCAAGCAAAACTACACGGATCATATTCGCATACTTATGAGGTCTTTAAATATCCTAAAGTCAATCAGGCACGATGATCTCACCAAAATAGATTCAACCGCTGAGATAAATCAACGTGTGCGATACGCAAGAATAAACGCCTTAGATAAAGAGCTATCTAGATAATTAATTGTTGCGTATGCTTGTTTCCGCTATCAACGAATAGTCCAGTATAAGCAGGTCGCAATAAGACTAAATAAAAGCGCAGAACCAAATGGTAGATACAGCTTTCGCTTAAAAATATAAACCGTAATATCACCAGGGATCCCTTTTCTACCAAGAATTTTTCCCACGAACCTCAAGAAAACTGGCTTTGTATAAGCGGCGATAGCGACCACAAGAACTATTGTAAGGATCCACTTAAACAAGAACTTTATATTTCTCTTCGTTTAACATAATTTATTCTAGTAATATCTTGGCTGACTTAAAATAACCTTTTTAGTATAGGGGATTACATTGATAGATTTATACACTTGGGGGACACCCAACGGTCGAAAGGTCTCAATCATGCTTGAGGAGCTGGGTGCAGAATATCGAACCACTAGCGTCAATATTGGGAAGGATGAGCAATTTGCTGATGAATTCATTGCGATTAGTCCCAACAATAAAATTCCAGCAATTGTCGATCACGACTCCGAGAGTGAGGAACCGATTACAATGTTCGAGTCTGGTGCAATTTTGATTTATCTCGCAGAGAAATTTAAAAAATTTTTACCCACTGATGGCCCTGACCGATACACCGTAATTCAGTGGCTTATGTTTCAGATGGCAGGAGCCGGACCGATTTTTGGCCAAGTACATCATTTCCTTCGCGCCGCCCCAGAGCCCGTGCCCTACGCTATCAACCGGTTTGGTAAAGAAACCGCTCGTCTATATGGCGTGCTTGACAGCCGGTTATCTAAGAATGAATTTTTAACGGAAAAATATTCAATAGCAGATATCGCCATATTCCCTTGGATTGCTCGGCATGAATGGCATAAAATCGAACTGATAGACTACCCAAATGTATCGAGGTGGTACGAGCTGATCTCGGACAGGGAGGCCGTAAGAAAGGGGATGGCGGTCCCGTTTTTGAATTAAATCCAAAAAGAACAAATGACTGAAAATCAATGCGCGCGATGTGGCTCCGGGTTCAGCTGCGGAATGGCATCTGACAAACCCTGTTGGTGTGCGACCGATTTTCCCAATGTTTTATCAGGCAATATCGGTAATACTTGCTTATGTCCTGAATGCCTGACCGACGCAATTGCCTCCAAAACAGATCTGTTAGAGAACGGACTTTAGCAACGCACCCATTTTTGATGGGTCCCGAGTAACTGAAATACCGCTAGCGTCCATTATTTCAAGTTTTTCATTAGCGGTTCCCTTGCCGCCTGAAATTATGGCGCCTGCGTGTCCCATTCTTTTACCAGGAGGGGCAGTCACTCCAGCGATAAATCCTACTACTGGTTTGGACATATGATCTTTAACCCAAGTCGCGGCTACCTCCTCATCAGTCCCACCGATTTCACCGATCATCACAACAGCGTCAGTATCTCCGTCTTCGTTAAATAGTTTTAATACGTCAATATGTTTCAGACCATTCACCGGGTCGCCGCCAATACCCACCGCCGTACTTTGACCCAGTCCCAGCTCCGTTAATTGAGCCACCGCTTCGTAAGTCAGAGTTCCTGATCGAGAGACCACACCGATACGACCTTTTTTATGAATATGACCGGGCATAATGCCTATTTTTAATTCATCTGGCGTTATGATGCCAGGACAATTTGGTCCTAGTAATAACGTTCGATTATTCGTACTGCGCATCTTATGACGGAGCTCAATCATGTCTTTGACTGGAATGCCCTCTGTTATACAAATCGCCAAATCAAGATCAGCCTCTACTGCCTCAAGTATGGCTGCAGCTGCGCCTGCTGGTGGCACATAAATCACAGAAACCGTTGCCCCAGTTTGCTGTTTCGCCTCCGCTACGGTCCCAAAAATCGGAATGCCCTCAAACTCCTGCCCCGCTTTCCTGGGGTTTACTCCGGCGACATAACAAGCCTGTCCATTCGCATAATCTCGGCTGGTCTGCGTATGAAATTGTCCCGTCTTCCCGGTAATTCCCTGAGTTATAACACGAGTATTTTGGTTGATTAATATCGACATGTTATTGGTCACCTCTCGCCGCTTCAACCACCTGCTGAGCGGCTTCAGCCATCGTTTCAGATGAAATAATGGGCAAACCCGATTCCCTTAAAATCTGCTTACCTAAATCCTCATTCGTACCCTTCATGCGGACTACTAAAGGCACTTTGAGGTCTACTTGTTTCGCCGCCTCAACCACGCCAGTAGCAATTACGTCGCATTGCATAATACCGCCGAATATATTGACCAATATCGCCTTTAAATTAGAGTTCGCCAACATGATCTTGAACGCCTCAGTAACTTTCTCTGTAGTTGCTCCTCCACCCACATCTAAGAAGTTAGCAGGCTCGCCACCGAATAACTTGATCACATCCATCGTCGCCATAGCAAGCCCGGCCCCATTGACTAAACATCCAATATCTCCATCCAGAGAGATATAAGAAAGATCGAATTTAGACGCTTGAATTTCAGCTGGATCTTCTTCATCTAAATCCCGCATATCGAGTATGTCTGCTTGTCGAAATAACGCATTCGTATCAAAATTTATTTTTGCATCAAGCGCCAACACATCTCCGTCGGCAGTAAGAATCATAGGATTAATTTCAGCTAATGAAGCATCTTTATCCACAAATGCCTTATATAACCCCTCAAACAAATCAGCTCCTTTTTCAGCAGAGCCATGAGGTATACCAATTTTTTCATTAAGCTCAAGCGCCTGATAACGATCAAGCCCCAGTTGAGGATCAATGAAAATTTTATGGATTTTTTCTGGTGTAGAAACCGCCACCTCCTCTATATCCATACCGCCTTCTGAAGAGGCCATAAGACATACAGCTTGAGTTTCGCGATCAACTACCATACCCACATACAACTCTTTCTCGATCTGCGCACCCTCTTCGACCAATAACCGCTTAACTAACTGCCCACTTGGACCCGTTTGATGAGTGACTAGCTGCATCCCTAGAATACTAGAGGCAGTCACCTTAACATCGGCCACCGATGTAACAACCTTAACACCACCACCCTTACCTCGACCACCAGCGTGAATTTGAGCCTTCACGACCCAAACTTCACCCCCTAATCGGAGCGCTGCAGCCTCAGCTTCAGATTCTGAAAAACAAGAGACTCCCCTAGGAGTTCTAACCCCATATGCACGCAAAATTTCTTTTGCTTGGTATTCATGGATCTTCATTCGGATTCACACCAGATTTTTATAAAAATTTTGGGAACTAACGACGTTCTTGTTTATGGATTTCCTTGAGCCTCTTTGCCTCCTCTGCCCAAGATTTTTGTAAATTTTCATGCTCCTTCTCTACGCTAAGGACTTGCGCCTCAGCAGCATCAAGCTTTTTTTGAGCAGCTTGCAATTGAGCGGTAAGTTTGGTGACCACGCTTCGCCTTTTCTGAGCCTCTTCGATAAAGACATCGAGCTCTTTTTTCTTATCCTCCATTACCTTACGAGCATGTACGGTACGAATTTGCGCATCCTCAAAAGTCATATCTGCAGCGATGGAGCTAGATATTGATAACAGACAGAAAAACATACCTACAAACCAACCCAATCGGTTCTTAGTATTGCCTGTTAGTAGCATTACGACCTCCCGGTGATATTCAAAACTATGGTGCCGGCACACGGATTCGAACCGCGGACCTGATGATTACAAATCAACTGCTCTACCAACTGAGCTACGCCGGCTTATTCCAATTCCAAATTATAAATGCTTCGGACATTAAATGGGTTACTTTACGATTTTTAATCTTTGTTTTGGAGAAATATTGACCGGTTCTGTCCGCCCTTTTTCTGTAGAATTTGAGCTCTTCTGCTCTGCCGCCTCATCCAAATTGAATCCAAGTCCCTGCCCGGATTCTTTAGAAAAAATTCCCTTCACATCTGAGATCGCAATATAAATTTCCCGAGACACAGAATCAAATCGTGCGGAAAACGTTATTGCTTCATTATCAATGCGCAGATCTATGGTCGCACTGGTGCCAATATTTAATACGATCTCACCATCCCGAATATGCTCCAACGGAACACTCGATGCTCCTGAAACTCGCACTGACACATAAGGCGTCTGCGAGGTATCACAACACCAATCATAAATAGCGCGAATAAGATAGGGCGTGGTAGGAGCTAGCGTCTTCACTTACGCATGACCTTTTCCGAAGGTGTTAGCGCTTCAACATAGGCTGAACGGCTAAATAATCGCTCTGCATATTTCATTAACGGCGCTGCCTGTTTTGGCAGTTGAATCCCGTAAAGGTCTAACCTCCAAAGCAACGGAGCAATCGCCACGTCAAGCATGGAAAAGTCATCACCCAACATATATTTTTGCCGCAAAAAAACCGGTGCCATTTGAATCAAACTATCCCGAACCTGCGCTCGAGCTTGGTCGGCCTGACGCGCTGTTCCAGACTCAATTGATTGAATATGCGAAAACAAATCATCTTCAAAGCGAAATAAAAATAATCTCGCTCTCGCTTTAAGCGCAGGATCTGCCGGCATCAATTGAGGGTGAGGGAAACGATCATCAATGTACTCATTGATGATATTCGACTCATATAAGATGAGGTCTCGCTCAACCAGAACAGGGGTTTGGTTGTAAGGATTCATGACGGCAAGATCTTCGGGCTTATCGAATAGATCAACGTCAACAATTTGAAAATCCATCCCCTTTTCAAACAACACGATCCGGCATCTGTGACTAAAAGGACACGTAGTGCCCGAGTAGAGCGTCATCATTTTTTATTGTCCCCTTTATCTTTAACTTCTTTTAGTTCTAGTTCTAATATCAATGTACGTCTTTCCAAAACTCTCGCTTAACAGCCCAAGCCATAAAAGCAAAAATAATGAGAAAAATAATTACTAGACTGCCGATTTGTTTCCTTTTTTCTGCTGCAGGTTCGCCCATGAAGACCAGAAAATTTGTCAAATCCAACATTGAATCATCGAATTCCCGCGGACTTAAGGTGCCTGGCGTTTCAACCTCTAAGTTGAAACTAGTTTTATCCTCTGAGGCATAAACTGCACGCAGAACACCCTGTTCTTGAGGAAAAACATTCGGCATTGCAACGTTTGGGAAAATACTATTATTCCATCCAGTTGCCGTTGCATCGTCTTTATAAAAGCTTATGAAATACGTGTATAACCAATCTGCACCCCTCGACCTTGAAACAACAGACAAATCTGGCGGTATCACCCCAAACATTTGTTTTGCCGTCGACGCATCAATAGCGCTCTTCATGGTATCACCAACCTTCACAGAATTATCGGCAATAAAATATTGTTTAATCTGTCCCTGTGATAATCCTATATCGGCAAGTCTGTTGTAACGCATAAAAGTTGCCGCATGACAGCTCAAACACCTGTCAGCAAATATCTTTGCGCCCCTTTGCAAAGATTCAGCATCAGTTGCATCAATGTTCGCTTTATTTAAGCTGTAACCACCGGCCGCAACCGCTAAGCCCGAGAAAGATAAGAAACTGTAAATGATAACTATAATTACCTTCATGGCGTCACCCGATCCGGCTCTACCTTTGTTCGATCTAGTTTTGAAACAATCGGTAGCGATATAAAAAACAGGAAGTACAGTATTGTACAAAGTTGCGCGACCACTGTAGCGACATCGGCCCCCCCGATTTGACCCCAAATATTAGTTGGCTTTAGCCCCAGATACCCAAGTAATAAAAAAGAAACAACAAAAACAGTTAAAGAAATTTTGGAAAGCGGTCCTTTATACCTTATCGATCGAACAGGACTCCTGTCGAGCCAAGGCAATAAGAACAGAATAACGACAGCGCCGCCCATCGCTAAAACACCAGGAAATTGAGACCCAAACATCGGGGGAACAGCTCTCAAAATCGAGTAAAACGGAGTGAAATACCAAACCGGCGCAATGTGTGCTGGTGTCTTTAAAGGATCAGCAGGTATGAAATTATTGTGTTCTAAGAAATATCCACCCATCTCAGGCGCAAAGAAAACAATAGATGCAAATATGATCATAAAAATAACAAGGCCAAATATATCCTTAACTGTGTAGTAAGGGTGGAAAGGGATCCCATCCAACGGCTTACCCGTCACCGCATCTTTATTCTTTTTAATATCAATCCCGTCCGGATTGTTAGATCCGACTTCATGCAAGGAAAGAATATGCGCGACGACCAGTCCCAACAAAGCGATAGGGACCGCAATTACGTGTAAGGCGAAGAAACGGTTTAAGGTCGCGTCTGATACGACATAATCTCCACGGATCCAAACCGCGAGATCAGGACCAATAAACGGCACAGCCCCAAAAAGATTAACAATTACTTGCGCACCCCAATAAGACATTTGCCCCCAAGGTAAAAGGTAACCGAAGAAAGCCTCTGCCATTAAGCAAAGGTAGATCACCATACCGAAGATCCATAACAATTCACGCGGTTTACGGTAAGACCCGTAAAGTAACGCCCTAAACATATGCAAATAAATCACTACAAAGAACATAGACGCGCCGGTTGAATGCACATAACGAATCAGCCACCCTAGAGGAACATCTCGCATAATGTACTCAACAGAAGCAAACGCTTTGTCAGCATCTGGTTTGTAATGCATTGTTAGAAAAATACCCGAAAGAATTTGTATCGCCAGTACAACTATCGCAAGCCCACCAAAAAAATACCAAAAGTTAAAATTCTTCGGTGCGTAGTATTCGGTGAGGTGCTCCCGAACCATTTTGCTCATCGGAAAACGCTCGTCAATCCAGGTCATCACTGGTCTTAACATCAAATTAACTCCTAGCTGCATCTTCCCCGATTAATAATCGGGAATCAGACAAAAATTGGTGAGGTGGAACTTCAAGATTCGCCGGAGCTGGTACGCCTTTATAAACCCGCCCAGCGAGATCAAATTTAGAACCGTGACAAGGACAAAAAAACCCGCCGACCCAATCAGCACCCAATCCGGAAGCCTCTCCAGCTTCAAGCTTTTGAGTTGGAGAACAGCCCAAATGAGTACAAATACCCACCAAAACCAAATACTCCGGTTTGATTGATCGCTCGAGATTAGTTGCATATTTAGGTTGCATCGGCAATTTAGAATCTGGGTCTGAAACGAGATCAGCCGTCTCATCCAACTTTCTGAGCATCTCGTCAGTCCGATGAAGAATCCAGACTGGTTTCCCACGCCACTCCTCGGTAATGAGCATGCCAGGCTCCAACTTAGCTAAATCAACCTCAACAGGAGCTCCAGCTGCTTTGGCTCGCTCACTTGGAGCCATACTCACAAACAGTGTGGACACCGCAGCTAGAGCTCCCGCCGCGCCCACTGCTCCAGTAGACACAACAAGCATACGGCGTTGCTCATTCACTGACTTTTCAGAACTCAACTTATTTCCTCCTAGACCCAACTCTTTGAAACCGAGCGAATTGATCGCATACTTAGAAAGCTCTGATTATACACTTTAGTGCAAAAATAAATCCAGTCAGCATGATATAAACTTATGATTATATGCATTATTTTTCTATATGCATGTGCCGCAATTCTAAATCAACTAAAATTGCATAAATTTGATGATCGAAAAATAATTTGATATATAAAATAAATAATGAAAACTCAAATAAATTTAATAGATGGCGTAGCCTTCAAGGCAATAAGCGGCAGCGGTCACTCGTTAATAATGGATGGAGCCCCAGAAAACGGAGGCAAAAATCTAGGCGCTCGCCCAATGGAACTGCTTTTAATGGGGCTCGGTGGGTGCAGCGCTTATGATGTAGTAACAATTTTGGACAAATCACGGCAAGACGTTACGGATCTTGCCTTGCACATAGAAGCAAAGCGGGCGGAAACCGACCCAAAAGTTTTCACGTCGATTCACTTACTGTTTAAAATAACTGGTCACAATTTAAAAAAAAATATTGTCGAACGCGCTATTAACCTTTCCGCGGAAAAATATTGTTCGGCATCAATCATGCTCGGGAAATCGGCGCGAATCACCCATGACTATGAAATACACAGCAGCTCCGATTCAAAATGAAAGTGAAGTCTATATGCGAAAAGTTGCTTGGGTCATGACTTTTGACATGAGTCGCATCATACTTCGAACAGGCTTCGGTAATGGCTCTGCTCCTAAGTGCTCGGCCCGCTTCGCGTGACTGCGCTCTTCGTCCCTCATTTGAGCGATCATCGTGCGAGTCCGCTCGTCCTCAACAGAAACGCGATCAAGGTGCCCAGTCAAATGCGCTTCTACTTGCCGCTCTGTCTCTTGCAAAAACCCCAGACTTCTTTGGGTTCCAGTTAGTCCGGCCATAACACCGATAGCGAATGACCCAACGTAAAATAGTGGGTTAAGTAAACTGGTTCTTCCACCTAGCTCGCCAATTCTCCGCTGAGTCCAAACAAGATGATCTAACTCTTCATCTGCTGATTGGGTCAATTCAGACCTGATCTCTAAGTTTTTTTCGACCGTAGACTGCCCCAGATATAGCGCTTGAGCACAAACTTCACCCGTATGATTCACTCGCATTAACTTAGCCGATAATTTTTTTTGCTCGTCAGAGAGATTCTCATCGGAGCCATGAAAGTCCAAATCGCGCTTCGGTGATACTGCGCCAGACAACACCTTCAAGCCCTGATCAACCTCCTCAATGATTCGATCTAGAAACGTAGCCACGTTAATTCCTTAGCAAAATTCATAACATTACTTCAGTGCATCATACTACGGTTGTAAATTTACTAACGTAACGCTTTCTGAATTTCCTTGAGCTCCTTCAAGCGAGAAGCTACTGATGTTTGGAGAAAAAAGTCACCGTCAGTGGCCTTTTGGGCCAAAAGAAGCTCTTTGATAGCACCAACTAAATTTCCAGTCAAGGCGAGTACCTCGCCGTAATCCCGATGCATTGCCATTTTTTCTCCTAACCCACGATATGCTTCTGCTCGAAATTCATAAAGTTTTGGATTCTTGGTTGTATCGGTCAAAAGAAGTGCTGACGCCATACTTTCCAGTTCTTCGTACCTGTTAGAAGATAAAAGAAGTTCGGCGTAACCATAAACTAGGGACTTTCTAAAAGGGTAACGCGCCAAAGCATCGTTATAAACTGCAGCAGCAATCTTCTGGTCACCAAATAATCGCTCAAAATCAGCCAATAAAGACAACAGCATAGGGTGATCAGGCTCCACATTAAGGAGGAAATCTAACGTATCCCGAGCTCTTTCGAGATTCATGAGATTTAGATCCTTGGATACGATTAAAGAAAAAATAGATCCGTACATACCAGCCAACTTCACTGTTTTATTTTGTGACTTGAGTTGCTCCTGAAATACACTAAAAGCACTTAAAAATCCGTCCTGATAAACCCTTAAGCGAGCTTTTAGAAACAAAAACTCAATGCTATCCTCAATTTGTTTGTGAGCCATTTTAGCCAAACGTGCCTCTACATCGGCAACCCTATCGGAAGTGATCGGGTGAGTTCTTAAAAATTCGGGTATTCCTGACTCATAAAGTCTAGATTGACGCTGCAAATACCTAAAAAAAAGAGGGACTTGATGGGGGTCAAACTGCGCCTTTTCCAATATACGAAGTCCAATTCGATCCGCCTCTCTCTCATGGGCTCTAGTAAAATTTAACTGCGTCTGCATTGGTAAGGCGGCAGAGGTCATCAATGCAGCTTGCGTAACATCACCATCGGAGCGAGAGGCTAGGATTGCGGCCGCCATAGCCGCTAAAGAACCAATCCTTGCTTTACTTTGTGCCGCGATTACTCTAGCGATGTGCCGTTGCGTCACATGAGCCACCTCATGACTCAATACTCCTGCAAGCATCGACTCATTATCTGATTCAAGAATTAAGCCAGAGTGCACACCCACGTATCCACCAGGGAGTGCAAAGGCGTTAATGGTCGGATTTATCAACACAAAAAACTGGAAATCTTCACTTGGTGAATCACTATTAGCAACCAAACGATATCCAAGGTGATTGATATACTCAGCAATTTCCGGGTCTGACACGTACGTGGAGCTTGATCGTATCTTACCCATTATAGAAGCCCCGACGACCTGCTCTTGAAATAAAGAAAAGTCGTCCCGGAACGGGTCTCCTAAATCAGGTAGCTCTTGGGCATAGATCGCACTATGGACGCCAAGCATTGGCAAGAGAATTATTAATAAAAGTCTTTGGGTCACAGTGCTATCATAAACGGTACCTGAACACTTTATAACTTTTATCAACTGAATTATTTACTGGCATCTATACACAAGGATATAAATAACTTGAGCGACTTAACCCATTTCGATGGAACTGGACAAGCCCACATGGTTGACGTAGGCGATAAAGAAGAAACCAAACGGGTCGCTGTTGCAACCGGAACCATTACGATGTACCCCGAAACTCTCTCACTGATTCAATCAGGGGAGTCAAAAAAGGGAGACGTACTCGGAGTTGCCCGAATTGCCGCAATCCAAGCATCTAAAAAAACTTCCGAATTAATTCCGCTATGTCACCCCCTAAGCATAACTCGAGTAACCGCTGACTTCGAGATTCAAGAGGCCTTAAATGCCGTGACCTGCACTGCCAAGGTGGAGACATGGGGTAAAACTGGCGTTGAAATGGAGGCGTTAACGGCTGTGTCAGTCGGATTGCTAACCATCTATGATATGTGCAAAGCCGTAGACCGCGGGATGACCATTAATAACCTTCGTTTGAAAGAAAAAAGTGGCGGTAAATCTGGAACGTGGGTTGCGAAAGAGTGATTCATTAGGAACTTTTACCTACTTCGCGGTTTCAGAATATCCATGAGTAAAAAACCACGACAATTTCACCTACCAACTTTTGGCTTGATGATTACGAGCCTGTTATTTAGCGCTTCCTTCTCCGCTGAATCCCTCAATGCCGAATCTGAGCTTCTTCCAAGTGGTCGCGAGCTGGCGCACAGTTACGATCATGGCAACTGTCTTGCATGTCACAGTGCGCCAACTGACAAAAACGCGATAACGCGTGCAAATATAGCGCCGCCATTCGTTGACATGAAACGCCGGTTCCCCTCCAAAGATGAGCTTTTCAAACAAATTTGGGATGCACGCGCTACCTATCCTGAAACAATCATGCCACCATTTGGGGCCCACAGTATTCTCTCTGAACCCGAAATACGTAGAATTATAGATTACCTCTATACTCTGTAATATCTATGAAGCTAACAAAAGAACGTCGAGTATTTCTGCATTCCGCTCTAGGACTCATTAGCGCCTTGCTAATCCCAAGCAAAGCGTTATCCCGTTGGGATAATAATGCTTACAATAAAGTTGATATTAGTGAGTCAATTTTCAGCATTGGAGTTGTCAATCCCGGGGACCTCCGAGAAGCAAATGATGCCATCGATCTATCGTTACCGGAAATAGCGGAAAATGGCGCAATTGTTCCTATCACAGTGCGCAGTAGGATTTTAAATACAGAAAGAATTTTTGTTTTTGCTGAAAAAAACCCCCAACCTCTAGTGTCAGATTACGTTATCACTGACGGGGTAGAGCCATTTGTTGCATCTCGTATCAAAATGAGTGAAACAGCTTTTGTCCACGTCATTGTATTGGCTAGGGGAAAATTTTATAGAACAGCACGGCAAGTTAAGGTGACAATAGGTGGGTGCGGCGAGGAATAATTTGAGAAAGAAATATAAGAATGGATAAAACGGTACGCTTCAGAATCAGATTCAAAGACGACATTGCAGATGTCAAGGTCATGATTTTTCATCCAATGGAAACGGGATATAGAAGAGATAAAAATTCAAAGGAAATTATCCCGAAACATTTCATTCACACGGTAAATATTGCGCATAACGGGAAATCAATCATGCAAGTTCACTGGTCTCGATCTGTGTCAAAAAATCCCTATTTAAACTTTCGTGTGCCAAACGCGTCCAAAGGTGACCAACTCACCATCGCGTGGAGCGATAACATGGAGCAGTCAGGGACCGGGACAGCTATAATTTCCTGAAATTATTAAACTTTATGCGTCTTCCAATCTATATCTTCGCCATCATGTTTGCTTCCATAAATATGCAAGCTTTGAGCTCTCCCGAAGAAGACAGAATGATTTTTTTATCAACTTTCGCTGCGAACATACCGGGTATACCAGTACCGCAATACACCCATGGCTCAATGATGTTGAGCGAAGACGCTCTAAATCAATACAACAGTATTATGGACTTCCCACCTTTCCAAGACGTAATTGATAAGGGTCAAAAAATCTGGGAAACCCCGTTTAAAAATGGCAGCACCTTCGCAGATTGTTTCGACAATGGTGGGGTAGATATTGCTGGAAAATTTCCCCTCTATAACGAGGAGCTGAAGCAAGTTATCACGTTTGAGATGGCACTTAATACCTGCCTGGAGCAGAATGGAGAAATGCCGATGGCTTTGATTGATCCTGAGACAATGGGAGCACTCAGCGCTTATGCTAGGGGCTTGTCTGACGGCATGCTTATGGAAATACAAGTAGCAAGCGAGGCAGCTTTAGAAAAATACGCGCTCGGAAAATCGTTTTACTTTAGACGAATAGGTCAATACAACTTAGCGTGCGCATCTTGCCACCTCACCAACGGCGGGCGCTACTTTCGAGATGAACTGCTATCTCCAACTATCGGGCAAGCCGTTCATTTCCCTGTGTTCAGAGGTGGGGAACGCCTTTACACATTGCAAATGAGATACCAGCGTTGTATGGAAGCAGTGGGTGCGGTTCCATTTGAGTCCGGCAGCGAAGCACTCAATAACTTAGAGTACTTTCATTCGTATCTAAATAACGGGTTGCCTCTTAAATCCGCCGTTTACAGACGATAGAGCTTTAACTGAACGCTCAAAACTGTAACGATAGAAATTTCAAAAGCAAACCCAAAACTGCAGTCAACAACAACCTTTCAATAATTGTTAATTTGATTTTCATGAATGTCACCACTGATTATTAAGAGATTTCGAGAACGGTCTTCACCCTAACCCTGCTCCACGAAAGTCATATATTCATCTTCGGTCTTCAGCACCTCAATTTGACGAGGGTCTAATACCTTGACTTCGAATATCCATGCTTCATGCGGCGCCTTATTAATCAACTCGGGTTGGTCGCTCAATGATTCATTGATTGCAACAACCTCACCGTCTACCGGCATGAATAGATCAGATGCGGTCTTTACCGACTCAATCACTCCGCATTGCTCGCCCGCCTTAAATTTATCGCCTATCGTAGGAGTATCAATGTAGACAATATCACCCAAGGATTCTTGAGCGTAATCGCTTATTCCAATCGTCGCCACACCCTCACTCTGTGATGAAATCCATTGGTGTGTATCACTAAATCTCATATCTTTGTTATTTGCCATTTTTACTCCAAAAAACTGTCGTCCTATGAATAGCAGTAATCTATCTCTTTGTTAAGCTTTATTTTCTTGTGGATAGAATAAGTAACTATCAAATGCGGCCGGAGGAATTCCGTCAACGCGCAGTAATAAGTTTAACTGGTACTCCATCTTGGTCCCTAATTCTAATTGAGCGCCGCCACCATACTCTATTGGGTAAATCACTCGGCTTGTGATGACTCGCCCCTGACTGTTGGTTAACGTTAATTCGATGGCTGGTAATTCAATTTGCTCAACACCAACATTTTGAATGGTCGCACGAAACTGATAAATGCGCTTTCCTACATCGGACCTCATCACTAAATCGGCCCCTACTAATCTAAGCTCACTAATGCGCCGAATGCCTCCAACTTCACAGCTAATTCTCTCGCATACTTGATAAATCCAATCCGCACTTTTAGGAATATGCGTGGAAATTTGTTTATTAAAATTAACAATCATCATTACGACGAAGATCGTACCTAGCACGATATTTATAAACCTCCAAATGGATTTTTTTTCAGGCATAGGAGCAAAGACCGCCTCATACAAATTTGCATTATTTGTCACTCGGATAAGTTTATCTTCGCCAACCTGCAGTTTGGGACGTTGAACTGCAACTACTGGGTCAAAATTGTGAGAACGGAAACCATTTAAATCCTGCCTGTCTTCATCAGATGCTCTTTCGCCTTCAGGGGTATCTTTATTTGCCGTTTGATCTGCATCCAAATCGTCGAAACTATAATGGACATATCCGTCGAACGCGTGGCTGCAAGAAGGACATTCAACACGACCTCCGTGTTGAATCAGTTGTGTTGAAGTCGATTCAAATGAATGCTTGCACTGAGGACATACAAGAAACAAGTCCATATCTTTAAGAGTTGAGTTTGCTACCTTGCAAACAAACCCATTCATCCATCACTTTAAATGTGCTCATTTCAAACCACTGTCCGTAAAGATCCACCAGATCTGATCCTTGATTCACCAAAATACCTGACAAGACGATTTGTCCACCCGGTTTAACCAACTGGGCCAGCAGCGGCGCCAATACTGCCAAAGGAGATGGCAAAATGTTTGCTACAACTATGTCGGCTTTTGCATTTAAGTTATCGATCGCAGAAATTACTTCTAACGTCACCTTATTCCTTCTTGCGTTGTACTGTGCCGATTCCAGCGCATCCTCATCAATATCGACTGCTACGACATCACCCGCTCCAAATTTCTTTGCCGCTATGGCTAAAATTCCGGAGCCACACCCATAGTCTATAACCGTTTGTTCGGAAACCAAATAACAATCCAGCCATTGCAAGCATAATTGAGTCGTCGGATGGCTACCGGTGCCAAAAGCTAGACCGGGATCGAGGATTATATTTATTTCTGACTCACCTTTAACTGCTGACCAGCTTGGAGATATTTGCAAACGCTGTGTGATTTGTATTGGCTCAAATTGTTGTTGAGTCAAGCGCACCCAGTCTTGATCATCGACAAGACGTTCAACGGGCTCTGGCAGTTTCAGAGGATGAACCAAGTCCGTTAAAGCGGAGACGATCTGGCTAGCGCATGCGTGTCGATCAAAAAGTCCAATGATCGAATTATATCCCCAAGATAAAAGGATATCTTCACCGGGCTCGAGATAAATCGCTCTTTCTTTTTGAGATCCCTCGTCAGCATCCGTCACATCCACTGATAAGGCCCCAACAGAAAACAATGCGTCACTTAAAACCTCTACGTCCGCTCCTGGAACCCTAAACTGTAAGGACAACCACGCCATAATCAAATCTCAACAATTTGAATGAAAGAACCTATGTATTTGACAGCTTCTTCTCAAGATAGTGAATACTAACTCCACCCTCTATAAATTTAGCATCAGTCACCAACTCACGATGTAGAGGAATATTTGTTTCAATTCCTTCCACAACCATCTCAGATAAAGCCACCCGCAATCGCGAAAGTGCCTGCGATCGGGTATCGCCATGTGCAATTAATTTCCCAATCAACGAATCATAGTATGGCGGGACAAAATAATTCTGATATGCATGTGAATCTACCCGTATCCCTGGTCCACCCGGGATATGTAATGTATTAATTCTGCCTGGGGAGGGCGTGAATTTATAAGGATGCTCCGCGTTGATTCTACATTCGACCGCGTGCCCGGCAAACTGTATATCTTTTTGCCTGAAGGGCAGCGGCTCTCCGAATGCAACTGTAATTTGACTCTTTACGATATCAATACCCGTGATCATCTCAGTCACTGGGTGTTCAACTTGGACACGCGTATTCATTTCAATGAAATAGAATTTACCGTTCTCGTATAAAAACTCGAACGTACCAGCGCCTCGATATCCAATTTTTCTACAAGCCTCGGCGCACTTCTCACCAATTTTGGTGCGCTCTCTGGGACGAACATGTGGCGCAGGCGCCTCCTCAATTACCTTTTGGTGACGTCGTTGCAAAGAACAATCTCTATCTCCTAGATATACCGCGTGTTTATGCTGATCCGCCAACACTTGAACCTCGATATGGCGCGGATATTCAAGGAATTTCTCCATGTAAACAGTAGGATTTCCGAATGCGACTTGAGCTTCTTGTTTGGTCATATTTACAGCATTAACCAGTGCGGCTTCGGTATGAACGACTCGCATACCTCGACCTCCTCCTCCTCCAGAAGCTTTAATGATTACAGGGTATCCAATATCCCGAGCAATACCAATGACTTCTTTTGGGTCATCTGGAAGTGCGCCTTCACTACCCGGCACAACGGGGATACCAGCCTTGATCATTGTAATTTTTGCGCTGACTTTATCCCCCATCAACCTAATCGTCTCCGGTTTTGGTCCGATAAATATAAATCCACTTTGCTCTACTCGCTCAGCAAAGTCGGCATTTTCTGACAAGAATCCATACCCCGGATGAATTGCTTGCGCATCGGTAACTTCGGCAGCACTAATAATTGCAGGTACGTTCAGATAAGATTCTGAACTGGAGGCTGGACCGATACACACAGATTCATCCGCAAGACGGACGTACTTGGCTTCAGCGTCTGCCTCAGAGTGCACAGCCACGGTTTTTATCCCCATCTCCCTGCATGCGCGCTGAATCCTTAAGGCTATTTCACCTCGGTTCGCAATTAAAATCTTTTCAAACATAAATTTCTATATACCCCTTAGTCGGTACTCTCATGCGCATGTGTCATCACTTTTCACCTCCAATCAAGAGGAACTAAACAATGATAAAAAGAGATTGTCCAAACTCTATTGGCTGACCGTTTTCCACGAGAATTTTTTTGATAATCCCTGACTTCTCGGCCTCTATCTCATTAAGCAATTTCATTGCTTCGATAATACACAGCGTCTCCCCCTCAGTGACTGATTGCCCTACCTCTATGAACGGCGCTGAATCAGGATCAGACGCACGATAAAACGTCCCTACCATAGGCGACTTCATATCGAACCCTTCGTCGACCGAACTTGACTCATCATCCGCAGATATCACAGCCACCTCAGCCTGACGCGGCATCTCTACATGAGTTGGTGTCATTAAAGAGGAGGCTACCGATGCAGTAACAGTTTTACTCCCACTGTTTATTCTGACCTTCTCTTCACCTTCAGTGATTTCTAGCTCCTCTATTCCGGATTCCTTAACAAGGTCTATTAATTTTTTTAATTTTCGCAAATCCATTACAGACTTCCCTTCAATTTTCCGATGACATAATCAAACGCAACGTCGTAGCCCATAGGTCCAAACCCACAGATCACGGCCTCAGCTCTGTCGCTAAGGTAAGAGTGATGTCGAAAATGCTCCCGCTTATAAATATTTGTCAAATGGACTTCTATGAAAGGCACATCGACCGCAGAAATAGCATCGCGAATTGCTATGCTTGTATGTGTATAAGCGGCTGCGTTAATGATTAAGAATTTTGCACCTACTGATTTAATTTGCTGAATCAGCGTTACCAACTCACCCTCGAAATTTGTTTGGCGCGACTCTAATTTAAGATCAGCTGACTGTGCTTTTACCAGCATTCTGTTCTCTATCGAATTGAGCGTGTCGGCTCCGTAAACCTCAGGCTCTCTCGTCCCTAAGAGGTTAAGGTTCGGTCCATTCAGTAAGACAACATCGCATGAATCTAGCGGTTTGACATCATTTGGCATATCGAGACCTGTGTAAGTTGTGAATATATATAAAATTAATGGGAGATAACGACATAATCGCAGATTATACACGCATTTTTCGTTATTTTTTGTGTTTCAATTGCTTGTGTAGAAAACTTAGGTGAGGATCTAAATTTTAGCGCTGAATACAAAGCAAATAAATTACACTTAACGACTATAAGAAGATATTTAGCGTATTTTAGATACAAAATCTCGCAACTTAGCTACAGGTACGACACCCGAATGAGTATCAATGAGGTCGCCATTTGGAGATAAAAAGACTGTAAATGGTAATCCCGACCTGTGATTTCCGAAAACTTCAGAAATCCTTAGGGCATCCCCAGAGCCGATAAGTATTGGATAATTAACCCCGTTCGCACTTATGAAATCGCGAACGCGTGCCGTATCATCAACTGCGATGCCAATAAAGGTCATATTAATATCGCTAAATTCCTCGTGAAGATTTATAAAAAGAGGAATCTCCTCCAAACAGGGCGGACACCAAGTTGCCCAGAAATTCACAATTCGGTAAATCCCATCCCAGTCCGATATCTGTCGCCAATTCCCAGATAAATCTCTAAATTGAGCGGATTGCGCACTTTTGAATGCCTTTTCGTCTATCTTGGGCTCCATATTTCCAATAAGGATGCCACCGATGATAGACACCAAAATCACTATAACTAATAAAGTATTTCTCAAAATCTAACTCATCTTTCCGAATAACAGTTAATTTAGCCCCGGAAGGAAACTAAAAGTTAATATAGTTTCATCAGGCAAAAAACAGATACCCTCATCGGAGCAACCTTGCTGATTTGCTTTTAACTTTAAACCATCTACCCGTCCCTCCGTCTGGCTTAAGTCCAACTCCAAAGTGATCGCTACTTGCCCTCGATAGACTTCAACGTCACCGAAAAATTCGTCATTGTGCCTGATAGCACCTGGGAACGTTAACTTAGAGATGGCCGCCTTAGACTCTAATAAGTTAAAACTTAGGCTACGTTTATACAGATAACAGCATTTATCAATATCGTAAGTAAGCAATAACTGATTGTTGGCCATCAAATTACCTGTAAGACTATAAAACTTATCCGCGCTAGCCTGAGCAGCACAGCAAAAAAACAATAGCATGGCAAATCTTATGATCATAATATCCTGTGACTCTCCTCAGATAGCTTTAACATAATAAATAAGAACCTAAGGACATCTTCCAGTCGACCGCTCATTAATCGGCACTGGGTAATGATATTTTATACGGCACTCCATCATTAACCGTGGGATATAGTAAACGCGCCCCGAGCTCTCTCTTCATTCGCTCGTTAGAGATTAAACGTGACTCTTTTACAAAGGACCATGACACATCAGGTAGCACTCGCTTAGCCTCAGATCTCGTAACACGCCGTGGCTGCGATAAACCAGATCTATCGGCGATCAAATCAAGATAATCACCCAGCTTAATACGAGAGTCATCTGAGCAGTTATAAATCCGACCGTTCTCACCGCGGGTTAGTGCCAAAAAAATTATTCGTACTAAATCTTCGGCATGAATATGATTGGAATAACTATCTTCGCTAGCCGCAAGAGCCGGTAACCCGTCAATCAACCTGTTCAAGGGGAGCCGGTCTGGTGCGTAAATTCCCGGCACCCTGAGCACCACTGACCTACATCCTGTTGCTTTGGACCAGGCTCGAACCTTAGCCTCCGCGTCTAGACGTCGCCGAGCTCGGTCTGTTTGCGGATTGGCTGCTCTTGTCTCACAAACCAAATCACCTGAACAATCTCCGTAAACCCCGGTGGTACTTATATATATGAGTCGCTGTGGTATCCTAACACCGGCTGATATAGATCCTAAAAAATTACGAACTCGAGTATCAGATAGTCCATTTGGATTCGGGGGTGCAAGGTAGACCACGTCACCAGAGAATCCGGTCAATCGTCGCAGCGTTTTGGGCTTATCAAGATCTACGTTTAGCCAGTTGACAGAATGCAGACAAGAAAGGGAGTCATCAATCTTAGCTCGACGTATACCCGAGAGACTAAATTTGGAACCGTACCGCGCAGCAAACCGCTTTCCGATATCGCCGTACCCCACAATCAAAAGTCTTCGCATAATTAAAAGTCGCGCCAGTTAGAACCAAAATATAAAGAAACTAAAAATTCTCAAAATATCAGTTTAAGGTTATCACCATAATGACGCACAAAGTTACAATTCAGCAAAGCGGCAATTCATTTATTGCTAAAGAGAACGAAACTATACTAGCTGCAGCAATGCGCTCTGGTTACACACTACCTTACGGATGTCGTAATGGCGCCTGCGCCGCTTGTAAGGGTAGAATTATTCAAGGAACGGTAGACCATGGTAATCCGCAAAGTTCTGCGCTCGCAGATTTCGAAAAACGTGATGGACTTACTTTGTTCTGCCAAGCAATTCCTCAAAGCGATCTGACTATCGAGGCTCGTGAAATTGAGACAACTGGAGACATCGAGGTGCGCCGATTGCCAAGTCGCGTCCAAGAGATAGAACGCGTCGCCGAGGACGTTGTTATACTCAAACTTAAATTACCGGCCAACGAAAGATTTCAATTTTTTGCGGGACAGTATATCGACGTACTACTTCGCGAGGGAAAACGACGAAGCTACTCCATGGGCAATCCCCCTCATGAGAACGAATATCTCGAATTACACGTTCGGAGTATGGCAAACGGAACTTTTACAAAACAAGTTTTTGAAACGCTCAAGGAAAAAGATATCCTCAGATTTGAAGGTCCTCTAGGGACTTTTTTCCTACGAGAAGAGACAGAAAAACCGATAATTTTTGTTGCTAGCGGGACTGGCTTTGCACCGATCAAAAGTATCATTGAGTATACCTTTGACAAAAACATTAACAGAAAAATGGTTCTATATTGGGGCGGAAGAAGGCCTAAGGATATTTATATGAGTGAGTTGGCGACTCACTGGGAAGAGGAACACGACAACTTTAGTTTTATTCCCGTCATTTCTGATCAAGAACCAGATGACGAATGGGAAGGAAGAACCGGACTTGTTCATACTGCCGCCATGGTAGATTACCCCGACATGACAAACTACGAAGTTTATTCATGCGGAGTTCCAGCAATGGTGGAAGCCGCACTCAAAGACTTCACCGAACAATGCAAGTTACCTGAAGGTGCATTTTTCTCTGATGCGTTTACACCTTCTGTCGACCCAAAAACATAGTCCTCGAATTAAAAAAATGTGTTAGCCGCTATTTCTAAGTCCGGCTGAAATTCCGTTGATTGTTTGAAGTATTGACCGCTTTAATTTTTCATCGTGATTACCACTCCGATATCGTTGCATGAGTTCAATTTGCAAATGGTTGAGCGTATCGATGTAAGGTGACCGACTCTGTAATGCTCTAGAGAGCGAAGGATTTCTCTCCAACAAGCATGATTGATCACTAATTTTTAGCAACCATTTGACCGAAAGCGTCCACTCTTGCTCAATTCGTCCAAATATACGACTCCTTAACACTTCGTCTTGAACTAATTCAGCATATCTACGGGCAATTCCAAAGTCACTTTTAGCGAGAACCATATCCATATTCGAAAGCATGACATTGAAAAATGCCCAATCTCGATACATGTCTTGCAAAGTTACTAGTGCCTCATCACCGCGGTTTTTGACCCAAGATTCGACCGCTGAACCAAAACCGTACCAACCAGGCAGCATTATCCTGGATAAAGACCACGAAAATACCCAGGGGATAGCTCTGAGGTCTTCAATGCCGTTAGACTTGCTCCGAGACGAAGGTCGACTCCCGACATTCAAATCGGCAATTTCTGCAATCGGTGTTGCTTGACGGAAAAACTCCACAAATCCAGAGTCTTCAAATACCAAGGAACGGTATGTATTAAAACTGTCCTGAGCCATTTCACGTAAAGTATTCTCATACTCAGAAAGCGTCTCTGAGCGGTCATTATCCGCCGGAACGACTGTCGCCTGAAGCGTTGCTGCCACAAGTGTCTCAAGATTACGGCGACCGATTTCGGGATCAGAGTATTTACTGGCTATCACCTCACCCTGCTCAGTAATTCTGATCTGGCCAGCCACACTTCCAGTCGGTTGAGCAAGAATAGCCTCGTAACTCGGACCTCCACCACGTCCGACTGTTCCGCCTCTGCCGTGAAATATTCGGAGTTTTACGCCGTGAGCTTCAAACACTCTTACAAGCTGTTTCTCCGCCCGATATATCTCCCAATTAGCCGTTAAAAAGCCGCCATCCTTATTGCTATCCGAATAACCGAGCATCACTTCCTGAACATTATCTCTATTACTCACCAGTTTCCTATAAAACGGATCGGAGAATAGCGCATGCATCACCTCAGAAGAGTTTCTCAAGTCAGTAATTGTTTCGAACAGCGGCACAATATTCATCGATGAAGTTGGATTTTCGCCCGCGATTAAACCGCCAGATTCCTTCAACAGAAGCGCAACCTCAAAGATATCACTCACATCGTTGGTTTGAGATATAACGTAATTTGCTATCGATGCTGCCCCGTAACCGCGCTGGAGCTTATTGGCAGCGTCTAGAATCTTAAGCTCTTTATGAGTCAAATCGTCATACTCAAGGAAGGTTGACCTTAAAGGCCTTGATACACTCAACTCGCTCAACAACCAATCTCTTTTCTCCTGCTCATCAAGGTTCTCGTAACCTGTCTTACTCATCCCTCGAGCGAAGAGATCAGAAATTACTCGCTCGTGTATCCCTGAATGCTGTCTCATATCCAGCGAAGCAAGGTGGAACCCAAATACATCAGCAGCTCGCATTAAAGCGCGAATTCTTCCTCTTGCCACTAAAGCGCTTCTGTTCTGATACAACGAATCACTAATAATCCTTAGGTCCGATGAGAACTCCCCTGGACTAGTATAGCCAGCCGCATTGTTTTTAAGCGCATACTCAGATAAGTCCCGCTCATCGGCAAACGCCTTAGCTAATCGAGCACGAATCGCCATAATTGCGCGCCTATAATGCTCATCTTTCCTATGGTCAGAGCTGTCTATCGATTGATCCCCGAGGCCCACCAATTGGTCCGTAACTTGAACACGCCAATCCGACTGAGACAGCTCCCCGGCCAAAGCCTCTAACTCATTTTGGTAATACTGATACAGTCTTCGACTCTGTTTTTCAACGGCATACGTCATCACTTCATCTGTAACGAAAGGATTGCCGTCTCGGTCTCCACCAATCCAACTACCCATTTTGAAAAAACTTCCTAAAGCAGCAGAAGACACACGATGTTGCGAGGTCGAATTAATGCGATCCTCAATATCACCATAGAGACGAGGTAACTCATTTAAAAAAGTAGATTCATAAAATGAAATACCGTTATCTATTTCATCTTGTACGCTCAGCTTCAGTGCTCGCAAAATACGGGTTTGCCACAGCGTCAGTATTGACCTGCGAAGCAGCTCTTCATTTCTACGCAACTCAACGGGAGTCAAGTTCTCTCGGTCTCGTTTATTTAATAGGTCTGCAATCTGATTCTGAAGATCTAGGATACTTTTTCGTTGAACCTCAGTAGGGTGTGCGGTGAGAACCGGCACAATTAAACTCCGAGAAAAAAAATCCTCTAAATCACTAGACGTCATCGCTTGAACTTTAGGCATATTCATCACCGCCTCCAATGAGCCGGCCTGCGGACCTGAACGAGCCGCTTCATAGGCACGTCGACGACGAACGTGATGCTGATCCTCCGCAATATTAGCAAGAAGCGAGAAATAACAGTACGATCGAATTACAACACTGGTTTCATAACTACCCAAAGATCTCAGTCTGTCGAAAAGCTTTCTTTTTGCCGTTTCGGTTCCATTGCGCTGAAGAGAAACGGATAGCCGCCTCGTCTTTTCCACAAGGTCATATAAATTCTGACCTTCTTGATCGCGAATTGTATCGCCCAAAATTCCGCCAAGGAGCCTAACGTCCTTTCGGAGGGCATGCTCTTTCCGGGACAGTCCAGTCGTTTTAACGTACTTATTCATTCACCACTCATTCCTTACTAAAAATCATAGCTTGCCGAACAGCAAACAACTCTAATTGCACTCTAGATTCCTCTAATCGATTCATCATTTTAAATAGTTTAGATAACTCATATGCCACTTCAGCAGAGGCATCGAGCGCATCACAGGCACGGAAATAACTCTCGGATTTTCCCCACAGCTCTCGATCACGACACATAACCCCAAGCCCCATGAGTAACGCCGGATTACGGGGTTGGCTAACTAACCACCCCTCCGCTTTTTCTAGAGCCGACGAATCTTGCCCCACTGATACCTGTGCATAATGTTTAACCAAGTCATCATCCCAAGCGGAATGCAAATAATCCTCAACTATTTTTTGTGCAGCTATGGTGTCACCCAATGAACAGAACACTTTTGATATCGTCAGAACAAAGCTTGGCTCCCCTCGAATTCGTTTTCTGGCCTGTTTAATCACTTGCTTCACCTCGGGTAGTGACATGTCGCGGTTAATTAATCGCCCAAGAATTGCTTCGAGCTCAATGCGATGACAGTCGTCCGAACTAATCGCATCAAATTTTCTAATATCTTTCATCAATACCAGAACTTGCTTCCAATCGCGGCCAAGGCGTGACGCTTCGAGCTCAACCCGAACAGAGCTCGCACTTCTTTTTTTCATTTTATGAAGCGCGGCTAGCGTATCGTGATACCGACCTTCTTCGATTAACATTAATGCTTGAGCGAGATAGACATCATCCCCTTCGTTTAACTCGACTAGTTGGGTAATATATGAATCACGATCAGAGTAATAACCCTCAACGTGCGCAGCTTTAGCCGCAATTAAAAGCGTTTCCTTAGAAACCTTAGTGTTTTCTTGGATATCTTTCTTACTTTGTTTGTATAAGATTGAGGTTTCTGCGGTAATTAAATTTTTGATGGCATCTCTTAGTTTTAAGATCTCTCTTTGTCCCTGTCGGCTCTTTAAATAAGCTAACAACCTTCTCTTTGAACTAAGCACAAAGGAAAGTATCCTGAGGCTGAGATACAAAAATACAATTAAGGCTATTTGAAAAATAACAAATACTGTTAGAGAAAACTCAACTTGGTAACCAAATCCTCTGAAAAGAACAATTCCATCGCTGTACTTCGCAAAAGATACGAAAGCAAACGCAAAAAATCCAATAGCTAACAGCGAAAAAATTGATCTCATGTAACAAATCCTAACGAAAATAGCATTGTTTCGCGAGCATGCGCATCAGATCCTAGTTTAAATATGAAATCAATCAGCGATCTAATCCGAATTCATTTTAAGAAAATAATCTTTAATCGAGTTTAGGGTCGAAGAAAAATTAGGAGCGGTGACGTCCGTCATACCTTTTAAATTTTCAATCAAGGCTAAAGCAGCCTGAGTCTCTGGTCCGTTCGGATCGAAGTGCGAACTAACATACACTTTAACTTCCTCAATACGGATCGCAAGTTGGGATATGTCGTTCGCTCTAACCAAATACACCAACTCTAAAAGTTTTAACCTCAGAGTCTCTCGAGAAAAATATTTGGTATCTAATGTTGCAATAGACCCATCTAACTGCCGCACTTTTATGAGTGATTTAAGTTCTTGCCAAAAATTCGCCAACAGCGACCGGTCCGTATTTAGACCTGGATTATCAACCTTAAAACCTAGACCAACAGCAGACTTGGCAGCTGATAATTCCATTCGAGCCGAAGACTCTGTCAAGCGCCCTATCAAACTCTCTATCGCCGCCCTATTAATCGTTTTTGCACTATCTAAAGATGTTAAATCTTGGTCGAGCATGGCAGTGATTTCCTGACCTTCCGGCTCCAACTCCAAATAAGCGGCCGTATCCCTGAGTTGTCGCAAATAAGCTAAGCTTTCTTTCTTTGTGGACACGGTAAGCGGGGAGCCGTGCAACTGTGTAAGTAAATCCTTCAGGTGCCACAAAACAGCGGACTGCTCCACCTCCGAATTTAATTCAAGAGGTGGTTTTTTATTTTCAAGTTGCTTAACGGTGATGGTCAACCGTTCGAGATCAAGTCCGTGTGATTTAATTGTTTCATTTAAATCAGGATTACCAGCTCTCAATTCGGTTTGCAATTGTTTGGCGTATTTTTGTAATTCAAGCTTATTCGTTTCAATTTGCTCGTTTTTATTCACAATGCCTTGGATATACCAAACACCAAATGGAATGACTACCACTAAGTTACACAGTGTAATGATCGTAGAGAGCCCAATTAGCCAAGACCTCTTCGGTTTCGAAGCGTCTTCGGCTGAGAGGCTAGGTTCATTCACACCATCCTCCTCAGAATTCTTTGATTCCAAACTTTGTTGATCTATCAAGAGAAAGCCCTTTTAGTCTTCTAATTCACCGATGCAAACCAGTCTTCAATACTTTTTATCATCGCCTCACCAGCATCATGACAAACACAAACAGTTTTAACGCCCCTGATGAGGGCTTCATCAGCAATAGCAGAATGATTCACGAACAACGGTATGGTCGTCAACTTTGTCGTCCGCCCCTTAAATTGAGCGAACATATTACCGATCGACCGCCGACTAGTTGCAATCCATGCGTCAAGCCCCATGGCCGATTCGCCCAAACTTTCTAAATGCGTAGAGTCTCTAATATCTGATCGACGATAACACGTAAAAGTCTGCACTTTTACACCTTCACGCCGCAATGCTTGCTCCAAGCGCCCATCTCCACCTTCACCGTTAACGACTAACACACGAGAAGAAGGTAGATCTAGCTGGTTTCGAAGCAGCACAACGAGCGCATGTGCTCCGCCCTGACCGTCCGGGAAAAGCACTTTATTACAACCTTCATCCAATACTTTATTTGCGGTAACACGGCCCGTAGCCGCTATCAGAATGCCTGCCGAGCCCTCTATCAGTCCCTTAGCTTTTTTCCATCCCATCTCAACTGACGTTGGACTTACAAAAATAATTGCATCGTATGTTACTACTGAACTGACCGGCTTAGCATTCAACTCAATCAAATCGATAGCGGGACAAAGTACTGCTCGTCCGGCTCGACTTGCTATTTGCTCCATCAGATAATCTGCTTGCATCCGCGGTCGTGCAATCAATATTCCTTTGCCTTCTAAAGACTCCAAACTCACAATATACGCCTATTCAATTCCACCAAGAAGCTCCCGGGCGCCCATGTCATTCAACTCATTAACGAGCTTTCTACTCAACCTTATGGCACCAGACTTATTATTTTCGTCTCTACCCGCCACTCTGAGGCACTCCGATCCATTTGGGGTAGCAACAAAGGCACTCATCTCGAGGTGGTTATCTGAGAAACGGGCATAAACCCCTATAGGTGATGTGCATGCCCCCCCCAATGACCTGGACACCGAGCGTTCACCCTCTACGCATATTCTTGTTTGTTCATGATCCAGTAAGCGCAACAAGTCAACAATATCCTGCCTTACTTCGAGGCACTCAACCCCTAAAGCCCCTTGTCCTACCGAGGGAATACTGACATCAACTGGAAGATGTTGAACAATTCGGTCTTTAAGGCCCAGCCTTTCCAATCCGGCTGCGGCTAAAATAATGCCATCAAACTGACCCTCATCAAGCTTACGCAAACGGGTTTGAACGTTTCCTCTCAATGGTTGTACCTCTAAGTCTATAAAACGGTTTCTTATTTGACTTTCTCGCCTTAGACTCGACGTTCCGATTACTCCTCCCTTTGGGACGTCACCCAAACGCTGGTACTTGGAAGAAACAAACGCGTCTCTTACATCTTCTCTATCTAAAATGGCCGATATGCAAAAACCCTTTGGCAAATTAACCGGCACGTCTTTCATAGAATGAACCGCAATATCAGCCCGCCCGTCCAGCATCGCTTGTTCTAACTCTTTAACAAATAAACCCTTCCCTCCTATCTTCGCGAGAGAAGTTTCTAATTTTTGATCGCCTTCAGTCGTCATCCCCAGGATGTCGACTTTTAACTTAGAGTCAGCGTTCAGTAGCAGATCTTTTATCCTATTAGCCTGCCAAAGTGCTAATGCACTCTCCCGAGTCGCTATAACCACTTTATTCATTCGAATTACGTCCAGTTCGCCAACCAAATTTCAAAAAATTGTGAGTGACAGTAATCAAGCTGATACCGTCGGCAAATAAGGCTTTATACTATTACTTCACCAAATGACCTTAATGATACCTTACCAAGGCGAGTTTTCCCGTCTATACGTGCGAAATATTAATTTTCGATATATGCTGACCAACAAATATAATTTCGCGTCTATAAAACCACTAAAATATAGATACAGAAAATCAATAACTATTCATTCATGAGCGATAAATTTAAAAACAGTACTCTAGAAGCTTGGTCCGGTCGGTTTAGCGAACCAGTGAACGAACTTGTCAAAAGATATACAGCCTCCGTTGGTTTTGATTACAAACTTGCCGAATATGACATTCAAGGTTCCATCGCACACGCTGAAATGATGAGTGCACAACAAATAATCAGTGATGAGGAACTTCAAGGGATCAAAGAAGGACTTTCTCAAATCAAAACTGAAATTCAAAGTGGGGACTTTAAATGGTCGGTCGATTATGAGGATGTCCACCTGAATATTGAGTATCGACTCACAGAGTTAATCGGAGATGCTGGTAAAAAACTTCATACCGCTCGGTCAAGGAATGATCAAGTCGCTACAGATATGAGGCTATACGTCAGAGATCAAATAGATCTAGCGATTAAATTAATATATCAATTCCAAACTAACCTCCTGAATCTCGCGGATCTTCACACCAGGACTGTGATGCCTGGGCTAACTCACCTCCAAGTGGCTCAACCGATTACTTTTGCGCATCATCTAATGGCTTATTTCGAAATGACCAAACGAGATGTGGAACGACTTAAAGATCTAAATAAACGGGTCAATCAACTACCGCTAGGATCAGGAGCGCTAGCCGGCACTACGTTTAGCATTGATCGACTGCACGTTGCAAAGGCGCTAGGTTTCAATGGCGTTTGTGAAAACTCTTTAGACGCCGTGTCTGACCGTGACTTTGCAATAGAATATTGTATGGTGGCAGCTTTGCTGATGACTCACTTATCGAGATTGTCAGAGGAACTCATACTGTGGATGAGTCCTCAATTCAACTTCATTGAAATAGCGGACCGCTTCTGTACTGGCTCGTCGATGATGCCTCAAAAAAAGAACCCTGATGTTCCGGAGTTGGTTAGAGGTAAAACTGGTCGCGTTAATGGGCACGTTGTAGCTTTATTAACCCTAATGAAAGGGCAACCTCTCGCCTACAATAAGGATAACCAAGAAGACAAAGAGCCTTTGTTTGATACTGCTCAGACGGTGCATGACACCCTTGTCGTGTTCGCCGATATGTTAACCGGGATATCCGTAAATAAAGATTCAATGTACGCAGCAACAACGAAAGGCTTCGCCACAGCGACTGATATGGCAGATCACCTTGTTCGAAAAGGTCTCCCCTTCAGAGGAGCTCACGAGGTCGTAGCGAAAGCAGTGAAATCGGCAAGTCAAAAGAAATGTGATATTTCCGACCTTTCGATTAAAGAGCTTAAGCTGATCTGCCCGTTGATTGATGAAAAAATGATAAGTCTCTTATCTCCTGAGAAAGCACTTGAAAGTCGCAATCATATTGGCGGCACTGGATCATCAGCCGTGAAAGCTGCTATCTCAAATGGACGCAAGTGGATTAACTCGTGACCTTCTCCAAAAAAACTATTCGGGGCGCTGAATTCTTGGGCTGCTCCGGGCTTATCGCTTTTGCACTTTTTCTGCAACACAGTGAAGGACTGGCTCCTTGTCCAATGTGTATTCTTCAAAGGTATGCGTTTGTCCTTATTGGTATCTTTGCCCTTATCTCTCTGATAATTTCTCCTATAAATATATTTGCGTCTGCCCTGAATTGGTTAATCATACTTTTTGCAGGGCTTGGTGCTGGCGTTGCCATGAGACACGTATGGCTCGAACATAATCCACCTGAAATATTAGACTGCGGCGCAGATCTTGGATTCGTCGTTGACACCTTCCCACTAGCTGAGGCTTTACCCATGATATTCAGAGGCACTGGAGATTGCTCTATCGTTCTATGGAGATTCGCGGGATTATCTATCGCGGAGTGGGCCTTAGTTTGTTTTACGACGATACTTTTAATAGAGGTTTGGCAGATAAAGAGAAAAAACTAAGCTAACGTTATTTGAAATCGATATCGAAGAACGAAAAAAAACCAGCCTTAGCTGGTTTTTTTAAAACTAACCGTTAAGTTATTTTTCAAATAACTTCTGGAGCTCTCCAGATTGATACATCTCCCGCATAATATCTGATCCGCCCACGAACTCACCGTTTATATATAACTGAGGAATAGTCGGCCAATTGGAGTAATCTTTAATCCCTTGACGAATATTCTCATCAGCCAAAACATTCACAGTGGCAACATCCTCCACGCCGCATGCCTCTAGCATTTGCACAGCAGCCGCTGAAAAACCACACATGGGTGCTTCTGGAGACCCTTTCATATAAAGAACAACGGCATTTTCTGTTACTTGTTGCTTGATTAATTCATTCGTGTCCATTTAAATCCCTTTTCTCACGACTATCAAATTACATCTATGTCTTGGATAACATGAATAAGTCTAACTAATATTCAAACATCATTCTACCACCGCTCACCCGAGGGTTACCGCCTAAGTCTGATTTTGCCAATAATGACGTAAACCCTTCGGTCCGAAGTAACTTACCACAACTATCGCGTTGATCGTGTCCATGTTCGACAAGTACCCATCCACCCTTATCTAGATAATGTTTTGATTGCTTAATAATTAGACTCAGTGCATCAAGGCCTGACGCACCAGATGTTAACGCACTCAATGGTTCGTACCTGACGCCTTCACCCTGCAAGTGAATATCATCTTCAGCAATATATGGGGGATTTGAAAGAACCAAATCGAACACACCAGAAACCTCAGAGAACCAATCACTCTTTTGAAATTTAATTAGATTATTAGGGCATAGAGCCTTGGCGTTTTTCGTTGCAACCTCAAGGGCAACAGACGAAACATCTGTAGCTGTAATTTTAATATGTGGCATGTGAGTCGCTACTGAAACCGCGATGGCACCTGAACCAGTCCCGAGCTCCAAGACTGTCCGGAGATCATGTTGCTTAATTTTTTGAATTGCCAGATCAACTAGCAGCTCTGTGTCAGGCCTTGGGATCAGTACGGACTGATTTACCTGAAAAGATAATCCATAGAATTCTTTATATCCGAGAATATAGGCCACTGGCTTACCTTGAAGCCGATCCTTAAACAATTTTTTATACTTTTCTACCTTTTTAGGATCCAACATAACATTCGGGTCTTTGATCAGTTCCACTGGGTCTAAACTATTCGAGTAAGCAAATAAAATTTTTATTTCGCTAATGGCTTGAGACCTAGATATACCAAAGGCCTGAGCCAAGCTGACTATGTCAGACTCAAATGAATCGATTTTCATCGTGATTCGATGGCTTAGTCTCTAGCTACTCTGATGCCATCGCCAGCAGCTCGGCTTGATGCTCAGATAGGAGATTATTAACAACTTCATCTAACTCACCCTCCATAATTTGAGATAGCTTATACAACGTCAAGTTAATCCTATGTTCGGTCAATCGACCCTGAGGGAAATTATAAGTCCGAATTCGCTCTGATCTATCCCCACTTCCTATAAGCGTTTTTCGAGTTGCGGCTTCTTTCGCTTGATGCTCTTGCGCCTGCTGCGCATTCAATTTAGCAGCCAATACCGATAATGCTTGAGCCTTATTTTTGTGCTGTGAACGACCCTCCTGACACTCCACAACCAAACCGGTAGGAAGGTGAGTGATTCGTATAGCGGAATCCGTCTTATTAATGTGCTGGCCTCCAGCTCCAGAGGCTCGATACGTGTCTATCCGAAGTTCACTAGGATTAATTTCAACATCTTTCAGCTGATCTGGCTCAGGCAGAACTGCAACTGTACATGCACTGGTATGCACTCTACCCTGCGTCTCTGTTTCAGGAACGCGCTGTACTCTATGACCTCCAGACTCAAACTTTAATTGGGCGTAGACATTTTCACCGCTAATTTTTACTACAACTTCTTTGTATCCACCTAAATAGGATTCATTCTGTGAAATAACTTCCGTTGACCAATGGCATTTCTCGGCGTATTTCAAATACATCCTAAGCAAGTCACCGGCAAAAAGTGCCGATTCATCACCACCAGTTCCTGCTCTTATCTCTAAAAATACGTTTCGACTATCATTAGGATCTTTGGGTAATAAAGCTTTTTGCAACATTCCTTCAAGACAACGCTGCCTCTCTTCGCCTTCGACAATTTCAGATTTAGCCATCTCACTCATATCAGGATCATCAAGTAAATCTTTCGCTTCCACGATGGACAGATCGATTCGCAAATACTCCTTGTAGTTCACAACGACGCGCTCTAGTTCCGCATGCTCACGGGTCCATCCTGTAAACTTCTCCATATCAAGCGTAGCGTTCTCTGAGCTCATTAATGCATTGAGCTCCTCATGCCTTAAAGATAGCTTCTCTAATTTATCTAATAATGATTGCTTCATGCTCTAATTTTTATTTAAGCCGTAAAGCCTTTCCAAAGCCTCTGAAAGACTCAATTTTTCACCTGTTGAATCATTGTTCAATGCGCGACTAGGCTCGTCCATAAATTTATTTGAAATCGCTCTCGACAGAACCTTAACCACTTCCTCGGGCCTTTCTCCTTTGGCAATTAAAGAAAGCGCTTTTTCCAACTCGATTTGGACAATTAATTCACCACGCTTTCTAAACTTCTTAATAACAGGGATTCTTTTTTTCCGATCAAGCTGCGATTTAAATTGAACTAGCCTTTCTACAATTATTTTTTCAGCTTCACGCGCTGCACCCTCTCGATTCCGCATACCATCGTTAACGATCTCCCCAAGGTCATCAACAGTGTAAAGAAAGACATCCTCTAATTCAGAAGCCTCAAGCTCAATATCACGTGGTACCGCAAGATCAATCAAAAGAATTGGTTTATGTCGCCTCGCCTCAATCGCCTTTTCTATCGCTCTCTTCCCAAGAACAGGTATCGGACTACCTGTACAACTCAAAACGATATCGAATTTCTCCAGCTTATGAGCGACGTCACTTAGAGGAAAATAGTCTCCGCTCAATGTTTCCGCTAGATCTTTGGCACGACTCAAGGTTCGATTTGAACATGATATGTTCTGAATACCATAAGATACAAAGTATTCAGCACATATACGATTCATCTCCCCAGCGCCAACAAACAGAACATTTACGTTCGACAGCGAGCCAAAAATACGCTCGCCAACTTTCACGGAGGCGGCTGCAAGTGATACCGAATGAGCTCCAACGTCTGTTTCCGTCCTTACAAATTTTGCCACTGAAAAACTAGCGTCGAATAATTGCCGAAGCCTGGGCCCAAGAGCCCCTATCGAATCTGCCTTGCGGACTGCATTTTTTAATTGACCGAAAATTTGTGTCTCACCGAGCACCATGGAATCAAGTCCCGACGCTACACGAAAAGCATGTTGGACAACTGATTCTCCCACAAATTTATAAAGAACTGCGGAGAGCTCATCCTGACTGAAGCCACGGAGCTGAGCAAACCATGAAACTATCTCCTCAAAATTAGAGGCATAGCTGTATATTTCTGTTCGATTACAAGTTGATAGGATAACCGACTCACTAATCGACTCTGACATTAGTAAGCTTTTTAAAGCCAACTCTGTCTCATGGTCACCTATAGCTAGCTTCTCCCGTAACTCAAGAGGACATGTGTCATGGTTAAAACCGACGGAATAATATCTTTGTTCCTGAACTGTCAATTTAGATTAATATGTTAAATTAATAAGTTGAGGGGCCACACTCATCTTGAATGCGGCAGTAACTAGGGATTTAGCTAAGATCAGGACACTCACGCTAACCTCGCTTTATAGCTGCAAGCGGCACGGAAAGCTTAGTGGGTTTGTTAAGAAGATCAAACAACAAAATGACGCGCTTATTCCCGTCTGACTCTTTGTATATAGCCCGAATGTCCTTAAACACCCCATGCGTAAAAACCACTTCTTCGCCGGTTTGATAAAGACTAACCGGCTGAGATGATAGGGCTCTTTGAGACTGTTCGATTTTTTTTAATGTTTGATCATCTACCTCAGCAAGCTTACCTCCAAACTTCACGACCTGCGACACCCCTCTTACATTTCTCAAGGTGTGCATCACCTTTTGAAAAATGCGGGCTTCATCTCTAACAAAAATATACCGTGGGAATAGACATTCAAAATTGACTGTCATAGTTCCCTGCCGTATTTTTTCAATTGGCCTCAAAGGACATGAGACCTGAAGCCCCATACTTTCAAGATTTTCTTTTGCTCTAATTTCCTGTCGCGGTTTCGTATAAATAACAACCCAAGACACAGCCTCCCCTCCAATTATGGCCCTTCAAGAGTGATGAAGTTTAAACCTAAACTAACCAATAGGTTAAGTCACAAATGTTAACATGTCTTTGTAATCGAGCTTTAATCGGCTACTGTTGGATTACGCCTTTTCCTCAGCGTAAACCCAATCAACTATGTCAGCACTCGGGGTATAACCGGGAACGAGTCTTTCCATAATCAGCCTAATTGCCCCCACGTCGTTTATGTTTAATGCCATTTCAAGAGTTTGCAACTCATCCTCTAAACTATTCCATTCAATAAATTGTTCTCTGGATTTCATTATTCTTGGATGCGACGTAGGTTGAGGCTCTCCACCAATAAGGAGTTCTTCATAAAGTTTCTCTCCAGGCCGCAACCCAATAATCTCAATTTCAATATCACCGGCTGGATTGCGTTCATCTTTGAGCGTAAGGCCCGCCAATTCTGTCATTCTACGAGCCAACTCATAAATCTTCACTGGTTGTCCCATATCAAGGACAAATACATCCCCTCTAGTCATCATAGCCCCGGATTGAATAACAAGCTGAGATGCCTCCGAAATTGTCATAAAGTAACGTGTAATATCACGATGCGTAACCGTAATTGGCCCTCCACTGCGAATTTGCTGTCTAAACTTGGGAACAACTGAACCAGAGGAACCTAACACGTTACCAAACCGCACCATACTAAATTTAGTATTCACATCGGTAATGGCTAGCGCTTGTAGAACCATTTCTGATAACCTTTTGCTCGCACCCATAATGTTAGTAGGGCGCACAGCTTTATCGGTACTTATTAGGACGAAGTCAGCAACGCCGTACTCGGCAGCTGCCATAGCCGTTGTCAATGTGCCAAACACATTATTCTTGATCCCCTCTGCCATATTGTGCTCTACCATCGGTACGTGCTTATATGCAGCAGTATGATAAACAGTAGCCGGGCGCCACGTTGACATAATCTCAAGCATCCTCTCATCGTCCTTAACAGATCCCAGTAGGGGGATTAAAACGACATCTTTATCTGGAAACTTATCCAACAAATCTTGATGAATAACGTAGAGCGCATATTCACTTTGATCGACCATCAGAAGCTTAGTGGGACCGACAATCATGATTTGACGGCAAAGCTCACTTCCTATGGAGCCTCCAGCTCCTGTCACCATAACTACTTTATTTCTAATACACATCGCTAACAAAATATGATTAGGCGTCACCGTTTCACGACCCAGAAGATCGTCAATATCTAGGTCGCGAAGATCAGAAATGCTCACTTTACCTTTGACCAAATCCGACATGCTAGGCAAAGTTCTAACAGCTACTCGCGCCGACCGAATTTGTGTCAATATTTGGTTGCGACGTGTCCGAGCGAGATTTGGCATCGCAAGTAACACAACACTAACATTAAGAGAAGTAACTAAATTATCGAGATCACTAGAGCTGTAAATTGGTTGTCCATTGAGGAGATGGCCACACAATCGGCTATCGTCATCCAAAAAACCAACCACTTGCATCTCGGGACTATTTACTATAGCTCCAACTAAGTCCCGACCAGAATTACCTGCACCATATATCAAAACTCTCGGCCGAGCGGCTTGCTTTAAGATCCTGTTGTAATCATCACCTAACCAAAAGCGAGCAAGAGCTCGAGATGCTCCTATGAAGAGTAAAAGCAGGACGGGTTGAATAATCCCAACCGTGCGAGGCACCCCCTGAACACCAATAGCTGTAAAAACAGCCATATAAAGAAACCCATAAATGACAATTGCTCGAGCAACAGCCAGTAAAGCAGGCCAACCGCTATACCTAAATATTGCTCGATATAAACCGCTAATAACAAAAATTGGTAATGCAATTAAGACGGACGCTATTACCCCGACAATAGCATTACCTGAAAGCTGAATGAATTCTCCAAGTCGAAGATATAGAGCCAACCAGACCGTCAGAACGCAAAGTGCAATATCTACTGATGCCACGATAATACTCTTAGCCCAGCGGGGAAGGCCCAGCACCGGTAATACGAATTTTTTTAAATTCATTTTTTTTCTGAGTGGTTAACTTTAATGAGAAACCCCATCTCTTCTAAATACTTTTAATAACGTCAGCCACATTATCTTTAAATCAAAAACCAAAGAGTGACGCTGAAGATATTCATAATCGAGCTCAACTTTTTTAGCTATTGGTAGTTCATCGCGACCATTAACTTGAGCCCAACCGGTTAGTCCAGGCAAAACGGTATCTAAACCGAATTGAGTGCGAAGCTCAATAAGCTCAGTCTGATTGAATAATGCTGGACGTGGGCCCACAAAACTCATATCTCCTTTTAAGATACTCCATAGCTGTGGTAATTCATCGAGACTAGATTTCCTAATAAAACCACCAATTGGAGTTAACCATTTGTCTGGATTTTGCAGCATATGCGTGGCAATAATAGGCGCATCTGATTTCAGAGTGCGAAATTTTGGCATTTTAAACAATTTATTTTCGCGCCCAACACGGTCAGACCAATAAAGCACGGATGCTTTCTTATAGGATAATTTTACTGCTAATCCTATCAATACTATTCCTGGGAAAAGCAATAAGCATAAATTTAAAGCTAATATGACATCTAATAATCGCTTCATTAGGAACTCATAAGTCCACGAAGTGAAATTTCCTCTTCGATTTTATCTAGCTGCAAGGCCACAACCTGCCGCTCATCATAAACCCGAAGAGCACGTTTGCGGCCTGCCTCCCCAAGAAGTCTTCCCCAATCTAAGTTTAATAAAAATCGTTCGATAGCCTTAGAAATAGCCTCGGAAGATCGCACAGGCACGATTAAGCCAGTTTCCTCCTGAACTACCTCCTCGCGAGATCCCCGAATATCAGTCGCCAAAACTGGTTTACCAATCACCATTGCCTCTATGATCGTACGTGGCATACCCTCCCGCCAGGATGGAAGACAAAACAGGTCCATAACAGACAAAAGGCTTGGAATGTCGTCACGCATTCCAAGAGAAACCAATCGGTCACCTAGAACATCACGTGCGGCCGCCAGTTCTAGCTCCACGCCCCTCTCATGATCACTAGCTAAACGCTCGCCAACTAAAAGAATCCATAAATCAGGGAAACGATCCGCCAAACTAGTTACCGCCGCTAAAAATTCAACTAGTCCTTTTTCCCGTATATGACGACCAATAAATCCAACAACAAAAGCATTTTTTGGAATACCCAAAAGAGACCTTATCGCTTCAGTTGAATCTACTTTATCAGGCGAAAATCGCTCGACGTCAACTCCGTTTCCAATTTTTAGTATACGATCACGAGTAGATATACGTTCCAAAGCAGCTACCTCCGCATCCTCAGCGCTTTGACAAAATAACAAATGAGTAAAATGTCCTCCCAAGCGTTCTAGAAACACATATATCGATCGTTTCCATTTCGGCATTTCGTCATGAAAATAAAATCCATGCGCTGTGTACACCACAAAAGGTATACCACACAGCCAAGCAGCAATACGTCCAATCAAAGCGGCGACTGGGGTATGTACATGTAATACATCAAACCGTTCACGGCGAAAAAGTCGAATTAGAGCGAACAAAGACTTAAGCCCAGACAAAGGATTACGATTGCGAGAGATCTCCACTGACTCAATACGATAACCTTGGCTCCGTAATTCAAAAGTATAAAGCCCACTGGAACAAACAGATATCACCTCCCAACCCCGCGATTCCATTCCGTCAATCAAAGGCAGTAAAAAATATTTTAAAGTAAAATCGACTGAACATAGCTGACAGACTTTCAAAGCCTTTCTCCTCGTTTGAGAAACCGTAATAATCGTATCATGTAGATATACTACGTAGTGGTGCTTTACTTCTACCGAACCGCCATAATTTAGTGCTTAAACTTACGACCTCCATCGCTCTAACCACGCTTGAAACATCAACACATTCCATAAAAAGTGTTGCCAATTTCGACGCCCCGTCACGTGCTCTTTCCACCTCCGGCGAATCGGCTCAGCATGAAGAAACCCCTCTTCTCGGATACGTGACTCAGAAAGATGGTGCTCCGCCCATTCACGCAATGGACCACGCAACCATTCGCCTAATGGAACGCCAAAACCTTGCTTTGGTCTTTCAATGAGTTTTTTTGGCACGTGTTTGTATAGTAACTGTCGCAATAGCCACTTACTCGAACCATCACGTATTTTCATATTCGCAGGTAAGCGCCATGCAAATTCGGCTACTCGGTGGTCAAGAAATGGGGTGCGAGTTTCAAGGCTAGCAGCCATTGCAGCACGATCAACCTTGCACAGAATATCGTCGGTGAGATAACCTAAGACGTCTCTAAACATCATTTTTTTTTCACTCTGATCAATACATTTTAATTCACGCATTTCTTGCTTTACCCAGAGATGTTCATCTAGCGGTTCAGTTGTCGTATTAATGACAATAGATCCGGGGTCGACTTCCTGCGATATTAATCGCGTATACAATTCGTCTAAATCTCTTACTGTTAAGACACTTGCTAACTTGTGTAATCGATCGCCGAACATTGGTTGAGCAAACCTACGAGGAACTATATGACCGAAGAGATTCCAAGTAGAGGGGCTTACTGCTTTAATCCTTTGGCTTACGATTTGCCTAAGCACAAGAGGCAACATACTCAAGAGCCTGAACAATGGTGGACCTACCACATGGCGATTATAACCTCCAAACAACTCATCAGCTCCGTCACCAGTTAGGCTGACAGTAACATCAGAACGCGCTAACGCAGCAATAAGATAAGTGGGGATTTGCGAAGAATCACCGAAGGGCTCATCATAAATGTCAGGTAGCTTTGGAATTACCCCGAACGCATCAGCACCCGAAACATATAGTTCTGAATGGTCGGTTCCTAAGTGGTTAGCGACCGCCTTAGCATACTCCGCCTCGTTGTAACCTGTTTCAGAAAAGCCAATTGAAAAAGTCTTAACTGGTATTGCAGTTTGACGCTGCATCAAGGCTACAACCGTGGAGGAGTCCACGCCTCCTGACAAAAACGCTCCAAGGGGCACGTCTGCTACCATTTGTCCGGATATTGCATCGCCTAGCCTAAATTCTAGCTCTTCCACTGCCGACTTATCATCTACCTCATGATCTTCAACGAGTTTCATAAACTCAGTTGCTCGCCAAAAAAACGTTGGCTCTGGCAACTCGCCAATAGCAATATCAAGCGGCAAAGTGAGGAAAGTTCCAGGTGGTAATTTTGATATTCCCTGCCATATTGACAAAGGGACTGGGACATAACCGTACTGTGTGTAAAGACTCAGTGCATCTCTGTCAATCATTCCCTGCCACTCCGGGTGAACGGCCAATGACTTCAACTCGGAACCAAAGAGAAAACTTCCTCCTTGCCAACCATAAAAAAGCGGCTTCTCACCAAAACGATCACGGGCTAATGTCAATTCCTTACTTTGTCTATCCCAAAGTGCAATAGCAAACATACCAATAGTCTGCTTTAAGGTTCGCAAAACACCCCAAGCTTGAAACGCTGCCAATAAAGTTTCTGTATCAGATAATCCTCGCCAAGACTCTTTATCAAGCTGGTCGCGTATGTCTCGATGGTTATATATTTCCCCATTGAAGATCATTACGTATCTACCGCAGTCTGACACCATTGGCTGGTCAGCATTAGCAGACAAATCCACTACAGATAAACGACGGTGCCCTAAAGCTAAATCAGATCCCTCAGTCCACACCCCCTCCCGATCTGGGCCTCGATGGGTCAAAGTAGTTACCATCGATTGGGCTATTGTTTTAGAATCCAACGTCTGCGACAGTAATGTCGAGTTCAAAAATCCCGTTATTCCACACATTGTGATCTGCGTGATTCCCGTTGTGAGTGAGAGAGCTTACCTAGTTTCCGAAAGAGCCAATTAAATATTTTTGAGGGTAATGCGACTTCTAAGCCCAACCAAAAAAAGTATGCCATTAAAGGATAAGTAGCAGCCCGATTACGCCACTTCAACCACAACTCAAATAGACTTGAAAAACCATATAAGGACGTATGTTTATATCTGATTTCTCTCCACAACTCAGCATGCAATTTGTTGGAGCGAGATAACAACATACCAGTGCTCATGACCCGATAGTGAAATAACGGCAGCGGAACTACAATTCCATGATGCCCAAAAGATCCTAGCCGTATATTAAACTCCCAATCCTCGTAACCTCGCGACATCGACTCGTCATACCCTCCAATCTCAGACCAAACTGAGCGACGCAACAACAAGCAGTAAGGCATCTGATTTAAAAACAATTGCTCAAAAAAATTATAATTTTTCTTTAAAACCCCTTTTTTCTCACCTTCTAATGTAATGTGGCTAAAAGCAAAGGATGCATGCGGACTCTCCTCTAGCGCAATGAGAAGATGTGAAAGAGTTTCTGGTTCGATCCAGTCATCGGCATCTAAAGGCAAAATATACTCTCCCCTTGCTTCAGAGAAGCCGACATTACGTGCTGCAGGTAAACCACAATTCTCCTGACGAATTATACGAACTCCGTTTAGACATTTAATACACTCAATAGTTAATTCATCAGTCGAACCATCATCTACAACAATAATTTCTATATTTGTATAAGTCTGGGCCTTCACAGATTCGATGGTCTGAGGCAACGTGACGCCACTATTAAAACAAGGAATGACTACAGTAACAAGCTTCACCTCATATGCTCCTTGCTTCTACAATCAGCCCAAATCTCTCCCCATAATGTCTGCATTTCAACGAAATCCAAACCAGATTGAAAAATTTCTTCTCGAAACTCTCGCGTAGTATGTTCGATTCGATGATCAAGGTCTGACCGAAAATCTATCCCTAGCTCACGACGCAAAGCCATCTGCCAATTGCGTTCGAACATTGGCACCCGAATCAAATAACGCTTAGCTCTCGTATTTAAAGACAAGGCCTTCAAGAAAATCACTCGCTCATCAATGTGCTCTAACACATTCGATAGGATCACTACATCCCAATCGCCAGCTGGCACCTCTCGCGTAGCGTCTCCGTAAACAAATTTTAAATTTGAAAGATTCTCAAAATCTCTCGCCTTAGCAAGACGTGTCGAATCATGATCGATCCCAACGACATTGGAATCAGGATGAGCCCGGGCAATGCTACGAGATACTGCACCGTAACCGCAACCCACATCAAGCACAGATTCCGCTTGCTTAATTCGATCAATGAAAAACTGATGATAATCTGTTAGACGATGCTTAGGATGCTCACCCTTTCCATAAACCATCGCGCGCTCATTAATTATCCAGTCAATTTTATCCCGCAACGACATTAAACGAGTAAGTCCAACGGAGGAAGAACGGTGTCTGGACTCAAGAATTAACATACCGCTGAAAAAAGCCAGTCTGACGCGATTGGGAAGCAATTGCCAGAAAAAAGCTAAAAAGTTAGCTAGGATTAATAAACCTTTTCTCATTATAGATCTCGCCTCAAAGTGTCGAATATTTCTGAATGTCGCTCGATCCATGCTTTGATATCGAATTTGGTAATCGCCCGGACTCGCGCCTCCTCCCCCATGTTTTTGGCGTTCTCTGCAATCTTTAACATCCCATAACCAATATCCTCACAAGTGGGAACATGAATCTCATTCCAATCTTCAGGGACAGCTAAGCCTATCCCTGCTGAACTTCCGACCAACTCACGTATGCCACCGCTGTCTGAAAATAAAATCGGTAGCCCGCTCGACATTGCCTCGATCACCGTGTTCGGGCAAGGATCAAGATATTTGGTAATCACGTACGCATCAGCACCTCTATAAATATCAGCAGCATTTTCTTGTGAATACTGTCCAACAAGGTCCACATGATCTTCTAACCCACACCGTTCAATTAAGATCTGGGTTCCTTTCAAATCTTCCACCCATCCTGCAATAATAAGTTTTGCATCCAATCCAGACTTCCTGGCTCTAGCCAAACCTTCAATCGTACTGCCCAACCGATACCCGAGATGCCTCCCAATTTTCCCTGTCACAAGAAACCTAAAACTTTGGCTTGAACGACTTGCTGCAGGACAAAAATAGCTCGTGTCTACAGCGTTATACAGAACTTCTCCGGGACCTGATCGATTCCCTAAAAACTTATCTGCAGAACGGCGGCAAAATTCAGATTGCCAGAACACGTAAGAGGCTTGGTGATAGGCCTCAGCCATGATTTTGTTTTGCGCCTCCCAGTCATCACCGAACCAACCTGGGTAAAAAACTCCATTTTGATTAAGTACGATTGGAATTTTGCGGGCTTTGAGTGCAGACAAAGCCAACTTTGGAAGGTATGGAGCATTCGACAAAGAATAGACAATTCCGAATCGCCAACGGTGTTCTGGAAAGAATTGCCGCAAACGCTTCACCTTCACTAGAGGCCCACCAAGATTTCCCGCTCTCGCTCCGCCATAAAAAACAGCGTGAGTAACTCGCCTAGGCAATGTCAAACCTATCAAGACAAAAGAACAGCAAATTACTCTATATACGTGACGAATCAGTTTTTTTTGCCATGGATCAAGCTGAGTAAAATCACTAGTTTCGCGAAATTTGGCCGGAAAACGAGATCCATATCTCACGACTCTTTCTTTCATAAGACAGACAAAACGTTTCATCAAATGAGACTCTAAAAGACAAAGCTTAACTAACGTAATTCGTTTAGGTTTAGCCTCACTATTAGTGACATCAGTCATAAATCGTAAATAATTCTTCGCCACAAAACTCATATTCGAAACACTGATCCGATTTCTATAGGACTCCATATCTTCGGCGACAGTCTTAATACAATCGATCACATCCTCTACACCGTCAAAGAGTAGGCCTCCAGAGCCAACAAGTTCGGGATGCCCTCCACTGTTAAGCGCAACAGAAGGAAGCCCCGAAGCCAAGGCCTCGCAAAGCGCATTGGAGCACGGGTCGCAGCGACTAGCCGCGAGAAAAATATCGTGCTCTTGCAACTTAATAGCAAGCGCCGATGATGGATGCGGTGGCAATTGCTCAATATTGCGAAATTTTACAGGGCTATTCCCCACAAAGGTCATCTTGTAACGAGAGAAGTCTAGATTTCGATCTAAGAAATCTAGAGTATCAAAACCTTTATTCCAATTTTTAGACCAACTTACCGAAATAATTCGTATACGTTTGTCAATCGACTGATTGGGACCAGCTCGAAAGATGCTATTTGGAGCATTCAGGACCACTGCCGACAAAAGAGGTGGGGGCATGCCTAAACTTAAATTTGCTCGACGGCTGTACTCACTTTGAAATAGAACTCCGTCAGCGACCACCTTGCTGAACTCATGAATCAACTTGTCTAAATGTAGATCCTTTCCGCGATATCCGGAAATAGGACCATCTATACGTTGCACGAAAGGTTTAAATGGTAGTCTCAATTTCCACCACATAACCCTTCGTGGTTCATTGAAACTATCAAAAAGTATCACATCGGCATCGGTTGGAGAGTCAGTCCAATTACCATGCGCCTGCATCTCTTCACGAAGTGCTTTTAAAAACTGATTAGCTCCGCCCCACGGTCCCTCACGAAAACTATATAAAATATGTATTCGGATTTTACTCATCAAAAACCCAATTAATCAAACGTTCAGCCCATAATGACCGATCATATTCTTCTCTAACTTTCGTACAATCAAAAGTTTTAAATCGTAAAGCCTCTAGAGCCGCCTGAGGCGCGTCATCAAAATCCTCCAAAAAAGACATACCGGAATAATCTTTGGCAAGCAACTCGTATGAGGGCAGACGATTGCTAATAACAGGTACCCCTAGTGCCGCATAGACTAACGCTTTAAAAGAGCTATTATTTATATCGTAAGTAGAGTCCAGTTTCCGTGGCAAAAAAGCCACATCAACTTCAATTAATGCCGATGGAAAAGTTGCGTACATCCATGGGACAAAGCGATAGCGAAAAGGCAGCCGAGGTGGTTTTTCACTTATGATCACCATGCGATCATCGAGGAATTCAGAATAACGACCAAGAAAACTCGCCTTCACCGAGACTCCTGACCAACTAAAAACTGGAGCATCAAGATTCACGTCTTTTTTGTGCCCACGAAAATGAAGTAAATCCAATGGATCAGGCATAACGAAAACATTCTCACAAAACTGCTTGGCACTATTAGCAATCCCCTCCGTGGGAACACAAATACCATCGACAATACTCGCAATACCCCTTGAGGCATGCACCTGAAGAGGCGTCGAAGCCTTATGGGTTTCAAAATAATCTACACAAGTATCCCAGTAGACACGTTTTGAAATAACCCGTAAGAATTTTATGAAACGCAAAGAATTATGTAGCATTCCGCGATGATAGATTGCAACGTCATATCTGCGAAACGGATTATTAACAGAAACATCAACGCCAAGAGCTTTAAAACATGGGATTAGCTGCAAAGCCCTTATCCAAATGGCTGACTGCACTCGATCATAACTTCTGAACGGCGTAGGAATAAAAATTCCCAAACGCATTAGTTAAAGCCTCTTTAATGATTTCATAATCTTACCTCCACGATATGACATGCCATCCCGAAGTGACCTCTTGATATTAGAAAATTAAACTTTTTCGAGAGACACATATATGGTTACCTTTTGTACTTAAATACTTTTTCTCTAAAACTCTGGCCACATGAAAGCTTTAAGATTAGATTGACTAAATTTTTAGCTTCCGTCAGCACTCCTATTAGTAATTAGCATTTTGACATCCATTAAATATTATCAATTTATAACTTCTGAAACGGCACGAGCTGCCGCTCATCAGCCTTGACAGCCAGTTGACTTTACTCTCCAAGCACGCTTGCCGCTAACTTAACCCGCAAATAACTCGGTTCTTAGCAATCCTGTGAAATCGATGAGGCGATCTTCCGATTTAAAACTCTTACCTAATCACTGTCCACATTCCCTATGTCGATAAATTTCTTCTCAGTCAATTCGAAAAGCGCTCAAGAAAAGGGAGGCGAGTACTCTACGTTATGACAACTGGGTCAATATCAAAATACCTTAGTTTTATCATCCCGACCCGTCATACCTACTTTAATCAATACTATCTAGATTCGATAACTAAACATTATTTATAAACGGAATTACGTCACCCCTATTCGCCCAAAGGAGATAAATCCATATGCATCAATCCCAAGAGAACGTCTCCACTGAATCAGTTAAAAGAGATTTTTTGTTATAAACGGTTAGCTTCACATTATTAAGTTGCATATATAGACCCCAGTCGCGAATAATTTCAATTATTCCGTTGTTCACCGTGTTATGAGAATCTGAAGTATGTAATCCCCTAACTGTAACGTCCGAATGTATCTCACGATTTTCTTCTTTAGACCAGTTCAGTGTTTTGTCCTCAGGAACCCAAAAATATCTGTTGTCATATAAATCCACGCCAATTAAGACGATTTCTTTGTAACCCATCGCATAAGCGCAACTAATCGCCATACATAGCGTGCCAGCACGCTGAACAAGACCAACATCAAGGTCCTTGTGTGGTCTCTTTCCAAATCTATCCGTGAAAAAACTATAAATTGATTTTTTCTGATTCCACAATCGGTGGCCAACAATACTATTGGTATAACTTGAGGTTAACCCAAAAGGAAACAAGAATAACGTATCTTCTAGACATCGATTATCGTCTATCAAAGATATCGAGTAATCGGCATAAGGTCGCCATTTAAAAATTCCATCAACCGTCTCATATGCCGCTCTTATCAACAAGTAAGTGAAATTTATTTTTTTCAAGTGAAATGAGCCATTAAAGCCAAAAGAATCATGTCTTCTAATTTTCACCCATTCGGCTTCCGTTAGTTCATTCAGCGAACTTCCGGATCCAAAAATAAATATACGATTCCCTGTTTTTCTTTGCTGTAGAGATTTCTTAGACACAAACTTATAACGTCGCTTATTAACCATATATAAGGCGAAAGATGCGAACGAAATACGCAAAAGTCTCAACACAACGCTCACTGGCGTATTGAAAAACCACCAGATAACCAACTTAGCTGAGCCAAAAAAATTTAATATGAATCCCGCGCAAAAATATGCCAAATTAAATATAAAGCTCATTACTGGCACTTTTCCCAATCGACTCTAAAAGCATTTATCATATTGAGCTCATCTGGCGTCATGCTACATGCATGGTCTGGGCCTGATGCTGATTTATCCAATGTTAAATGCTTCTCTAATACTCGTGATCCAAGCACGAATGAGGCACAAGCTGCGGTAATGCCTTGAGAATGATCACTAAATCCGGCATAACGATTAAAATCCACCTCGAAAAGGCCAAGCTCGGAAAGCGGTGTAGGGTATTTTGAAACACAGTAGAGATAGTCGACTAATGCATTATCGCTAATTTTTGGGAACTCATTATCGGTCCACATACCTAACGAAACAACAATAGGTTTTCCTGTAGCAACCACTTCTCTGATGAGATTTTTATCAGCTACAGATCGTGATGCAATTTTGTACCTTTTTACGTCAACATCCTCCAACCAATCAATACGCTCAATATCAAAGACTGACGCCATAAACTCAATTCCAACTTTGTAACAATATTCAGCAAGACGGTAGACATCGTCTTTCGCTAGCTCCGTTAAACAGTTATATTCAAACCAGGGATTTTTTGATTTCGGTGGAAACAATGCCTTAGCATCGTATAGTTGAAACTTAGCCACATCCGCACCTGAGTCCTTCGCTATCTTAATTAGTTGTTCCGCAACTCGCATGTCACCATTATGATTTTGGCCTATCTCTGCAATAATCTCAGTTTTCATTTTCTTTCATCCATAAATGCAACATAACAAAGCTGAATAATACATGTCCTGCTAGCTTAGCCGGGTCATAGAGAATATTACGGGCATGCTTGTAAGCATGTGGACTAAGCAAACCCAATCTAGCTAATGGAGATACATCCGAGAATGTCTCGTCAAACAAATCGCTCCACTCCCTCTTTAGCCAATGGTCGATCGGAACATTAAAACCATGTTTAGCGCGCGATACAAGATCGGAAGGTAATTTTGTAGAAAATGCCTTACGCAGTACCCACTTTAATTGTCCATTTCGAATAAGCTGTTCCCATGGAAGCTGCGCCGCGAATTTTTGAACCGAGGGAGCTGCAAATGGAGCTCGGCCCTCTATAGAGAAGGCCATTGTCATTCGGTCTACTTTTGACAGCATTTCGTTTGGGAAATAGAACCTTCGGTCATTTCGAAGATAATCCAATGGCTCTTCGAATCTGTGTCCATCAAATAAACGAAGGGAGCTTCTAGACTCAATATCACGATGAAATAGTACTTTTTTTTCCTCCTCGCTCGCGTAATAGTGCCAGGCCCAAGCTCGCAATTGATGTTTATATCCAGCCATTCTTCTTAATCTTTCGGAATCACTCTCATTTCCGTCCAGGTATCGCGAGATAACTCCTTTAGCAGATTGATTTGAAAAGCTGTCCGGGATCTTCGAATACCAAGAATAGCCGCCAAAGGCCTCATCAGCTCCATCTCCAGAAAGGAGGACCTTAACTCCTGCACTTTGGGCAACTCGGGCAATTGCAAGCACTCCTAACCCAGATGAAACCGCATAGGGTTGTCCAGCAGCCATTAGAAATCGAGGTAAAAGCTCACGAAAATGATTTGCTGTGACTCGAATGGTGGTGTGTCGAGTACCCAACTGGTTTGCGTACCTCTCAGCTAATACCGACTCATCCGAATAACCGTGATAAGGATCTGGTACGTCTTCGAAACCGATACAGAAAGTGCGCAATTCCTTCAACTTTTCACTAGCTAGCTTACATACGATTGAGCTATCGAGTCCCCCACTCAGGAAGGCCCCTACAGGGACATCCGATAGAAGGCGACTCTGGACCGCCTGACTTACTATCTCTCTTACAGAGGAAACCGCTTCATCATCAGATTTAAATGCAAAATTCGGTGTGGAAATATTGCTCTTAAATTCAAAAGCAACCTTCCCTTTACTTGATATCTCCAGACCCTCCCCTGGCATGATCGCGCGTATACTTTTATAAATAGTTGCTGGTTCTGGTACCCACAAGAAGCTCGGATAATCCCACAATGATTGGGTATCAATCTCACGCGATACCAATCCGCTAGCAAGCAAGCTAGGAATTTCTGATGAAAAAGCGATTCCTCCGTTCGATAGTTCACTAATATAGAGTGGCTTTTCACCTGGAAAATCACGAGCTAGTAAAAGAGTTTCCCTCTGTTTATCCCATAGTGCCACTGCGAACATGCCATCGAGTCGTGCGAAAACACCACGGCCATATTTACGATAAAGGTGGCAAATAACTTCTCCGTCGCTATTGGTACGGAAGCGAACCCCATCTTTCTCTAACTCATCCCTGATCGAAGGTGAGTTGTAAATCTCACCGTTATAGAAAAGTACGACTTGACCGCTTTCATCATAGAGGGGTTGATCGCCCCCCTCGCAATCCAGAATACTTAATCGACGCATTCCTGCTTTATAGACATCACTGTCCCAATAACCTTCAGAATCAGGACCGCGGTGAATGAGTCGCGATACCATCTTTCCAACGACCCTATGCTCAGTCCCGTTTTTTGAGAAGATTCCTGCTATACCACACATGGCTTAAACATTTTGAAATTTCAAAAGATCTTTAATACCGAAGTGTCTGTTTCCCAACACCTTGACCTTAGCAACCACTTTTTGGTAATCCTCTAACGTATCTACAGTAAAAGCATCACTTTTCCTTTGCCATGACGTAGGAGGTAAAAACTGCTTTACCTGAAACCCAAGTTCAGTGCGATAAAAACGCAGGGTAAGGTGCTCCTTTTCCTCGTCTGTCATAAGTGGCCAAGCCGTTGCTAAAGTGTTCACAGAAAATACCTCGTAATCTATCCCAACAGGGAAAATACCTTTAGTGGTATACATATCAACATTTGATCCTGAATCCCATTGCGAGAGACAATAGTCAAGACTTTGAGCGTCTACGAATGGGCAATCTCCTGTGATACGAACAATCCAACTCACACCAAGCTTACGAGCTACCGATAAGTAACGGCTGGCCACGTCCATATAAGCGCCTCTGAAAACAGTTACTCCTGTTGTTGCTACTCGATCCGCGAGAATATCATCATCATTACGCTCACTAGTCGCAAAAACAACGGAGCCTCCCAGTTTGGTGTCACGAATACGATCAAGGAGGAATTCGATTAAGGGAACTCCCCCCAAATCTAAAAGCGCTTTTCCAGGCAGTCTAGTTGATCCCATTCGAGCTGACACAACAGTAGCAATAGTACTCATACGCCATCCAAAATATGCGCGATTTTCAGTTTCGTTTCTGAATCAATAAAGAAACTCTCCCCTTGTGACACAATAAAATTAATGGGGGACGGACCTACCAACGAGCCAGAGGCAAAGTTTTTGTTCTTTGTCGCCAAAGCAATATTCGCTTCACGATATACGTAATCATGATCACTACGTAGACCACGCGCCGGGTTAACGGCCCGCAAACCGAATGACGTACGACAAAAAACCGGATCCTTTATTTCTTCCACGCCCATACTACTGTCAGCGTCATTAAAAACCAAAGTATGTACTGCTTCCTCAAGAGATCCTAACGACACGAAAGGCGATGGAAGATAGCAAAGTGCTGTAACTCCTAAAGATTTAGGGTCATACTGCTCTGCAATCCGAGCCAACGTTCCAGCGATATTTTTAGATCGAAGAGTCTCAGATGTATCCCGCTTAAAAAATTCAACACGTTTATCCAAGAAACTTTTAATTGTTGGTAACACATCCTCCGTATCAGAGGCGACAATTACTTTATCAAATAAAGTTGAGCTTAAGCACATCTCTAGCTTCCTTCTAAGAAGGTTCTTACCATTAAGCTCGATAGACCAAAGATCAGGGTGAAAATCATAGTTCCTACGACATGGAATCACCGCCAAGATAGGCCGAAAAACATCTAGCTTCTTCGTTATTGCGTCCTTTTTTATTTGCCTTCTGGCAGCCAACATACGATGTGAGCTGTTTGTTAAATTCTTACCGTGCCTTCGATAATAAAAGAGGGGTAAATTGACATTCATCGCACGATGAGTGTGTCGAATTTTGGCCCAAACATCAAAGCCATCCTGTGCACCTAAGTCTTCGCGGTAGCCGCCAATCGATTCCAGAACCGACTTCCGTATCAGAGTACATGCTCCGTTAGGAGGCATATCCGTCAAATGACTCGAGTCGAAAATCTTTTGTCTACGCTCATGAGAAAAAATCCCCCCTTCCTCATCAATCAGGTAGTAGTCGGGAAACACTAACGCAAGGTCTGCATGGCGTTCAATATAACTTAAAAGAACAAATAAAATATTCTCATCGAATACGTCATCCCCATCGAGTCTGATTACATACTCACCACGACATTCGCGTAATACGAGATTTGCAACCGCCGGAAGACCAATTTTTGAGGTTTGAAATATGCGAACTCGATGATCGTTTGCGTACAGTTGTATAACCTGCTGAGTTTCATCTGATGACCCGTCATCAATTAGGAGAAGCTCCCAATCTTCAAAGTGCTGACGTAATACACTTTCGATGGCCTCCTCTAAAAACCTTCCGTAATTGTGAGAAGCGATGTACACAGAAATCTTTGGCGATTTTTTTTGGTCTAACTCTGGCATTGTTACGAATTCCAGTCTTTCAAAAAATGAACAGAATCATGGTGCCATCGCTCAAAGAAAGAAAGAACCTCAATTGGCTGATCCTTCTTAATTGTTATGGGCTCTGAATCCGGAACCTTCTCAGCTAAAATACAAAGAATGTCATTGTCCAAATAACGATTAGATGCGACCGCTCGGAATCCTGCTTTTTCTAAAGCAGTTTGTAGCGAGTTAGCACTGAATCTAAAACAATGGCTATCAGCTGGGTTTTTAGAAAAATAGGTAAATAGTGGCTTCTTGAAGGGAACCAGTATCCTGCTTCCGGTGGCAACGAGGACTCTTCCGCCCACAGGCAACAGTTGATTGGCACCATTCAGCATATCCATACATGATAAACAATTCTCTAGGGTCCACATGATTGTTACCACATCTGCTTGATATGCCTTTCCTTCCGGACTAACTAAAAACTCCTCGATAGTCCCCGCGTAGGTTGGGATTTTAAATTTATTAAGCCGTGCACAATTTTTTTCAGACGGCTCAATACCAAACGGAGAAATACCGTATTGATCTTTAAGATACTTCAAACTGAAGCCCTCTCCCGCTCCGATATCACACAGTTTCTTGCCCACAAGATCTATTTGAGAAGCTAAAAACTCCGATACAAACGTTTGCCGTGCCATCATTGCAGGATTTTTCACTGCTGTATAAACATCACCGTAAATTTCCTCGCTCCATACTCTCGCAATTTCATCGGACGTTCGCCGAGACCGCACATATACAAACCCGCAGTTACCACATATATGAATTGGTTGATTCCCCGTGTAAATTCGCGAGTAAGGGATTTCAATCGGATCATCCGATCCGCAAAGATCGCAACAATAGTCAGTGTATCCAGGTGATTGACTAACCTGAGAATCGTTGTTGAGAGCGTCTTGATTATCATGCATTACAGTCACCTCGATATTCTTAATTAAAAAAGTAATTATGACCGGACATTCAGTCCACGCCTCGAGAGATATTGCTTTGCACTTTTAATGCTCGTTTCAGTAAAGTGGTATACGTTTGTAGTTGCTACCGCATCCGCACCAGCTACCATGAAACCATCAGCAAAGTCCTTCCACTTTCCAGCACCCCCACATACGATAACCGGAATTTTCACACTTTTTACCACGTCAGCATTCAACTTATTGTCGTACCCCTCAAGTGACCCGTCTTTTTCAACGGCGGTCAGCAATATCTCCCCTGCCCCTAACCCTTCAACCCGCTGAGCTAACTCCTCTGGTTGCCATTGTGTGGGATGTCTTCCGCAGTTCTTATAAACACGGTAAACACCACTACTTTCTTTACGCACATCTATCGAAACCACAACACATTGGCTTCCGAATCGCTTAGCTGCCTTTGTAATTAGCTCCGGCTGCTCTATGGCTTGCGTGTTTATAGCAACCTTGTCAGCCCCTAGATCGAGATAGCGCTTTACATCATCAAGGTCCCTCACTCCGCCTCCAACGCACATTGGTACAAAACAATTTTTACTGAATTTCGCCACTACGGATGAAAACAGCTCCGGATCGCGCCGCTCCGGACGGGTAACATCAAGCAAGACAATTTCATCAATTGACCATGCATCCACGAAATTTACGGTATACCGATAGTCTGGAATAAATGTCTTCGTTCGAAAAAGTATACCGTCGTTAAATGTAAGTACGGTAATAACCCTCTTTCTCAACATGTAGCAACAACACTCTCTGCAAAATTTCGCAGCATCATAAGGCCTTGGTGCTGACTCTTTTCTGGATGAAACTGAGTCCCGAATATATTTTTCTTATGTATCGAAGCAACAAATTTTTGGCCATGATTGGAAAAAGCGGAAATATTTTCCCGATCTACACACTCCATGTGGTAACTGTGCGTGAAATAAAACAATGTCTGCTCGGGTACGCCCGAAAAGATCGGATTGTCGTTAACTCTAATACAATCATTCCAGCCCACATGAGGAATGCGTATATGTGGTTCGGTCTGCTGAAGCCGAACCACTCTTGCTTTCACCCAACCCAGACCAGTCGAACAACCAAACTCCTCCCCTTCACTTGCCATCAACTGAAATCCGAGACAAATTCCTAGTATTGGCCGCGCCTGTTCAAGCACTAGTTCATTTAACAAATCTAATAAATCTAGCTGCTGCAGATTTTTCATACCATCTGGGAAGGCGCCGACTCCAGGAAGTATGAGCCCAGTAGCATCTCTAATTTGCGCTTTATCCGAGGTACATCGATACTGAATTTCTAGGCGCTCAAAGGCGGCGCAAATCGAACGAAGATTCCCCAAGCCATAATCAACGATTGTCAACATTTTAAGAACTCAACGAACCGGGTTTCTCAAAGTCCAAGAAGACCCATTTTTTTTCCATATTTCTGGATTTCGGTGTTGGTCGACGATTTTTGAAAACTCGTCCATTGTCAAATCCAGATATTCTAGAACCTCATCGAAGTGCTCATAGCAAAATTCATCATCATATTTGCGAGCGAGATCAAGGCCTTCCTGTCTGGTCATATGGTCATTTTGTATAAGCCTACTAGCATCACGCACAGCGCGCCCAAAGCCGAATTTTATGAACTGCATGTAGTAATACAAGTTATCAATCTTATCGTCTAGGCTGTCGTAATTAGTAAAAGTGCTGTCAGTACGTCCTTTTTGATTAGTACGGAAATCAATCTTGTCTTTTATATACTGATAGTTCTCATACATAGACCAACGAAAAAAATACGAATAGTAATAAGCTTTTACGCCCACACTAGCGACCTGCTCTGAAGACGGATAAACGTAAGCGTTTAAATCTTTCTCCGAGACTACATCATCAACCCAGTTTCGTGGATCATCCCCAACATAATTTTCTATTATTTCTGTAAAGTCTCTCGTGCGTCGATGCTCTTCGCTTAAAACTCTTCCCCCATACTCACTTTCTCCATGTTCTGCATAAAATACAACTGGAATTTGATATTTAACAGCCACCGTTACCGGAACAGAATTGATGCCCGCGTCCCATGCGACCTTTGGATTTCCACGCTCGATAAAGAACCGCTTCGCCAAATGGCGCAGAACTTTCTGATTGGCTCGGAAAAACAAGTGATCGAAACCGAGTTGGATCATTTCTTCACGATTGTGGTGTCCAATCTCGTTTGGAATCATGGGAGAGTAGGTGACGAGAAGGGGGTTTAAGCCAAACTCAAACTTCAGCTTATGAGCTATCGCGCTGCTGTCTTTCCCACCGCTCCATGGAACCACGCAATCATACTGTGCGTCGCTTCGCGCGCGCATGGGCTCTATAAGCCTGAGAAATTCGTGCTTACGTGATTCCCAATCGGTCTTGTTCTTCTCCTCTGCATTACGACAAGCATTACAGACACCTTCGCCATCGAAAACAACCCGCGGACGACTGTTCGGTGTTAAACAATACTTACAAAACGCAACATCACTTGAATTCATCTTGATCCAAAAATAATAAATCAAACTTACTAATAAACAACCTTATAGACCCAACCAGGGTGACAGTACACCTCACCAGACAGTATAACCAGTCTTCACAAAATATTATTTAAAGAAGCTGCAAATTTCTCGATAAGCTTTTCATATGTGAGTTCAGCCATCACCACGTCGTAAGCGTTCGAAGTAATTATTTCACAGAAGCTATCATCACGAAGTTTTTCCACTACATCTTGCAAATTCGTACCATCTTTTTTCAGGCAAATGTAATGCTCGTCACCCTCAAAATAGCCGCTATAAGTTCCTTCATAAAGTATTTGAACAGTCTTACAAGCCGCTGCTTCGACTTGCCTCCCACTGATAATTCGTATCGGAACCGTCTTAGGCATATCGTCAAAAAACTTTGACTTAATTTCTACCCACGTTGATGATGGGTTAGAAATGATGTGAGCATTGATTTTTTTCCTGATCTCATCGTCTAGTTCGAAATAATCCCCACCAGCCTCGGTTCCTATTTGACCACGACAATCATTGAGAAAAATAGCAAAATTATGGGTATCAAACCGCTTATCAGGATCAAAGGATATATCTATACTGAGTTCATATTTTTGTGCGTTTCGAACAAATAAATCCGCGATCTCCGCTTTCTCGTTATTCCCCAAATATAATGGTGCCTCAAATGCACGATAGCCCACATCAATACTTCGATCTTTTAATGCCTTCTGAGGCTGGAAATTTAACGCATCAAAGCCTGTGTTTGGAATACTATCAACACAGCAGCCAAGCGCACGCCTGTACATCGAAAGCACCCTGGGATCGTTACTTTGCGAAATTAGAAGATCAATCCCAAGATGGCGACAAAATCTCATTTTTTCCGGCATTAGTTTATACTCATTACCAATAAAAAACACTTTGGGAGTCCTGCACAGAGACAGGGAAAGAGAGGATAACCTCCTCAAATTTCGCTGATTTGAAAATACCGAATGTAATAAAACAATTGCATCAAATCTCTCTCGATGAAAATACACAGCAATTGCGGCCTCATCTACCAGCGACTTCCCGGCTAGGTTGATAGGCTTACAATCGAACAATGCGGAGTTAAGAAAAGCCTTGGGCCAGCCATGTTGGTAAGACAAAGTAGCATTGCTTTGTGATTGTTCGAAAACGAGCGCGATTCGCCTTCGCTTCATATTTATTCATTCACCATAATCGTGTACAGAAGCTGTGCGATCATTCTTTTTACTTTACCGCCACAAACGAAACTGATTGCGAAGTTAGATCCTGAATTCCTATGTCTGGCGTATTTTCGTAACATTCGCTAATTATTTTCGGAGATAAATCTGCTGTGAATTTTCTTGGTGACGGTTTTGCAGTCCAAACTGCGAGTCGAAAGCCAGCTAGAGAAATAATTCGCTGTACTCGCCACTGAGGCATATTTCGGTGTAATGCGCTTTTCACCCAATCAATACCAATCTCAGCCTCTTCCGGTCTCAATTCAGCCAAATAACGTAAGTATTCCGTTTCGTTCAAACGCACGTGCGCCCAAGGAGAATCTCCGATACCTAAGGCATGCCCTCCGTCATGCGAAAAATATGGGGCGTAATTGTGTACTATCGCCCCCCCAGGTTTCAGCAGTCGATACATTTCAACGAAAGCCGCCTCTAGATCTTGGATGTGCTCAAGTACACTTACAGAATAAACAATATCAAAGCTCTGTGAAGGGAAAGATGTTCGTCGAGTAATATCGCCTCGCACATAATTAACATTCGACTGGGTAACCTGTTTAATATGTTCATGTAAAGACGTTTCGTTTGCAATATCGCCGTAGTAGTTGTCTATTCCATAAGCTTCGAAACCCAATTGCTCAAACGCTTGAATGGAATGTCCGCCGGATATATAGCCAATCTCCAGAACGGAAGCACGCTTAGGAGCGATGTATACATTAGCTGCAGATAATTTTTTAAACATCGAAGCGTGGTGGCTTCGAAACGAATTGATGGTTCGCTTTATTAAATGATCATCAGGTAAAAACTCAGGCAGTCCATCTTTATCTTCCGAGCCCTCGATAAAAAAAGCTCTGTTTTTTCTGACACAATTTCTGGCGATAAGATTGATTTCAGCAAGACTTGAATTTATGGTTCGTTTTCCAATAGCTTTACTCAAAAACTTCTTCTCAGTAGGATCAATCTTCCCGCGAGAACTCAAGACCGACAAAATATGTAGGCCTCGAAAATATTTCCACCCGGGCTTAACGGTATATCTGTAATCTCTGTAAACGGGAATTTTTCGTCCATCTTCAGCCACGAAAAACGTCTCTTCCACTCCATATTTATTTCTGATGGATTTATCAAAATAATAATCAAAGGATGATCCTACTCGTTTGGCTAGAAAACCCAACGTTAAAGTTATTAAATAATTTCTAATAAATTTTATGAGCATAGTTTAGGCATATTCGTGGGCGGACAGACTACGAGCGAGCACGGAATGCATCCAGGAGATTTGAAAACGCGATTACATAATACATAGATAACAGGATTGCCTGAACGCATCGAGCACAAATCATCCCTGCAGCACCATATTCAATTAATGCAATCCACAAAAGGACTGTTACCGCTGGCGCTCCCACATTTGGGATGTAAGTATATTTTGGTCTCTTGGTCGCCAATAAAGCTAATCCCAAATAACTAAATGATCCCGAGCAACAAATTACTAGCCACAGCCATTTGGCATAAATGCCAGCAACCATATACTCCTCAGAAAAAAGTAAAGGGACAATGAAGGGGATAGTCAAGAAACCTAAAGTCCCTAAAAGAGTGAACCCCAAAGTTAACCAAATAAATTTCTTTTTAAAATACTTCCATAACTCTACCGGTGAATCAGTCGAATAGATCTTTGGGGCAGCGACTTGCCCAACAATACCGAAAACAGCTTTCAACAGGCCCGGTAACACCAAGGAGACGCTATAGACAGCGACAACCTCCAGCGTATGGAAATTCTCTAAAAAAACCACGTCGAGTGCGAGTATGCTCGAGAACATCAAAGCTATACTCGCATGTCGGCCGAATTTCAAAAGACTACTATCGTAATCAGAATTTTGTCTCAACGTCAGCGCTTTATTAAGTAACCAAATGTTAAGCAATGAAATTGATAACATAATCATACTAATAACTAACCATATACTGCTCACGTCAAACAAGGCTAATACAACAACGGCAAAAAATAACAGTCCACCGTTAAGCGATCTACCGCTAGCTAACCATAAAAATCTTGACTTGCCATTAAACCAACCTGGCCACAAGTCAGCAATGTTGTATAGAGGAAATATCAAGGCTGCTAATGCAAGGCCATAGGCTAATTCGATAGAGTCTTTTCGCAAGAAAAAATAATAAGCCGCCACGCACATTATCACTGACGATCCAAACCAGTTCGCCAGGAATTTCTTACGAATTAGAGGACCAAGGTTTCCGTCAGCACCTTTGGATGCCGACATCAAAGCAATCTGGCCTATACCTAGCGAGCAAAACGCTCCAGCAAAACTTATGACTCCTATCACTACCTTGAATTGCCCGTACATTTCTATTGGCATCCATCTTGTCCAGACGATCGTACTACCTAAACCAAGTAAAAGAGTCAAAACATGACCGAACCCGAGTAGCGACCCGTTCTTAATTTCACGACTACCAACAATTTTTTTAAATATACTGGAGTTCAATACGGGTTTTCTAGTTAATTAAAGCAAGAATAGTCGATACTAAAACTGATCGCCAACCAAGGTTATCTGACCATTTAACCGACTGTGTGGATCATAGACCATACATCTCTCGTCCGCAGTAAGAGTACGGCTTTTATGTGTATTTGTAGACTCGATTTGAATAGCAATAAGTTGGCTCCAGTCACAAGCACGATAGAACTCAACTTGAGAACTCCAACAAAGTAAATACCCCAAATTAACGCCTACACGATTAATATACGTCGTTGCCGCACCTAACAGTTGTTTTCCTCGACCCTGTCCGCGGTACTCCTTAGACACACACACTTCAGTAGCACATAGTGCAACCAGACATTCGCCATTCGACAGGATACTGCCTTTTCGCAACCGCAAAAACGCTAGGATTGAACCGTCATTTACCAGAGTAATAAGAACGTCATCTTTGCCGGTATATCTTTCCCACCACTTCAATTGTGACTCCATGGAGTGAGGCCAATATTGCTCTTTTATAGAACACATTACGACAACCTCTTCCGGAGTTACCTGGGAAGGAGATTGAATATTCGATACGATCATTATCGTTTATCCAATGGGTGCTATGTTTAATTCAAAATGGTGGATATTTCTGGAAGGGAAAGCAATAGATTCTGAACTTCGTTTACGGAAAGACGAGAGGCATTCTTGGAATCGAAGGGTGGAGTATTCCCAATCTGAGCGGTCCCTCTTACAAAGTATTTGTCGAAACTTTGACCTGTGTCACAAGGAATACGCCAGTATTCTCCTTGATCATCCGCTCGCGCAACTTCCTCAGCCGTAGCCAATGTCTCATGCATTTTTTCCCCTGCTCGGATACCAATAATCTCGACCGCATTACTCGCGCCAAAAAGGTTTAGACAGGCCTGCGCAAGATCGCCAATCTCACAAGCTGGCGCTTTACGAATAAACATATCTCCATTTCTTCCATTTCTCAAAGCATGAAGTACTAAATCGATGGCATCACTTAGCGGCATCAAGAATCGGGTCATACCCAGATGCGTCGCCGTAAGAGAAACGCCGCGCTGTATTTGATCTACAAATAATGGCACTACCGATCCACGTGAATACAAAACATTACCGTAGCGTACGCCACACATGATGGATGGGTCGCTTGCTTTTTGAGCCTGAGCCCTCGCAATCATAAGTTTTTCCATCATCATTTTGCTACACCCCATAGCATTTACGGGGTAGGCTGCTTTGTCTGTGCTTAGAACCACCAATCGCTCGACACTATGATGCAAGGCTGCATCGATCACATTGTTCGTCCCTATGATATTTGTTTGAACAGCCTCCATTGGAAAGAATTCACATGACGGTACCTGCTTCATCGCAGCAGCATGAAAGACCATGTCTACTCCGCGCATGGCGCGCATGACCCGCCTTTCATCGCGAACATCGCCAATCTCAAATTGGATTTTTGGATTATTAAATGCAAGGCGCATATCGTGCTGTTTTTTCTCATCACGACTGAAAACAACAATACCCGCAACTTCGTTTTCAGATAGCAACCGGTTCAATACAGCCCTCCCAAAAGACCCTGTTCCACCGGTGATCATAATGGTCTTACCAATTAGCTCGGTCATATCCACTCAATTCGCAAGTTCCATAATGGTATCAGGGTCAGCCGAGTCAAATTCCTTCGATGCATAAGCAATGATTACGGCTTCTTTCTCTGTCTCATTGACTACCGCATGAGACGTACCCGGCCCAGCAAAAACCAACCTAGGCGAATCTGAATCGAGCTGCTCATCGAATCGATCGCCATCTTTAGTTTTCATTAAGAGCCTTAACTGACCCGAAACGCAAGTAAACCATTCAGATTTGTGCTGATGAAAGTGATCACCACGGCGAGCTCCTGGAGCGACGGTATAAACATATATCTGTCCGCCCTGCGGAATAGCTTGTGATGAGAACCGTAATGCCTCGTATAAAATGCCTCTGTCGTCACTATGGACCTCTAGATCTTCAATGCCGCAAGCCATATCCCAAGATTTTTTTCTAATCATTTCCTAATCCCTAGACAAACTTGTTGTCTTTAGCTCCCCATACCTGCTCATCGATCACACGTCCCATACCAATGATAATACGTACAATTTTTTTTGACACCTCCTGCTGAAGATATGCTTCGGGAGCGGGGGACCGACTTGTATTTATTCCGTCTTCGATCACTAATTTGACTGTCCTCAGCACGTCCTCCTTATTTAACCCAGTGATGGGGCAGTGGCCGGCCTCTAGAGATTCTTGCTTTTCCGTTGACTTACGAATAGCAATAGCTGGGAAACCCAGGATGGCAGAATCTTCATGTATCGTTCCACTGTCAGAGATCACACAACACGCCTCCATCTGCAAACGAATAAAATCTATTAGGCCGAAAGGCTCATGCCAATTAATCAGAGGATTACTGCGCTCTAGCAACCGCTGTTGCTCTAACCTACGACGGGTACGGGGATGTGTACTGACAATAATCGGAAAGTTATAAGCCTCTGCGAGGCTATTTAGCGTATCTACTAGAGTATCAAGTGCGCCGCCCTTGTCGACGTTCTCCTCTCGATGAATGCTTGCGGTAAAAAAGTTGTGAGGCTTGATTCCGAGTTCAGCCAAGATAGTACTCTCAGAGAACTTTTCTCTCATGGTTTTATACACCTCACAAACTGGACTGCCAACAACCATGACATCACGAGGATGCAGACCTTCACGCAGCAAGTTGCGACGGCTGTGCTCAGTATAAGCCAGATTGACATCGCTAGCATGATCAATAATACGACGATTCAACTCTTCAGGAACATCATTATCAAAGGAACGATCGCCAGCCTCTATATGGAAAATAGGGATTTTCTTTCGTTTAGCACAAATCACTGATAAGCCCGAGTTAGTGTCTCCCAAAATCACTATCGCATCTGGCCTTTCAAGATCCATCACATCACCAGTTTTCTCGATGATCCTAGCAATTTGACCTTGTAGAGTGTCAGACTTCGTCTCTAAGATGTAATCGGGTTGCCGTAAGTCAAGTTCCTCGAAGAAGACGGAGTTTAGGTTTCTGTCATAGTTCTGGCCCGTATGAACGAGCAAATGCTCGCAATGTTTATCGAGCATCTTAATAATCGCAGCCAGACGAATAATTTCAGGCCTCGTGCCAAGTATGGTCATTACCTTCATCGAGCCACCTTTTTTAAAATCTCGATTATACGCGCTTGATCATCCTCTTTGAGCCACCATCCACAGGGAATAGAAAGTTCCCGGTCATCAAACCAGTCGGTATTGGGTAATTCCCGGCTATCAGACGTAAACATTGAGTAGCGATCGTTTCTTACATGAATCTGTGCGGCATCAATACCAGCTTCGTCAAGCGCATCAATAACAGTATTACGGTTCTCCACTAATACCGTGTAACCCCAGTAAGTTTGGTAATCCAGTGGGTCACGGCGAAGAATCTTGATACCTGGCGTATTCTCTAGTAGAGCATCATAGCGGCGCCCGTTTTGATGAAAGCGTTCTAAAATCCATTCAATATGCTTTATTTGCGCTAAACCTAAGGTGCCAGCTATATCATTCATGTTGCCCTTAAACCCCCAATCAGGGATATCCTCATGCCAAACATCTCGCCCCTCACGAGCATCTCGATCTATCCCGAACCACTTAGCTTTTTTTGCAAGTTCGTAATCCATATTGTTACTGCAGAGCAAAGCACCTCCATCACCCGTAGTAATATGTTTTATGGCCTGAAACGAAAAACAAACGAAATCACCAATAGCACCGATACGGTGAGTGCGTCGTTTTGCTCCAAAGGCATGAGCAGCATCTTCGATAACGCGCAACCCATGATCTTTTGCTAGGGCATAAATACTCTCTATCTCAGCCGGCGCACCTTCCTTATGCACGAGATAGATGGCTCTAGTTTGCGACGAAATCAAGGGTTCTATAGTCTCCGCTGTCACCATACCAGTAGACCGATCAACATCAGCCCATACTGGTCGGCCGCCCAACATACGAATTGGCTCATTACCAGCGATACACGTTAAAGGTGTTGAAATCACCTCAGCGCCAGGCCCTACTCCTGACAACTTAAAAGCAATCGTCAGTGCCATCGTACATGAATTTACCGGAACCACTCTTGGGTTACCAATGAATTGGGCTATTCGCTCAGCAAATGCCTCAACTTTTTTCCCCTCCGCAAGAAAGCCACTGTCTAGCGTTTCAGCCATCATCTCAGCTGCCTCGGGAGGCATGAAAACCTTGAATAGAGGAATTCTTCCAATCTTTTCGTCTGATCGTGATCTACGTGATTTCGTCATAAACAAGTATTTAAAACACTAGGCCTTGGTCTATAAAAATTAAAAATTCATTAAACAAGCAATCGGCTGAGAAGGTAGGTGATTGAATGCTATACATCTTTACGTTTGTTGGACAAGAAGGAGCCCTGTAACCAAAAAATTTCGAAAAACCTCTACATTTTACTAATTAGTACTTGACCAACCCAAAGATCGTCTATGTCGGTAAGCTCAAAAACCCGATACGCGTCCTTAGCTGAGCGAACAATCGGTTCACCGTGAAGATTAAACGAGGTGTTCAGAACACCGCCAACACCAGTAATAGCGTTGAACTCCGATATCAGCGCATGGAACTCTGAATTTTGTTCACTATCCACCAGTTGGGGTCGGGCAGTATGATCGACCGGATGAATCCCTGCAGCCAAATCTTTTTGTGCGATGTCATGCGTCTCAAATGCAATCGTCATATAAGGTGCAGACAATTTTTTTGGATTTTTTAAGTACTTGTCGGCGAATTCGACTAGAATCGCAGGCGCAAAAGGCATCCAGAAGTCGCGGTTTTTTATTTTGTCATTTATTGTTCGGATCATCTTATCTGATCTCGGATCTGCGATAATTGATCGATTTCCCAAGGACCTCGCGCCGAACTCCATCCGCCCAGCACATCGGGCTATCACTCGCCCTTGCGCTAACTTTTTAGCAACTGCTGCTGGGTCGACGTCCCTAGTCACAATATAGCGGGTCTCGCCTCTTTTTTGTATGTCATTTAATAGCTCTTGAACTTCATCAGCATCAATATCGGTACCAAGGTAAGCATTATCGAGCGGTCGGATGGAGGACTCTCCTAAAGCTTTTGCACAATGAAAAGCGGCTCCCATACCAAGAGATTCATCACCGGGGCTAGGAGGAACAAAGATTTGATCGATACAATCTAGCTCAGACAACTTTTGGATAGCCTTGATATTCATGACAACACCACCTGCAAGTACGATTCGACGTATGCCGTATTTGGCGACTACATTTTTGACCCATTCACAAATGAGCTCCTCAACATATTTCTGCAACCCGCCAGCAATTCCGTCAAAACGCAGCCCCTCAAGTTTTTCTCTGAAGTGGTGATAAAGATCCTTTGGTCTATCGCGAAACTTAAAATCAAGCCCATCAACGTACATCGTTTCGCGAAAAACCTCATAAGCCTTAGAATATATCTGCGGCTTCGCGTAAGGTGCCAAACCCATTACCTTATACTCATGTTCATCAGGCTTCATACCAAGTAAAAGAGTGATATACCTGTAAATTCTCGCGACCTGGAAGTCACGGTGAGAAATAGTTTTAATTCTTTCCAGTTTCCCATCATCGCCAATTGAGATTGAGGCACTGTTACCGTCGCCAAATGCGTCAAGAGTCAAGACGAGCGTTTGGCCATCACGAAATGGACTCGCGTAATAAGCGTATGCTGCATGCGCGGTGTGGTGGTCCACAAATTGGAATCGATCGCCCGGGACCCCAATATGTTCCTCTATCGTAGTTACTATATGTTCACGTATTTTTCGCTGATCTTCATCCGTATAAAAGTGCTCGCCAGAAAGGTTCTCAGCTAATGCCCTCCAAGTACCTGGATATTGCTCAAAATCGAGTCGCTCTGCATACAAATCTTGCCATGCGATCTCTTGGCCATCACACAGAACTGGTTTCCAGTAACTATGTTGTTCGTTCATTCGGTCTTCTATATTAAAACCTGAGTAGTAGCGGCCTAACCGATGCCATAGATCATGCTCAGTTGACCCAATGGCAACGCAATCTATTTCGTTACCTGACTTTATCCCAGCGCGCAAGCAACAGTACTCAATTGCTTCCTTTGGATAAGATTCATCATTTTTTTTTCTAGAAAAGCGCTCTTGAGACAAACAGGAGTCAAGAACACCGTCAATGTAGATTGACGCGGTTGCCATGTAACCGAGGTTTAGCCCCAATATTTTCATCTATTATCCCTGCTGTTATTCTTCGATATCGGAACGACAACCGACGTAGCACGAAAGTGCGTTAATTCGAACCTACCTTTGTTAAAAACGCCGATCATGAATCGCGCTTTCTACACCGTATTTTTTCATTAAAAATAGAAATATACTGAATCGAATTCGCCATTTTTTAATGTAAAAAGAATATATATTTAAAATGCCGAGTATGTTACATGACACTGGTTGCTCCAACAACTAGGACTATTTGTCGGTAGAAGCATATGAAATTTTAAAGATTATTTAAATCAGCTAAATCCAGCAGAACTGTGATGAAATTGGTCTTCTAACTTTTTGTAAGTTGCGTTTGAAATTTCCATGTGCTAGCACACATATTTATCAAATCACGGCTTGCTTTCCACTTCAGCTCACGCTGCGCTATTATCGTACTAGAGTAAAATTCAGCTATATCGCCAGCACGTCTGGGTACAACTCGAAACGGAATACTCTTACCAGATGCCACCTCAAACGCATCGATAATTTCAAGAACACTATACCCTTGGCCAGTACCAAGATTAATCGATTGCCAACTTGGATGTTTACGCAGATAAGTGAGCGCAGCAGCATGACCATCGGCTATATCCATGACGTGAACATAGTCGCGAACACCTGTTCCGTCCCGGGTAGGATAATCGTTACCGAACACATTTAACACTTCTCGCAATCCAGAAGCTACTTGCGCAATATAAGGCATGAGATTACTAGGAATACCCTTCGGATTCTCCCCAATCAATCCGCTATCATGAGCCCCAACGGGATTGAAATAACGCAAACAGGCAATACACCACTCTGAGTCTGACGCAGCCACATCTGCAAGCATTTCCTCGATATGAAGTTTGCTACGCCCATATGGGCTAATCGGATTAGTGGGGTGCTGTTCGTCAAACGGCAGATATAGCGGATCACCATAAACCGTAGCACTACTGCTAAATACAAGCGATTTAACCTGCGCTAACCGCATAGCGCATAGCAAGCTAATCGTACTCTGTACATTATTATCGTAATACTCTATTGGTTCTTTCACTGATTCAGCAACCGACTTGGAGCCTGCAAAGTGAATAACGGAATCAATCTTGAACGAGGTCAGCACATGTTTAAGTGTCTCAGTGTTACGAACATCGCCTTTCACAAAATTAATTTTTTGCCCACAGATTTTCTCAATATTTTTAGCAACGATCTCAGTGCTATTCGATAAATTGTCATATAAGGTAATTTGATTTCCTAAATGCGACAACACAACGGCCGTGTGGCTACCGATGTATCCCAAACCACCTGTCAAAAGGACATTCATAGTCTCTAATTTTTATAATAATCCAAATACCAAGATACAAAATTTTTAACGCCCGTATCAATCGAAGTAGTTGGCCTATATCCGAAATCATTTGTTAGCGCACTAACATCTGCATGAGTGTCAGGCACATCACCTGGCTGCAATGGTAAAAGCTCATATCGCGCTTCCATCCCCAAAGAATCTTCAATCGCTTGGATGTACCGTAATAACTCCACTGGCTTACTATTGCCAATATTGTGAACACACCAAGGAGCGCTACTTGACCCCGGGTCTGGGGAGGCTCCGGACCATGTAGAGCTCGACGACGCGGGCCTATCAATCACCCTCACAACCCCCTCAACTATATCGTCGATGTAAGTAAAATCTCGTTTGTGTTTCCCATAATTGAACACTTGTATTGTTTTGCCCTCAAGAATGGCTTTGGTAAATTTAAATAAGGCCATGTCCGGGCGACCCCAAGGGCCATAAACAGTGAAGAAACGTAGTCCGGTGGTGGGTAAACTGTATAGATGACTGTAAGCATGAGCCATTAATTCATTACTCTTTTTACTAGCAGCATACAATGACAATGGGTGGTTTACGCTTTGATTGATAGAAAAAGGCATCTGAGTATTAGCGCCATAAACGCTTGAACTGCTCGCGTAAACTAAGTGGCCGACGCCATTGTGTCTACACCCTTCTAAAACATTTATGAAGCCAACAATGTTACTTTCAATATATGCATGTGGATTTTCTATTGAATAGCGAACACCAGCTTGGGCTGCGAGGTTAACGACACAATCAGGCCTATATTCTTTAAAGGCTCTTGTGACTTCATCTCGGTCTGCTATGTCCATACGCATATGGTCGTAATGCGTGTGCGAGAGATTTCTTGCTAATCTAGCTTCCTTGAGATCGGGATCATAATAATTATTATGATTATCCATTCCCAATACGACGTCTCCACGCTTCAAGAGAGACGATACTAGTTGGGCGCCAATAAAGCCGGAAGCTCCGGTCACCAAAATTCTTTTCAAGAATCACCCCCAAACAAATCTCGGCTATATACTTTGCTTGATACGTCATGAAGGTCTTCAGAAAGTCTATTTGCTACGATTATGTCAGCCTTAACTTTGAACAAATCCAGATTATCAACCACTTTTGAATTATAAAAATATTCTGCACTTATCAGTGGCTCATAAACAATTACTTCAATGCCTTTCGCCTTCAAGCGCTTCATTATGCCTTGTACACTGGACGATCGAAAATTACCCGAACCAGCTTTCATGATTAGTCGATAGATACCAACCACTTTAGGGGTTTTCGCGATTATGTCATCAGAAATAAAATCTTTGCGTGTCGAATTAGATTCAACAATAGCCTTTATCAAAACCTGAGGTACGTCACGATAATTAGCAAGCAATTGCTTGCTGTCTTTTGGCAAGCAATACCCCCCATATCCAAAACTAGGATTATTGTATTTGCCCCCTATCCTAGGATCTAGGCAAACGCCCTCCACTATATCTCTCGGATCCAGACCATGGGTCGCAGCGTAAGTATCAAGTTCATTGAAGTAAGCCACTCGCATTGCAAGGTATGTATTAGCAAATAACTTAATGGCCTCAGCCTCCGTTGATTCTGTGAGCAGTATTGGAATATCTTTTATTAACGCATTTTTCTTAAGCAATTCAGCGAATGCAAGCCCACGTGCTGAGCGTTCTCCCACCACGATTCTCGATGGATAGAAATTATCTTGTAAAGCCTTATCTTCTCGCAAAAACTCTGGAGAAAATAATATATTTTGAGTGCCTAGTTTCTTCTTTATTGCTTCCGTGTATCCAACAGGCACTGTGGACTTAATCACAATAGTAGCGTTCTCATTTAAACGCAAAGCATCTAAAATCGCACCATCTACCGAACTAGTGTCAAAATAATTTGTTTTTTCATCGTAGTCAGTAGGAGTGGCGATAATGACATAGTCAGCATTCAAGTAGGCAGTTTGCTTATCCGTTGTCGCTTGAAGTCTCAAAGCAGTTAGTCGAAGATGATCCTGCAATTCCGATTCAGCATTCGGCAGTTTCTTGGCGTTGAGCAAATCAACTTTCACCCGATCCACATCCAGACACATCACGTCTTCACTCTTGGCTAACAGTATTCCATTAGAGAGGCCCACGTAACCGGCTCCAACAATAGTGATTTTCAACTCGATTACCTCTTAAAAATAGAGACTTGAGATAACTCAATCAGAAGTGCGGATGATAACAGGAGATAATTAAAGATCAACCAGGGATGACAACTCTATTTAGACCCTCGGCTGTACTTTCAGCCACATTAAACAAAATGATCCACTGAATGCCTCCACAAGACGTATGTTTTTAAATATTTCAAAAATTAGTTTTGCGAGGAAATATAAGAGCCACCCTAATGTATTTGAACAAGGTACGCTACCGCCATTAAGCAAAATGGCTTAAAAGATAATAAAACTCGATACTCATGACGGAAGCTGTATCCACAACCAAACAACTTAAATTCAAGTTTATACCATCAATTAAAATCTTGCGCGAATCACTTTCGGAAGACTAGCTTAGTAATGGTGGCCAAGGGCGGAATCGAACCACCGACACAAGGATTTTCAGTCCTCTGCTCTACCAACTGAGCTACTTGGCCAAATTAGCTATTCACATCAACTTCATGATGCGAACTTAAATTTTCGCTGAGGAGTCTACATCAAAAATCATTGGCCGGAAATAGCCCCCACCCATAAAATGGGATTACATCACAGAACCAGCGGGCTTATTTTCAACATACCAACATAAATATGCAAAGAAAATAGCCAAACAAACCCCATAAAAGGAGGTGGTCATTTTCAAATTAAACACTTGGATAGTGAGAGAGGATGCGACAATAGGAACAATCATACCGAGACCAACCGCCAAAGGACTTCCAACAGCAAAAGTCAGGTTCCTATATTTCCAAAGAAGTAGATAGAGTGGATAGAAAAACAGACTACAAAGTGTTAACACGCCGAACATGAGACCCTGACGAACCGGTTGCGCTAACAGCTCAGAATGAGAGCCAGCCAAAACCTTAATATCGTATATTTCTCTGTTCAACAACGGAACCATTAGCGATAACTCCTCATAAGGAGGCAATGACGACCGATCTCCAAAGCCAAAGAATGGGTTGCTCTTTATTAAATGAATATCTATCAGCCCCAAAATAATTCTCTGGCCACTTGAAGTCCGCTGAACACCACTGTCATCTTGAAATAAAAATGCCACTACTCCCCGAACAGATTCATTAACTCTGTCATGCACAATATCCGAAATAAAATAAACGAATGTGAGTACTATTATCAGTCCTATTAGCCCAATCACTTGGGTTTTAAAAGAGTGTCGAAAACAATACATCACATAGACAGTTAGCAAACAAGCGAGTGCGACGAATGAACTCCTTGACCAAGACTCAACCGCGATATATGCGGCAATAATAGTCAGGACAACCTTAAAGAATACGTCAATACGTCCTGGAAATACTTTTCTACCCCAAAAGAGAGTCAGCCCAAGCAAACCGATTGTAAAACATGGAAGCGTAATTGGATCTACGAAGTAAGTTGCGGCTCGCCAACCCCAATAATCATTAGGAAAAATAACTAGCGACAGAAGCACACCGATCACACCAAAAGCTGCACCATAACTCAGGCACTGAATCAGTTTCATCGAATCAAATCTGGATAAATATACAAAAACACCTGCCGCCAGAATCATCCTTGAAGGGCCATCTAAACTAGAACCAATGATCTGTCCCCTACCAATCTGGGCAAATAATTCAGAAAAAAATGGCAAGACCAAACATACAAGCAACACCCAAAACTGCTTACTTCGGTTACTAAAGTAATAAGTCCAATTTCTAATAATTGGCCAACAACAGATGAGAAAAAGTAAAAAAAGACTAGTTGTCACCCAACTTTTGACTGTCAAAAAAAAGACGGGCATAAAGAAAACTATGCTCGAAATCAATTCTGCCCGCCCATAAGAATGGCTATTGAAATTTCGCCAAAAATTATTCACAAACTCATCGCCCAAAAAAATAACGGATATTGATAGGATAGTTTCTAGACTATCAATATCCGTTGTAAATACTACACCTAGTGTCCTGTCGCCGACCCTGAACCACGAGGGACACGGATATCCTCAACCAAAGCTTGGATGTGTGCTGGCGGCGCTGTGGTAAATTTAGAAACGATCCAGGCAGAACCAAAATTAAGTAACGCCCCCACAGCACCGAAAGCCTCTGGCTGGATACCAAATAGCCAATTATCAGGCGTATTTGCTAAATTATTCGTCCCGGGAATGAAAAACCAGCCTTTGAAGACGAATATATAAGTCAACGTACTTAAGAGACCAATTACCATTCCAACTATAGCGCCTTGGCTATTCATCCGTTTATTAAAAATACCCATCATTAAAGCAGGAAATATCGATGCTGCTGCCAAACCAAACGCGAGGGCTACCACTTGAGCTGCAAAACCTGGCGGATTTAGCCCTAAATAGCCTGCTACCGCGATTGCAACAGCCATAGAAATTCTGGCCGCCATCAACTCAGTCTTTTCAGAAATATTAGGCGCAAACACTCCCTTCATGAGATCGTGGGAAACCGCAGAAGAAATTGCCAAAAGCAATCCGGCCGCGGTGGACAACGCCGCCGCAAGACCGCCAGCAACCACTAAGGCTACAACCCAATTGGGCAAGTTAGCGATTTCAGGGTTTGCAAGCACCATAATATCTCGATCAACTTTTACCAATTCATTTCCATTCCAACCATATTCCTTCGCCGTTTCGGCAAAGTCGGTATTTTTGTCGTTGTAGTATTGAATTCGGCCATCACCATTTTTATCTTCAAACTGAAGCAGACCTGTGGTCTCCCACTTCTTAAACCATTCAGGACGCTCCTCGTACACCAAATTACTTTCTGGCTGACCAGTTTCACCAGGTTGAATCGTGTTGATTAGATTAAAAAATGACATCGCACCGACCGCTGGAGCTGTCGTATATAGAATTGCGATGAACACTAAAGCCCAACCGGCAGAAGAACGTGCATCCTTGACCTTAGGTACTGTGAAGAAACGAACAATTACATGTGGTAACCCCGCCGTTCCGATCATTAGTGATAACGTCAACGCGATCATATTGAGCGATGTTCCCTGTTGCAATGTGTATTCTGCAAATCCGATTTCAACCAATACTTGATCAAGCTTTGCAAGCAAAGGCGTTCCGTCCGCAACCGAACTTCCGAGCCCTAATTGTGGTAATGGATTATCCGTAATCTGCAAAGAAATAAAGACTGCTGGGACGGTATAAGCGAAAATCAGCACGACATACTGAGCAATTTGCGTATACGTAATTCCCTTCATGCCACCAAGGACTGCATAAAAGAAAACGATTAACATGCCCACCAGGAGCCCGGTATCGTAACCCACATCCAAGAACCTCGAAAACGCGACACCAACCCCCTTCATCTGCCCAATAACGTAGGTTATTGACGCGACGATCAAACAAATCACAGCGATGATTCGAGCTGTTCTCGAATAAAATCGATCCCCAATAAACTCTGGGACCGTAAATTTTCCAAACTTTCTTAGGTACGGGGCTAAGAGCAACGCCAGTAATACATAGCCCCCCGTCCATCCCATTAGATAAGCTGAGGCGTCATAT
>MDTB01059154.1_pt1 | contig 118103 bp, 99 predicted proteins | sample 811161 | NCBI WGS metagenome assembly MDTB01 (sample SAMN05326650, study PRJNA326480) | marine metagenome | isolation source: seawater | place: Mediterranean Sea | collected 2009 | reverse complement strand
ACGAGCAAAGCAAGCAGCATCAGTCCCTGAACGAACAATTGGGCGTTGCTCGGGAGCCCGGTGTCATTCGAGTGCCTCTTCTGGCGCATCAAGAATGACCTGCCACTGACTGTACTGGCCACCTTCAATCTGAGATCGCCACTCGGCGAGTAGCGGTGACGTAGCCGCATCATCACTATAGCCACGCCGCAGAGTCAGATATTTATAGATGAATGCCGAGACACGAGCGTTAACGGCACAGTGCACCAAGACCTTGTCTTCAGCGAGAACATCCATGATCTGACAGAAACGTCTCAGGTGTTTCGTTTCCGGAGCATTAAACGGGATCGGCAAATGGATGTAGTCCATGCCCAATCCGCTGACGAGATGCCCCTCTTCCGCGACTGCGGGGTTCGAGTCATGCATCGCAAGATTGACAACAGTTGTATAGCCCGATCGGGCAACGTCCTCTAACTGTGCAGGACTCGGCTGTCCCGATGTGCCGATTAGCTCGGTCGGTGCAAAAAAGTTAAGTAAAGAATGGGTTTCCGTCTTGCTCACAGCAGATCACCATAAGTGCCTCATGGCATTTTAACACTCTCTAAATACCCAAGAACGAAGAGACGACTAACCCGGCTTTGAAACACGCTCCCCATCGCGGGTGTCCACAAAATCCAGATTGACACCGTTTTTGGAAACCGTGCCATGTGCGTTCAGATCGCGGGCTCTGACAACGACATCAGACCCGAACAGATCTATCAGGTCGTCTATGGTGGTTTCGAGTGAATGTGCAGCACCATCCTCGAACATATCCATCTGGTTGGGCTCATCCCGCCAGTCGAGGTCAAAAGCCACCATTCCAACCAGACGAAATGGACCTGGGCGATCAAACGCGGTTAACAGGCATGCTGCAGCAGAGATCAGGGCGTCCGCTGTATCCACCGGTTTCGGGAATTTCCGCTGCCGGGTAAACATGTCGAAATCACGGCTCTTGAGCCGAACGCGTAGCCCATGCGCAACATAGTTTTTGGCACGAAGTCGTCGTGATATCCGTTCAGCTGACCGCCTGAGGTGTACAAGAATGTCCTCCGGTTTCGAGACATCCTCAGACAATGTTCGGTCTGAACCGAGGCTCTTGGAGGTTTTTCCCCGCTCCACGCGCCGGGGGTCGCGTGCATGAGCCAGCGCGTGATAATGAACCCCCGGCATGCCCAACTGTTGTTCGAGCACGCGTACATCCGTTGACGCTATGTCCCCGATAAACTTATACCCCAACTCCTCTAGTTTGGGCGTGGTCTTTGCCCCGACACCCCACAACCGATTAACGGGCAGGACTGAGAGCCATTGTTGAGCATCATGCTGCGGCACCACCGTCAATCCGTTGGGTTTGTCATGGGCACTCGCTACTTTCGCCACATACTTTGTACCGGAAATACCGACGGAGATATGGAGCCCTGTCTCATTGAACACACGCGCTTTCAGCTGCCGTCCCATCTCGCTGGGCTCACCAAAAAGGTGCATGGCACCTGTCATATCGAGAAAAGCCTCATCCAAAGAAATAGTTTCGACCGATGGCGAGAAATCGGCAAAAATATCCATAATCTGATTAGACACGTGCTGGTAGCGCTCGAAGTTCGGTTCAACCATCAGTGCCGCGGGGCACCGACGTCGAGCTTCAGCGACGGGCATACCGCTACCTACGCCAAAGGGTCGGGCCTCATAGCTGGCTGTGAGCACGACACCACGCCAACTGTTAGAACCGATCAGTATAGGTTTACCCTGCAGCTCAGGATGATCACGTTGCTCCACCGCTGCGTAGAATGCGTCCATGTCAGCATGTAATACGATTCTGCCCCAGTGCGGGTTAGCACGCGCCATCTCAAGCGATGGTAAGGGGTGATCTTGGATAGCTGGGGGTTTCACAGCGTGTGTGCTCAAAGTGATCATTGGAACCAGTTTCAGCATAAACTAATACTGTACATAAACCCAGTATTCTCATTGAGCAGCCTACATGTCGAATGTATTCTGTCGAAGTCTTACTAGAGGTCGGCCATTCGACGTCGATGCCAGCGACAGATGATGGTCACCACCGTCGCTTCAAAGACGAACCCCAGCAGCAGGATGATGGTTGCCACCCTGAAATCAAGCCACCCCAGCAACCAGGCCGTCTGAGCCAACAGATACATCCCGCCGACACGAATGATGCCTCCCAAAGCCATCCCTGTGGTCTTGCGCGCGACCATGAGCAACCCATGATAGTAATTTCGCCATAGAATGAGTCCGGGCAGGATACACATCCAGAGAAGGACTTCCCGCGAGTAGACCAAGACCGTGCCTTCAATCCCAATTAGGTCCGCCAGCAAAAAGTGAGAAACCGGTGTCGCCGCAACCAACAACATGATGACGGTAATCCCCCCTCCAATCAGCCACATGAACAATCGTTTCGTTACCAAATCGTCGTCTCCGAATGTCACAAAGAAGTGACGGAACTGGTTGGCGGTCACTTGGAAGAGAGAAGCGACGTCAAAACCCACCCTCATCGCCGCAATACTGACCACAGCATCAGGGCTGCGAGCAATCAACGCATAGAGAACAGGACGGCTGATGGCAAACATAACGCCGGTGGTCGCCACCGGCAGAAAAAAGCGAAACAATTCATTAAATGACAACGAATCATGCTCACGTTGGTTTGGCAGAGTGTAGTCTCTTCGAACCAGCCAGATCAGCATTATCAGATGACAGACAGAGCCCAGGAGCAAGGACCCAACGAGCACAATGGGGGCATCCATACCGGCAGTAAACCCAGCAATCAGAACAACGACCACCATGCTGAGCTGAATGATGTTGACGATGGTCAACCGGCCCGTTAGCCGCGCCTGGACCAGCAAACCTGTCAGAAACTGACGAAAACCATCGACAACGATGAGCGGAATATACAACTGTAGATACCGAACCACCTGCCGCACCAGTTCGTCATTGATGCCATAGATGAAATGGAGCAGCCAGGTTCCAATATCTGTGAACGCCAATAGACCGATCAGTCCTGCCAGTACCATACAGATAATGGTCACGAACCGAAGTGCCTGTTGGGTGCCCGCCTCAGAACGAGCATAGACGTTGGCCATCTGGGATACGAAGCTGATCCCCGCATGGAACAGGCCGAAGGTACTGCCAGCGATCGCAAAGACCGCCAGTTCGCGAACCGCATCGGGATATCGTGCCAGAATCCCATTCTGAAACTGACCGGACAGCACCAAGATCGAACCCATTAGTGCCAGTGGCCAGAAAAAGCGCCAGTACTCAGTCAGTCGGTATCCGCGTGACATCTCCACCACCATGGCCGTTATCCCAGAGTTTCACACGCATTCATAGATCCTGTTCCTGTTGATGATCCCGTTGCGAGAAGTTAGACGACAGAAGTGAGTCATCGACACCGCTTCACAAATCGCAAGCAGATGCAGATACCCAGGCAGGCCGGTACACTGACAGGCCCCGTGCCATCGATCAACTGCCATGACTGACAACGACCTTGTTCTACGCACCACACATCAGCGGGTGACGACCGTAACGCTGAACCGACCCGAAGCACTGAATGCGCTGTCCACAGGAATGAAAAACGCCATCATCACCTGCTTCGAGGCGTTGAGGGATGACCACGACACTGACGTCATCATCCTGACGGGCGCAGGACGTTCCTTCACCGCAGGTCTTGATCTGAAAGAACTGGGTCAAATCGGTTTTACAGAACGCACCATCGGCGACCTGCAAGAAGTCGTCACAAGTGTGGGCAAGCCTCTGATCGGTGCGATCAATGGTTTCGCGATTACCGGTGGATTCGAACTTGCGTTGATGTGCGACATTCTCGTGGGGACACCCGATACTCGGTTCGCGGACACCCATGTACGAATGGGTGTGGTGCCCGGGTGGGGGCTTTCGCAACGCCTGGCTGCATTAATCGGTCGGTCTAGAGCCATGGAAATGAGCCTGACCGGGAACTACGTCGATGCAGAAACGGCTGAACGCTGGGGGCTCATCAACAACATACTCCCACCATCGGAACTCTTGCCTCACTGTCAGGCACTCGCGGAAGCCATGCTCGCGGGTGACCATAAGACACTCGAGGAGGTGCATCGTTTGATCCGATACGGTCAGGACCACACGTTGGCGGAGGGGATCAGTGAAGAGCGCCGCGCCAGTCGTACACATGAAGGGGACAAACGACCCGAGACGCTTGAGAGCAGACGTCTCAAAGTGATAGACCGCGGTCGTCAACAGATCGATGCGGATGCGTGATAGCGGGAGGTTTTAAGGACTGTGACCATGGCATCCAAAACCAGCATGACCAACCACATTAAAAGGATGCACACGTCCAGTGCCGCCAGTGATCTGACGGCCTTACGAGCGCTGGCAACGTTCCGCGACCCACACGGCCGTAGCTGGCTAAATCTGAAGTGTTCCATCAATTTGGCCAAACAAGCACATCGACCCTCTTCATAGTATTGAGATGGCCGACGTGTTGCCGGCAGCGGGGTTGCCGCTCGATGAACCTCCTCTCGTGCAAGGCACCTGGGAGGCGACACCGCTCTGGTAAATAATTTCAGGTGTCCGGAATCTTATATTCGCTAGGCAGCTCCTTTCGTTTGGTTGTTCGCAGGAACACTGTCTATAGGCAGCTTTCTGGTTGGACGAAACAGATACCATTAGCCTGCTCCTGGAACACGGTGCCTTCTTGGAAGCCATGGCCGAAAATGAAACCCCGCTTCTAGGAGCCATCAATGTCAGCTGGTTGTACGGTGCCAGCACATTGATTCAATTGAATTCAGATCCCGATTATATCGACCATCGTGGTTACACAGCCCTCCAGTAACTCCTAAAGAAGAATGCGGACATCGCATTCTGCGAGCTGATGGTCGATGCTGGTGCACGGGGCGACATCCTCGGACCCGACGGACGTAATGCCATCGAAGCGCTGGAACGCAGGTGTGACAAGGCTTTTCACGGAATCGCTGAACGTCTCAAATACTAAAAAATCGGACATATTCAAGTGTTCGCATTCGGTGCATGAACCGCTACAATGCGCGCCCCAAGGGACCGAAATTTTTATGCAGGACACAGCGAACATTGACTTTCAGGTGGCACCACCTGAGGTCGACTACAGTCTGCCCGACGTGGTTGAACCGCGTTGGTGGGAGGGCGTGTCCCATCTATCACCTCTGCACTTTAGCATCGACCTCGCTTCGGAAGCACTTTCGGAAACCGCACTCATAGACCGAATGCGCGGTCTCTACGAACAGTATGGGATTGTCCGAGTGATCAACCGTCCTGTGCATGACCTCGAGTCTGCACGCCTTATCGCAGACGAAGTCATGCGGGGTCAAATGGCTTACGAAGCAGGCGCCAACTCCCGCAATTATATTGCACCGAATATCTTCGAGGTCGGAGCACCGCTGGCCGCCTTGCTGCACTACCACCACGAGATGGCCTACATCGGTGAGAGCCCGTTGTCGCTCGCATTCCTGTGTCAGGCGGCAGCCAAGGACAAAGGCCACACCTACTTCTCAGACAACATCGCTGCTACCGATGCCATACTCGCCACGCCATTTGGTCAGCGCCTCAAGGAGCGCGGCGTGTGCTATCACCGCACTTTGACTGATCGTGATCGATATCAGCACACTGGCAATATTGGAATCTACAACCACTGGCAACAGTCACTTGGGACTGAAGATGCGGATCAAGCGATGGTGCTCGCGACGGCCAAAGGTCTCCTTGCAACATGGGGACGAGATAGTTCTATGGTCACACGCTATTACGCCGACGCGTTTGAATACCATCCCGGGACTCAACGCAACCTGCTGTTCAGCAGTATCGCGGACTCGGCCATGTGGTTTGATACCTGGCCGTTGATCATGCATCTACCGCATACGGAACGTCCACTACATATGACCTATGGCGACGACACTCCTTTTAGTCCCGAGGACTTTCGCCAGTTTGTCGACGTGTATGACCGTTTCGGTATTCAGATCAGCTGGTCACCGGGAGATATTGTAATCTTCTGTAACTATCGATTTGCCCACGGTAGGCCTGGCATACATCTGGACGGGAATGAATCGCGAATTTTGGGCGTACTTCTCGGTTCATCGTTCAAACGTGAGGGACAGCGGCCAGACGTATGGTAGGGCGAGTGAGCGCGGGTATCGATCGTCATTGATCGCATCATGAAACCACTACTTATTCCACAGGACGAGAACTAAAGCTGCGATGGACCGTCGTTATGTGGGTTGAACTCAGACCCCGGCTGGTCGCACCACTTGCCTATCTTCTGCTGATCTGGACCACCTCCATCCTCGCATGGCTGATTCCAGGAGCGATGACGATGATGGCCCTGGTGCCGCGAACCGAATACGGCTTACCGGGTATTCTCTCAATGTCACTCGTACATCTGGGTCCTCAGCACCTGATCGCAAATTCGCTCCCGTTGTTGATATTAGGCGGTCTGATTTCGGTTCGTCATGGACATCGGTATTTTCTAACGGCCACGGTCGTCTGCACCGGCATTTCAGGAATTCTGCTTTGGTCCCTTGGACGCAGCGCAATGCACCTTGGCGCGAGCGGGATTATTTTCGCGTGGTTTGGGTTGTTACTGACATATGGACCCCTGCCTGCAACCAAGGAGACTTCCGTGCCACTGCGTGAACGTGTCATGGACATCTGTATCAGCCTCGGCGTCATGTTTGCCTATGGTTCCATGCTATGGGGGCTATTGCCTACCGATCAGCGGATCTCCTGGGATGGTCACATCGCCGGTTTTGTTGGCGGTATACTCACCGCCTGGCTGGCGCGGCGATCCAAATGGGGCCAATGAGAGGACCTCGCCGCGGCCCGACATATATCGAAAACAAGGAAAGCAATCATGGCGTGGAGTAGTGAACAACAACAGGCCTGGCTGGACCAGATCATTGAAGACATCCTCGATCCGGACCGACCTATCGTCGATCCACACCACCACATGTGGCGGGAAAGTGGTCTGCCTACCTATTTGCTTGACGACCTCTGGGGAGACACGGGCGCGGGTCACAACATTGTCAAAACGGTATTTATGGAGTGCGGCGCAGAGTATCGCAACGATGGCCCTGAACATCTGCGGGTAGTTGGTGAAACTGAGTTCGTCGCCGATGCAGCGATTGCGTCCAGAGATTCCGGGAAGGCGGTTATCTCGGGTATCGTCGCTCATACGGATCTTATGGCCGATTCAGGCGTCATTGATGAAGTGCTAGCAGCCCATGTCGAAGCAAGTGACGGTCTGTTCCGTGGAATCCGGCACGGCGGCGCCCATGATCCTTATAAAGCACTCCGATGGGGTGACGCCACCGATATCCCGGATCTTTACCTACAACCCGCTTTTCAGGATGGTGTACGTCAACTAGGCAATAGAGGCTACACCTACGATACGTGGCATTACCATTTTCAGAATCAGGACTACCTGTCACTTGCCCAGGCCGCTCCTGACACCGTCATGGTCCTTGATCATTTTGGTTCACCTGTGGGGATTGGACCTTATGAAGGACGCATACCTGAGGTCTTTCTTACCTGGAAAGAAGACATTGCCGCGATCGCGCATTGCGAAAATGTGGTCGTGAAAATCGGGGGGCTTGCAATGCCGGTCAATGGCTTCGACTGGCATCGTCGCGACACACCAGCTTCGTCAGATGAATTGGTTGAAGCGCAGCGCGCCTACTATCTGCATACGATCGACTGTTTCGGACCCGATCGGTGTATGTTCGAGAGCAATTTTCCAGTCGACAAGATGTCAGTCTCCTACGCCGTGTACTGGAACGCGATGAAGAAGATCAGTGCAGAATTTAGTGAATCAGACAAAGACCTATTGTTTCGTGGCACCGCCAGCAGGGTATATGGTCTGACCGACTAAGGCGTGAGCGGGTCGGTACCATATTGCTCGACATCATCCAGGCCAAGCACCTGGCTATAGTACAACAGCAGGTACTGCCCGATACCGTTAGAGATCAAGCCACTGACTGTGCAGGATGCAGCAAAACTGAGTCTCTGGTTTAGTGGCGTCCTCACGCTGATCTAGAACGGGTCAGGATGCTGCCAGACCAATAACTATCCCTTGGTGCGCATCCGACCAAGAAAATCCATCTTGCCAAGCGGGACACCCTTCATTCGCAGAATGTCGTAGGTCGTCGTTGCGTGGAAATAGAGGTTCGGCAGTGAGAACGTCAGAATGAAATCCGAAGCTTTGAACGCCATACTGAAATCACCTCTACTGAAGACAACCTCACCATCTTCTCTGGCGTTGATGGCCTCTGCATCGGCAGCATCCACCACCCCTTTGGCTTCATCGATCAGGGCAACGAGTGAATCCCAGGTGGGGTTCTCAGGACGAGTTGGTGGTGAGAATTGACCGGTCGCAAGTGCGTCCAAACCACTCTTGGAATGGTGAGCGACCGAGGTGATCTGGAACCAGAAAGGAAGCATGTCGTCGTGCAGCTGCGTCTGAACAATCTCGGCAAGATCTGTACCTTCTCCTTCGAAGTGCTCGCGAGCCTTGCTCAAGACGATCTGAACACCGCCAAGAACCTGATTGTAGGTCCCAACACTGACATCATAAAAGTTACTCACTGGATTCTCCGTCCATTGAACGTTGGATGATCTAAATCTCGTCGCTATATCAATCAGCGACCAGGGGCAAACCCTGACGACAGATCGGAATCATAGCGATCCTCTTCTTCGGTCGGCGACCATACCGGATTGGGGACATCTGGCACAAAAACGTAATTAGGATCCGCCTTGATATGCGCCTTGATCTCTGACATTTCACGCCAGGTAGCCGCAAGACCATGGGGTGCTGGTGGCAGATCATGTTCAATGACACGACGTAGTTTTGGTAGGTTATAAAACGGAACCGCCGGATACATGTGATGCTCAAGGTGATACTGCATATTCCAATAGTAGAACGCAGGTAACCAGGAGCAGGTGAAAGTCCGTGTGTTCATTCGAAAGTCAGGCACATCGGAGTTCAGGCCGAAGTGCTGTGGTAGGCCACACAGAAAACCGAGCCAGCCGCAGTAGGTCGTTCCGATGGTGAACACCACGATCAGAAACCAGTGGCCAGTCACAACAAAACCCAATGCCAACAGTCCGTGACCGATCAATGTGAATCGAGCCCAGTTGCGGTGCTCACGCCGCAGTTTTTCGTCATCTTCTGGCAGGACATGGTTATACCAGTCACCTTGGATATCTCCATTCGCATGTCGCCACACTATTTTGATGCGACCCCAGGTGTTCTGTGGATTCCATGCAAGAAGCCCCAACCACACACGCCAATGCTTCAGACTGTATCTAACCGGAAGATAGACCTCCCCATCGAAATCACGATGACATGTCGCCTGGTGATGCATCACATGGCTCTTCTGGTACCAGAGGTAGTCTGACCAACTGATAAATGCGTATACCTTTTCGAAAAATTCATTCAACCAGCGTGTTTTGAAGACCGTACGGTGCTGCAACTCGTGAATCGCGATTAGTCCCATAAATGGCCCCATCGTGCCATGGACAAACAACGCAACCAGAAACAGCGGTACCGACCAATGCCAGTTCTCAAGGTTGATATTCAGAAAGGCAAAGTATGTCAGGATAGCTGTGGTGAAAAACCAGCCGAGATGCGTCAAGGTCTGGAACCACCCACGAAAATCGTCACGTTCTATCAGTGACGACAGTACCTCTCTGTTGACCGGACTGCGATACCAGTCCACGTCAGCATCGTTTCTGAACGTCAGCGCCAAAAATTTCTCCCTTTTTGCAAGCACAGTATTGTCGTGTCTTCGTCTAGCTCTGTCTACCTGCGCGGCATGGGTCCTATCAGTCTTTTCATAGCACAGCGGCGTCCTCATCATTCAGCGACTCGTCTTTGCGCAACTTTTCAAACAAGCATTCGACGTTCTTAATACAGACCAGGGAAGAGACTTAACGAAAATTGAAACCCGGTCTTGACCCGTCTATGGTGTCGGCACATCCAATAATCGAGAAAACACATGTTTGGTTCGCAGCTTGTGAATGAACAGGCGACCTGGGAGGACATCCTGGCCGTTCTGGAAGTCATGGAAAAAGGTCGTTGGACCAGCGTCTACGCCTACGATCACTTCATTCCACCATGGCACCATGACGATCGAATCATGGACCACGAGTTACTGGACACCCTCGAAGGCTGGTCCCTGCTCGCATCAATTGCAGCGGTCACCAGCAAATTGAAACTTGGGATACTCGTCTCCGGGAATACCTACCGAAACCCCGCCCTCATGGCTAAGATGGCGGCGACCATAGACGTCGTATCGCATGGACGCGTGATGCTCGGTATTGGCGCTGGTTGGAATGTCCGTGAACATGAAGCCTACGGCTGGGAGTTCCCACCGTTGAAAGAACGCTCAGACAGGTTGGAAGAAGCTTGTTGTCTCATACGCAAACTTTTTCACGACGAAGGGCGTGTCGACTTCAACGGCGAGTACTACACGTTGAAGCAGGCCGCGTTTGCACCCAAACGCGGCGGTGATCAACCGATACCCATCATGGTGGGCGGCACGGGGCCGAAGCGAACGTTGAAAACACTCGCCATGTACGGCGACATCATGAACGTGATCGCAAGCCCGGATCAGATCAAGTACCTGTCTGGTGTGCTAGAGCAGCATTGTGAAAAGATTGGCCGGGATCCCGCCGAGATTCAGAAGACAGTCCACGTTCCGATTCGCCTCATCCACGAGGAGAAGAGAGCCAAAGAAGCCCGCGGTAACAACGACTGGGCCATGATGGGATCACCCCAGTACGTGATTGACCGTATCGGAGATTTCCTTGACGTTGGCGTCACAGAGTTCACGCCTCAGATCAGACCACAGAACCCTGAGGTCTATCAGGAACTTGACGAAACCGTTTTCTCGGCATTCGACTAGGCGGCTTAAGCTTTAGTGTCAGAGTCAGGTGCCAGGACGAACCGATTCTTTCAACGAGCAGTACCTTCAACCTACAGGTTCACCCTGGTACCTGACTCTGACCCCACGTCAACTCAACCCTTTCAGGAAGTCGATCAAAGCCTTGTTGACTGCGTCGGGTGCTTCCTGTTGCGTCCAGTGGCCAATTCCCGGCAGCAGAATCACATCACGCAGGTTCGGTACTACAGCTCGCATAGCCGCTTCCGCCGCGTCACTGAACGGTACGACATCGCGGTCACCAGCCACAAACAATGCCGGCTGATTGATCGCCAAATTCTGCTGAGCACCCGTGAGTGACCAGTTTCGATCGATGTTTCGGTACCAATTTAGGCCGCCACGAAAACCACGTTGTTCAAACTCACCCGCAAAATACTCGATGTCATCGCTGGTGAGCCAGTCTGGCAGGTTGTTACCGGGATCAGGCATGAACTCCAGCATGAAAGACGACGCGGGCGGCGCTCCATCGGTACCAAAGGATCCACCACTGCGCTCAATCGCACCACTCGCACCAAAAAGCATTTTTCGCATGGTCGAACGCACATCATTCTGCAATTCGTGCTCGGCGACTCCCTCTTTCTGAAAGTAGAGCTGATAGAAGAAGCGATCACCGAAGGCCTGGGCCGCTGCTTTCATCGGTGGGAAGGGTCCACGTGCTGACACGGGCACAGACAGCGATGCGACGGCACGAAAAATGTCAGGACGCAATTGCGCACTGGTCCATGCCACAGGAGAACCCCAGTCGTGGCCAACGATCACAGCCTTCTCTTCTCCAAGCCCCGTGACAAGCCCAACGATGTCACCAACCAGATGAAAGATGGTGTAGTCATCAATCGGCTCAGGTGCATCAGTTCCTCCGTAGCCCCGTTGATCAGGCGCCACAACTCGGTAACCGGCATCCGCCAGCGCATGGATCTGATGCCGCCAGGAATACCAGGACTCGGGAAACCCATGACAGAGCACCACAAGTGGTCCACTCCCGGACTCAACATAGTGCATATTGATCCCGTTGGACGTGATCGTGTTGTGTGTCAGTTCGGCCATAATCATTCCTTGCTGAGGTGTTGGGCTGGTTTAATGACTGGTGAACGGACCTGCATGATCGAGCGGTGTGTTCAAATATCCTTAAGCCGCTGTTCTCGCCCTAGCAACAGCTGCTTTCCATCGCCACCTGCTTCCTGAAGTCGCGTCAGATAAGACAGCGCATCCTGAGTATCGCATCCCCCAAGCCCCGTTCCGCTGTGATGGTATCCAAGATCGTCTTGCAACGCTTCCGTCATGGATAACACACGTTCACGCGGGACCGAAAGATACTGGTTGAACTGTGTCCTGAGCCAACCCCGCGTGTAGTTCACCGTGATTGTTCTTCGGGGTTCACCAGAAGAATTGCCACCCCCACCATGCAGTGTGGCTCCATCCCAGAGGAACACACTACCGGCCCTCATCTCCGCATAGCGAATCTCCGAGGCTTCCGGCTGACGTTCCTCATCCCAGGCGATACTTCCTGGAACATGCTGGGTACCACCATTAGCCTCATTGAAGTCGTCGAGAGCGATTGCTCCTGTGACCACCAACGGAAGATGCGGTCGTGGGATCAACGTAAAGAAACCATCATCACGATGCAGTCCTTGTGGTTCGCAGCCAGGATCAGGAGACATCGCCACTGCACCGGCGTTCATGATGAAATCCGGCCCAAGGATTCCCGCGACCACCGCACGTAACAGTGGTAGTGTGACAACATCATCAATGACATCGGTCTTCGCAAGGACATTCTGAATATGCATGGTCTGACTATTGCTCCGGTCACGGTAGGCATCGAATAATGCCGCGGTGTCCTCAAATAATGGTCGAAGACCGACTCGGAGACGCTCGATAGCATCAGCTCCAATCAGGTCTGGAACAATACAGTAACCTTGCTCGTGAACCGTTCTGACAAATTTGATCACGGCGTCCACATCGACGGATTGGATCAGTCCAACGTATCGTTTGCGCGCCAGATCCTGTTCGCCGACGTCTTTGCCATCGTCTGTCTTACCGTCGCTCGCCATGCGAAGCGAATGAATCCGTCGCTCAAACTCCGCTTCGCGTTCGGCAAGACGACGTTTGGTCTCACTGGATCCGAGCTGTTGTCTCAGTGCAGCAATTTCGTCTTGCAGACCTTCGTTGTTCTCAGTCAAGGGTGCTCACTCACAGTTGTCCAATTCGATGTAGCCCAAGAGTGTAGGGACTCATCCAGGCGATGCCAACCACACTGACGGATTTGACGACTAACCCACAGACAATCTAAGGCTTGATTGGAGCCAACTGATTGTTCTTTACTCCAGGTTCCACAAAGAACACACGAGACATGACTTGGCTAAAGCATCAAGGACGGTTCGCATCGGCGTGATTGGCTCAGGGATGTGGTCGCACTACTACATCAATGCCTGCCAGCGCCATCGCCAGGCGGAAGCAATGGCAGTCTGCAACCCGAACATTGCCAGCGCACAACGAGTCGCGGAGCGACATCAGGTACCAGGCATCTTCGGCGACGTAAACGAGTTGCTCGCATCAGACCTTGACGCGGTCGCCATCGTTACCCCAAACGATTCACATGCTGCGCTAGCGATTGCGGCGGCACAAGCTGGCAAACATGTTCTCTGTGAAAAACCCATGGCTCTATCTACCGAACAGGCTGAATCGATGGTCGCGGCCGCAAAGGATGCCAACATCGTCACAGGCATCAACTTTACCTGGCGTCATCCTTCTGCGGCACAGTACGCACGACACCTCGTCCGTAGTGGTGAAATCGGTCGTATTTTCCACGTCAACGGTTGTTTCAACCAAGGATTCCTGACCAATCCCAATGTGCCATTGATGTGGCGCCTACAAAAGGCCAAAACTGGCACCGGCTGCCTAGGTGATATCGGCTCTCACATTCTTGACCTCGCCGAGTGGGTATCGGGTGAATTCATCACCTCTGTATGCGGCGATTTGACGACCTTCATTGACGAGCGGCCAAAGGCAGACGGCTCCGGGAAGGGCCCTGTCGACGTAGATGACGCTGCCACCGTTCTAACACGATTCGAGAATGGCGGACTGGGTAACTTCATGAGTACCAGGTACGCTGCAGGTTCCGGGGGCATGGACCAGCGTCTGGAAATCTACGGACAGAAGGGTTCACTCATTATGGATTTCCAGGATCAGGACTATATCAAAGTCTCGATTGGGTCGTTTCAACGAGAAAACCAGATGCTGACCGTTCCGATACCACAACGCTTCAAGACAACGGCAGAAAGGTACATGGGTCAGAACGTCACGAACTTCATCGATGCCATCATTCGAGACGAACCGATGTCTCCTGATTTCCGTGACGGTCTGCACAGCCAGCGTCTTCTGGACGCCATCGTCACATCAGCGGAAGGACGTTGCTGGATCGATGTTCCGTAAGACCACCGTTTCGAAGACGAACAAAGCAGATTGCAACACTCCAAGAGAGATCTAACCATGGATATAAAACCGTACAACATTGACATAGATGAGGCCACGTTGGATGACCTCAATACTCGCCTTGCTCATACGCGTTGGCCTGACGAAGAAACACCGAATGACTGGAGTCAGGGGGTTCCACTTGCCTACGCCAAGGAAGTCTGTCAGTACTGGGCTAACGAATATGATTGGCGAAATCGGCAACAACTGATGAACCGGTTCGATCACTTCACTGCGGAGATTGATGGGCTGTCGATTCACTTCATCCACCAGCGCAGCCCTTTTGCGGATGCCCGTCCACTCCTCATCACCCATGGCTGGCCCGGTTCAATCGTCGAATTCATGAAAGTAATCGAACCCCTCTCTGACCCTGTCAGTCATGGCGGTAAGGCCAAAGACGCTTTCCATGTCATCTGTCCCTCTCTTCCTGGTTATGGTTTTTCAGGCAAGCCCGACATCACGGGCTATGGTGTTGGTAAAATCGCCGAGATATGGGACGAACTGATGGTGGGTCTTGGCTACGATGCTTACTTCGCGCAAGGGGGTGACTGGGGATCTGCGGTGACCACTGCCATCGGCCTCCAACACAAAGGCCACTGCAAGGGCATCCACCTCAACATGCCGAGTGCTGGTCCCACCAAGGAAGTACGTGAAAACCCAGACGAAAAAGATCAGCGTGCCATGCAGGGATCGAAGTACTACCAGGATTGGGACTCTGGCTATTCCAAGCAACAAAGTACACGCCCACAGACACTAGGCTATGGACTCGCAGATTCCCCCAGCGGCCAGGCCATGTGGATCATGGAGAAATTCTGGCGTTGGACGGACTGTGATGGCCACCCCGAGAACGCGCTATCGCGAGATGAGATGCTCGACAACATTATGCTTTACTGGTTGACCAACGCCGGCGCATCGTCTGCCCGGCTCTATTGGGAGAGTTTCAATCGTGCCTTTGGTGGCAGTGGTGACGATCGCGTACAACTACCCACCGGATGTTCGATTTTTCCAAAGGAAATTGTACCGACACCGCGTCGCTGGGCCGAAAACCGATTTCCTAACATCGTGTACTGGAATGAACTCGACAAGGGCGGTCACTTTGCCGCTTTTGAGCAACCTGAATTGTTTGTCGCCGAGATGCGTTCCTGTTTTGAAGTGATGTCATTAAGCTAGCACCGACTGCTTGAAAGAAGACGTTCTGTAAACTCCGAGCGTTCACCGGAGACGTGGTAGCACCGCTTCGTTGAACAGCGTAAACGACTGGTCGCTCAGCGGGGGAGCACAACAGATAACCAAGCTGTTTCTCCTCGCGAAAACGAATCAGCTCATTCGCCAAACGTTCAGGACAACCCCACACAATCACGTCATCCACATAGCGACTCACAGGATCCTGTCCATCCGCAAACGCTCCTTTCGCATAGCTCCCTGTGGTCCACTCAGCACCTCGGCGTACCACAGCCTCTGCTGCTTGGTCGGTCGGCGCAATCGCCAGCAATCGTGCAACCGGTGTATCACGACCCTCTCAAGAATGGCCTTGTGGTTTCATCTGTTCGCGATAGAGCGCATATCTTGAACAATCCGATCGATCGAAGAGTGCGGATCCATCATGATGCTGTGGCCTTATTCCGCCGCCCAGGTCACCAATTTTCGGTGATGATGCCGCCATCTAAACAGGCATTGGAGACTGCACAGGCTTGGGCAGCACTTCAACGCCTTCGTAATTCTGGTACTGCCCTTCAAAATCAAGATTATCCGAAGACCAAGCCTTCAAGACGACATTGAAGTTTTCCCGAAATCGGGTAAGACGTTGCTCGCGGTCAATCCCAAAGGCAGCGAACTCCCTGGGGTCAAAGCCGCTACCTGCACCCTAGTTCACACGTCCTCCGGATATGACATCCGGTAGCGCGACTTCCACAGCCAGGCGTAACGGATGATAGAACGTCTCAAGTGACACACCGGTACCGATGCGCAATCGCTTTGTATGATTAGCGAACTGCACACCCATCATATGAATGGAGGGACACACGCTTTAGGTGCTGAAATGATATTCCGCAATCCACACTGCGTCATAGTCGTTCTCTTCTATGATGATTGATAGCACCGGATTTTTACTGACCTGTTGCCAGTCACGTCGTATTCTTGTCGCAGCGTACGGCGTTTTATTGTGGTCGTCGCAGCAACTCAAGTTGCTGTTCGGTGCACAAATCATCATCTGCACGCGCAGTCTGGCCCGCGAGCCACGAGCCCATATGCGTGCCACGTATCGCGCCACCTTTGGCCGCTGGGACCAGATGAACTTTGCAGTAGAATTCCAAAACGTTGTTGGTGCGGATGACCAGATAGGTCTTCGTATCGCCGGCTTTTACGAGGAACCAGAGAGCTTTCGCTACACCGTTTAAACGGAGAAAAGAGGGCTGCGTCCATCGTTCACATGGAACTTATCGGATGCCACTAGTAAAACTTATGAGCTGGAATGCACTGAAAAGGAGGTCCCGTTAGATCGAGGCGTCGTCCATGCCGACGGCTTTGGGTTCTCACCTTGTGATACCTTTGCGGGTAAGCCCGGTGATGGACCGATTACTGACCGTTAAGAGTAACTGCACATTTTCGGTTTAGAGGGTTTTAAGAATGAAAGATGTAAAGAAAGTTTTCCATACTCTGGAAAAGAAACTCAAGCAGTCGCATTGGTTTGATGATGGGTGGGATATCTATAACCGCGGAAGCTACCTTCAACTCTACAAGTCCAACTGGCACAATCATAATCAGGGCGGGGTGCATTTCGAGACATTCATCGAAGGACCACAAATCAAGCACAAAGCTTTCCCGATCTGTGTGCACGCGGAAGAAGATTGTCCCTCCCAAGCACAGTTCATTGAAGAACTACTAAGGCTGGAAGGCGAACGCATACAGAGCTGGAAAGGATATGAGGCGGTGGGTAGTGGTTACAACATCTGTCAGCGCAACCTGGCGCTAAACTACAAAAATCTAGAAAACCGTCTATTTGAAGAGTTTAACCAGCTAAGACAGTTGGAGCCGGCCATTGACCAGATATTGAGTCGGCTTTAGCAGCAAGCGCCTGAGCAGAGCAAAACGATGGGTAAATCGAAAGCCAAGCAAAACAACAGTCCCTGCATAGATGTGTGCGAATTCAGTGCCCCACACGGTTGGTGTGTAGGTTGTGGCCGCACAAGACAAGAGTGCAAACAGTGGAAGGGCATGAAGCCCTACGCCAGAAATGCTTTGCTTTCGCAACTCAAAAAGCGCCTCCAGCGCTTAGAGGGATAAACAAGGAAGTAGGTGCACTACGCGCACTCTTTATTAGGGGCGTTATTTTCTTTGAAACGCGGGGCTTCAGAAAAAGAATAGTAATTTGGTCTTACAGCAATCCATCGTGACTGCTTTCCGTTTTTTCCATCACCCTACGGGGCACGTGATATAAAGCGCCCTCACACCTCAACCCATGTCAAAGGAGCAACCCACCTTGAGACACCTGATCCTGATCGCTGTCCTTATGATGTCTTCCAAATCGTGGGCCCAGGATGTTGGCGCGTATTGGCAATATGCCTGTGAAGATGGATCCAGACTCGAGCACTCATCCGATGGAAAAAAGGCACGGTGCCGCACCAGTTTTGAGTACCGTCAGGGAACCTGCGAACGACCGCACCGACTGCGTCGTGCACAGACCCGTGGTGCTAATTACGCTTGCATGGGAACGTCGATGCAGAGTCGAGGCGATGCCGGTAACTATTCGATCACTCTTCCCTTTAAGTGCCGCACGGGATTTGAACCCAGACCACAGGCACCCAAAGCAGGTCTGACGTGTCGCAAGCCGCTAAAAAAAGAAATTCTCGAAGAGCCACGTGTCGAGAAAATGAAGACAGTGTCGTAGACCGGATGATGCGGGATCCGGTTATTCTGAGCGAGTACGACAGTGCCTGGCTCACTGAGTTTAAGTGCCTGGCCACGAGGATTCATCAGCGTTTAAAAACGCCACTAACGATGTACCACGCATCGATCACCTCGGCCCAACTGCTATCCCAAGCATCGCTGCGAGGTCAGTCATCGACATATGAATCTAAGTATTGGCACTAACGCCGATTAATTATCGGGCACCGCTTGAGTTGTTAGGATTCACCTGGTACGAGGAGTTTGCCCTGTTGTTTCGAGACTACGTCCGGCATTCCGCTCAAGACCTCAACCTCTATGAGTACCGTAAATCTTCTGTCGCCGCAAAGTATCGTGACGATAAATCAACCTATACCTAGCGCAAAGCACCGACCTTCCATGAGATCATGGGGCGAGGGGTTCAATAGGTGGTCGATACCGAGTGGTAACCGGGACCAACGGACACATTACCGCAGACGATAATCATCCAGGCTCGCACCGAAACGCGGCCGTACTCATGATCGGTGGCACGTCGCACACCGGAAATTCGTTATTGGCAAAACACCTTACGGTCAATCTCGGATTGCGCCATTGTTCGTCTGATTCCATCGCGTAGCATTCCGGCTGGCCGTTCCGCACCGACGGAAATAACCACGCACGTTCAATCCTACTAACAATCGTGCACTAAGCATGCATTGATCGACGATGTTGTCGGCCACTACGAATGCCCGATCTGGCTAGGAGCAATTGGTTGAAGGGAGACTCGCACTTAACTGTCCATAGCATTAAGAGAATAAGCTACATGACTGGGCGAAGACATTCATACGTAGGACAGAATAGCGACTAAGGGATCTATTCGGATTCGTGTTGTCGTTCCCAGGTTTCATACATGTCAGCGTAATAACCACCTTGCGCCACCAAATCATTGTGTGGACCCATTTCACGAATCCCCTTGTCATCGACAACGGCAATCAGATCTGCACGACGAGCGGTCGCCAGACGATGGGCAATGATAATCGCGGTTCGACCCTGCAATAGCGTATCGAGTGCTCTTTCAATACGTGACTCACTTTGCTGATCCACATTAGACGTTGCCTCGTCCAAAATCAGTACACGAGGCCGGCTCAGGAACACACGCGCTAGTGCAAGCAACTGTCGTTCACCTGACGAAAGGGAAGAACCGCGCTCATGACAAGGGGTGTCCAAACCCTGTGGAAGGCGCGCGATCATGTCCTCGATGCCGACAGCCCGACACGCTGCCAACAATGTCTCTTCATCCGCGTGGGGTACCGCAAACTTCAGGTTGTCCCTGATAGACCCGTGGAACAGAAACGGCTCCTGGGGAACGACGCCTAGCTGGCTGTGCAGCGAATCCAGTGAAACGTCCCTGACATTCTGACCATCGATCAGGATCTCACCTGAGTCTGGATCGTAAAAGCGTGCAATCAATTTCGCGAGTGTCGATTTGCCCGCCCCGGTTGGACCGACAAAAGCGATACTCTGACCTGCCTCAATGTGCAACGAGACGTCCTTCAGAACAGGCGCACCTTTCTCATAGCTAAATGAGACGTTGTTCAGCTGAATGTCACCTTGCATGTCATCGATCTTACGAGGCCATGAGGACTCCATTACCGATGGTGGTGTTGAAAGGAGATCTCTCAATTTGATGACAGCCGCGTTACCAGACTGAAACTGGTTATACAGTCCTGCCAACGCATTCACAGGTCTAAAAAATCGATCCACCAGCGCCATAAATGCGATCAGCGCACCAATCGTAAATTCTCCGTCAGGATCCATCGTCGGGTTGACCTCCCTCAGAATGAAAAAACCAAGGATGAGGACCAGCAATGACGTACCGACGTTCACAAACGTCGTCCCTGATTGATAGATCGACGATACCCAGGCAGTCCGGTTGTTGGCTTCCCTGTAATCTCCCACCACGTTCCGGTGATTGATGATGTTATGCTTCATCCGGTTGAATGAGATCACAAGACGCATCCCGGAAAGGCTCTCTTGAAGATCCGCCAGGACCTCAGCAATTTTGTTGCGTACCTCCTCGTACCCTTTTTCAGAAACACGACGAAACCAGGCAGTCATTCCCAGCATCACGGGGGCCGCGATCACCAGCATGACAATCGTCAGAGGCACGTTAAACGAAAACAAAATAGCCACGATGAACATCAGCGACAGTCCCTGTGCAACCAGGTTAATTAGCCCGGTTTGTAGCAACGTCGACAGGGCTTCAATATCGCTGGTCATGCGCGTCATCAGACGTCCAGCTTTCTCTTCCGTGAAGAAATCGAGTGATAGTCGTTGGAGATGTGCAAAGACTCGCACCCGTAACTCATACATGAGCAACTGGCCCAGGACTCCCAGGTACCAAGTCCGAAATCCGTTGACGAGCATCGCAAGAACCAACGACGCTCCCCAAATGACGGCCACCATCAACAGCACCTGAAAATCACCCGGAATGATCGCGTCATCTATCGCGGTCATAACGAGGTACGGACCGATCAGCCCCAACATCTCGGCGATTCCTACGAGCAGGAGTCCGCCTGCCATTCTGAACTTGTATGGTCCAAGGAATGACCACAAGGTAAAGGTTGGCTCGTCGGGAGGCCTGTGACTAAACGGAACCGTCAGTTCGGAAAAGTCGGGTTCCTTGTCCGCGAGAGCATTAGTACGTTCGAGCATCTCCGGCGGTATTCCCGCAAAAGGCAGATCACTTTTACCGCCACCCTTGCCAAACACACCTGGCGGTGGTCCACCGCGACCCATCATCGTGACATCCCTCCACCAGGACCACCAGGGCCTGGACCACCGGGTCCGCCACGGTCGTTGTTATGACCATCGCGCATCATGGCCGCAAGACGCGCGCGATGCTGCACGTCGGATTCGTCCTCAGGTTCTTGTTCCGATTCAACGACCGGCTGGTGCGCCACCGTCTGCTGCTGAAGAATTTCCGAATAGCGCGGAATGTTCGCCAGCAGTTCAGTGTGGGTCCCCGTCGCCAGCACCTGTCCGTCATCCAACAGAATAACCCTGTCGGCGAGATTGATGGTTGAAAGTCGATGGGCAATCAGCACCGTTGTTCTAAAGGACATCAATGCCAATAGCGCATCATGAATCTGGGCTTCAATACGAACGTCTATGGCGCTGGTCGCATCGTCCAGGACCAGGATCGGCGGATTGACCAACAACGCTCGCGCAATACCGAGGCGCTGACGTTGTCCACCGGACAGCGTGTAGCCTCGTTCGCCGACAACAGTGTCGTAGCCGTCGTTTGTTTCGAGGATAAACTCATGGGCGTTCGCGGCCGTGGCAGCTGCAATGATCTCATCCATCGTGGCATCAGGCTTTCCGTAGGCGATGTTTTCGCGAATGCTGATGGAAAACAGGAAGGGTTCATCGAGCACTTGCCCGACATGGTAGTGCAGATTCTTGGTTCGCAATTGGCGGATATCTACGCCATCAATCGTGATGAAGCCCTCGCCCACCTCGTAGAACCGTGCGAGCAATCTCACCAACGTCGATTTGCCAGAGCCCGTAGCACCCACAATTGCGACCGTTTCTCCTGCGTCCACATTCAGGTTCACGCCTTTCAGAATGGCTTCATCACCGTAAGCGAAGTGGACGTCCTCGAATCGGATTTCACCACGAGGATCAACAAGATCCACGGGGTCATCGGGATCTGTGACTGCAGGGTTCTCATCCAGGATTTCAAACACCCGACCCGCTGATGCCTTTGCACGTTGCTCCATGGCGAGCAACATACCTAGAAAGCGAAACGGCATCTGAATCATCATGGCGTACATGTTGAACGCGACCAGCGTTCCAATCTGCAGTTCACCCTGCATCACCAGCCAACCGCCATAGACCCACACGACCACCTGTCCAATAACCGACAAACTCTCGATCAGAGGATTGTAGATGGCTGAAATCTCGACAGACTTGACCTGTACCCACTGCAGTTTGCGAGCAGCCCGAGCCAGCAAATTCATCTGCATCGCTTCCTGCGCAAACGCCTTGACGATCCGCTGCCCATTAATGTTTTCGTCAACAATGACGGCAACATCGGCCTGCCGCGCCTGCGTAAGCCAGGACAACGGAAACATCACACTCCGTAGTTTCATGCTGACAACATAGACAAGGGGTACTGAGACCATAGACGCGAGCGTCAACTCCCAGCTCATGGTCAGCATATAAGTTAGCGCCAGGAAGAAAGTGAGGATACTTGTCAGCATCATCGGCGCCATCATCAGAAACATCTGTATTGCCTTGATATCACTGTTGGCACGAGAGATGACCTGTCCGGTCTGAATCTTGTCGTAGAAGGAAAATGACAGGGTCACAAGATGGTTGTAGATTACAGACCTGAGGTCGGCCTCCAACATGTTCGAAACGCGACTCAGCTGGTAGCTGCCAAAAAATCCAAAGAAGAATTGAATGACGCTGATGCCGACCAGAATTCCCCCTAGCATGAAGAAATAGCCAGTTTCACCGTCAACGACGGCCGGTGTAATCGCATTGATCAATTCGGCGGTGAGCGCCGGTACCGATACACCCATAATCATCGTTAGGACCATGAGCCCTATCCCGATCGAGAACGGCCATCGATTAACAAGCAGAATCGGAACAAGTCGCAAGAACCAGTTTTTAGACTGATCCCGGTTGATGTCGGCACGGGGATCATCATAGCGGCGCGTGACATTCACTGGTTCATAGTGGCCGTCTTCAGAGTGAACTGAATCAGGTGGAGTATCACGGAGGGTCGCGCTACTCAAACCGGGACACTCACAAGGAGGCACTCAAAAGGGAGTGCAGAGACGTTGGTCGATGAAGACAGACATTTATCATAGCCTTGTAGCATACGCTGATCGCAGAGCGGGGTGAATCGGTGACCGACAATCATCACGCATCGCTGACGGAACCGCCACGGCCTTCAGGCTCTGATTCAAACAACAAAACAGGGTAGACTCGGGCCAAACGAACGTTGCTGAACAGGGGATCGCAATGGCAGAACAGGTAGAAGGGATTAACCACGAGGCTGTCACCGTCTGGTTCAAAGCCAACGTCGATCCAGCAGAATCGCCTCTATCTTTCAGCCTTGTGTCAGGGGGGAAATCCAACCTCACTTACAGGGTTGAAGACGCAAGTGGTAATGCGTTCATTCTGCGTCGCCCGCCCCTCGGGCATGTCCTTGAGTCCGCGCACGACATGGCGCGAGAGTGCCGTATCATCAGCGCATTGTTTGATACAGGGGTCCCCGTCGCCAAAACGTGGGGGTTATGCCAGGACAAGTCCGTAAACGATGCGGATTTTTTCGTCATGACCTGTATTGAAGGTGTTGTCCTACATGATGCCGCCGCAGCAGAGCCGATGAGTCCAGAAGCCCGACGTCGCTTTGGTGAGGATGTCGCAAAGGTATTGGTCAACCTCCACAACCTCGAACCCAGCGATGTCGGACTAGGCGACCTCGGACGGCGCGAGGCCTATCTCGATCGACAGCTGAAACGTTGGACCAAACAATGGGAGGCCACCAAGACGCACGATGAACCTGATATGGATGCGTGCCTTGAATTGTTACACGTCAGAAAACCTGAACAGATTGGTTCCGCGATCGTCCACGGCGATTACCGCCCCGGGAACTTCATGCATCAGGACGGCGCCATCGCCGCTGTCTTCGACTGGGAATTATGTACGCTAGGTGATCCTCTCGCCGACGTTGGATACATGCTGAACAACTGGCACCAGCCGGATGATGTGATCGAAGCAACCGCTACTTCGGTGCCACCACCCACCAGTATCGGCGGCTTTCCCACGCGAGATGAAATGTGTGACTGGTATGCCAATGGAACGGGTCGCGACCTTTCCGAGATCAACTACTACCGAGCGTTCTCCCACTGGCGTCTTGCCTGCATAGTCCAGGGTGTCTACAAACGATTTCTGATGGGCGCAATGGGAGACCAGGAGATGGACCTGGAGAGCTACCGTTCCGGTGTTGGGCGAATGGCCCGTAGCGCACTGGAACTGATGAACTGAGACCATGGAATTCAAGCGACTTCCTGGTTCGTTTGGGTGTGAGATCACTGGCCTTGTACCTTACGAAGCAACCGATGCGCAGCTTCGCGAACTACTGACCCACCTGTACCAGCATCGATTTGTCGTCGTCCGAACCGAGGGCATCACGAAGCCTGAGTATGTCGCTTTTGCGAACCGGTTAGGTGACCCTATCACACTGTCAGATGATGCAGATTTCCCTGAGATCGCGAACATCACCAATATTGGTATCGACAGCAAAGGGAACAAGCGTGGTGCTGCACACTGGCATAGTGACCAGTCCTTTCGATCCAGGCGGGCCTCAATCACCATGTTGTATGCAGTCGAGGCACCCGAAGAAGGTGGCAATACACGATTTTGTGATCTCGCTGGCGCGTGGGCTGCGCTCGGCAAGCCATACCAGGAAAGCATTAGGAACTACCAGATCGCCCATCGACACGGCATATCAGTATCGGCTCGCCCTGGGGACCACACCCCAATTGCACCGAAAGGCTGGGATCAGGGCCAGACGGTTCATCATCCACTTGTTATGCAACATCCGGAAAGTGGCATCGAGACGCTATACGCTATCAGTGGTACTCCTCAAGCTGTAGAGGGTCTCTCAATGGATGAAGGCACATCACTACTAAATGAGCTTTGTGAACATGCATTTCAGAGCACGTTTCTGAACCAGCACCACTATCGGAAGTACGACATCGTCATGTGGGATAATCCAACGACGATGCACTCGGCCAGCCCTATTGGTCCTGCAACGTGTACCAAGGACACTCGTCTGCTTTATCGCATAAGCCTCACAGGTTCTCCCACCGTTGCCCAAAACATGAAGAGCCTCTGACCGACTCAGCCGTTCGCTTGCGCCCAATCGACAGTGACCAAGGTTCCAGCCAATTTGTCATGCAAACCCTGTTTCCTGGGATCGAAGGCTATCAACAGAAACCCTAGCGCTAATGGGAACATAGACAGATAGTTACTGAAACACCGTCCGATGAGTTTTTACGCCGTTGGTTTGGTCAGTAGCCAAGCATCTAAAATGCGCGTTCACAATCGGACTTTGCGAGGCGTTGCTGTGCGGTAAAGCCAGAAAAGAATGACATCGAGTATAGGTAGCACATAATTCAGAATGGCGTCCTAAACCCCGACAACCAACATTTCGCTACTTCTGCATCCAGCAATTAAAGCCATAGATCATGGTGAGCGCGGGTCCAACAACCACGAGTATCAGGAGAGTATCGATAACGGTCGCTCGTATCCGTCTTCAGAAATCGGGTTAGACAATGTCCAGTAACTGTGGCTAACCTGAGTCTGGCGGTGCAGACTCCGCTGGCGGCATCCTAGTCGTCCATGACTTTCTTGAGCCTCTCAGTAGCATCAAGAAAGTCCTCCATGAAATCGTACACAACCTGGCGGGTCGTCTGGATTTCGTTCATCAAGCCAACCCCCTGCCCCACCCAATAGGTCGCGAGTTGTTTCGCACCCTCGTGTCCTCCTTCGGCGAGTTTGTTGATCTTACCGAGCGCGGGTTCCGCAACTAACCCCTGAAGCGGCATTGGCAATGGATCAGGTGCCTCCTCACTTTCCCATGCGTCTGTCCAGGGAGAACGAAGCTGGCGCGAGAATTTACCGGTCCGAGAACGAGAACGAACGGTCTGACGGGAGTTGGCAGCGACAAATTTCTCTTTGATGATCTGGGTTGTAAACGCCTCAGTCGTGGTGAGCCACATTGACCCTGTCCACGCACCGTGTGCGCCCATCGACATACATGCCGCAAGTTGGCGACCAGTAATGATGCCACCCGCCGCGAGAATCGGGATCTCCCCGTAGGGTTTTGTTGCTTCGACGACTTCAGGCACCAACACTAGCGTCGAGACTTCACCACAATGCCCTCCTGCTTCTCCACCTGAGACAACCAGGATATCAACACCCGCTTCCGCCTGTTTGACGGCGTGTTCCTTCGCGCCGACCAGCGCTGCGACCGCCACACCTTTTTCTTTACCCATCTCCAGCATTCGTCGTGGCGGAACCCCTAGTGCATTGGCAACCAAACCACAGTTATTCGAGAACACGACCTCAAGCATGTCTTTGGCTTTGCCCTCATCCAGGAACGCATTTGAGCGACCAACATCCTGTTGGTATAGATCGGCGGTGTCGATGTTGTGGCGAGCCAGTAAGTTCGCAGCGAATCCACGGTGCTCTTCAGGAAGCACTTCTACTGCACTCCGTGGCGAATCCTGCTGCTCGGCCATCGAATTTGGCACGATGATATCGACGCCGTAAGGTTTCCCTTCGATACGTTCCTCGATCCATTTCATCTCGAAGTCCAACTGCTCGGGTGTCATCCCGGCAGCACCAAGCACCCCCATACCGCCAGCTTTGCTGATTTCCACGACCACGTCGCGGCAATGGTTAAAACCCACCAAGGGAAATTCAATGTTGAGCAGATCACAAATCGGGGAATGCATACGAAGTCTCTCTCGTCGTTGATGTCAAACAGCAATGACATACACAATAAACGATAAGGGTCGGTTGCATCAATTTACGGCAAAGAGAATGCGCCACGGATTTTGTCAATCGGGTAAGCCGAGTACCCGTTTGGCAATGATGTTCATCTGGATTTCGTTAGATCCTCGCGCAATAGATCGCCGTTTGATGCTGAGCCAGTCCCGTGCACTGGCGACTTCATCATGTGAGAAACCGTCGCCTTCCCACCCGAGGCCCTGTGTGCCACGAAGCAGCGCCTTCAAATTGGAAGTTTCTTTCTCAAGTTCTGCTTGGCATAACTCAAAGATGGACGTTTGTGGACCCGGTGTCGCAGAATCGTCAGACTCCGCCACAGTACGACGCTGTGTCAGACGGAACGCTCGTTCATGCATTTCATGGCGAATCACCTGGTCAACGAGCGCCGGATCCGGGGTACCGTAGCGTGTCAACAACGGATGGTAGGGATGCTGGGGGGTTATGGCGGTCACGGAGCCGCCCATCAGAATGGTCATACCGGATCGTTCATGCTGAAGGAGTCGTTTCCCAATACCCCATCCACGGTTAAGGTCTCCGACAAGATCAGATTTCAACGCCACGGCATCAATAAAGAAAGTTTCACAAAACGGTGAGTCACCACTGATCAGGCGTATAGGACGGGTTTCAACACCAGGTTGATCCATATCCAGCAAAAGCAAGCTGATTCCTTCATGCTTAGGTGCCTCGGGGTCTGTCCGCACAAGACAAAACATCCAATCCGAGTGATTCGCGCCACTAGTCCAGATCTTCTGCCCATTGATGATGTAACGGTCACCATCGGGAATCGCACGGGTCTGGAGCCCCGCGAGATCAGAGCCTGCATTAGGTTCACTGTAGCCCTGACACCAACGGACTTCTCCCCTCGCGATCGCCGGCAAATGTCGTCGTTTCTGCTCATCCGTTCCAAACTCCAGCAAGGTGGGTCCAATGAGCCCAATACCCATACCGGCCAATGGTGAACGGGCCGAGATGTGCCGCATCTCTTCCAACAGAATCTGATATTGTCTGGTGCTGAGACCTGCGCCGCCGTATTCCTTGGGCCACATCGGAACCGTAAAGCCTCGTTCTGCACATACATCCAGCCAAAGACGCGCATCACCTTCAGGAGGGTGTTTCTTTCCTCCCGCTTCGACGGGACCAGCACCCCGCGCCCATTGGGGGCAATACTCACTGAGCCAGTCTCTTATAACCGTTCGAAACTGGTCGGGGTGGTTGCGCAGAGCCTCCAATTCGATATCCGGCATCGTTAATCTCTAGATATAGAAACCAATACAAACACGCTCGATCCAACTCCCGCAAGCCATGAGCCGTTTTCGCCCAGACCCGACAACCGTTGCACCATCCAAGACACGCTTCTCGTTCGATCTTCGATCCGCTACCTAAGACTTACCTGAATACGTGAGGAAGTAGGACGTCGAATGGTAGTCGTGCTCACCGCCATTCTTCAAGGATTGGATCCAGTTACCCCTTAAGGATTTGCTATTGCCTGCACCGTCCATTCGAGCGGTTTGATCTTCACACAAGATGCTGGGACGATATCTTCAAACCCAGCGACACTTGAAAACAACATGAAACATGATCTCATAATCAGGGGCGGAAAGGTCGTTGACGGCATTGGCGCCGAGCCGCAGACAGCAGATGTCGCGATCACCGATGGAAACATCGTAGAGGTAGGACGAGTGTCAGTGTCGGGTCAACGCGAATTTGACGCCGACGGTCTAACCGTGACACCAGGCTTCATTGATATGCACACCCATCTCGATGCTCAGGTCGGATGGGATCAGGACCTTAGTCCGGTATCCCAACACGGTGTCACAACTGCTCTTATGGGTAATTGTGGGGTGACCTTTGCGCCTTGCAAACCTGAAGACCGGGAGTTACTCGCGGGAATGATGGAAACCGTGGAGGACATTCCTCGTGAGTCAATCATGATGGGACTACCCTGGGATTGGATCGAGTACGGCGACTATCTGGATTCGCTGGATCGCCTGGGTCCCGGCATCAATCTTGCGGGCATGGTGGGTCACGCAGCACTTCGATTCTACGTGATGGGCGAACGTGCCGTAGAGGAACAATCAACAGATGAGGAACGGCAACAGATGGCGAGCATCGTCGCTGAAGCCATCGACCGTGGTGCCGTCGGTTTTTCCAGCAACCGCTATCATGCACACAAACTACCCGATGGACGCGCCATTCCTGGAACGTTCGCAGACCCTGTCGAACTGACCACCATTGGAAAGGAAGTCAGTAGAAGAAACGCACTATTCCAGTCCGTAGGTATCAACTGGGACCATATGAGGCTGGTCGCAGATGAGACCGGTAGCCGTATGCTGTTCAACTCAACGTTATCTGGTGTACGGGACGACGACTCCGGTGTGAAGCGACGGACCGATGTCGACAAACTGTCAGAGGGCAGGGATATCTCGGGCGTTGCGCAGGTTCGTGGTTCAGGGGCGTTGCTGGGATTGCACGCGATCATGCCCTTCAGCGGTAAAGCAGGTGCAGAACTCCGAGAAGCCGATCTGAATGGAAAACTGCACGCTCTGGCAGATCCAACATTCCGTAACACACTAGTGGAAAGTGCGAGAAAAAACACTCGGTTTAATGTCGACAACGTCTACTATCTTGGCGATGGACAGTCCCCGGATCACACCATGAGTGACCACAACCATCTGCCGAAAATGGCGGAGCGCGCACAGGAACACTGGAGCGAGACCTTTCTTCGGCTTTCTATTGAATCTAAGGGTAAAGCACTCTTCAACCTGGTCGAGGAAAATCAGAACCTCAAAGCTGTCGGCGACATGTTCGACGGCGGTCGCGTCTTCCCGGGTGTCGGAGACGCAGGTGCCCATGTGTCCATGGTGATGGACGCTGGATGGGCAACGTTCGTGCTCTCGCACTGGGTTCGCGAGACAGGGTTATTCACAATGGGCGAAGCAGTGCGTCGCATGACGAGCGCACCAGCGCGCATTCTGGGTCTCACCGACCGGGGCGCACTGACACCAGGTATGCGCGCAGACGTCAACATCTTTGATGCCGACACAGTAGCAGAGGGATTCCCCTATCGGATCAATGACTTTCCTGGTGGCGCACCTCGACTCACCCAGTCATCGTTTGGGTATAAGGCTACACTCGTGAACGGCCAGTTCAACATTATCGATGGCCAGCATACAGGTACACGTGCCGGCATAGTCGTCAGGCATACACCTTGATATTGGAGTGAGATCATGAGAACCAATCAGAAAATTGTGATGAAACAGTTGCCGGTTGGTAAACCAACCGAAGATGATTTTGAAATCGTTCAAGAGGATCTGCCTGCTATTGCGGAAGGTCAGACGTTGTTAAGGACGCGTTGGCTGACACTCGATCCGTATATGCGTTCCGGCTTCATGGCAGACGTTTCCAATATCGGGAAAACAGTCATCGGCGGCACAGTCTCTGAGGTGATCGAATCAAAGGCCGATGGTTGGTCAGTGGGTGACCTCGTGGTTGGCTACTATGGTTGGCAGACCCACAGCATTGGAACGGCAGACGATATCCAGTGGAACAATCCAGGAATGCCTAACCAGAAGTGGGACGGCTCAATGGGCGACCCTTCGACCGCACTTGGTATCCTCGGGATGACCGGCTACACCGCCTACGAGGGTTTGCTCAATGTCGCCAAGGTCAAAGCTGGCGACACCGTTGTTGTCAGTGCAGCTAGCGGAGCGGTCGGCCAGGTAGTTGGCCAGTTGGCACGGATCAAAGGGGCCCGTGCCGTCGGGATTGCCGGTGGCGCTGAGAAGTGTTCCTTTTGCACCGATGAACTTGGCTTCGATAGCTGCGTCGACTACAAAGCCGGTAATCTAGCAGCTGACCTTGCGCACGCAGCACCTGACGGCATAGATATCTACTTTGAAAACGTCGGCGGCGATGTCTTGGAGGCCGTGATTCCTTTATTGAATGAAGGGGCCCGAGTCCCTATCTGTGGTTTTATTGCTCATTACAACGACACCCCAGAGGAGCGTCGCCAGACACCGCTACAGCGTCTCAAAGCCGAGGGACTGCGCGTGCTCGGCAAGGATGGCAACACGGACGGCTTTGCTTTCTTCGCGTTCTCTGCATTATCGGCAAAACATCCGGATGCAGAAGAAGCAATCAAAATGATGTCTGACTGGATCAAATCAGGTGATCTGCGGTACCGAGAGAGCATCACCGATGGCCTGGAAAGCGCAGTGCCCGCCTTCATTGGCATGCTCGACGGTCAGAATTTCGGAAAAACGATGGTCCGGTTAACATGAGAGCGTCCTAAAAGACACGGTACCCATGACTCTGGTTATTCGGCGTTTTCGAAGTAGGTTGAGCATACCGACCCCACGACACCCTCATCACGCATCACGCATCACGCATCACGCATCACGCATCACGGAAGTATCTCTGATCATCAGGACAGGAGGCGTATTGGGCAATCAGAAACACCAATACCAAGTCATTTAGCGCAAGCTATCATCGATCATTCGTCGTTGTTTTTTCACCATTTAATTAACACCGATTTGAGACGCAATCATTTGATGACTGGTCATTGACTTACCGATGAGAGCGCTACAGCCAACCTGCACTTACTCAGAGCGTGAATGAGGAGATCTGCCTCCCTTAATTTCGCAGTACGATATATGAGGAGAGTCGTTCCGATGATCTGACACACCGCTAAATGCTCCCTCTCGCCGTGTCCGAGCTTCTTCGAATCAACAGAAGCAGTCGTACGTTATCGTGACATCAGCGTCCTCCTACCGGCAGCCTCAGATAGATCGGGGCCGAGCGCAAAATCGAGGTAACTGTATACTACGGCTTCGTTTATCCGCACCGGTTCCAATCATGTTCACTCTACTCAAAGGCGTCCGAATCATTGATCTCACCACGGTTGTGCTGGGTCCCTATGCGACGCAGATTCTGGCAGACATGGGGGCCGACGTGGTGAAGATAGAATCTCAGGAAGGCGATGTATTTCGTGCGGTCCGACCTGGTCGACAGGCCGATACGGGCGTTGCTTTCATGAATTACAACCGTAACAAACGTGCAGTATGTATCGACCTGAAGTCTGACGAGGGACAGTCTGTCTTGCATCGACTTGTCGCGGATGCAGATATCGTCGTACATAACATGCGACTGCGATCAGCGAACCAACTAGGTGTCGATTATGAAACACTCTCAGCAATCAAACCGGATCTGATCTATTGTTTTTCTGCGGGATATGGTCAGGACGGGCCTGACAGGGATGCACCTGCGTACGACGATATTATACAGGCGCGATCTGGACTCGCCGCACTCAACGCCGATGCTAACGGCGCTCCTCAGTTTGTCCGTACCATCGCGTGCGATAAGGTTGTGGGATTGCACCTCGCGATTGCAATGACGTCGGCGCTAGCCGCCCGCGAAAAAACGGGCGAAGGCGCATCGATTGAGGTCCCGATGCTCGAAACAATGGCCTCCTTTCTGCTGTCTGAACACCTGCATGGCCATACGCTTGTTCCTCCCGAAGGCAACCTGGGTTACGACCGCTTGATGACACGCAATCGGAAACCGTTTGCCACGAAAGATGGCTATCTAGCGATTCTCCCCTACTCCACCAAACACTGGATCCGCTTCTTTAAACTATGTGACATGCCGGAGTGGGCAGAGGATGAGCGTGTCACCGACGCCGCGCTGCGCAGTGAAAACATCGACATGCTGTATGGGAAGATCGCTGCGGTGGCAACAACGCGAACCACCGATCAGTGGATCACCGGACTTGCCGAAGCGGACATCCCCTGTTCAGTCGTCAATTCTCTTGCGGCATTGCTTGATGATCCACATCTTTCTGCAACCGGCATGTACCATACACTGACAGATGCAAGGCTGGGTGAGGTACGGGAGGTGCGATCGCCTTTTGTGATCAACGGCAATCTTGATCGAGATGGCGCACCTAATCGAATGGCGCCAGGACTTGGTGCAGACACTGATGAAGTACTCGAATCCTCAGGATATTCCGCTCTTGAGGTTTCAGACCTGCGACAACGCACAATCGTCAGTTAAGCGCAATGCGACATAGGCTGGTTGCTAGATGGACAGATCGTCAAAGAAATATTCGCGAATCCGGTCGTCGAAAGTAGCTGGATCATAGTGAAACTCATGATCCAGCCCGTCGAATGGCTGATAACGGAACGGTGTCTCGTCAGGTCTGGCTTGACGCCGCGCGTCAACGGCCATCGCAATCACCCCTGATCGCCGACGAATTCTGTCTTCGTCGTACACCACCCCTGAATTCTGTGACAACGCACCACGTTGTCCCAATACCGAGTTTCTACGATGGAAGCCAAAGGTCATCGATATCCGGGGGTCCGAAGAGACATTGGCGAACGAGCAATGCAGCATCTGCCGGTTCACAATCGTCACGTCCCCCGATTTACAGGTCAACGGTACAGCACCAGGTAGTCGCTCTGATTCATGCTGTCGAACTTGTTCCCTTATATCGATGCGGCCCAGCTTGTGCGTGCCCGGCATCACCCACAAACAATTGGCCGGTGTACTTGCATAGAGCTGGACCTGGAAATTGAAGCCATGAATACCAGGATCCCAGTTGGGCGAATCCCAGTGAGTGACGCCATCCTGGTGCCAGGAGACACTGCCGCCCAATCCTGCTTGCTTCACGAAAATCGCATCGTTGAAAGGTACAAAATCATCACCATTAATACTTGCTGCGATTGCGAGCAGGTGTGGGTGGCCGTAGAGCAACAAACCTGAGGGCACGTAGTGGCACATGCCATTGATTAGGTACACTACTTCCGATGGTGCGTCAGAATCTGGGCGAGGTTCCGCCATTTTGGTCTGATGACGACCACCAAGGAGATCTGTTCCTCCCCATGGATCAGACAACGGTTTCACGAAGGTGAATGGTGAGCGACGAAACCCGACGCCAAACGCAGGTCGCCCCTGCGCGTCGATCTCCATATCATTGCCCGAGGGTGCTCGTTCCAGCAGTGCTTGCACATCACGACGAAGCGCCACGATTTCCTGCTCGTCCACAAGGTTTTCAAAGATATAGAAACCGTGTTCACCGAACGCCTCAAGAATGGACGGTGAGAGGTAACCCTGATCGTCAAATTCAACACGTCCACGATTGCCAATTTCTTCCCCGCGCCGAAATCCTTCGTCCATATACCTATTCATGTCAGCGGCATAGTCCGCTGGACTGGGACCAAAACTCTGGGTCTTTAGTCGTGACGTCATTGATTCTCTCCTGCTCGAGACAGATGACTTGATCAATACTTTTCTCCACAATAGCGCTGCACACGGCGATCTACAATCGGGGAACCTACATGAAGCCTTTTCGTTTCATCACTATTACGACACTGGTCATTCTGTTGGGATGTGGACAGCCTGAAGAACAGGCAAAAACGCAAGAACAAGAAAAGCCAGCAACAGAGGCTCTGGAACCTCCCGAACTAGCGGGTTCTATGACGCCAACGACGTCTGACGACACTACCGCCAATCTGTCCGCGACGGGAAGTGAGATAGACAAAACCGACCCTCGATGGAAGCTTAAGGTCACCGAACCGCCACTCCAGACATTTGCATCCGAAGATACCTATTTCTGGATCGTGGAAACCAACAAGGGGACCATGCGATTCCGTCTGCTGCATGAAAGTGCACCACGCCACGTCAGCCACTTGATTCATCTCACACGGATCGGTTTCTACGACGAGACGATTTTTCATCGAGCCATTAAGGGTTTCATGGCACAGGGAGGTGATCCTACAGGGACTGGAAGAGGCGGGCCCAATTATCGCATTGATCTTGAGATAGACCCTGCGCTCTCCCACACGAGGGGGATGCTCAGTACAGCAAATACGGGCCGTCCTACATCGGATGGCAGCCAGTTCTTCATCATGTATGACACCTCAACCTTTCTCGATGGAAAGTACTCCATCTTTGGCGAGCTTGTTTCTGGAAAGGAGACACTGGTACTGCTTGAAGAGGCTAGCAATGATCGTGATGGACCACCCACAGAAACATTGAATCTGATCAGCGCTCGGATCGAGATCGATTCGACCGGGGGCGCCTAACGGATCTGCCAGGATTGGTACGTGACAGATCCCTGCGCAGCACGTACGTGCTGACTAGTCCACGTGTTTTGTTTCCGTCATAGGGGTTGATATGCCGTTCGTGCCAGTCAGGGGAAAACAGCTTAAATACCTGGATTCGGGTGATGGCGAAACTCCAATCATCCTGATCCACGGCGCTGGTTCGTCTGCCTTGATCTGGCATCAGGTGCAGCAACATCTGGAAAACGCCTCACTTCGCACACTGGCGCTGTCTCTACCCGGCGCAGGCGGATCTGATGCGCCAGACAACGTCGATGACTACAACTCCGACGCCTACGCGGCGGACATCCGTGGGGCTCTTGATCAGCTAGACATCCACCGATGCGTTCTCGTGGGGCATTCACTGGGTGTGCAAAATGTTATTTCAACGCTCGCTGACCACGGCGAAGGACTCACCGTACCGGCGATTATTCTGATAGCCGGAGGCGCGTGTGACTTTGCGCGGCCACCCGTGCTCGGTGATCAACGTGAAGCCATCATTGAGGGCTTTCGAGCTCGCGAAGATAGTCCTCCCGAAACACCAACACCTGAGTGGACACGAGAGCACAGAGGATTACCCAAAAATGTCCGACATCGCCTTTGGAACGACATTCGAAACAACCCGTTTGAACGTGCAGTAGGTCAACGACTGGGTGAACTGAGAGACCGTACGGGATTCCTGTTGAAACTTGGGGTCCCAACACTAATCGTTAGTGGCGACTCAGATACCGTGGTTCCTCTGGAACGAACACTGAAGATGTATCTCAATCTCAGCCCGGATATGCGCTTTATGCATATCCTTCATAGCATCGGACACTACCCTAACGCAGAGGTCCCCGATGTTGTCGCCCGCATCGTCGAGGATTTTGTCAAGGAGCATGCCACCTGATGCAGCCAGCCCAGACCGAAACCGCAGTGCAGGAACAACCATGAGCGCGCCGCCGATCACCACGCTGGAAGAAGCCACACCGGAATGGTTGACCGATGCACTGACCGATACGTTGCCAGTGGGTACCCGTGTGACGCATGTCGATGCGGAACGCATTGGTGAAAAGGTTGGTATTGCCAGCGCTCTCTACCGCATGAAGCTGACGTATTCGTCTGAGGCTACCAGGCCGACGACACTGATCCTCAAGCTCAATCTTCAGGAAGGGGCGATCCACGATATCATCGCCAACAGAAACCTAGAGGTGCGCGAAGGCCTGTTCTACGAGTTGCTCGGCGAACATGTGAACGTTCGAATTGCAAAAGCGCACTTTGTGGCCCATGAAGCTTCAAGCAACCGACTGACACTGATTCTGGAGGACTTCGAACCAGCACGCCTCTACGGCCTTGACCCCTATGTCTCGCTGACCGATGCAGAAGCGGTAATCGAGACCATCGCAAAACACCATGCGAATTTTTGGAATTCACCCGTTATCCGAACTCCCGCCTTTGCGCCGGTCACAGATAGTCCCAATCGCAACGAAGATGCTCTCAAGATTGCTGAGGGTCTCGCCGTGATCAAAGAGATGGCACCCGCGACTCTCTACCTCCAGCAATGCATCGAAACGGTGTTGACGTTCGTTGCGGACGTCCCAGATAAAGTCGAGGTTCCCCGGCCCTACACACTCTTGCACGGGGACTTTCATCGGAACAACATCGCCTTTAAAGATGACGACAATGAAGTGCTTCTCTTTGACTGGCAGCTCACCGAATACGGTGTACCGGCGCAGGATCTCGCCAATTTTATGTTCACCTCAATGTCCATGGAGACCATCCGGGAACATATGCCACTCCTGCTGGATCGTTACTGGCAGCAACTCAAAGACCAGGGTGTTCGTTACGGCCGCAGGCGACTGAATCGCGACCTGCGACTCGGTATTGCCTTATTGATTTCCAAGGTTTCTGTATTGATGGGGGCTATCCGTGATGACGTACCTTCAATGTTCAACAACAAGGAGTTCCTCATCCATGCGGATGAGTTGGCACAGCACTACAATGTCCGCCAGGCCATGTCTCTCTTTCCCTTGGTGATCAGACTGATGCGGCTTCAGGTGTGGCTACAGCGGACGTTCAGGCGAAGTGAGGCTACGTCAGATTGATTGAACCAATCTATCATCAGTTCTTCGGATAGACGCAGACGACCCGGACGTCAATGCTCCTTCGTTCCGGCGCGTCCGATCGTGACGTTGGATCAATAAATGACGTATGCGGGCAGACTTTGGCGACGTCATCCCTCGAATCCTGTTGTTTGAATACCAGTACCTCATCCGTCTGCATATCTGGGAAATAGTAGAAGCGTTGTTCGGGATTGAACACAGGCAAGGCCGCCAGTGATTGCGTGCCTGTGGGTGCGAGCCGATACTCGATGATGTCTTCCAGATTCATGGTCGATGCATCGACTACAGTCAGTGGAGACTGCTCGGCAGCGCGATAGATGGGACGCCAAAGGTTGTAGAGCGCAAAGTCGTACTCCTCGGGAGAGTAGCGGTCCCCGCGGCCCTGCTGCTTCAAAAGATTCTGCGCCATCTCCCCCCAACTGTTCAGACTGAAATCACAATGCATGTACAGCGAGAAGGCATCAAAAAAGTTGGCTGGTCGACGTGATCGCAATTGATAAAACGGGAACGGCACCGCATCAACCGCATCGGCACAAACACCGAGCATGAACCGCCGCATCTCCTCGAAATATTCACGCTCAATTGCTTTCTTGTCTTCAAAGTTCTTAAACGTCGCTGTGTGCTTAATCAGTTTGAAGCCATTGCGATCAAGATCCAGCTTTCCGGCTTCAGCCAACGGCCTGGCATTGTGGATGTCGATGTCGTGTTTGGTGGTATTAGCATGCCGGGTCTCACGCGAATAGATGCGTGCCATGTCATCAGCGTCTTTCCACTCACTATTGAGAAACGCAATGCTGGCTGTAACTGCTGACATGATGGACTCCGGACTCCATTGGCGGTCGCCCCAAACGGCGTTCGACGCTGACCTGAATGGTCCTTCAACGAAGGACCCTTGGACCAAAAGCGGCGGATTTTAGCTGAACAAACCAGCATGTGCATCTCTGGATCAATGCGCAAGAGACATGACAGCCAGCGATGACTGCGGCAACATGGACCAGCCCAATCACCGGCAGATAAATAGACGAGGAAGGAAAACACAATGATCGAACTGACCCAGGAAGAGAACGTTTTCATTCTCACGATGGACGATGGCGAAAATCGATGGAATACAACGTTTGTCCGCGCGTTCTCCAACGCGCTGGACGAGGTAGAAGCCAGTGAAGGAGCTGCCGCTCTGGTCACATGCTCATCGGATCAGAAGTTCTTCTCTAATGGACTGGACCTGGAATGGCGCCAATCCCGAGATGAAGGCCATCGAGGCGGTGATCGCAAAGTATTTGGCCGAGAATTTATGTCTCTGGCGGGTCGTCTCATCACCTTTCCCGTCCCAACGATCTGTGCGATCAATGGCCATGCATTTGGGGCAGGACTCATGATCGCGCTCTCACATGACGTTCGTCTGATGCGCGAGGACCGCGGTTTCGCGTGCGCCAACGAGGTTGAAATTGGCATGGTGATCCCCGACCCGGAACTTGCGCTGTTCCGTCACAAAATGTCGATGAGCGCATTCTTCCAGACTGTCCAGCTGGCGAGACGCTGGACCGGTCCGGATGCGCTGGCCGCGGGTTTTGTTGAAGCCACCGGGACTGAAGCGTCATTGCTGCCACTTGCCAAACAACGCGCCCAGGCTCTCGCGCACCTGGGAGCCAATCGTTCTGTCTTCAAGACAATGAAAGAACGTATTTATGGTGCCGACGCAGCCATTCACGGCGACCACGGCCCCGCCCACATGCTGAACAACAGTCACAAATACGGACACTGACAAGCGCCGCAGTTCAGTCAAAGGGGAACTCATGGCACCTGGCCAAGAGCATAAGGGCCCGTATCATGGTATTCATGTTGTCGAATAAGAATGATTCATCGCAGCCCCCTGTTGTCGCCAGCTCCTGGCTGATGGCGGAGCCGACGTATCAAAATCGAACCTTTTGACCGCGATGACGCTCGCAAGAATGGAACGCGACTTTCAGCAACTGAAACACGTCAGTTTCTGAACAAAAACCGGGGGGAAACGATCGACTGCCTTGAAGCTGTCTGGTTCTGACGCCTGTCGGTCCGAGCAGTCGGTACCCAGATCCGGATGGTATCGCAAAGCTCATCTCAGTAACGGCTTGAAAATCGCCATAGGTCTTATGGACATCGGTGAGCTCAAGTAGCATCGGCATCAACTACTCCTTGGGGTCGTCGGCATCAAGCGATCCAACCGACATCGAAAGGTCACAGACATAATATGTTAGAGCGCGAAAACTACTTCTGACGATTTTCTCGTTTCAGGCTTCCTGCCGGTATTTCTCCAGATCATTCATATAACGATCAAGGAACACTGCCGCTTCGTCCATGGTCGGTCCTACCCAGTGCGGCCAACGGGCCCAACTGTGGGGTTGCTCTGCATAGATATGCATCTCTGCCCTGGCACCTACCTCTGAGAGCGCCTGATACATATTGATGCTGGCGGATACAGGCACCACCTTGTCGCCATTACCATGAAGGAAAAACGTCGGGGGATAGTCACTACTGGCATAGTTGATGGGACTCGCCAATCGTGCGCGTTCCGCGTCCGGGTTTTCTCCCAGAATCGCCTCTGCATTATTGGCGCCCGAGGTCCGATCACCGACGTAGAAAGCCACACAGGGGAACACCGCAATTACCGCCGATACCGACGTATCGACACCTGCGTTGCCTCCGTTACCTTCAAATTCTTCTACACCGACTGTACCTGCGAGCATCAGCGCAAGGTGGCCCCCTGCGGAGTTTCCGGAGACAGCGATTCGGTTCGGGTCTACAGCCAGTTCTGACGCATTTGCGCGGAACCAGCGCATCGCTGCTTTCACATCATGCAGGCAAGCAGGCCACGGCGCTTCAGTGACAAACCGGTAGGAGACCGTGACACAGGTAAAGCCATGGGCTGCCAGATTCGTCGCCTGGCCCACAACCATCTCTTTGGAACCCATACGCCATCCGCCGCCGTGCACGATCAGTACGCCCGCGCCGTTGGGGTTCCCTGGTCGATAAATATCTGCCAGGAGGTCTCTGCCACTACCATCTGCCACGACGACATCGTTGTCTACCTGCGCCATCCTCTGTTCCCCCTGTTTTAAAAGAATGTTGGGTAGGCCGAGCATAACACTGCTAGCATTACCCCTGACCAGCTGACGTTCCACCCAAATGGTGGGCTTACACCATGGCATCATGCATCGGGAGACCCGGTGAACTGAGCTGTACCTATTCGATCACCGCAGGTCTCCATGGCGATTTGTCCACGTCATCGCCGTGACAACAGTGTCGCTGCCTCTCACCGGCTATGGTCTCAGCACCACGCGATATAGCGAGGGTCCGCTCACAGCGTACCTAGCGCCGCCGCTACCAGTCATCGACCAACCTGTCGCTAAAATGTCAGCCTGGAGACGATTGACTACAACACGACTGGCAATTTGAAGGACCTGTTGCGCAGCAATCTGGTATCCGCAGAAAACTATATCCTTACAAAATCAAGAGGAAGCCAGAGTCGCGAGGCGTTGGCGCTGGATTAAGCCATTTCAGAGGAAAACATCCCGAAAGCGCTGAACATCATTGCAAGAGATCGCGCTAAGTCGAGGTCCCCCATGGGACTCGGTAAATTGGGTGACGTAACGCCCGTACGGGATGACAACTCGGTGAGCCAATATGTCGAAGCACAATGAGCAGCTGAAGAGCCGTGTAAAAGGAGGCCTACCTCCTACGCAATATCCACAGGTCCACCATGTCAAATTCACCATTGGTACAACAATCAGCTGGACGTACCCAGGCTGCAGGTGGTTTCATATTCGCGACGTTGGACGCCGAAGCACCAGTAGGTGAAGTTGTTCGAACAACGAAGTAAGTGAACCTTCGAAGCTGGCTGATCAACCAGAGCGGTGCCATAGCGACCGGTGCCGAGGACGTGACCCATCTGAGCTTTTTTCGACGCCTAGAAATTCAAGCTCGACTAGAGCTCCCACATCGTGGTGTGTGCAGTCCTCACCGATGCACAAGGTGTGCAACACCCGGTTGTTGAACAGTCGGATTTCATCGTGTGTCAGAAAAAATGTGACCAGTATGGTCCTCGGCCACGACCAAACCGATATTTTTCGATGGACATCACTCTGGTATTCATAAACGTTTCTTTATCCGGGAGGGTAGAAAAGTGCTCGAAAAAAGCGTTTTCGCCCTCATTTTCGGTTATTTTGTTTATCTGTTTCCCATCCTAGCCCTAGAAAAACTGAGTAACCGATGACAGATGCCATTCCGTTTTCTCTATCAGACGACCAGGGTGGCGATCAGTCGTTTCCAGGCAGTCGCCCTGCCTTGATCTGTTTCGTCAAAGAAGATTGCCCCACCTGTAATACAGTCATGCCGGTGCTGCAACAATTCTACGACCACTATCAGGGCCAGCTGGACTTTCTGGTGGTGGGCCAAGACAAGAAAGGAAATGAGCTGCTCATCAAGAATCACTCGTTGACTGTACCCATTCTTGATGACTCTGCACTCAAGGTCTCCTTCGCCTACGAACTAGATATCGTACCCACGTTGATGCTGACCAACGCCGCCGGTGACACTCAACTGCGCCGCGAAGGATTTGTTCGTGAAGACTGGCAGCAGCTCCCCAACGAGATTTCTGAGGTGGTCGAAGGCAGCACGCCACCCGACGTGGACTGGACAGCTTTACCTGAATGGCGTCCTGGCTGTGGCTCGCTCTCCGTGGATCCTCTGATCGCCGATCGTTTGCGCGCGGAAGCGGAGAACAGCCCACTTCGTGCACGCCGCATCGAGATTGCGACACAGGACGACGAGTTCGAGTTCATGTTTGATCAGGGTTTCAGTGATGGCCTACCGCTGGTGCCGCCGACGCCAGAACGCGTGATGCGCATGCTCTCCGGCACGGAGCGCGATCCACAGGAGATCATCGCGACCATGCCCCCCAATATGGGTGAAGCCACTATCGAGAAGGTCGCCATCAACTGCGTGATGGCAGGCTGTAAACCGGACTATCTGCGTGTGGTCATCGCCGCCGTGGAAGCCGCCTGTACTGACGAATTCAACATCCACGGTGTGATGGCGACAACGATGGGTGCCTCTCCGGTGATGGTCGTGAACGGACCAATCCGTCAGGAGATTGATATGAACATGCGCCTGGGTGCACTGGGTCAGGGCAATCGTGCCAACGCCACTATCGGTCGCGCGTTTCGTCTGGCTGTGCGGAATATTGGAGGCGCGCAACCGGGGGGCACTGAAAGATCAACGCTCGGGAACCCCATGAAGTTCACCATGTGTTTTGCTGAATGGGAAGAACGCAATCCATGGACCCCCCTACACGTCGACCGGGGTTTTGGCGCGGAAGATTCCGTGGTGAGTCTGTTTGCAATGACCAGCGGCCCTGCCTTGATCGTCGATCAGACCTCACGGACCGCCGACCAATTGGCCGGCAGCTTTGGCTTGTCGATGGAGGCGATGCAACATCGCAAGGCGCACAATGCGACCGACTCAATCCTAGTCGTATGTCCGGAACATGTGGATACATTGATGCGCGACAACTACACCAAGAAGCAGATCAAAAGCCGGATTCAGGAAGTCACCAGCGTCCCATTCAAGGAACTTGTACAGGATGAGATCTCTGGTGTCGGGATCCCCCGGGAGCGACTGGACCAGTTGCCGGAAGAGGCGCAGAATAGGCTCGTGCCCAAGTTCGCAAGCGAGGACAATATCCATATTGTCGTTGCAGGTTCAGATGCCGGAAAGTTCTCTGGTGCGTTCCACGGTTGGGCCGGAGGCAGTATCGGTTCGATTCCTGTCTCACGAAAGATCGAAGGGTAAACATAGTAAAGGCGAGTAAGGCGAACGAGGTTAACCATGGCTGTGATCTTGGACCCTACCGACGAACGAGTGCCTCTAGAGCGGCAGCTCACACCGCGTACCGGTGAAATCACCGGAAACGTCGCATTGCTGGATATCTCGAAACCACGAGGCAACGTGCTGATTGATCAGCTGGAATCTCGCCTCAAAGAACGACTACCGAAGGTCACCTTTACCCGGTACGCCAAACCCACCTTTACCAAACCCGCACCGGCCGACCTTCGCAAAGAGATCCGCCAGAACAACGGGTTTGTCATTGAAGCCCTCGCGGACTGAGGCTCTTGCACGACGTGCAGTTTGCACGACACGGTCTGGTTTGAGATTCAAGGAATTCCTTCGGTATCACTTGCATCTACCGAGTTCCGTAGCGCCGCCGATACGCAGGCGAAAGCGCTGGGTCTGAAAGAGGCTCGCTGCGTCTTTGTGCAGCATCCTATTCAGGATGCAACAGACGACGAGATGCGTGCGAAAGCAGATGAGGTACTCGAGCAAGTCATCGACGCACTAACGACCTAGTATTAGGGTCAGAGTCAAATGCCTGCGCAAATTGAAGATGGCACGAGCCAGGTACCTGTTTTGTCTAGCGTCAAACAGATCTGAATAGTTTTTGCTCGGGCACCTGACTCTGACCCCGCCACACGGTCCTAGAAAATGCTGGTGAACCCCGTTCCTCTGAGTCGCGAATTCACCACGTTCGAGTAGATCGATCCAAACGTGTATCGCAATGTCACACCAAACCTGGTTTCGAACCCTGTATCGAGTGCACGCCGCCCCAGGAGGACATCTTCATCACTCGTACCACCTCTTGGCAGATAGATCTGATCACGGATCAAAGTTGTTCTAGCCCACAGGCTGACGGAGAAACCCCTGGCAATCCGATAATCGAGATTACCTTTAAGGTTCACCCTGAAGATATCCGCGTCTTTCAGAAACTGTGACGCGGTGAGTTCAACAGAAACATCACCCCACGGTTGTTCAAGATCGTAGTCGACAAAAACCCCGTGGTTAGATTGATATTCGGTTAGCAAACCGAACACCGTCTCTTCATCGTAGTTAAGAAACATGTGTCCCACAAAGTAACCCATCGTCAGTTCGCGCTGCGCAGATTCCGAGTAGGGGTAGACATTGTGTTCGATAGCGGCGGCGACACGATATCCACGTTCTAGGTTGCGAAACACCGAACGACGGCTACTGATACCTGCTCCAACGCCCCAATGATTACCAATGGACTTGATCGCGAAAAGAGTCGCGTTTGAGGATCTGGAGACATCCTTCAGGCTCGTACCATCGTCGAACAGGAAATTACGCTCTCTGAAGTTGTGATCGAGCCCATAGCCGATACGCCAGGCTTCCGTTGTGCGGTTGGCATAGAAAGATCCACTCAGCTCTGTTGAATCCTGCCGATCCTGATCGCTGAGATTGGTCCCAATTCGGGAACTATAAACCCAATGATTCCAGGGGTCCCGCAACTCAGTCTCTTGGGATGGTTCATCAGCCCCATCGTAACGGACGTTAAGGTTCTGCCCCAGGGAAGTCTGTGCAACGTAAGGAACGAGACCCAGGGCGATGGTCCGTGTAAGACCGCGACGTCGCTCGTCATCCGTGTCCGTGTTAGGACTGTTGAACGAAAGCACCTGCTGGAGTGTTTCGAATCGACCACTACCCAGAAACGACAGCTGATAGCGTCTTCCGGACGCACTACTTTGACGCAAGATCAATAGATGCACATCCGCGTCCTGCCGATCACGGACATAATCGACATAGGTGATCTCGCGTTTCAGGTAGGTGCGATCACAACCCGACTCACAGTCCAGGAATACTTTGACATTATCGTGATCGACGGCGTACGCATGTGCGGTCGTCCAACACCCGATTACCGTGCAACATATGGTCGTACAACAAAATCGGCAAAAGCCGGTAAGCCACGCTGCTTTTGCTCGCGCGGAGCCCATAGTCCCTCCATGAGATTGATGTGCACCGCAGAAACGGCAGCGCGCGCAAGCGTACCATGGATCAAGGTTCAGCAGGTACACTGATCACATGTCGAACTCCTATCGACGGCCAGCCTTCGATTTCGATATCTGAACGCGGGGGCCCTCGTAACTTCGTTCAAACCTCTGCTCATCTTTCGAGAACGCTTCAACGTTACTAGGAGTGAGCCATCGACGAGGGGTGGCAGCCTTTATTCACCACGAGTCACGATCGGCTGGCGTCAGCCAGCAGCAATCCTGGCGCCTGTATGTCGCCTCGCGATGACCACCTGATCGGTCATCCCATCCGAGACCCAATCGCGTCTTTCTACTATAAAGTTTAGCCACTGTTGGCGGAGACTATCGCGAAAAACGAAGGGCTTCGAAGTGTCACATGTATCGGACTCACACCTCTGGTCCACGCTATACGGCATACAATCGCGGCGACCGCATTGACCTTCCTGATGGTCGTATTTGTGGTCTATAGTACGAAGTCGCGTAAACAGCACTCGAGCTATTAAAACTCCTGAGACACACGCCCATGACTGATCCGACGTTCGGGGGTACCTGGCCGTTTACACCACAGTACTGCACGGCCGCAGGGTTCCGCCAGCACTACATCGACGAGTGTGCACATGTTGATAAGGGCGCTGTCGAGCAAGAGCATCGCGAAGTACTTGTATTACTTCACGGGGAGCCGACGTGGGGTTATCTCTACAGGCACTTCATTCCCCCACTCGCCAAACACTATCGTGTCGTGGTACCCGATCATATGGGCTTTGGTCTTAGTGAAACGCCGATGGATCGAACATACACCCTCAAGACACATGTCGAAAACCTGGAAGCACTCATCGCAGAACTAGACCTGACAGACATCACCTTGGTGGGTCAGGACTGGGGAGGCCCCATTCTTGGAGCGTACACATTACGAAACCCGGACCGGGTCAAACGAATCTGCATGATGAACACCATGCTCGGTTACGGTCGCGCAGGACCTCCACCGCTCACGCCCTGGTTCCAATGGATTGGCCAGCACCATGAACAGGGCACATTGACGGGCATTCTTGGAGAACTGTCCTCCACTGTTCTGTCTGTGATGAAGATTATCGGATTCGAAAATTCATCAGCGATTAATGCCAACTGGATGGCTGCCTATACCGCACCCTTCCCGAATCGCAACGCGTGCATTGGGGCAATCGAATTCCCACTCGACGTACATCTGCAGCGCATTGGCGGTTTTGTGATGGACTGCCTGCGAAATGGTGACCTCGACACTCTAAAAGCCAAACCTGCCATGCTGGCGTTTGGCCTGCAGGACCATGCGATCGATCCGGACTATGCTATCAAAGACTTCTTAGCACTATTCCCCGACGCTCCGGTCACGACATTCCCAAACGCGGGACACTTCTGTCAGGAAGATATTCCTGAGTCACTAGTCGCGTTGATCCATCAGTTTATACAAACACACTGATTCAATAGATACTGCCGGCGCAGGTGTTCCGTAAAAGGAACACCTTAGTCTATTGCAACAATGGCTTCCTCGACCCCACCCAGGGAGTCTTTACCGAAATAGATATCGCCTGCGACATAAAACGTGGGCGACCCGAAGGTACCCATCTCGACCGAGCGGTTGGTGTTCTCAATTAGCATCTGTTTCACCGCCGGGTCACCCATCCCCTGCATAATATCGTCAGCAGGCAGACCGGACGATGACAATGCTTCTCGAATGACATCAGGTTCATCCATCTTCTTCGGGTCTGCCCACATATGCTGATACACCGCATCCACATAGGCCTGAAAGATACCCGCTTTGGATGCGTAGCACGCACCTCTCATAATCTGGAGCGTATTGACTGGAAACCACGGATTCCGAGCATAGTTCGTGATGTTGTGCTTTTCGAGGAAACGCTCTGTTTCCCGCTGTGCATACTTTGGTTTGTTCAGGATACCAGCGAGGGATTCCGCTGGTGACTTGTTGTTAGTGGCCTTGAATACACCTCCGAGCAATACCGGAACGTACTCAAACGTCGCACCCGTTCTTTCCTCAATCCCTGTGATCACCAGATGGCTAAGATAGGCATTGGGACTACCAAAATCAAAATGAAACTCGACCGACATGGTTCCTCACTTGCAAATAGACACAGCTTCAGCGAGTTTACCGCAGTCAAGTCAAGCCAGTCAGTATGATCAACGCACAGGATTTGGAACTATGGAAATCGGAGTTTGCATCGCGTCTCACATTGGTGACATCGACTACGTTGTTGAAGCGGAGGCACTCGGCTACACCCACGCCTGGCTGGCCGACAGCCAGATGATCTGGTCGGATTGCTACGCCACGCTGGCGCTAGCCGCCAGCAGGACTTCCACTATCAACCTGGGCACCGGGGTGGCAATCACAGGCACTCGTCCGGCACCTGTCAACGCAGCGGGTATCTGTACCATCAATGCGCTTGCACCGGGGCGTACGTTCTTCGGGGTGGGCGCAGGTAACACGGCGATGCGGATCATGGGGCTACCCCCACACAGAATCCGTCAATACGATCGTTATCTAAGGGAAGTTAAACCCTTACTTCGAGGCGAGGAAACCAACATTCGTCATGGGGAACAAAATATTCCGATTCGTCACGTCATGCCCGACGAGGGCTTTGTCAATTTCGATGACCCGGTACCCATGTACGTCTCTGGCTTCGGCCCGCGAAGTCTTGCTATCGCAGGTAAACATGGCGATGGTGCCGTGCTTTCGCTGCCTCGCAGCGCAGCCGCTATGGAAAATGTGTGGCGCATGTTGGCCGCCAACCGATCGGAGCTGGATCGAAATAGCTTCTATACAACAGCACTGACGACCATGGTGGTTCTGCAGCCTGGCGAAGCCATCGACTCAGATCGTGTTAAGACAGAATGTGGCGCCTTCGCCATGGCGGCTGTGCACTATGCCTATGATCAGTTCCGTAATTTTGGACATCAACCGGGGAACACAATGGCGGGTATCTGGGACGAATATACAACGATGATGGCGGACTACGATCAGTCTCGACTCCATCAGCGTATTCATCAAGGGCACAATTGCTGGGTGTTACCTGAGGAAGAGAAGTTCCTGACGCCAGAAATTCTGCGTGGCACGTGCATGATCGGTACACGTGATGAGTTACTGGAGCGTCTGTTTGAACTGGACCAGGCGGGCCTGAATCAAGTGATGATCCTGCCGAACTTCGATCCCCGTTTTCAGGTGCTGAAGAATATTTCAGAACAGATCATCGCAAACATCTAGTGCGCAATTCCGGCATACGCAGATAGATAGATCAGTCGAATGCGTGTGCTACTTCACGCAAACTGATCAAGCAAATTACGTCGACGGACCTCACTCGAGTAGCTTTTGAATACAAACGTCGCGACCTTCATTGCACTGGCCAGCATCCTTGTGCTCGGGCCATGGCAGCAATACGTCCTGTCTACGGAAAGTTTCTTGGCTGAATTCGCAGCCCGATTCTACGAGGTCATCATGCTCTTCGGTAGGGTCATTGGACCCTGGGAAGATCTCATACCGGACCAACAGGAGCGACAGATCAGCGATATCCTGGGCTTACCCGACGAGGTCTATGTACATCTGGGTAAACGCGTCGGATGCAAGTACCCTGCTTCTTTTTCGAACCAATCGTCGTTGCAATCAAAGACCTATGTCAGCCTCTAAGTTATTGACATCCTCCCAAGGTCTATCTAACCGGTTGCCTCAGCTTTCAGGAAAGCCTCGGTGCGTGCATAGGTTTCCGGATCTGAGGCACTGATTGCCGCACCAAAATCAGTGACCCCTATGTCGCGCAGACGAGCAAGGCCAGTGCGAAGTGTCGCTTCGTCACCCACCATCGCGAGGTCCGCGGGTCCGGCAGCGCCTTCTTTGTCGAGCATCGCCCGGTATGAAGGTAGTTGCCCATACATCGCAAGGGTCTGCCCGATAAAGTTTCGCGCCCCATCCTCATCGTTGGTCAGCACGATCGGCATACCAACGATCACCGATGGCTGGGGTTTTCCCTCCGCCACCGCGCCTTTACTGATTCGTGGGATGATGTGGGATTCCAACGTGGCAGGACCGGTCATCCACGTGATGGTACCGTCGGCAAGCCGACCGGTGAGATCGAGCATTATCGATCCCAAGGCAGCCACGACCAGCGGGACATCGGGTCGGTCGGCGAAATTGATGCCCAGCCCGTTCACCCGGTATTGCTCTCCATTGAAGTACACTGTTTCACCACGCAACAGCGGCGCGAGGACAGACAGGTATTCTTTCATGTGGCGCGCCGGCTTGTCGTAGCTCTGACCCAGCATATTTTCGATCACCACTTTGTGTGAAAGGCCAATACCAAGCACAAACCGGCCATCACAGGCCGCTGCGGTCGTCAGAGCCTGCTGAGCGATCGCCGTCGGGTGTCTTGGATACGTCGGCGTGACCGCCGTACCTAGTTTGATTCGATTAGTTTCGCGCCCAGCGAAACCAAGCGTAGAAATTGCATCGAGACCAAATATGTTCGCCATCCAGACGCTATCAAAACCATCGGCTTCCGCCTTTTTCGCTGAGTCAATATGTGCAGCCAGATTCGCATCGGGGCCAGAAGCACCGAGCATTACGCCAATTTCCATGGTGGATTCCCTGGGTGTTGGATGACAGCGCGATTGTCCCATGGTTCAGACTTCAGGTCATTCCCCACATCATCCGTGCCTGAACGATCAGGTGCCCAGAAGCGCAAGAATGCCGTCGTCCGTGTCACCGTTGTAACATTGGGCGTCAAGATGGTCCAAACTACAGTGGACGAGGTAAGAGGAAAATTCGCATGCAAAGACGACAAGTGATTCAGACACTGGCCGCGGTACCCCTGATGACAGCGTTTCCTTTCGCGTGTGCCGAAAAAATTCCGCCCCTTAATAAAAGCGACGAAGAATGGAAGTTACTTTTACCGCGCAATCGCTATCTGGTCCTCTTTGAAGAAGCCACAGAGCCAGCATTTACCAGTCCACTCAATGATGAAAAGCGCAACGGTACGTATGTGTGTGCTGCGTGCCTTCAACCACTCTTCACCAGTGGCCAGAAGTACGATAGCGGCACGGGTTGGCCCAGTTTCACACATCATCTAAAAGGGGCAATGGGTACAAAGACTGATTACAAGCTCATTGTGCCGCGAACCGAATATCACTGTGCTCGATGCGGAGGTCATCAGGGGCATGTGTTTAATGATGGCCCCAGACCGAGAAGCGAACGATGGTGTAACAACGGGCTTGCGTTGTTGTTCTACCCGGACGGTACGCCACTGCCTGAACTGCGCACATAAGACTATCTCCATCGAAGCTTTCCCAAAGGTTGATGAACGTCACAAGGATCTCATCATGAAGTTTTACCGAAACGCCCTAGTCCCTACTCTGGCGGTGCTCGCCGTTTCTGCGCTTGTCGCCTACGCCGCACAACCCGCCTCCCAACTTTCGACCCAAACCACCATGCAAAAGAAGAGTGCAGATCCAGGATCAGCAGACGCGGTTGCTATTTTCGCAGGTGGGTGTTTCTGGTGTATGGAACCGCCATTCGACAAACTGCCTGGTGTCAAAGCCACTATTTCTGGCTACACAGCTGGTCGGATTGATAACCCCACTTACAAAGAAGTCTCTCGAGGCCGTACCGGTCACACCGAGGCTATAAAAATAGTCTACGATCCGGATGTCATAACCTATGGGCAGTTGCTTGAGGTCTTCTGGGTCAATATCGATCCCTTTGTGGCTGACCGCCAGTTCTGCGATCGGGGCAGTCAGTATCGTGCAGGCATTTACTTTCTGGACGATCGCCAACGCCAGCTTGCCGAAGCGTCAAAGTCCACAATAATGGCAAAGTTCGACAAACCCATTGTCACCGAAATTGAAGCAGCGGATACGTTCTGGCCTGCTGAGGAATACCACCAGGACTACTACTTGAAAAATCCGTATCAGTATAAATTCTACCGCTTCAACTGCGGTCGAGATCAACGGCTCAAATCAATCTGGGGCTAAACAGGGTCCCAAGGGTCAGGTGCCGACAGGAAATCGACGGTTAAGAAAGTCGACAAAGATCGCATTTTTACGCTCATCGAAACGGCGACCGATTTCCTCCAATGGCAGAGCCTTGAGCGATTCACGTTCCTCCAGTGAGAATGGATGATGAAACTCACTGTCAGACAGGATGTCATGGAGGCCCATCGCTACCTTTCGTGGGTGAACAGGATCTGCGCCGGGAATGATGCAGGCTGGCACATCGATCGACGACAGCTCCTCGCGTGTTGCACCGATGACTGGCAGATCCGCACTCGATGTAAAGAACAATTGCCACGCAGACATGACCCTCACAAAGTCGGCCACCGGATACGTCAATAATCGCTGCGCATTAGTTGGATTCGACCGGATACGCTCAGCAAAAAAATCGGATTCGATCACTGCAGACATCCCGCCAGATTCTGCCATCTCAATGAACTGTCCATAGTAGGCCTGCCCAAGTTGGGTCGCCGCAACCTGTCCGCCCGTGACATACCAAAGCAACAAGCCCTGGACAGAACTGGGATGCCGCAGTGAGAGCAACAAAGACAGGCGACATCCGGCAGACCCGCCTCCCGCGATGACCGGTAGCGAATCCAATTGCAATAAAAGTGCATAGACATCATCTACCCAGATTTCCTGCTCCGACTGGGTATCGTCTTCAATTGACACATCCGATGCGCCGCAGTTGCGCCGATCGTGGAGCAGCACCCGATATCCCGCGTCTCTGATCCGCTCACCAAGCCCTCGAACGGCTTCAAGACCCTGCCGGCCACCTGGGGTTAGTACGACCCAGGGTCCTAACTCACCCAATACCTCGTAATGGATGGACGTTAGTCCGCGTTGATAGATACTCATAGGATTCCCAATTCCAAAGGACTACACCACGAGCCGGCTGGTGCTCATCAAGTCGCCTAATAGTAGCCGAATATCGCTTCGACTTAACCATTCCTGGCTGGATCCGGTCTATGATTCAGGCGTTGCTAATCCTCGTACTGAGTGAGACACAGAAATGAAAAAATTTCGCTCTTTCGTGAAATAGCAGCCACTTTGGCAGCAATGACATCAGGAATCCCGATCAATAATTAACCTACGGACTGGTAAACCAGATATTCGAGGTCGAGTTGTCCCACATGGATCTGTTTCAACACCAATCGTTGTGTCAACGACGCTCTAACCAAGCCATCCCAACGTGTCTCAGGCGTGGGTTGTCGATCGTACTGGTGAGCCTGATGACTGCTTGTGGCGGCGGTGGGCACGGCAACACAATCGACAATCTCGACGAAGTCGTCAGTCAGGACGACGGATTTCAGATTGGCGTCTTCCAGGACGCCGACAACTTCCAGAACCTTTGCCAAAACCCCCGAACGGGCAACAACCCCGCCACCGGTTTTCCTTTTCTTGATAGGCAAGGAACCAGTACAGATGAGAACAATTGGCTGAGGTCATGGAGCAACGATCTGTACCTTTGGTACAACGAAATTCAAGACCTCAATCCGAAAGATTATGAAACCCTAGAGTACTTTCAACTCATGCGCTCCTTCGAATTGACGCCCTCCGGCAACTTCAAGGATCAGTTCCACTTCACCATCGACTCGGAAATCTGGCGACAACAGACTCAGAGCGGTGTCACAGGAGGATATGGCATTACCTTTTCGCTTGTATCCTCGTCGCCACCCAGACGTATTATGGTGGGTCTGATTGAACCAGGATCACAAGCAGACCAACTCGGTATTCGCCGGGGTGATGAGGTAATCGGTATTGATGGCCTAGATGTCATGAATGCCAGCGGTGGCACAGTCGTCGACAACCTGAATGCTGCACTTGCCCCGCCAGAAGGTGCTATTCATGACTTCGTCTTTCAACGGCCTGATGGTAGTGAGCTCGAGGTGACGATGACAAGCACCCTGGTGGCTCTGACGCCCGTACAGAACGTCCAGGTCATTGACACAAATTCAGGACCCGTCGGCTACGTCGCCTTCCATCGCCACAACGCCCCATCGGAAGCGCTTCTGATTGATGCCATAACGTCACTGCGGGGTGAAAGTGTCACGGATTTGGTTCTGGACATCAGATATAACACAGGAGGATTCCTTGATATCGCAAACCAGACAGCCGCAATGATCGCTGGTGCCAGAGCCGAAGGGCAGATATTCGACACGATGCGCTTCAACGACAAGCACACGGACATTAATCCCATCACGGGGTTACCACTGCGTCCGACACCCTTCTATTTCTCCGCGGCTGGATTTTCCGCGACAGCCGGCAGTCCCCTGCCACGTATGGATCTCGATCGTGTCTATGTCCTAACGGGAGCCCGAACGTGCAGTGCAAGTGAAGCTATCATCAACGGACTATCCGGAATTGGCGTTGAAGTCATCATCATCGGAGAAACCACCTGCGGTAAACCCTACGGCTTCTACGCCTTCGATAATTGTGGGACCAGCTACTTCTCTATCCAGTTCCGCGGTGAGAATGCTATGGGATTCGGCGACTACCCGGATGGATTTTCCCCCGCAAATACACCACAGACAGAAGGTGTACCCCTCCCTGGGTGCCTCGTGAGTGATGACTTCACACGGGAACTGGGTGACATTACCGAAGCACGTCTGGCCGCAGCGTTGCAATACCGAGCGACGACAACCTGTCCGATGGTCTCAACAACCCGTCATGCCCGGCAGCAACGTCGTATTCCTCGCAGAAACGAGGACCAAATCGTACTTGAACCCTTCTGGATGAACTCCAGAATCGAGATCGCTTACTGAAATCCGTCTCGTCACAGATTATGCGCCGCCAGTTCGGCGACGGGCGACGACCAGTTTGTCCTCAAGGTCATCCTTCCGATGAATAACGGCCATAAAGAGTCCATTGTATGCCTAGATCGGCTCATCGACGCGGAGAATGTAGGCCTCGATTTCGAGACCATCGCCAGGTCGAGTCCAGTCGATATAACCGCAGTTGACGGGGTAGCGCAGATCGGTGAAGCGCGGGTGTGCACTGCACAGGGATCGATCGACGGTGACATAGCAACGTCTCCCACGTGACCAGAGGTCTGGTCTCGTCGTCATTGATTTCCTGTCAGTAGCTCACGCTCTGTTCAACCGTCTGCCAGCGCCCATCTCTGACAATACTCAAGACCGATTCGCTGACACCCTGGTGGTCTCCTGGACCGAAGGATACCTTGTAGCCAAATAAATCTGTGTAGTCCGTAATCGCTTCCATCCCGGCGATGAAGCCGTCCATCGTCAGCTCTCTACCGGCGTTTTCTAACGCCAGGACAACCAGATCAGCAGCGCGATAGCTCTCCATCGCAACAATGTCAGGCGCCTGACCATATTTGGCTTCGTATTTGTTCCACCAGGCGCGGGCCGCGGCGGGTAAGTCGTCCTCGATGTAGGGTGCGGCAAGATGCGCAAAGCAGTAGTACCCTTCGGATGCACCACTCGCCACTTCTGCAATCACCTTGCCATACGCTGCGTTCTGGCCTACGAAATCGACATCATCCCATCCAAGCTTCCGAGCAGTTTCAAAAATCAAAATGCTGTCACGATGAACGGTCGCGAGAAATACAACATCACATTCGGCGTTCCGAAGCTTCAGGATAGACGCCGTAAATTCTGTCTCCGTCGGTTTATGGGCTGACGAGGCGACAATACTCATCTCCATCGAGGCCAACTGATCTGCAACAGCATCGTAGATCTCCGCACCGTATTCGCTGTCGTGATGGATGACACAAGGAGACTGTTTCCCACGTTCGTTGATGAAATAGGCAACCGCGGCCTGAACCTCATCGTAGTAAATGCCCCTCTGCGTAAATTTCAGGTCATGGTAGGGCTCGTTCATTGAGCGAGCCCCGGTTACCGGAAACAAGTTAGGGACACCTGCTTCTAGTTGTTGTGTCAGCACAGCGTTGTTGGTCTGTGTACCGAGTGCTAAGACCATAGCAAAGATCTTGTCACGATTGATCAGCTTGTTACCTGCTGAGATCGCTTTCGGGACCTGGTACTGCGTATCCTCAACCACGAATCGAATCTGACGGCCATGTACACCCCCCGCCTCGTTCGCCTCTTCAAAACGCATACGCAACCCATTCATGGACTCCACGCCCCAGATCGCAATTGGCCCGGAAAGGTCGGTGTGTGCACCAAGAACCAATTCAGTGTCTGTGACGCCCTGGAACGGTCGCCCACCATCTGATCCGCTTTGACTCGATGGTGCACTGTCGCCACCACAACCTGCTAAAAGCAGCAACCCCGCAAGACCAATTTTCCACAAGCCTGATTGTCCACCACGTTGTATCATCGACCCTCCTCGGCTTCGCAAACTGAAACAGCGCTAATACTAAGGTGTGTTCCATGTCGGGTCTACACAACACATCGGATACATCTGAATCACATTACACTCCTGACACATCTGACACGACCAACACAACGTACAACCAACGCAGACTGTAGATATGCTATCTTTCGCCCTGACTTGAACAAGGACCCCGCAGCGAATGGCAGAATCAACTGATATTCAGGAAATTCGAAACGCCGTCCGCCAGTTGTGTAAAAACTACGGTGAAGACTACTGGCTGGAACTGGATCGCACCCACGGTTACCCAACTGATTTTGTCAAGGAACTGACCACCAGCGGCTTTCTGACTGTGCTTATCCCGTCCGAATATGGGGGTGCAGGTCTTGGTGTCTATGAAGCTGCGGTCGTAATGGAGGAGGTCTGCCGCTCAGGGGCCCACGCAGGCGCGTGCCATGCGCAGATGTACGTGATGGGATCAATTCTGCGACATGGCAACGAAGAGCAGAAAAAGGCTTACCTGCCAAAAATCGCAGCGGGTGAATTACGGCTACAGAGTTTCGGCGTCACAGAGCCTACAACAGGAACCGACACAACCAGTCTTAAAACCGTCGCGCGTCGCGATGGTGATCACTATGTCGTCAATGGGCAGAAAGTCTGGATCAGTCGGATCGAGCACTCCGACCTGATGGTGTTGTTGGCGAGAACGACTGCCAAGGATGAGGTCAGCAAGAAGACCGAGGGACTCTCGGCGTTTATCGTCGATTTACAGGACGCTGTGGGAAATGGTCTGGATATCCGCCCCATTGAATCCATGATCAACCATCATTCATGCGAGCTGTTTTTTGATGACCTCAAGATTCCCGCACAGAACCTGCTGGGTGAAGAAGGCAAAGGCTTCAAGGTCATCCTCGATGGCATGAATGCGGAACGAGTACTGATCGCTGCGGAATGTGTCGGGGACGGTCGCTACTTTATTGACAAAGCCAGCTCGTACGCGACAGAACGCGAAGTCTTTGGACGACCCATCGGGCAGAACCAGGGTGTGCAGTTCCCCATCGCTCGCTGCTATACAGAAGTTGAATCCGCGTGGCTGATGGTTGAGAAGGCAGCGCGTATGTTTGACGCCGGTGAACCCTGTGGCAACGAAGCCAACATGTCGAAAATGCTCGCATCTGAAGCGTCTTGGCATGCCGGTGACGTCTGCATGCAGACTCATGGTGGCTTCGCCTTCGCCAAGGAATATCATATAGAACGGAAGTTCCGTGAAACGCGTCTTTATCAGATCGCACCAATATCGACTAATTTGATCCTCAGCTATATTGGTGAGCATGTGCTTAATATGCCACGCAGTTTCTAGCCGTAAGGCTGCAACGGTTCTATGAAGCTCTTCGTGCGTCGCGATGTGCTGATACCAACGCTCGCGGGATGATTGATGATCGGTCGCCAAAGTATTGCGCTTCAGAGGGTTTGCTCTTGGCGTAGGCGGTTTCTGTCGGTCAACCCAGCTCGGCCATGGAATCGCCGGCGTTGAAGGTTGGTTCTCAAAGACACAACTGAGGCAGGTCGCGTCTCACCTCGAAGCGAGCAGCTAAGTTGTTGTACTGACCAGTGGAGGATCTATCAAATATTGGTAAACAAACCATCCAAAATATGCCGATCACACCGCCGATAAACTCACGAATATGGGCCTTCTATCCAGGGTCGTTCCTTCACCATCCTCCGCTCATCATCCCCGATTCAAAAACACATCTGATTGGCAAAATCAGTGTAATCTTCAGCCAGTACGTCGAATGCTGAGGTATCACCCGTACTCCCAGCTTCCTCCGCCTTCGGTTTGACGTGCCCAGTCCGCAACCCAGCACGTGCTGCAGCCGCAAGGTCCGGGGGATGAGTTGCAACCATCATGACCTGACCAGGGTCACACCGAACTAGCGACGCGCAGCGCAGATAGGCTTCAGCTGAAGGTTTGTAGTGTCCCAGAAACTCGCAGGACAGTAGCCCATCCCAACTGATACCCGCATTCTTTGATGAATCAACGAGAATCGAATAGGACAGAACTGAGAGTACAACCACTTTGTAGCGTTCTCTCAGTCGAACCAGTGCAGCCGGAAAATCAGGCCACACATCGAGTGCATGCCATGTCATCGTGAGATCATCTTTTTCGCTGTCCGTCAGATCAAAACCGGCGAACTGTGGCGTGATCTCATCCAGTGCTGTGCGGTGCAGGTCATCAGCGTTACACCAGTCGCGAACACCATGGCGGACTTCGCGCACCATCTCGAACATCCGTCTTCGCCACGCATGTGCGAAGGTATGGTCGTCAATCTCTGTGCCATGTTGTGTCGCCAAAGTAACGACGTCTCGACGAACTGCGGTCTGCCAATCGAACACGCTTCCGCCTACGTCAAATGCCATCACCTTCACGTCGGGTCTTGCCATCATGTCACTCCACGCGGTTCATTTACGTTTGATCACCCTCGAAGCCATGCTCGACACAAGGTCCACGGTAACAGAACTAGGAATACAGATTGAGTCTCTTGAGGATCGGCCAAGGCAACAAATTGATGATCATCATGATGGACAACCAGAGCAATGACGTATAGCGCCCGTCTCGACCTGAGTTCAATGTGCGGCAGATGTCTTCTGCAACGGCTTCCGGTGAGCTGACCAATGCTCCTTTAGGTATTGAGGCTGTCATCTTGATGCCTAGCATTCCTGGCAGGATCGCAACGGTTCTGATAGGCGTCGATGCAAAGCGCTCGCGAGCTGGCATCCGTCCATTCACTCTGGTTGATAGAACGGTACCCGTCGCTTTTCCTCATAGTCGAGGATGGTCAGCCTCTCCATATACCGACTATATGGCCAAAAGTCTGCACTCGCGCTGTGCAGCACCGCACGGTTATCCCACATCGCAATCGAACCTTCGTCCCATTTAAAACGACAGGTGTACTCGAGGCGACCTTCCTGTTTCTTCATCTCTGCAAGCATGGCCGCTTCCTCATTGGCCGGGACACCATGTGATGGATGCAAGTGCTTCACAAATCCCTGCTGCACGTATAGGAGTGTCTGACCGGTCTCCGGGTGAGTTCGAGGTACCGGGTGCACCGAACTCGGCGTTTCACCGTCCATCTGATGGATCACAGCACCGACATGCACCGCCGTCAATGATTTCGCCTTTTCTCGTGTTTCATCAGACAATCCCTGCCACATCGCGTAACAGTCGCAGAAACAGGTATCACCACCCACAGCTGGCGATTCCCGGCACATCAAGATTGATCCCATGGGTGGCTTCTGCTGCCAGGTCGCATCGGCATGCCAATTCGCTGCCGCACCGGGCGCGTTTTCGTCTGCCATGATGGTGAGCATTTCTGGGACATCAGGGACATCAATGTTGTGACCGACAGATGGAGTATTCGGCTCATGACCTTTCTCGCCATAGCGCGCCTGGACTTCACCAAATTTCTCTGCAAATGCTTTCATCTGCAGAGGCGTCACATGTTGTTGATTGCGAAATCCAATCACTCTGCGTTCAAGCCAGAGCTGTCGGAGAAAGGCTACCATCGCATCATCTAGATCTTTCGCAAGATCAATACCATGAACGATCGTTCCAATACTCGGCTGCAAGGGTTCAAGCTTCAGCTCCACACCACTGACGGTCACTGGCTTGTACCATGTTTCCTGTACAAAACCTCGAACCAGTCCTGCATCCTGTTTTCGGATCGACGAAGCGCGTTCAGAACGAGTTTTCGCCTCTGGACTGCGTGCGGCAGCGACGGCACCCAGGGGGTTTTTCCTTGAGACCGGACGATTCAGGGCCTCTGCCCGATCTTTCAGTTCCGTGTAGAGCTCGTTGTTGTTGAGCATGTTTTCGATTTCAGTCTTGGCTTCTGACATCCGACTCTCCCCCTTGTTAGCGTCTGACTCCCTGGTTTTACAGCAACCTGGCAAGTGAAGCCAGTGAACTGCGCGTTCAGATGGTCGGACGATCGTGCAGAACGCCTGCTTCAACAAGTAGCCGAACCTGCTCCGCAGACATTCCCAGTAACTCAGTGAGCACATCTTCGTTGTCGCCACCGAGGCGTGGACAACACATGAATCCCTCATGTCGAACACCATCGATGATTACGGGCTGACCCGGATACTCGACCGGTTCAATGTGCTCACCGCCCAATGAGACGAAGTAGCCTCGAGATATATTGTGTGGATCACTCATAAATTCCTCGGCCGAAAGTACCGCACCCGCACACACACCGGCGCTCTGAAGTTCAGTGGTGATATCCATTTTGTCTCGTGCCTGGGTCCATGCTGAGATAACCTCATCCAATAAGTGTCGATGCGCAAGGCGTTTCATCGCGGATGAAAAACGCCAATCACCGTCAATACCCAGCAACTCTGCGAAGGCTACCCAGCTTTTTTCATCTGGGCAGGCAATGGCGACCCATTCGTCCTCCCCTCGTGAACGGAAAATACCATGCGGTGCATATTCTGCGTGGGCATTGCCGATGATGGCAGGTGGCTCCCCGCTCAACTGATGGGCAATGAGTTGCTCTCCGAGCATGTGGACCGTGGCTTCCTGTAACGAGAGATCGAGATGAGCACCCTCCCCCGTACGACAACGGCGTTGTAGCGCCGTCACGACGGCGGCCGCCGCACCGATTCCGGCAATGGGATCGCTGAGTGCGACCGCTGACACGTGCGGTTCTGCATCGCTGTAACCCATAATCGCGCCGACGCCCGTCATGGGCTCAACACTGGGACCAAACGCAACGAAATCGCTGTTGGGACCAGAGACCCCATATCCTGGCATAGCGACGTAAATAATGTCAGGGTTCGCCGTTTTCAGGACTTCGTAGTCCAGATTCAGTCGTTTCATGGCAGTTGCACTAAAGTTCTCGATTACCACGTCACACTCGGCAACAAGCTTCAGCAGCAAATCTCGACCCCGTGGTTCTTTGAGGTTAATCGAAATCCCTTTTTTGTTCCTGTTGAGCTTGTTAAGAAATCCGTTCCGGTTCCAGGGCTCTTCACCCGCATCATTGTTGGGAAAGAGACCGGTGGTTGTTGGCAGTACTGCGGGTCCACGTGCGTACCCGGACTCTACCTTCAGAACGTCGGCGCCAAGATCAGCCAACGATCGTGTTGCCAGCGGACCCGCCCAGACGTGTGTCAGATCGAGAACTCGAACACCATTCAACGGTCCTTTTACAATGGCTGACGTGGCCCTGGGCAGATCTCTCGCGGTACCGACACTAGCCGCCCGTAGCCCTACCGTTGGATCGGTTGTCATGACAGGCTGGGATTCAAGCGGCCGCTGGGGCCACGGATTTCCAGGGGCATATACCCTACCACCTTCCGTCGTCACGGGCTGAAAGAACTCGCGCACATGAAGATGTGGATCGTTAACCAAATCATCGAAGCTATAGAGCGAGCCAATAGGGATACGGAACTCTCGTTGTCCTGTTTGGACGAGTTCTGCCATCGACCGGCCCGAAAACGCCTCAGTGATAATGACATCCAGTTCATCCCGATTTCGCATACGTGCTGCGTTGAATGCAAAACGCTCATCATCAAACAGGTCCGGGCGATCAATCATCGCCGTAAACGGCTGCCAGAAGCTCTCGACAATGTTGATGCAGACCCAACCATCCTTGCACGGATACAGACACACGGGATAGGCGCTTGAGAAGCCATTGCCAAAACGCTCGCGCAACTCGCCACGACAGGTCCAGAGGACAGTGGTGAATTGACTCATCGACATCACTGTCTCGAGCATACTGACCTCAATATCTCGGACCTCGACAGCGTCATCCAGCAATACAGACATGGCACCGATATACGCATGCTGGGCGGCTTGATATTCCGGTAGCCGAAACGGCAATGTGAGTGGCTCACGCCCTGGATCCCCCATGATACGGGTCAGCCCTGCTAACGACTGGATGGTGGCGCTGTTCGCCTGCCAGTCTCGATAAGGACCACTCAGGCCAAAAGGGGAAATACTGACCCGCACCCTGCTCACTGGAAAGTTGACCCAACCCAACCTATCAAGCCGCGCGGGAGCAATATCAGTAACAACCACGTCCGCTTGCGCAGAAAGCTCCATCAGTATCGACACATCAGTGGGGTCGTCAATCAGTCGTCGTTGTTTACCAGTGTTCAGATATAGATCAAGCGATCTTGCAGCGACATCCTTCCCAACAGGTGCTTCATCGACGCGTGTGACAGCGCAACCCGCCTGCAAAAACAGCCTACCTGCATAGCCAGCGGCGGCACCTCCAAACTCCAGTACGCGGTACATGTTTCGCCCGCCTATAACACACCAACGACAAAGATCACTGCAACAGCAATCGGGACCACAAATCGAATCAGGAAATGCCACAGCCTGAACAGACCACTATTCTGCATGGCCAGTTCCTCCTGGCTCGCTGATCGTGTCATGGCCCAGCCTGCAAAGACCGCGATGAAAAAACCACCCAGCGTTAACATGAGATTGTTGGTCAGATAGTCGAGCCCTGTGTTGATACCGATACCAGCGATCGCGATTTCAGACCAGTGGTTGTATGCGAGATTGCTAATCGTACTCAGCACAAAGATCGCAGCTACAACCATGAGTGTTGCCTGATGTCTGGACCTCGACAATGTCTCCTCGGTAAATCGCACCACGGGTTCAATCAAACCGACCATCGACGTGATCGCAGCGACCGACAGCAGCAGAAAAAACAAAATAGCGATCACAATGCCGCCTTCCATACCTGCAAACGCCTGAGGCAGGGTCATGAAAATCAACCCAGCGCCACCCGCAGGATCAAGGCCGAACCTGAAGACCAGTGGAAAAATCACCAGTCCAGCCACGAGTGCAACACCCGTATCAGCAAGAATGATGATCGTCGCGGATTTCGCAATAGAAATATCTCGTGGCAGATACGCTCCAAACGTCATCATGCCAGCCATAGCGACCCCCACGGAAAAGAATGCCTGCCCGATAGCATCCAGTACCATGTCACCATTAACCTTACTGAAATCAGGCGTTGCCAGATAGGCGACCGCCTCAGCGAATCCATCGGAAAACGCGTTGTAAATGGCGATCACAACTAGCAGGACGAACAACATGGGCATGAGAATGCGCACCGCGTTCTCGATACCTTTGTTGACGCCGGAATACACAATGGCGCCGGTTATTGAAAGCCCTACCACCGTCCAAAATGACAATAACCACGGATCCCCCAACATGGCATTAAACGACACATTCGCGTCGGAGCTGTCGACGCCCGCAAACCCGGTCGTGATTGCCTGGTACAGATAATAGAGTACCCAACCTGCAACAACGCAGTAGACCACCTCTATGAGAAAGGCCGTCGCAAGATTCAGGCGCCCGACCCAGGACCAGTGCGTTGTCCTTCCCGATTCTGTTGCGACGTTAGCGATCGCTCCTGGCGGACTCATCCCTCCTCGACGACCGATCATGATTTCTGCGATCAAAATGGGCACGCCAATACCAATGGCACAGATCAGATATACGAAAACAAACGCGGCACCACCGTTCTCACCGGTCATGTATGGGAAACGCCAGATGTTTCCGAGTCCGACGGCGAACCCAATAGCCGCCATCAGAAAGCCGAATTGCGATCCCCAGTTGGTTTTGCCTGCTGCCACCACAAACACCCCATTCCACTCTTATCCAGTCAAGACCATACAACGGCTAACGAGCGTGATCCACCCACACTGATCACCGGCATTACACGCTTCTACGTCGGAAACGCCCGGCTCATCCTCAACATAGGGGGAATCAAACTGTTCGAACTTGCGTCCAGCCTTGTGTCCGCATGCACATCGACAGCGGTTTCCATCCGTTGGATGCACCATTGACACTGCGAACATCCTTCACGAATCAGTACATCTCAGAGATAAGATCCGCGTACTTTTCGTGCACCACCTTTCGCTTCAGTTTCATCGTCGGTGTCAGTTCATCATCTTCGGGATCAAGCAATTGATCGATCAGTCGGAACTTTTTGATCGTCTCCACACGAGCAAACTTACTATTCACCTGATCGATCTCGTTAGAAATCAGATCCTGCACTGCCTGTGTATGACACAAACTGGTGTAGTTCGTGAAGGGCACATCGTTGTCCTGTGCAAACTTCGTGACGTTTTCCTGATCAATCATTACGAGGCATGTCAAAAAGGGTTTCCGATCACCAACCACAACAGCATCGGAGACATACGGTGAGAACTTCAGCTGGTTTTCGATCTCGCTCGGAGTAATGTTCTTACCGCCGGCGGTAATGATGATGTCTTTTAGACGATCAACAATGTACACGTAGCCGTCGTCATCAATACGACCCACATCGCCACTGTGCAGCCATCCTTGACGAAACGTCTCTGCGGTTTTCTCCGGTTTGTTCCAGTAGCCTTGGATGACACCGGGACTCCGCATCAGAATCTCTCCCTCCTCGGATAGTTCGACTTCGCAATCGGGAGCGGGTTTGCCAACACTGCCAATTCGATTGTGGCCCGGATAGTTCGCGGTTATTATGCCAGTGCATTCGGTCTGGCCATAACACTCGTACATGGGCTTACCCATCGCCCAGTACCAATCGATGATTTCCGGTGCGATCGGTGCGGCCGCCGTCGACAACCACCGTGCTTCATTGATACCCAACAGTCGGCGGATGTTCTTGAACACAAGCTGATCTGCTAGAAAGCGTTGAACCCTGAGCCCAAGCGGCAGCCTCTCTCCATCCCGTTCAAACTTTGATGCCTTCTCACCAATATTGAGCGCGACCTGATAGGCGAGTCGTCCCAACCGGGTACCTTCCTTCAACTTGATCGTGACGGTTGAGTACTGCTTTTCCCACACACGTGGGACCGCAAAATGGATCGTGGGAGCAACTTCCATCGCGTCCTGCAGCATCGTCTCCGGATCCTCGATGAGATTGACGACAGAAACGGCTTCGATCACTGCAAAGGTATAGAACATACGTCCCGCGACATGTGCGAGGGGCAGGAACCCCAGCTGCTGGTCTTCGGGATACACATTAAATACCTTCTGAAGGCTGACCATCATGAACATCATGTTGCGCTGACTGATCATCGCCCCTTTAGGGGGACCAGTGGTGCCCGAGGTGTAGGTGAGGACCATCAGGTCTTCCGGTTCGGCACGACGAAGAGCATGCTCCCATGCCCCAGGGTGTGCCTGTTCGTGCTCGTCACCCAGTCGCATCAAATCCTCAAGCGAAATACACATATCGTCATCCAGATGCCGAAGTCCTTCCATATCAAAAATGATGACGTGTGAAAGGCACGGTGTCCGTTCACGTACTTCGAGCACTTTGTCCAGTTGCTCTTCATCCTCGGCAAAGTAGAAACGCGTACTACTATCGTTGATGAGGTACTCAACCTGCGATGCGGAATCCGTGGGATAGACCCCGTTTGTTACACCGCCGGCGCAGATCACCCCCAGATCAGCAAACAACCATTCCTTACAAACCTCTCCTGCGATGGAACAGACATCACCCCGCTCAAGCCCCAACGCGCATAAACCGAGGCCAATACGTCGGCTTCGATCACCCCAATCCCCCCAGGTATATTCGTTCCACAGACCAAAGTCCTTTTCACGAATCGCCACTTTGTTGCCATGATCTGTGACACGTTTGGAAAACAGCTGCGGCACCGTGCTGCAGTTATCGATCCGGACGACGGGAACCGTCTGTGACTGATCAACCTCATGGTTTGAAATAGCGACGTGCTTCATGGGATTTATACTCTATCAACGCCATGTTTTGCGCTGCTTCCAGCGTCGGCGACCACGGACACCTTCGTCCTTCATCCCTAGGTAGAACTCCTGGATATCCTCTGCGTTTTTAAGTCTCTCGCAGGTATCTTCCATCACGATACGTCCGACTTCGAGAACAAAACCGTAGTCGCCGATATCGAGGGCCATACGTGCATTCTGCTCCACCAGCAACATCGTGACCGACTGTTCCTCATTGAGCCGTCTAACAATCTCAGCAATCTCGCTGACAAGACGAGGCGACAAGCCTAATGAGGGTTCGTCCAACAACATCAGCCGTGGCCGTAGCATCAGTGCACGTCCGATAGCAAGCATCTGCTGCTGACCTCCCGATAGAAACGCCGACTGTTGCGCGGCTTTCTCCTTCAACACAGGGAAATACTCGAGCACCATATCGATGTCGTCTGCGATTTCACCATCACTCCGGGAGTATGCCCCCATCAACAGGTTTTCCTTTACCGTCAGGAATGGGAACACCTCACGACCTTCAGGGACATGAGCCACGCCCATGCGAGCTACCTCATCTGGGTCCTTACCCTGAATCTCCTGATCGTCAAACAGCACCTTGCCCTTCTGAGAGTCCATCGCTCCACTGATGGTCTTCAGAACGGTTGTTTTACCCGCTCCATTCGCACCTAACAGGATGGCGATCTGTCCTTCCTCGACTGTCAGGCTGACACCATGAATCGCCATTATCGGCCCATAGTAGGTCTCGATATTCGCCAACGTCAGGAGGCTCATTCTTCATCTCCCAGATAGGCGCGCAAGACTTCCGGATGTTGTTGTATTTCAGGGGGTGTACCTATGGCCAGCACCTGGCCATCTGCCAGGGCAAGTACTCGGTCAGAGACCTGCGAGACAAGTTTCATGTCATGTTCAACCATAATGACGGTCGCACCCAATTCCTCATTGATATCCTCGATCCAAAACGAGACATCTTCTGTCTCCTCTGGATTCAGACCACTGCTAGGTTCGTCGAGCAATATCGCTTTGGGTTGAATACACAGTGCCCGCGCCACCTCAACCATTTTCCGCACGCCGTAGGGCAGGTTAGCAATTACCTGATCGCGATAGTTTTGAAGATTGAGCAGATCAATCACATCCTCAACCTCTTTACGAAACTGAAGCTCCTGACGTCTGACCGAGGGCATAAACAACATGTCCATGATGACGTTAGATCGTCGATGGATATGCTTGCCAATCAGTAGATTGCGCAACACGGTTTCGTGCTCAAACAGTTCGGTATTCTGGAATGTACGTGCGATACCCATTTCCGCGATCCGGTGGCTGGGCACTTGTGTGATTTCCTCACCTTGCCAGAAGATATGTCCAGAGTCACAGTCATAAAGCCGACTAATCAGGTTGAACAACGTCGACTTACCGGCACCATTCGGTCCAATAATGCTGAAGACCTCTCCTTCCTTGACCGAAAAGCCCACATTCTGAACAGCCTTGACGCCACCGAAGCTCAGAGAGACATTGTTCATCGCAAGCAGACTCACCTCAGTCTTTCCGTCCTCAGGTACGATTTCTGACGTTTATGGGTCGCACGACGGTAAAGCGGAAACTGCTCAAAATAGCTCCGAATTTTGAGCCAACGACCATAAATCCCAAGCGGCTCGTAGATCAGCACCAGGATAAGTATCAAACCAAAAAGAGCAGGTTCCAGCCCCGGCATTTGAGACACGCCGGAAGGGAGCAGATCTCGCGCCACCGCAATCATCTGAGGAAGAAACCCGATGAAGAGTGCCCCGTATATGATGCCGTGCAGTGAGCCGACCCCGCCGACAACAACCATCAGCAACAGCAGTATTGATGTCTGAACGGTAAACGAATCCGGCGCGAGATAGCCCAGTTTATGCGCAAACAGTCCTCCGGCGACGCCGGTAAATCCAGCCGATAGTGCGAAAGCGAGCATCTTTGTCGAGGATAGATGAATGCCGAGGCTCTGGGCAGAAATCTCAGAATCCCTGATGGCACGGAATGCCCTACCGGTCGGGGACCGAAGCAGATTCATCGCCATCAATAGACACACCACAAGTATCCCAAGGCAAAGATAGTAGAAGGTCACCGGTTGTTGCAGGTCGAGTCCAATCTCCTCGATTTGCGCGCGAGGCACCACCATCCCGGTGAATCCGCCTGTCACTGCCGGCGAGTGAACTATGATTTGCTCAACAATAATCGCAAACGCGAGCGTCGCCACCGCCAGATAAATCCCCGTCATCCGCAGCGCGGGGATACCGACCAGCGCACCGACCAATGCCGTCATCAGACCTGCGATGGGCAACGTCAGCGGAAACGGTACACCCTGATTCATGAGCCACGCTTGGCTGTAAGCGCCGATCGCCAAAAATGCTGCATGTCCAAGGCTGACAAGACCGGTATAGCCAACGAGTATCATTAGACCGATACCGGCGATGGCATAGATAAAAACCAGGGACAATTCACCCAGGTAGAATCGCTCCATAAAGAGTGGTGCCACCAGCACGACCAAGGCCAGCAGCCCGTACCAGAACACCTGGCCTCGGTGCTCAAAGAACCGAATATCGTGATCGTAGCTCGTTTTTTGGACAAATCGCATTCAGACTTTCTTCTGCAGCATGGTCGCGAACAACCCTTCCGGGCGGACGAGCAGCATGACGAGCAGAATCACGTATGCGCTTGTCTCTGAAAAGCCTGGTGGCAAATACAGGGCTGCGAACTGTTCCACCACACCAATGATGATGCCACCCAGAATCGCTCCCGGCAGACTGCCGAAACCCCCCACGATCGCAGCTGCGAAAGCTTTGATGCCGATAAAACCCATCAACGGGTCAATCAATGCAACGGGTGCCACGAGGATCCCTGCCGTTGCGGCAATCCCCGCGGACAACGCCCAGACCAGCGAATAGATTCGCTTGACAGGAATGCCCATGTAATAAGCGGCGAGCTGATTCTGAGAAGCCGCCTGCATGGCAATGCCTACGCGTGAATACCGAAAGAAAAGATACAGCACCAGACACAGCACTGCCGTACCGGCAATGATGACAATATTCTCATACCCAATAATGACGCCACCGATGTCGACAATCCCGCCACTGTAAGGGGTGGTAATCGTTCTAGGTTCGTTTCCCCAGATGGCCCCAGCTCCAGCCCTAAGGACAAAGCCCAGACCGATTGTCAGCATGAGAACAGAAAAAGGTGGCTCGCCGATCATAGGCCGCAGGATAAGACGTTCTGTCAAGGCACCAAACGCAGCCATCACCAAGAGCGTCATGACGATTGCCATCCAGAACGGCCATCCCAACAGATTAGTAAAGGTGAATGCGACAAACGCACCTAGCATCATAATTTCGCCCTGGGCGAAATTAACCATCTCGGTCGCCTTGTAGATCAACACGAAACCCAATGCTATCAGGCCGTAAACGCACCCTTGCGAGACGCCACTGACCAGCAGCTGAAGTACTTCCATCAGTGGCTCATCTTTCCGATGTTATTCACATTCCCCCTCATCAACACGACGAAGCGATACCTTGCCGTTTGCCGCTCCTACTAAGCGTAGCGTAAAGCCAGTTCTGCGACCAGCGATGCATCTATTTGACAATCGACCGCTACACGTTGTTCTAATACGCGAAGTTAAATCGCCTCAGACCTTGCACCTTCGGAGTCAGTATGACAACGCTCGCTACAGACCTTGTAATCGGTATTGGGAAGCTTCTGACCGAACGTGGTGAGACAGTGTCCGTTGCAGAATCATCCGCGGGTGGACTCATCGCGGCCCGCCTCTTGGCAGTTCCTGGTGCGTCGAAGTACTTCCTGGGCGGGAGCGTCGTGTACACATTACCGTCGAGGCGCGCGTATCTTGATGTCAAAAGAGAAGACGTCGCAGGACTGGCGCCGCTATCAGCCGAAATAGCAGCAGTTTTCGCGAGAAGTACCCGAGAAACGTTGGGTGCGACCTGGGGTATCGCAGAACTTGGTGCGGCGGGTCCCACAGGTTCACGATATGGCCATGATGCAGGTACGACCGCAATAGGAATCGATGGACCAGGAAATTACTCACTGGTCACCCAGACGGGTCGTTCCGAACGGGGTCAGAATATGTGGGATTTTAGCGAAGCAGCGCTCAGCGCTTTCCTGGAGACACTCCAGCGAGCCTGAGTACAGAGCACTCGCGCCGAATCTGACCGCGAGTCAGTCCAACTGATTCCAAGCCGCTTCCAGATACTCAACGAACTCCGACTGGGTTCCGTTGTTTTTGATAACGACATCCGCCTTGGCGACACGCTCATCGTTGGACAACTGGGCATCGAGTCTGCTCTGAACTGCGTCACGGTCTAGACCATCCCTCGCGCAGGCTCTCTCAATGGCGATCTCGGGTGCCACCGCAATTACCCAGACCTCATCACCCATGTCATCCCAGCCTGCTTCAAACAGTACAGCCGCTTCAAGCACGACAACACCGTCCGGGTACTGTGCTTCATAGCTGTTCATTTCGAGTTCGGCCAGATGACGAATCTCGGGCCACACAATATCAGTCAGCTTTTTTAGCTCATCCGGAGCACCAAAAACCATGGCACCGAGTTTCCTACGGTCGATGGCATTGTCATCGCCAACAATATCCTCGCCAAATGCTTCAATGACTTTACGGTACCCTTGGGTACCTGTCTCGTAGACAAGGTGCCCTAGTTTGTCTGCATCAATGACGCTAGCACCCTGTGATTTCAGGTAAGCGATGGCCGTCGACTTTCCCGATGCAAGCCCGCCCGTCAGACAGATTTTTTTCACGCGATTTCCTTTCACCAAAGTTCACACAAGTGTGTTGTAAGCTCTTATCAACCAGACTGCCATATCATCAAGCGACATACCATGTCGGGGTCGATGACGAATGTCCCTGTGTTTCGGTATGCTTCGCTACGCGCATTCTCAGTGTCAGGAGACACCATGAGTCAAACTCGGGAGGCCGCGATTGTCGGCATCCATGAATTCCCCGACAGGGATGTCATGGGTGAGCTATCCGCCCTGCAGATCAAGGCACAGAGTGCCGCCGCTGCTCTGAGAGACGCAGGACTGAATTGGAACGATGTCGACGCCATCTATGACGCAGGAGAAGGTGGCGGGATGAGCGGACTCAATATCTCAGAGTATTTTGGGATTCAGCCCTCGGTCATTGATACTACCGCAGTCGGCGGCTGCTCCTATCAGTTCCATGCGGCACATGCCCTTCGCGACATCGCAGCCGGGAAGGCCAGAGTTGCACTTCTCACCTACGGCTCTACGGCCCATAGCGACCGACGTGCAATAGGCGTTGGTGGTCGTGCCGCCGGCGGTGTGCATCCAGCTGACAATCTCGATGGGTTCGCTGGGGCAACACTCATCGCCAACTACGCGATGGTGGCGCAACGACACATGTTTGATTATGGAACCACCGGTGCGCAACTCGCAGAAATCTCAACGGCAACCCGACTCCATGCGATGCGCAATCCGGATGCGGTTCGCGCGATGGAAGACTTAGAGTTCCTGGATATCCGTGAAACAACGATTGAAGACGTCCTTAATTCGAGAGTCATCGCGGATCCTCTCCATCTACTGGAATGTTGCATGATCTCCGACGGTGGAGGAGCCGTGGTAATTGCCTCTTCAGAGATTGCCTGGGATTGCCGAAACAAACCGGTCTGGATCATTGGTACTGGTGAAGCAACTCGATATCCAACAATAGGCGGTGATATCACGACCAGTGCGGGTGCAAACTCAGGACCGGTCGCTTTCGCTGAGGCAGGCATCACACCGTCAGAGATCGACATCGCTATGATTTATGATTCCTTCTCGATCACAGTACTGACGCTACTGGAAGACCTCGGTTTCTGCGAGAAAGGCGAGGGCGGCGCTTATGTAGAAGGGGGACGCCTCCGATTTGATCGAGCAGACGGACCTGCGTTGAATACAGATGGCGGAGGACTTTCCTCAAATCACCCCGGGATGCGTGGGATCTTCTTGTTGTTGGAAGCTTCAAGGCAACTGAGAGGCGAATCGACAGCACAGGTCGAAGGCGCACGCCTTGCTGTCGCCCACGGGAACGGTGGTATGCTCGGCAGCCGCCACGCCGGCGGCACGATCGTCCTCGCTGCAGACTAACCAGGAAGTCAACATGAACGACGTCAAACGTCCTCTGCCAAATCTGGACGAACGCGATACAGAGGATTTCTGGGCAGCAACGCTGGATCATGAACTCCGCTATCAGCAATGCGCTAATTGCGGTACCGTTATGTTCTACCCACGGTCTCACTGCACGGGATGCACAGAGGGCGAACTCGTATCAAAAGTGGCCAGCGGCATGGGCACCGTCTACACGTACAGCATCATCCGCCAAAGTTACCATCCCTTTTTTCGCAACCTTATTCCCTACGTCGTGGCCTGGATTGATCTGGATGAAGGTCCCCGGCTGCTGTCCAATGTCATCGGCAGTGATGACGATATCCATATTGGTAAGCGAGTGAAGCTTTCTTGGGAAGCACACGACGGAGTGAACCTGCCCCTCTTTCGGGCTGCATAGGACTATGGTGGTAACGTACGCCGTCCCCATAATATTGTTTCGATAGCTTAAGTCTCACGACCTCGAATGAGTAATCATTTTACCAGTAGGGGCTGGCTTGGTCCCACGGGGACTAAACCCCTCTCCCGCCATCAACAGACACGAGCGTTAATCTGCGAAACCGCCATTGCACATCTGATCATTCACCGACAGGCGACAATGTCTGACATCGCGATTGCCGCAGGTGTGGGACGTGCCACACTCTACCGCTACTTTCTCAGTCGCTGAGCACGACTCAAAGACCTCGTCGCAACCTGTATTCACGAAACCAATAATACAACTGCACACATCGAAAAAGATTGACTACGAGGCTAGGCGGCGATCATCGAGTGCATCAACGCTCTGGTCCTACTCGGTGACAGGTTTCAGTTTCTACGCGATAGATCGACACCGGATCACGAGACACTATCTAATATTGAGAGAGGTCATCGAGACTCAGAAACAATGATGGCAGATGGCATTGAGATTGGTGATGTGAGATCAGATCTGTCGCCTGTCTCGCTGTCACTACTATTTGATAATCTGCGCCCCACTGCCTCGGATGCTTTGGGTGCGGGCATGGCGATTGGTGAAGTGATCGACCAAATGCAGCGATCCCTTTTCGAAGGAATCGAAATACGTCACCCAGCGAAACCAGCCGCCGGCTCCTGAGTTACACGGCGAAAACTGTGGATTCCAGGAATCGCCTAACGCGCACGTACGTCGCGAGTCACGAGCATTACTCTTACTCAAGCGTCAAAGAAAAGAGGCCTCATTTCACGACACGATGGTGTACGGCGTTAATCACCGATGGCTTCGAACGTAAGCTAAAGCGCGCGAAAACCGCCATCAAACAACTCATAAAGAACCGCTAAAGGCCGGTCACCTGCCAGGTCCATCACGCCGACATGTCCGTATCGAAGACTCTGATTGCGCGGCAACGTCGGGGACCCCGGGTTGACGCACAACACGCCATCGACATCATGAATGGACTCCAAGTGCGTATGTCCATACACAACGACATCCGGCACTGTCTTGAAATGACGGCGCATATATTTATGGAGTTGCTGCGACGTCTTGCGTACCGGCGAGGGGAAATGATGGATCATACCGATTGTGAATGATCCCAGAGACAAGACCCAGGCATCCTGCAGTCGATCATCAACGATACCTACATCACCGTTGCCACGAGCAACATATACAGGCCCCAGTTTACCTAGTTCCTCCACCACCGACAGCGTGTGCAGGTCTCCTGCGTGCAGGATGACATCGACGCCTGCGAACAGGTCTATGACCTCGGGCCACAAGTCACTGATGGTTCCAGGCATGTGCGTGTCTGCAATCAATCCAACTTTCAACACCTGGCTCCACGATACCGATACGAAGGCAGTAATCTCACCTTGAATTCCATGATGCGTACACGCTAGCGTACGCATTAGAACCAATGCTCGCCGACTTACCGCCCTACGTGGGGCATAAACGCGAATCAGAGAACGTGACGGTATCACCATTTGATTGATCACGACCAGCCTGCAAATGATAAACAGGCCTATATCTTTATTGCCGTTGCTGGCGTTGCGATCTATTTCCTGTCTGCCGAAGTGCCACGTTTTGCAGACGACTACTGTCACGTGATCGCGCCCTTTCGATTCGGTGATCTGCCTGCGCTTCTGCTGAGCGATTACCATGGTTGGACCGGACGCTTGCCCGCGGTCGCCGTCACCTACCTCGTGTTCTCCACAGATCATGGTCTTCTTTGGTTTCACCTTGCCAATGGCGCCGCGGTCTCGCTGGTACTAGTCGTCGTCTGGCGACAGCTTTCGCACCTGCATCACATACAGCGCATGGCGGTTTTATTTTTGACCTGCACGCTGCTTTGGTTTTCCCCCCATCGATTCGGAGAGGTTGTGCTGTGGAAAAGTGGGGCTATTGGCTACCTGTGGGGATGTGTTCTCACCCTAATGGTTTGCCACTTCCTGTCGTCTCGACTCAGATTGAACCTACGTGATCAGGAAAATAGTCGTTCGCAGATCGGGACCGCTATGCCCATTGCCTGCCTGGCATTGATTTCGTTTGGTTGGCTTGAGCATCTGAGTATCGCCATGTTTGCTTCGACGACACTCCTGTTCGCGTGGTGCCAACGCATAAATGGAGCCATCCCTAGGGACGCATGGGTCATTGTCGCTGGTTCGGCGCTGGGTCTTGTCATCCTGATTGCCGCCCCTGATAACTATGTCCGAGCCTCTCAGATTGGTTACGTCGATGATGCACCGATTCAATTGTTAGATGTGGCGGCTGTTGCCTGGCAACAACTGACCCCTTTGATGCTGGGGCTAACGGCAGCCACACTCGTGGCCACTGTTGCCGGTTATATGAGGTTCCGGCAGGTGGGGATCATCATGTTCCCAGTCTTCCTCGTGACAATTGCCGTAATGAGCCTGCTTGCGCTTGCTGCCACACCAACGCCGGCTGTTGTCGAGAGGGCATTGTTTCCCTTCGAGTTCTTTATGACCATTGCGGCCGTCATGATAACTGGCAATCTCCTGGCGGCACGCAATGAGGATGGCAAACCCTGGCAGACTGATGCAGTCCACCCTACCGTGGTCATCGCAGGCAGTCTCTGCCTGTTCGTGGCATTGCTCGACATCGCCCATGTAGGTCTGACCTACCATGATCTCAATCTTCAGCACGCAGGTCGTGACGCGCTATTATTGGATCAGGTTTCAATGGCCGCCGCAGAAACAGGTGATACCGCCATTATCGCGCTGCCACCACTCCACATTCGCGAGGGCCTTTTCCACACATCGCACAGCACTCGAAACGGATCTCAAGTTGCGGGAAGAATCTACATCAGTGACATAACTCCAGACCCAACCCACTGGCGCAATCGCTGTTACGCAGAGGCACAGGATATCCCCTCAGTCGTACTGGACCGTTCCGCAAAACACCTTTGAGCTTGCGCTTTTACAACCGATGGGGTTTGCTCTGGCCGGCTCAAAAGTTGTCTAAAAGGAGGGTGTCATGCGCCTTGTCACAGGGGTTAGCGGATGGTGTGCTGCCACACGGTGGTGTCATGACCGACCACTAGATGCGAGAAGTCATGCTGCCGAATATCCGTACTGGATTGATACGGTCCGGAAGGAACTGGTCTGACATCGACATTGCCGCCAGCGGATATACAGTCTACGGAGAAAACGAAGAGGACATAGTCAAGGGTCTGAACGGACTTCGCACGCCGCTTTCATTCTATGGATCGACCCAGACCTACCATGAGGTGTTACGTCTGCATGGCCTTGAATACTTGGGCCAGAAACTACACTCGTTGTCCTGGATGGTCAGTGGCAGAAAATGCGCAACGTCATCACAGAAGATGAACTACGGCGACTTATAAAGGTCTCTGTCTGAGATGACCTGCCTCGATTCGTTCCAGAGCATCGCGAATACGCCTCACAAATGAGCTTCGAAAGACCAGCAACCACCGATGAGGAGAAGTCGCGAAATCGCAATGTCATGCAAATGCTGCAGGATCTTGAAACACTTCGCGTGCCAAGAGGATTGGAAATTCCACAAAACTGAACACCTGGCTGACACACAAGAGGATTCCGAACATGGCTGAACTTAATGATTTCCGCTCCGATACACGAGCCTGGCTGCTCGAGAACTGTCCCACAAGTATGCGTACCCCCATGGTCGATTCAGAGATGGTCAGTGGGGGCAACAAGAACCGGAGCAGCAATCCCGATTCTTATGTCTGGCTTGAGCGCATGTTCAACAAGGGCTGGACAGTCCCCAATTGGCCTGTCGAATACGGTGGTGCCGATCTCTCTGTTGAGCAGTACATGGTGTTACTTGAAGAGATGGCCACGATTAATGCCCGCGCCCCGCTAGCAGGCATGGGCGTAACCATGATCGGCCCCACCCTCCTGGAATACGGTACGGATGAACAAAAGGCGCTGCATTTGCCAAAGATCGCATCCGGCGAAATGCGCTGGTGTCAGGGTTATAGTGAACCCGGCTCCGGTTCCGATCTGGCCAGTCTGCAAACCCGCGCGGTTGACAAGGGTGACGTTTTCGAAATAAACGGCCAGAAAATCTGGACCTCCGGTGCGAATTTCGCAGATTGGATATTCTGCCTGGTACGCACCGACCCAAACGTGCCCAAACATGAAGGTATAAGTTTTTTGCTGTTCTCAATGGATCAACCCGGCGTAGAGACCCGACCTATCCGACTCATCAGCGGTGCATCGCCGTTCTGCGAGACCTTCTTCGACAATGCCATCGCGGAGAAGTCCGATCTGGTTCATCGTCTGAATCAGGGTTGGACGGTCGCCAAACGACTGCTACAACATGAACGCTCTGGTATTCATATGCTGGCAGAAGCAGCGTCTGGTAGTAAGAGAACCGCGAATGCTGGTATGACTCTTACAGAAGCTGCGAAGCACTATGTGGGGATGACCGGTGATCGGCTCCGCGACCCCATTCTGAGGGATGAAGTCGTCAAGCATCAGATGAATGCAAGGGCGTTCGCCCTCACACAGGCTCGGACTGTCGAGGAATCGGAAGGGGGTACACCGACTTTTGCAACCTCGATTTTCAAATTCTATGGCGCAGAGGTTCGAAAACGTCAACTCGAACTGCAGCTAAGTGCCCGCGGAACGCAGTCTCTCGGTTGGGAAGGTGAAGCTTTTACACCCGAGGAACAGGGAGTTACGCGCAACTGGCTGGGTTCCAAAGCTGGATCAATCGCTGGTGGATCCAATGAAGTCCAATTAAACATTGTCTCAAAAAGAGTGCTTGGATTGCCCGATTGAACAGGAGTTTGTGAAAATGGCGCGCATCTCGATCCTGCTCGGTGTTGTTATCCTGCTGGCGGGGTGCGCTAGTGTTGATGTTTTTAATCAGGTACAGCAAAACCTAAAACAAAGCTGCGAGAGAAAACTGGGTGAACCAATTTGTGTCGGCGAACACGATGTCTCCTTTGATGACTGTCAGAGGAAGTTTGGTGCAGATCTCTGTCGACGTCCATTTGACCTGACATACGACGACTACACAGCAGAACGTAAAGCCCTGAGTGACGCTCAAGCACTCGAAGAACTCACATCGGCGGTTCAGGTACCCGGTAACCCATAAGCCAATCGTTACGTTTCTGAAAGTAGGACGGATAGCCGAGGTTCAGCATACGCATACCAAGTCGAGCGATCCCTGAGGCCAATGGCTTCAAATGAAACAATCGTCCATGTCGATGCGCCAGCGTCTGGACACGCCGAACGCGATCGAATCGTTGACGTTGGTAGTCTGCCAGCGCAGAGAAGAAGGGCTTCTGTCTTGGTGAACCTGACTGGACAGTATTGGTAAGGACCTGTGCCAACATCATCGCATCCTCTGCTGCCATCACAGCGCCCTGCGCTGCATAGGGCAGCATTGCATGACAGCTATCTCCAACCAGTACAACCCGATCTCCGTGCCATTGGGCTGGTACGGGCCTGTTGAAGAGTGCCCAACGATAGACCTCGGTCATGCTTGCAACCAGTTCGCGAAGTTCAGGGTGCCAACGATCCACGCGCCTGAGCAGTGTTTGTGCGTCACCTTGGACAGTCCAGCTTTCGTGCTGCCAATCCTGCGATGCTTCTACAACAACAAGATTGATCCGACCATCGCCCAAGGGATAGGTGACCGCATGACCGCCCGAAGCCATCCAACTGGTCACCGTCTCCCTGATAGGTGAACACTCAGGAATAGAATCTGCAGAGACAATACCGCGCCATGCCACGTGCCCGGTAAATCTGGGGGTATCTGGTTTACCTACTACATCACGCACGCACGAATGGATACCATCGGCACCAACCACCAGGTCGAAGGATCGCTTTTGACCATTGGTCATCGCGAGCCAGGCCCGATCTGGTTCGTCTTTCACTTCATTGATTTCGGCATCGAACTGCATGGTCGCGCATTCGCCTAGTAAATCAACCTGGGACATTAGGAGTCCATGCAGCTGTTGTCGATTGACGGTGAGATAGGGATAGCCGTAGCGTTCCTCGGCCACCTGTCCCAGCGGAACGCTGACATGACAGCGCTGATTGTCGGCAGTCACTATTCTGATTGCCGATGGTGCTGAACTGATTTCGATCAATGAACCCAGCAACCCCAGACGGTCAAACACCGCACAGCCGTTGGGGCTGATCTGAATACCGGCTCCGGCCTCGCTGGGTGTTGGGGATCGCTCAATAAGATGGCATCGAACATCCGTGGTCCATTGACGTCCTGCAGCACACAATGCCAATGCTGTCATCAGCCCAGCGATTCCTGCCCCCGCAATCCCAACTTCCACGTGAGCGACTCAACTCTGATCCGAGATCCTGTGCCACTCTTCTCCAAGAGCATTATCCGGCATGTCCACCCCACCACGGGTATACCAGTAACGGGCATTGTCTAGATCGCCTTCCACCCGATGAAGGTAACCATGGACAACGCACGCCAAATCATCCGTATACTCCTGGATAAGGGTATGCGCACCCTCCCAGTCGTTGTTCCTAACCAGTGACAGTGCCTGTTGATGATACTCCGCCACTTGCGCGACCTCGGCTTTCAAAGATGATCGATAAGCATACCTAGTCACACCGCGTCAGGCGACCAACACTAGTAATGATTTGTGATTGGCGTTTGAACCCGCCATCATGGGCATTGACTTGTACAGGAGTCACCAGATGCCTGATGCCTTCACATTCGCGAACGTTCGTTTCGATGTCAGAGACGACCTGGGTGACGCTTATCAGTGGTTCTGGGAAAGACTCCGATCCCCCGGTAACTGGTGGACAGGGGCAGAACGAATTGCCATTGCAGAGGAATCACGACTTGCATCGCAATGTGCGACCTGTCAGCACCGAAAGAATGCATTGTCTGCTTATGGAGACTATGGTGAATGCGAACACGGTAATGCACATCGTACTGCGCAGCTGCCGTTGAAGGCGATCGAAGCCATTCACCGGATCGTTACCGACCAGGGGCGCATCACACAGTCGTTCATTAAATCCCTTGCCGACAACGGCGTCAGTGATGCTCACTATGTGGAACTGCTTGGTATCGTTGTGGTCACCTTCTCTATCGACGAATTCCACCGTGCACTCGGAATACCGCTAGAACCTCTGCCGTCGCCGCTCCCGGGTGAACCCGATCACTACCGGGCGACACTCGCTCGACACGATACCGGGTTCGTTCCCATGTTGCCGTCAGACGGGGCTGTTGGGGCCGAATCTGACTTGTGGCCAGGAGAAGTCACCGCCAACGTCGTGAGAGCGCTAACTTTGATTCCCGATGCTCTACGAGACTGGATCCGAGTGGGTTCAGCTCAGTACCTCTCCTTCGAGGGTATGCAGGATTTCGTGGGCCTGGATTCCAGAAGCATCAATCGGATGCAGATGGAATTGATTGCAGGCAGGGTGTCTGCCGTCAATGAGTGTTTCTACTGAACAAGTTCACATGCTGTGATGCTCCGTGTGAGCTCACGCGTCACTGGGACCGACATTGAACTGGGACTCGTTAATGGCGAGCACGTCGCTGACAATCAGGTGCCATATGCCAACGAGCTGAGCGCTTTCGCAGAGGCACTCGTATCGCGGGATGAGGGCCAGTTGAGTCGCGCGAGGGATACGCTGCTGTCAGTTGCGAACAGCGATGTGCTTGTTGATGCAGCAGGTGTCGCAGCGAATTTTCAAAGAATGGTGCGCATCGCCGATTCGACCGGTATACCGATCGATTTTTCACAAGATCGTGCAGACATCATCGAATCGTTGGGACTCCGTCGTTTCGACAGCGCGAAGCATTCACAGCACTTGCTCGAATGACCCAAGCCCGGGCACGGCGCCGTCTTTGACGGCCCCTTTACTGGATGTCTTTCGGAGCTTTATCGCCAACGAAGGTCGACGCCCCTAGCGGAAACGTTAGGGACGACCATCCATGATGAATGGCTGGTGTCGAGCGCCCTGTTCCAGCCATTCCGTCTTAGCAATTCTGTCATTATTCTCTTTGCACAAGCGTTCTGTCGGAACGACATCAATGGCGGTTCGGTCAAAATCGAATATCGCTGCCATGTTTTCGAATCACTTTCCCATACGCACCGGGATGTTTGGCGTAGCTACGTCCTCCGTCGCGGTCGGGGCGACCGTATACCCTAACAACGGTACAGTGAGCAGGAGATATCCAAAATGACTTGACTCCCCTAGAAGTTTGCACAATAAAGACGTATGGCTCACGGTTCGCACGATACGTCTCTGCGACTGGCAAGATTCCTTGCCATCGGCTCACTGATCCTGACCACATCAGCACTGGGTAGCGCATCCGATGCATTCAAAGACCCCTCTCTCATCGAGCCACACAACACGACTCAGGATCCTTCAAGCCGAATAAACTCATCACAGCAAACCGATGTCAGCCTGACACCCTTGACGCAATACTCACGCGCGTACATAACGCAATTTCAGTTCGACATTCCAGATTTAGCGGACACGCTTGAGCGCGTCCATCGCGAAGTGCTGAGTTTCGTAGAAGCAGGTGATGTGCCTCGCGCCGCGTCTTTTCTGGAAGCACTGGATCCGGATGACCACACACCATCATGGCAGCTTGCTGCCATATTGACCAATGACGCGTTGTTCCAGATTGTTCTGGGACATCCCGATGAAGCCGCCACACGTGTCAACCAGGCACTAGAGACCATGGAGACGGCCGGAGAAATTGCACACCCACTGCTCGTCACACTTCTTACGATCCAGGGGGACTTGCAACTGATCACCGGCGCCTATGACCTTGCAACTGATTCCTATCAGCTTGCACGGAGCGTGGACCACAAACTTCACGGAGTGGATAGCCTGAACCAGGTTCCAATCCTGCAAAAACTCAGCTCCACGAAGCTTGCTGAAGTGAGGGCCATCCAGAACTCCGGCAAATTTACCGGTATGGGCCAGTATGCCGTGATGACTGAAGCAGACAGCTTTCAGCAGCAGGTACTGCGCATCAGCGAGAAGAATCACGGCAAGTCGAGCGAAGCCCACACCGAGCGAATCATGGAGACGGCTCACTATTATATGGCTAGAGCATCGGGCATGGTTCTTGACAAACAAAGCGCCGCCATGGACCTCCAGCTGTATGTGGACAACAGCGGTTGCTACGATCGCGGTGGCGACTATCAGGACGGTGATACTGCAAGGACCCAGATACGGGACCTCCGCGGGGTGCCGGAGGCTCCACGAAATACGCCCATCGTCACGTCTTGTATCCCCGCTCATGTCGCGCTGCGAGATGTGATCCAATACCAGGAATATCAGAAGTTCCTCGAGCGCCACAAAGTGGACCTGTACAGAGAGGCATCAAGACTCTTCAAACAGTCCATCGACATAATTAGCGACATACATGGTCCCGACGACATCCGGTTGGTGGAACCATATCGTCAACTCGCTACAGTCATGTATCTGAGAAAGAAACGGGCCAAAGGGCTTCGTTACCTCAATCGATCACTCGATACCATCGTCAATGACCGTGGAAGTGACCGCCTCGATAAAATTACAGCACTGATCAATGCAGGTGATTTCTTCAACATGCGCGAATCACCAAGAGCACGAAACTATTACCTGAGGGCACTCGCTATTATCGACGCCCAGGTCGACGCTGATGAACTTCGCGAGCAATTTTTTGGCGAGCCGGTCTTGGTGCGTCAGCACATACGCACAATTCGGCTGACGAATCCCCCTAAGGATGAGGCACCGTTCCTGAAAGCGACCTATCGTGTCACACGCACGGGTGAAGTCGATAAGGTTCGTTTTCCACAGGGGAATGTCAGGTTCGCGGCGCGACAACAAGTCAAGAAATACCTGCAGTGGACTCGTTATCGCCCACGCGTCGAGTCTGGCACGCTGGTTGATACCAACGGGGTTGTCCATCATGCGATGTTTAAAACAGGGTCAGATCGGCTGAAGAACACGGTCTCGCGCGTCGACTCTTAATCTCAGGGATATCATCGCCAAGGTGGGCGCGGCTACCAATCGCGGCCCCCAGTACAGACCTAATTTCAAAATCTGCCTTATAGGAAGAGAAACCCCGCCATCAGGCAGGGTTCCCGGTTTGAAGGAATCATGGTCGCCGTCAGTGCAATAACGGCTTTCGCGGTGACGGCGCCGATCGGCATCCATGACCCATTCGTCCCAGACGTCGCCGACATTGACGATCACACCGGAGAACTGCCCGCCAAAACCGATGAATATACATCGCTCGTTGAGCGATACATACACCTTCAGTGAAGGCTTCTTGATCCCCGGCCACCGAACAGGTTTCTCTCTGTCACCAGTACATGTTCACAAGGCTTTCACCTCGTGCCCACACCCTGCTGCAGGGAGCGCCTAGTCCGATTCCGGTTTGAGACCCGGGGCCACTTTGACTACCGTTACCCTCGTCCTCGACACCCTCGCGGATAGCCTAAGAGATCCGGTAACAGTCGACACAGCGGTCGTCAGATCCCAGGTAAGGTCCCTGGACGATTGACTGTGGTGAGACAGCCATGATCCAAGAAGCCTACCGACATCATCCTCCCGTGACGGCGGATGATGCTGGATTGAATGCCACAACCTAGATTGTCACCGTCTCCGAGGAGACGTCGCATCAACTCCCACCTAGACCCCTTGTTCAAAGAGCAAGAGGACAAGTCGGATCTGACAGACCTTCAATCCCACCTTCTGAAACTCACCCAAGGGTAATTTCAGAAGACTGGTTCGAATCGCTCCGAACCGACCCGGGCTACCCCGGGCCTCTCGTTTCGGTTGACTGGTTCCGTTTCCGGTCACAGGCCTCCCCAAACACAAGACCTAGACTAGACCCCGACTCAAAGAACCACCAATGAAACCTCGTCCATTTGCAGTGGAAAGCCTGTGGATATCCCTTGGCTTATCCGTGTACAAAACGGTGGACAAAAGAAAACGGTCCCAGTTCAAGCACTACTAACTCTCAAGTAACTGATCAATATGAGTTTTTCGAACGTGAAACAGGTTCATCCAGCGAACATGATCATGATGCCTGCAGCCACAACGGACCCAATGACACCCGCAACATTGGGTCCCATCGCGTGCATAAGCAGGAAATTCTGGTGGTTCGCCTCCTGACCGACGCGATTGACGACACGCGCAGCCATTGGTACCGCTGATACGCCAGCGGCACCAATCAATGGATTGATCGGAGTTCCCGGTAACAGGTTCATCGCCTTCGCCATCAGCACACCACTTGCTGTTCCGATACCGAAAGCAACAGCCCCCAACAGAAGAATACTGAGAGTATCCAACGTCAGAAATGCATCAGCACTGAGTTTCGATCCCACGGCCAGTCCGAGGAAGATGGTGACGATGTTGATGAGTTGCGTCTGAGTGGTCTCTGACAATCGGTCCACCACGCCACACTCTCGTATGAAATTTCCGAAACAAAACATCCCAAGCAGCGGCGCGGCTGTCGGCAGGAGTAGCGCAATCAACAACAACAGCAACAAGGGGAAGAGCATCCGTTCCGTCTGAGAGACCTCGCGTAGTTGCAACATTTCAATCCTGCGCTCGTTCTCAGTGGTCAGCAGACGCATGATCGGGGGCTGAATGATCGGGACCAATGCCATGTATGAGTAGGCCGCCACGGCAATGGCGCCCAGCAAATGAGGTGCGAGCTGGCCTGCCACATAGATGGCAGTAGGTCCATCAGCACCTCCGATGATCGCAATCGCTGCCGCTTCCTGGATCGAGAAGTCCATGAACCCAGCACTAGTAAAGGCGACGGCACCCAGTAGCGTCGCGAAAATTCCGAACTGGGCTGCAGCACCCAGAAATACGGTCTTGGGGTTAGCAAGCAGTGGACTAAAGTCGGTGAGTGCCCCCACTCCCATGAAGATGATTAGGGGAAATAACCCGCTCTCGATACCCACCATGTAGACGAGGTGAAGTAGTCCATCCCCGGATGCGATCTCAACACCTGGAATGTTGCTGAGCAGTCCACCAAACCCAATGGTCACCAAGAGCAGTGGCTCAAACTGTTTGACCACAGCCAGATAGAGCAGTCCCAGACAGATGCCAATCATCACCAGCTGTCCCAGAGACAACTGGGCAAAACCGGAGACCTCCCACAACTGAAGTATCAGCGCCATGTCATCACTCGGTCAGACGGTTGTTCAGGCGAGCGCGAATAACGGATCTCCGACTGCCACCTTACCCCCCTCAGTAACAAAAACGTCGGTTACCGTGCCGCTGGACGGCGCCTTCACCTCCGTCTCCATCTTCATCGCTTCGAGAACCATCACAACATCGCCTTCGTTGACTTGTGTTGATGAGTCAATGTGCACCTGGACAACGTTACCGGCAAGCGAAGCGGGTATGACATCCCCTGTCGTGCCACCCTGACTCGTTGGCGGGGCGCTTGTGACCGAGGTGGTGACAGATTGTGTCGAACCAATGTCGGTGACCTCACCGGCAACACTGACCTCAACGTGGTAGCGATGACCATCCACCGTGACCTGGTAGTTCGTTGGCCCAGACAGACTCGCCTGTGGCGTGGCGTCGATCTCTGCAGACGCAATAACATCAGCGTCGCTGGGTGCAGCTTCAAATACACCCTTGTCGCCCCTGTGTTCAAAAAAGAATTCAGCCACCTGGGGGAACATCGCGAACGTGAGCACATCCTCATCGGGTCGAACGGTTGTCCATCCTCGTTCACTGACGCGCGCTTCAAACTCTGTCGTCAGTTCGAGCAGTTCATCATCAATGAGATCAGCAGGCCGACAGGTGATCGGATCATCACCTGCGAGCACTTTTGCCTTCAATGCATCATCTACCGGGGCTGGCGTTGCGCCGTACTCGCCTCGCAAGACACCTTCGGTTTCGCGCGTTACGTTCGCATAACGCTCACCCATCATCACATTGATGACGGCTTGAGTCCCTACGATCTGTGACGTCGGTGTCACCAGCGGCAGATAGCCCAGTTCGCGACGTACCTCGGGAATTTCCCCCAGAACCTCATCCAGTCGATCTTCGGCACTCTGCTCTTTCAATTGGGATTCAAGATTCGTCAACATACCACCCGGGACCTGTGCCACCAGTATTCTGGAGTCAACGCCACGCAAAGATCCTTCAAATTCACCGTATCGTTTGCGAACGTCCCTGAACCAGGCGGAGATTTCCTCAAGCAGCAAAAGATCCAGGCCGGTATCACGTTCGGTATCGGCGAGAATCGCAACCAGCGATTCGGTAGCGGAATGCCCATAGGTCATGCTCATAGAGGATATAGCCGTATCCACGTTGTCGATACCGGCTTCGATCGCTTTGAGATACGTGGTCGTAGATATACCGGTGGTGGCATGACAATGCATGTGGACAGGGATCGAGACTGTCGCTTTCAGGCGGGTAACCAATTCGTAAGCGACGTACGGTTTAAGCAGACCCGCCATGTCCTTAATACAGAGGCTCATCGCGCCCATGGATTCCAGGCGTTGACCCTGTTCGACCCACATGTCGATGGTATGGACTGGACTCACCGTGTAGGCAATGGTGCCCTGTGCATGCTTGCCTGTCTTCAGAGCTGCCTGAATCGCAGTTTCAAGATTGCGCACGTCGTTCATGGCATCAAAAATACGAAATACATCGATACCCGCAGTCGCCGCACGATCAACAAATCGAGCAACCACATCATCAGCATAGTGACGATAGCCAAGTAAATTCTGACCACGCAGCAGCATCTGCTGCGGCGTGTTGGGCATTGCCGCCTTCAATGTGCGGATACGATCCCAGGGATCTTCACCGAGATATCGTATGCACGCGTCAAACGTTGCGCCACCCCAGGATTCAAGCGACCAATAACCAACTTGGTCGAGCTTCTCTGCCATTGGGAGCATGTCGTCAATGCGAAAACGCGTGGCCAGCAGACTCTGGTGTGCATCCCGTAAAACCACATCAGTGATCCCCAGCTGTGTAATGCTCACTCTCCCTGTCTGGTGCCGTTTGGTAGTCGTCCATGCTGCAGGGCGATTGCAGCCGTAATAGCGGCGACATGTTCAGGGGGAACACAACCGTTCAAGATCGAGGTTTGCAATTGCTCGAGCGCTTTCGCGGCAAACGCCGCTATCAGCCAACTCATCAGGTGCATCGACAAGACCAGCAACGCAAGGAAAAAGAACACTGATCCCATCCCCAAAAACATGAGCTGCACTGCGGATAAGAAAAATGGATCCATCAAGCGGTCATCGCCCATGCATTATTAGGATCGTCACCCGCGATTGTCGTGCGTACCATCGATCTCGCCTGGGTCAGTGGCCACCGATGGCCACGATGCAGCACACATCGGTTGTCCCAGATCGCAATATCGCCAGATTGCCAGGTGTATTTCCACAATCTTGGTGATTGTGCACCGTCACTGGTAAGTTTTTTCAGCAGCGCGCGGCTCGCATATTCATCCTCGCCCACAATATGACTCGCATGCCGACCCACAAAGAGGTTCTTACGACCGGTTTCAGGGTGGACACGCACAACCGGGTGCTGAACCGGTGGCAGGTATCGAATGTTGTCCCCTACCGTCTCAAGGCCACCGTGCCAGCTGTGGCTATAGGCGAAACTATGGACCGCAACTTTGTCTTCCAACCACTGCTGCGTCTCTCGATCAAGGATATCCCAAGCAGCGCGCATGTCTGCCCACTCGGTTTCACCACCTTCATTGGGGACCTGTCTCGCACTCAGAATAGAAGCCTTAGCCCCAACACTCTTGTAAGAACTGTCCGTGTGCCAATGTGTGTTTCCTTCATGAAACCGGACCTGAAGGCTTGTTGGTTCGGCCACCGCACCCTCTGGGGTGAGATTCGAAATGTGTGCAAGCTTATTCGTAGAAGCAGGATTGAGTCCGCGCTCAAAAGCACCAAAGTGCTTCGAGAATGAAATCTGCTCATCATCGGTCAGATGCTGGTCAGGAAACACAAGCACCCCAAATTGATGCCAGGCATCAAGAATCTCTCGGATTGTTGAATCGTCCGGCGATCTCAGATCAACATCTGTGACCGACGCACCCAGAGTTGCATCGACGCGGGAGACCTGCATGTCCTCTGTGCATTCCTTGTGGATGGCAATTATATGTGACGCCGGTACGACGCCTGTAAGGTAAGGCGAACAATTTCGAGTTTATCGTCTCACATACTTTCGATTATAGAACACCAATTCTGCAGAAATTCTGAAGCTGTCGGAGACAAACGCCTAGCCATGACCCCTGGACGACCTTTCAGCTCAATCCGGCGACGGTCCGCAGGAAAGTTGCAATCGATGGACGCATGTCGCATGTTCATACTGTGCAAAGTCAGACTACCAGTTACTCTCCCTGTTACGCGGATCTGGCGCCAGCCATCGACGAGCTCAAACCTGTCGTCTCCCGTCACATCAAGCAGTCTGAAAAAGACCGGCATCTGCATGCTGAAGTTGCCAGCAACATGGCGCGTGTCGGCCTGTACCGAATTGGAGTGCCTCGTGTGCTAGGGGGACTCGAATGCCACCCTGAAGATCAGGTACGAGTCATAGAAGCGATCTCACGAATGCATGGCTCAGCAGGATGGAATCTGATGATTGGCGTTGAGGTAATGGGAGCCCTAAGCACCGCCTACCCTGTTGATGTACTGAAGCCAATATTCAATGATCCTGAACTCATTATCTCAGGAGCACTCAATCCACTCGGAAAGGTCTGGGAAGATGGCGATGAATTCGTGGTGACCGGTCAATGGCCGTTCGCCAGTGGCGTACACAATGCTCACTATTTCTGGAGCCAGAGTTTTCAGGTCGCTTCCAAGCAGAGCACTGAGAAAATACGCGATGAACAGGGTCCGCAACTTATGGAGTCACTGGTCGCAAGCGACCAATACACTATTTTAGATACCTGGCATGTCAGCGGCATGAGGGCGTCTGGCAGTCATGATGTCCACATTGACGAGATAAAAGTACCGGCACGGCTCGTCAGTCGCAGCAGCCGGAAATCAGACTACCAGACCAGCACACTGTACCGACTTCCTTCTCACAGTCGATTGGCCTTCAATAAGGTCGGCGTAGCATCCGGTATTGCACTGGCAGCAATCGATGCATTTACCGAGCTCGCGACCGCCAAGAAGCCACGTGCCAGCAGCGGCATCCTGGCTGAACGGGAGGATGCACAATGGGCGGTGTCCCAGGCAGAGCGACTGGTGGGTGCTGCCAGAGCGTATGTCTTCGATCGAGTTGGAGCGATGTGGCGTCAGGTTGAACGCGGTGACACACCGACACGCAAAGATCGCGCCCGTCTTCAGCTGGCCTGTTCAGCTGCGGCTCAAGATGCCGTCACAGCGGTTGAACACCTCCACTCGGCAAGCGGAGTCAGTGCAAATTTTCTCTCCAGCCCTCTTGAGCAGCTGCGTCGTGACGTTGCTGTCGTCAGGCAGCACATAATGGTGTCGCCACAATACCAGCATGCGGTAGGTCGGGTACTACTCGGGCTTGATTCCGGTACATTTCTCTTCTAGTCATCTCTTACAGACCATTCCCAAAATCGTGACGAAGCTGATGGATAGTGGGTTGCTCAAGCTTGAACCCAGAACCCAGTATTGGGCCCTCGACACCGAAGCGTCATCGATTTGCTGGAGACGTTTTAGATGGACATGAGAGCAGGATCAAAAACCATCCTTTCGCCCACAGGAAACTGGCTCGACTACTCAAATTCGCACAGACTTGATCGCAGCCACAGTTGGCACTAGGCTAGCCACACCATCCAGCCTGATTCCCGTCTGAGGTCATTGTATCGCGGCGATACGGGTAGGCCATCGGACACCCACACATCACCATGATCTGACAAGAGGAAACAACAACATGGCGAAAAATATCAAGGTTGCCGGCGTCGGTATGATTCCATTCACTAAACCGGGCGCTAGTGACGACTACCAGGTGATGGGTGAAAAAGCATCCCGGCTCGCCATTGAAGACGCGGGGCTCAGCTATTCCGATATTGGCCAGGTCTACGTAGGCTACGTCTATGGCGATTCTACCTCCGGCCAGGCCGCAGTGTATGGTCTCGGTCTTTCCGGTGTGCCGATCATCAACGTCAACAACAACTGTGCTACGGGTTCTTCTGCACTATATCTCGCCCGTCAGGCCGTCGAGGCGGGTATGACCGACTGTGCGCTCGCACTCGGGTTTGAACAGATGAATCCGGGCGCACTGGGTGCGACATTCTCTGACCGTCCAAGTCCGCTGAAGCGCATGTTCAAGGAACGTAAGACACTGCAGGGTGTAGACAAAAAGGCACCTGACGCGGCCCAGTACTTCGGTGGTGCCGGCCAGGAATATCTAGAGGAATACGGTACCAAACCTGAGACATTCGCAAAGATTTCCGAGAAAGCCAGGATTCACGCTGCGAAGAACCCCTATGCTGTTTTTCGCGACCTGCTGTCTGTGGAAGAGATCATGGAGTCACCCCACATCTACGGACCCCTGACACGCTACCAATGTTGCCCACCGACCTGTGGTGCTGCCGCAGCCGTTGTATGTAGCGCTGAGTTCGCAGCAAAACACGGCCTTAACAATGCGATCACGATCAAGGCACAATCCATGAAGACGGATTTTGCAAGCACGCTGGAAGCCCACTCCCTGCGCAAGCTTGTCGGTGTAGACATGGCAAAAGCCGCGGCGGATGAGGTTTTCGAAGAAGCAGGTATCGGTCCCGAGGATGTCCAGGTGGTTGAACTGCACGACTGTTTCACAGCGAACGAACTATTGACTTACGAGGCACTGGGTTTGACGCCAGAAGGTACCGCTGAACAGTTTATCTGGGACGGCGACAACACCTATGGTGGTCGGGTGGTGACCAACCCATCCGGGGGTCTGCTTTCAAAAGGCCATCCACTAGGTGCGACGGGGCTTGCACAATGTACAGAACTGGTCTGGCAGCTGCGTGGCGATGCTGGAGAGCGACAGGTCGAAGGTGCTACCCATGCACTCCAGCACAACCTAGGTCTTGGTGGTGCTTGCGTCGTAACGATGTACTCCAATGACTGACGACAGTTCGAAACTAACACAAAAAAGCCCGGTATCACCGGGCTTTTTTGTGCCCCTTGCCGGGTCAACGCGGGTAGCTCATCAACCCAGTGGAACCCGCGCTGGGTACCTTCTGTTCCGATGACCGGACCGCCGCCGGGCTTGCGCGTTCCGCTTCATTGACAATGAGAATAAGCTGCATAGTCACGTTTATACTTCCTGCAATAACTCCGTACCTCCAAGAGATTCCGGTTGGCAACCTCCTATATCAAAAGTGCTGTTTCAGGCCTTTTGTCGGTAAGTCTGCGGGATATGTATCGGCATTTGTAGCAGTCTTTGCTACGACGTTCTTTATCGATTTAGGCTCGACGATTCTTGGATCGCCAAGTGCACATGAAGGCCGTTTACTGACACAAATCCACTATACTGAGGTGAAAAGTTGGTTGCATCCACCAGAAGAAGATTGTCGATGTCTCTCTCGGAAAGGTCTGACCGCGCAGGATCTACAACTGGACAGCGGTCTCCCAACATTGCCTCTTCACGATCAGTAGTGGCGACTCGCGGCAACCGAGTTGATGAATCCACCTATCAACACATTGAGGTCACTGCGCTGACACCGACGATCGGTGCCGTTGTGACAGGTGTACAGCTACGTTCGCTGGATGAAACGGTCTTCAAAGAAATACATGCGGCGTGGCTGCGCCACCTTGTTCTGTTTTTTCCCGACCAGACACTGACTCCTAGCGAACATCTTGCATTTGCTAAACGTTTTGGCGAACCGCACATCCATCCGGCCGCACCGTACGTCGATGACAACCCAGCCATCATGGTTATCCATACTGATGCTGACTCGAAGAGAAACAATGGCGGTGGATGGCATACCGACGTCTCTGCAGACGAGAGGCCTCCCAAAGCGACTCTCCTACACCTACATCGACTACCCAAACACGGCGGCGACACGCTGTTCACCAACATGTATGAGGTGCTGGCATCGTTGTCACCCGCACTGCAGAATTTTCTAAGCACACTGACCGCCGAGCATATCGCGAACTACAGCGGATTCTATGGTGACCATACGCCTCGGCGCGTTTCGCCGAAATCCGTGCATCCTGTCCTCCGAACACATCCTGAGACCGGGCGCAACGCGCTGTACATCAATCCGGGTTTTACGCGGAGAATCTGTGCACTCAAAGATTCAGAAAGCTCCGCGGTGCTAAAAATGCTGTTTGAACATGCGACCCATCCTCGGTTCCAGTGTCGCTATCAATGGACCCAGAACGCACTAGCACTATGGGACAACCGCTGTACATGGCATCAGGCGATCTGGGACTACTATCCTGAAACGCGGAGTGGGCTCAGGGTCTCCATCGTCGGGGATCGCCCCGTGTTTCAAGCGTCCAAGAAGGAACATTCCGATGAGAATTAGCCGCTTAGCTGACAATCCGATCATCACCCCGGAGTCGTCCCCAACACTCGGCGATAATATCAACGGCCCTTCAATGATTCGTATCCCGGACTGGGTCCCGAATTCTCTTGGCCGCTATTACCTGTATTTTGCACACCATAAAGGTAAACACATTCGACTCGCGTACTCAGATGACGTCGCCGGTCCCTGGACAGTACATGAGCCAGGTGTCCTCCAACTGAAGGAATCGTATTTCCCCGAATCGATCGATGCATCAAAACTGCCACAGGCGTCGCAGGATCGGCTTGCTGCCATCAAGACTGATGACGATGATCCACTCTATTGTCACGTCGCCTCACCCGACGTCCATATTGATCACATGAGACGCCAGATACGGATGTATTACCACGGACTTACCGAGAACGCTCGCCAGGTCACACGGGTTGCTCAGTCAGCGGATGGTCTGACGTTTGAAGCCCAACCTGAGATTATTGTGCATAGGCCGTATTTGAGGGTATTCGAGCATCAGGGCTTCCACTACGGACTTGCCATGCCGGGAACGATGTATCGATCACTCGATGGCATCACAGACTGGGAGGAAGGCCCGTCCCTTTTCAATGAAGATATGCGTCATTCAGCCGTGACCATACACGATGAACGTCTGTATGTATTCTGGACCGAAGTTGGTGATGCTCCGGAACACATCCTATTGTCCACGGTAGATATCAGTGGCGAATGGAGTAACTGGTCTGCGACCAATCCGCTGGATGTACTCCTTCCGGAAACTGACTGGGAAGGTGCCAACCTTCCTGTAGAGCCATCGGTTCGTGGTGCGATCAGCAGACCAGTGAACCAGTTGAGGGATCCCTGCATTTTTGTCGAGGACTACCGAACCTGGTTACTGTATTCAGTCGCAGGAGAGTCCGGTATTGGAGTTGCAGAGATTGAGCAGTAGTCAATCAACGCGCCAGTTCGTCCACTAGTCCTTTCGAAACTGTCATTAAGCGTCGATTCAATTACACGCGTGAACAGTGTTGACTTGAGAGACCTAAAGAGCGCTGCCAGTACCCAAGCATACGCAACGACCAAGCGAATACTCGTGCGTCTGGAATTGTCGCTTATTTGTACAGTGCTGGCGGTACTTAAGCCTGCCAGCACAAATTTTCTCTTTGTGGCTGGAGCAGTGTGCTGCTCAAGCGCCAAAAATGCCGATCCTACAGGCAACGCACCCAATTCCATGGTGTCTCAGGTTGGAGCATGTGTTCTCACGCTTTTGGGAGTCAAAGGCGCTAGACTCGATTCGGGTGGCAACCCTGCATATTTCGATCCGAATCTGGGCATGGACCTTCGAGTCACCTTTGCGCCAGTGCCTGTTTCCATGCCGGCCCTACTCATCCTTCCAGGATTACTCGCTATCCGTTGGCTCAGCCAACGTCAAGAAACCAAGTAACGATAGATCAATTCAAAAGGCCCGGTCTTCACCGGAATTTTTTTGGTTGAGCCGCGTCTGGACTTTCCAGCTCTGGTCAACGACTATTGCATCCCTGATTTCTGAGCAATCCCAGACCACGGAGCTGACGTGACCTACAACAACATCACCTATGAGACAGACGATCGACTGGCATTCATTACCTTAAACCGCCCGGAGAAGCTCAACCCACTCAGTCACGCACTGCGGGGTGAAGTCTATGACGCCATGAAAGAGGCTGAGCACGACAAGAACGTCGGCGTCATCATTCTGAAAGCAAATGGTCGTGCCTTTTCTGCGGGTTACGATCTCGCACCACAACCCGAAGAGAGTGAGTTTGTCAGTCAACGATCAGGTATGCCGGACACTGGCTCAACCCACCCGCAGCACTATGACTGGTCTCGGCATGCGTTGATGGGCCATTGGATGATCTGGGAACTGGCCAAGCCAGTGATTTGCCAAATTCACGGTTATTGCCTTGCGGGTGCAACCGAATTGTCCTCCATGTGCGATATGCGCATCGTCGCAAGAGACGCTCGCGTAGGCTATCCGCCAGTTCGAGCCATGGGTACCATGGATATGATGTGGGCACCCTGGTATCTGCCAATGGCCAAGGCACACGAATTTGCCTACACGGGCGATTGGTTCTCCGGTGAGGAGATGGCTCGCCTGGGCTGGGCAAACTACGCAGTCGACAAGGAAGATCTTGATGAATTCACAATCAAGTTTGCTCGCCGTCTAGGGCACATTGATAACGATCAACTGAACTACAACAAACGCGCCGTTAAACGACAGTACGAAGTCATGGGGCTGCGCACGGGTCTATTTGTGGGGACCGATGTTGAAGCGATGTCAAAGCATCGACCAGCTGCCGGTGACTTCGGCAAAAAGGTTCGCGAAGAGGGACTCAAGGCAGCTCTCGAGTGGCGCGATGGACCATTCAACGACTTCCGTGGGGAACGCGACAGCGCTCCCAAAAATCGTCCACTGGCAGGCGAAAGTGGCAACCAAAACGAAGGCGGACCGGGACGAGACGGTTACGGAACGAGCTAACGGGTATTGATCGCACTCAGTTCGAACGGAAAAGGCAGGTTCTCCTGCCCTTTGTGCGCGATTTTTCAAGTCAGACAGCGAGTCCGTCAACACTAGTCCATCTGCAATAGCGGCTGGTCGCGAAAAAAAGCAAGTGCTTCCGGGTTCGCAAGCGCATCAGTATTCTTGACCGGCAAGCCGTGTACGACGTTGCGAACCGCCAGCTCAACGATTTTGCCACTGATGGTTCGTGGTATATCAGGCACCTGAATCACAAAACGAGGGACATGTCTTGGCGTGGTCTCGGATCGGATTGTACTTTTTATGGTGTTGGTGAGTTCCTCGTCGAGATCGATCTCTGATTGGAGAACAACAAACAACACAACACGCACATCGTCCTGCCAATCCTGCCCAATACATAAACAGTCAACCACTTGCGGCAGCTTCTCGACCTGGCGATAGATCTCTGCCGTTCCAATCCGCACACCCCCCGGATTCAGTACGGCATCAGATCGACCATGAATGATCACCCCTCCTGATGAAGTCAGTTCACCATAATCCCCGTGGGCCCATGTATTCGGGAAGCGATCAAAGTAGGCACCGTGAAATTTTCGCCCATCTTCATCCCGCCAAAAGCCAATGGGCATTGATGGAAACGGTGTTCGACACACCAGCTCCCCCTTTCCCTCCTCTAGCGTTTCACCATCGTCATCAAAGAAGGCAACATCCATACCCAACCCTAGACATTGGAGCTCACCTTCGCGCACTGGCAACACGGGATTCCCAAGAGTGAAGCAGGAAATAATATCTGTACCACCAGAAATGGATGACAGACAGACAGACGATTTCACACTGTCATACACGTATCGAAAAGACTCGTTGGACAAGGGTGACCCTGTCGACAAAATAGTCCGGAGGCTCGTCAATTTGTGTGATGTCTTAGGTACTGCGCTGGTTTTTTGGAGTGCACTAATGTACTTCGCACTAGTACCAAACACCGTTATCGCTTCTTCGTCAATCATGTCCATCATTGATGTGTCACCAGGATGGAACGGCGACCCGTCGTACAGCACCAGCGTCGATCCGGAAGCAAGACCAGAAACCAGCCAGTTCCACATCATCCACCCGCATGTTGTGAAGTAGAACAATGTATCTGAACGGTTCAGATTGACATGCAGCTGATGCTCTTTCAGATGCTGAAGCAGAGTGCCTCCAGCACCATGGACGATACACTTGGGCACACCGGTCGTGCCCGATGAATACATGATGTAAAGCGGGTGGTTAAACGGGAGTCGCAGAAATTCTGGCTCCTGCAGTGACCGTGTAACCTCGTCCCAGGTCACAACGGTTGCATCAACATCGAGCACCGGCAATCCGATATACGGAACCTGAACGACATGTTTGATCGAGGCGACCCGTGCACAGACCTCACCGACCACGGGCCCGCTGTCGATGGTCTTCCCATTGTAGAAATATCCATCGCATGCAATGAGGACAACTGGCTCGATCTGCCCGAAGCGGTCGAATACACCGTTCACACCGAAATCGGGAGAGCAGGAAGACCAGATCGCGCCCACGCTGGTTGTTGCCAGCATCCCGACGATGGTCTCAGCAACATTCGGCATGAACGCCGCGACACGATCACCCTCTCCGACGCCCTTCGATGATAAGAACGCAGCGAAAGCACCAACCTGATGTCGAAGTTCACGATACGTCAGTGTCTTCCGACGACCGTTCTCTAGGCGAGAAACAATCGCCAGTTGATCATCGTCGAATCGCAGCAGGTTCTCCGCAAAATTAAGGTAACTTTCTGGAAAGAAGCGGCAATCTTGCATTTCACTTTCAGACCGTAGCACGTCTCCGCGACGCTCGCCTGTCACATTGCAGAAGTCCCAGATGAGATTCCAGAACGCTTCTGGTTGCTCAACAGACCATTTGTGTAGAGACGGATAGTCATGCAGCGCCACGCCGTGAGTACTCGTAGCCCGTTCCCGAAAACGCGTCATAGCCGCATTGGAGATCTGGTCTTCTGCAGGCTCCCACAAAAGTTGAGACGAATCAGTCACCCGCTAAAGTCCCGACGTGACCTCACTATCGACCCCGTTCTGTACAGGCCCCACGCACAACGCTCGCGCCGGCGCGGCGAATATATTGACTCCGACTGAATCGATCCGGGAGGTGAGCGGCATCCGAGTCCTGCTGCGCAAGCGCCTGCAACAGGGCTTTGCCGGATGGAGATGGTTCTGCTGCCAAAGTGTGCGGCCAGTAGTCATTCCAACAACTAACATAGTGTAAACAGGCCTGATTTAATAGTCCTTTACAGTGATCATCGTAATGATGTCGTCCCAAGAAAATTACCTAAATTTCAGTCTTTTACCAACTAACCTAAAACTTCAATCGTAGGCCGCTTCAAGCGCAAACTGATCGCCTTCGAGCGTCGTTGTCCCGAGCCATCTCGAGACCCGGAATAGCGCTACCTAACGCATGCTCCTGAGGCAGAAGCGCCAAAACTTATCCACAGGAAACAGACCAGGCGCCTGACAGCCGGTCACCGGTCGATTGTCGTGCCTTAAGATAGATGACTGACCGTTCAAGAACGTCAACTTGCGTTAACCTTTGGTTAAGCTGACGTAGGCGTAATTGCGTGACATCAAGACCTCCTTCATACTCGCGCACTTCCTAACCATCTCTGGACGGTATGTTTCCCCGCCTGCTTGTGCTTTACGCGTGCCTGATTGCTTCAATCAGTCTCGCCGACTCCGCCCCACTCCAGTTCCCTAGATTTAGCGAACGCGATATCCAGATCAACATAGACGGTCGACTAGATGAAGGTATCTGGCAGGAAATACCGTTCCACGATGGAATGCGCGTCACATCACCGGCTTCTGGTGTCACACCCAGGTTCGAGACTCGCGTCTTCTATCTCTATACGGAAAAAGGCCTCTATATTGGACTGCACGCACTGCAACCAATTGACCTGAACCTACCAAGGCTGACTTCCCGAGATTCCTTTTCAACTAGAGACGCGTTTTCAGTCACAATCGACCCATCCGGGGAAGGTAAGTACGCCTATTGGTTCATGATCGCGCTCGGTGACTCTGTCACTGATGGCATCGTCCTGCCAGAGCGGAACTTCGAGAGAGATTGGGATGGTCCCTGGCGAGCTGCTTCCTCAGAACTCGATGATGGCTGGAGTGCCGAAATGTTCCTGCCCTGGGCCATGGTAAACATGCCTAAATCCGAGAGTGATATACGAAAAATGGGCATCTATGTCAGTCGCTCGCTGGGATCGATCCATGAGCGTTGGACGTTCCCCTACCTGCCACAAACAGAACCCGGTTTCTTGTCACGCCTACATCCGTTCACTGTAGAAGACGTCAACCCCACTCAGGAGTACAGCGTCTATCCTTATGTCGCCTCCACACAGGACGGGATCGGCGATGGTGACAGTTCGAACGCGGGGATCGATCTTTTCTGGCGCCCGTCAACATACCTTCGTCTGAGCGCAACGCTGAACCCGGACTTCGGCCAGGTGGAAGCTGATGATGTTGTGGTGAACTTTACGGCGTTCGAGACCTTCTTCCCTGAGAAGCGTCTTTTCTTCCTGGAGAATCGCGAGGTGTTCGTTACCAGTCCCAGGAAAGACTCCGCCGGTACCCTGCTGAATACACGACGTATCGGTGCAAGCATTGCTTCTCGGCGCGGATCTCCAGACAACATCGACGGTGTCACTTTCAATAGATCGGACAGGAACAGACCTGTCGACCTAATTGGTGCAGTGAAGGTGACGGGTGAGCAAGGCCGATTGCGATATGGCGTGCTCTCGGCGATCGAAGACGATACCGATGTGCGAACCCAATCACCTGGCACGACCTCCAGAATCGAAGGCCGCCAACTGAGCGTACTTCGTCTCATTCATGAGAACACAGAAGATGGAGGTCGGCGGGCGTTCGGATATATGGGAACCCGCACCGACCACAGCGCGCGAGACGCCACTGCCCATGGTTTTGATGCTCATCTACGGACATCAGACAGCAAGTTCCAATGGGACGGTCAATTGTTCATGAGCGACATCAACGGTGAGCGTGGATACGGCGGGTTCTCCGACATCCGATGGCGCCCAAAGACCGGCCATGAGCACAAAGTAGAACTCGAGTACTTTGACGACCAGCTCGATCTGAATGACCTCGGATTTCTCTCCCGAAATGACCGCTTAGGTGTTCTCTACGACTATGAACTTCGCGAGTCGCCCTATAAGGACCTGCTTGAACGGCGAACAGACTTTCGTGTACGCGGAAATTGGACGTCTGATCAGCTGTTGACGGACGCCAATGTTTTCCTTCGCCGACGCTGGAGTCGACTGAACAATGTTCAATACCAGGCCGCGGTGACCTATCGACCCGAAGTCTGGGACGATCGTAACAGCCGCGGCAATGGTACATATCGACGTCAGGAACGATGGCAATTAGAAACAGGCGTGAATTCAGATTGGGCCAAGCCTTTCGTCGGGGACATCAGGGTCAATCTGCGCGAAGAAAGTGAAGGCGGTTCGCGTCAAAGCATCAGCTCAACCCTCTTTGTTCGACCCAGCGACCGATGGAGCTTTTCTATTCGCGCAAGCTACACGGATGGCGACGCTTGGCTGATACATCGAGGAGACCGAGACTTCTCCACGTATCGATTCAGCCAATGGTCACCGCGTATTCGATACGACATGTTTTTCTCTGCAAAACAGCAACTTGGATTTGTTCTTCAGTGGATTGGGATCAAAGCCTTCGAGGACCGGCGATGGCTGGTTCCCCCTGGACGGGGTGATTTGATTGAAAATGGGGGACGACCGGAGAATGGGGCGGCTGACTTCGCAGTCAGTGACATTACTGTACAGCTTCGCTATCGATGGGAAATTGCGCCGTTGTCAGATCTGTTTGTTGTCTACAACCGCGGCGGACGAGCGCCAGGAGTGACAACGACGAGCCAGTACGATTCTCTGTTCTCGGATGCCTTCAGCAACCCAACCAGTGAGTTTTTTGTCGTCAAACTTCGATACCGCGTAGGACCGGGCTGACGTTGAGCAGGCGGGGTCTTAAGGCCGCCTTACGCGGTCTTAACCGGCTTCTTCCAAAAGCATGAGCACATTACCATCGGGGTCTTTTAACTGGGCCAGTTTGCTACCACAGGGTTGTTTCTCCGGTGGTCCAGTGAACGTCACACCTTTTTCCAACAACGATGAGTCCATTGCGTCGATGTCATCGACGACAAGCGATACACCCACGAACAGACCAACCAACGAAGCCGCCTCGGTATCGCTCGGATCCACACGCTCTCACCCAATTGCCGTGACCTGCAGAGGAAGCTCAGTCCATTCCCTATCAGCATTATACAAACCAGGTGTCTATCCCAGAACCTCGCTGTAAAACGAGAAGCAATCTTCTTACTGAAAGCAGATCAACCGAAGCGCGTAAACTCGATACGTCATCACTCTCCGCTAATGTCCTGATCAACATGCGCCCACTGATGACACAGTGACAGCGACCACCAGATACGATAGCCTCGCGGCTTGGCTGAAACAGCGCACCATCGGTGTCACGACTATTATCAAACAAGTGAGAAAGGGGTAGGAACATGAGCGACTTCGAAGGCAAAGTAGTGATCGTCACCGGGGCAGGCAATGGCCTTGGTCGGGCCCATGCACTAGCGTTCGCAGAGCATGGCGCGAAAGTGGTTGTGAACGATCTCGGTGGCACTCTAGACGGATCCGGTGATGGTGATGCCGCAGATCTCGTCGTCGAAGAAATCAAGTCGAACGGCGGCGAGGCTATCGCCAACAAAGCGTCTGTATCAGATCGTGACGGCGCAAAGTCTATCGTTGACGATGCCGTCAACCACTTCGGCACCCTCGACATCCTGGTTAACAATGCTGGTAACCTCAGAGATAAAAGCTTCAAGAATATGACGTTGGATGACTACGACGCCGTTCTGGATGTCCACCTGCGTGGCACCGGATACGTGACGCACTTCGCGTGGCCCGTGATGTATCAGAAGAACTGGGGTCGCATCGTGCTCACAAGTTCCACTTCCGGAATCTTCGGCAACTTCGGACAGGCGAACTATGGGGCTTCCAAAATGGGAATGCTCGGGTTGATGAATGTTCTCGCCATCGAAGGTGCATCCCACAACATCCGCGTGAACTGCCTCGCACCAGGTGCAGCGACACGCATGACCGCCAGCGTCCCCGGTGCGACCTTCGACCCCAAGGATCCACCCGCCGAACGTGGTCCTTCTCTCGTGAGTCCTGCCGTACTCTATATGTGCACTGAAGACGCCCCATCTGGATGGGTCATGCACGCTGCCAGCGGTCGATTCTCACGCTCGCAGATCTTCGCCAATGAAGGCGTCAAGTTCGATGCCGACGAGGCGACTTTCAAGAAACTAATGGACAATATTGAGCAAGCAACTGACATGTCCGCGGCTGTCGGCCGTGAACCGACGCGTCGAGGCTGACATCGAGAATCACCAAGTGAAGGGGACATCATGAAGATCACGAATATCGAAAGCCTCCATGCAGACGCCGGATGGCGTAATTTTTCCTTTCTCAAAATTACCACCGATGAAGGTCTGATCGGCTGGAGTGAGTACAACCAATCTTACGGCAGTCGGGGTGTTTCAGGTGTCATTGACCAACTTGCGCCCATCATTATCGGGTCCGATCCAATCGATAACGATGTGATTTTTGCGCGGTTGTACGCCATTACGCGTCAGGCACCCGGCGGCATCAACTCACAGGCAATCGCGGCAATCGAAAATGCACTGCTTGATGTCAAAGGTAAGGCATTAGGTGTCCCTGTCTATCAGTTGTTGGGAGGGGCCATGCGTGATCGGCTCCGCTTATACTGGTCGCACTGCGGTACTTACCGCATGGATGAAAGGTCCGCAAGCCACATCGGCAAGCCTGTCTTGAAATCGCTAGACGACGTCCGTGCATTGGGTGCAGAGGTGAAGAGTCGAGGTTTCACCGGGCTCAAATGCAATATGTACCTCTTTGATGATCAACCTCGCCGATTCGGTGGCGGATTCGCCGGACGTGTCGGTGCCCCCGGATTTCCAGAACTGAATGCAGAACGTTCAGTGATTCGTGGGGTCTATGACGAAATTGCGGCCTTCAACGAAGGCACGGATAATGACGTGGACATCCTTCTGGACCTGAACTACAACTTCAAGGTCGAAGGTTACATCAAGATGATCAGGGCGCTGGAACCGCTGGAACTCTTTTGGGCTGAGCTAGATATCTACAACCCTGAAGCACTGTCCTACATTCGCGACCGAACGAATACACCCATTGCTTCCTGTGAGTCACTCTATGGAATCCGGGATTTCAGGTTGTTTTTCCAGATGAAGTCCATGGACGTCGCCATCATTGACGTCCCATGGAACGGCATCTGGCAGAGCTACAAAATCGCTTGTATCGCAGACGCCCACGAGGTAAATGTTGCGCCACATAACTTCTACGGTCACATGTCGACGTTTATGAGTGCACATCTCTGTGCAGCCGTTCCTAACTTCCGGATCATGGAGATCGACATCGACGATGTGCCCTGGAAAGATGATTTGGTGACATATCCGCCAGAAATAGTCGACGGACACTTGATACTCTCGGATCGTCCGGGATGGGGTAGCGACATCAACGAAGATGCGGTCAAAGCTCATCCACCTCGTTAACCGGAAAGATCCTCTTGAGGGTTGTACGTTACGTTGTTGTAGCGATACGAGTCGCCGGTATCACCAGAGGCCGAAAGATCATCGGTCATTCCCATCGACATTTTGAGAATGAGTCGAGTCTTCATCTGACGCGCCAAGGCGTGCATGTGGGGAGGGAAATTGGTCCATCCTGACTCCGTCAGATCGGCCATCCGATCATTGCAATTAAAGAGACGTCGCTGTTTTGCTATGGCGACGAGTAACGAGAATAATCCCTTTTGTATTGCGAACACGTCGGCCGTCCTTTAGCAGGACCAAACTGTGCTGTTTTCCCACGCCCACGCAACGACGTCGTCAAGGTGGGAGCGGCCCCAACCACCCGAACCCGGCGTCCTATAACTGCGAGACATCGTCAGAAGGAAAGTACACTAGCATGGGCGGACGGGACGCCAGCTAATCAGCCAACCACCGGGCAGATGCTTTAACGAGAGATTGTGACCGCATCACCCGCCTTCGCAGAAAGGGTTTCCGATGCGTTGCGGAGGTTCCGTGCCAGCCTGAGCTTGCCTTCCCAGTTGATGAACGCGATCCATTCACCTTCGGCTACATCAGAGTAGGTATCCCCCAGGTAGACTGAAATTTCATTCCCATTGCATACAGCAGTGAACACATCACCTTTTGCGAGGCCAATGTGTGTTAGGTCAGCCGCTACGAGCGATGTTTCGAGATTTCCGTATTCTTCCCCGACCTCTGATATGCGTCCACCGGCTGATTGGCTTGTCAACGTTGCCGTGGACTCTGGGGTAGGTGGTGGCGTGTCTCCTGTCCCTGAGCTCGATCCACTATTGACGGCCACGCAAGATGACAACAACGTGAGAATGGAGACAGCAACGAGTACTCTCATGAATAATCCTTAGGTTCGAGTGTTAGTTGGTAGCGTATACATCGGAACAGGAGGTCACAATAGAGATTAGAATCCCTTAAAGCCGATGAGAAACGCTTTGATGAATATCTTCACATCTTACGGATTCACCTCGCGGGATTCAAAACCAAGGAACCCCTACCTCTAACGCAGTGACACCATCGTATTCGTACGATTGCCGTCAGACATATCGTTCAATGCATGTCCCAGAACGCGCGAGCGCTTACCTGCTCCGGACATGTTTCCAAGGCTAGCGGTGGCATCCAGGCCTGCGGCAGCTGGTCCACCACCCTGCGTGAGGGTGGCCTGGATCCTATTGGCCCCGGTTGATGGTTCTCTCGATCACCATCGAACCAAAACCCGTGTTTTCGTTGAGCTGTAGACCGTTATAACCCATGACATCGACCTTGGAATGACTCGCTATCGAAGCCTATTTCTGCTGCTCCAACCCCTCAACACACCAGCGAGCTTCTTCCAGCGCCAAATCGACATCTTCAGCCTGAAAAGCCTCAATAGCGTTGGAACGACCTTCCGTCGGGTCATCGGCTTGTACACCTAGCGATCAGCCAACTGCCGTCTGTAACAACATCCCGCGAAATGAGATCCGTGACATGACAGAAACCTGATCAATAAGTACAGAGCGGACGCTGGCAAATGCGGCCACCCGCCTGAAGCCATTACCAACAGCGACAAGGAAATTGACTAATGAGAAATTCGAAGGTGGCAAAAACCGCGGGGGCGAATCCATAGCCAGCTGGCCGCCACTAACAGCCCGAACACGGTATAGATCACGGTGTAAACCCAGGTGGGAAAATCTAGGTAAAGAAGTTCTGAAATCCAGTGTGCAATATAGCTGCCTTCGTACGCCGCACCGCCCGCTTGTCTCCGAAGATACTGCTCCAGCGTCGTCAGCGGACAGATAATTCCCATCCAGGCTTGCGCAACGACTATCCCAATACCTGCAAGATGAGTGTAGCGAAACCAGGGATTCCGGACCCACCGCCAGCCACTATTACCACCTACTACGACCAACAAGAGGCCCAAGATGATGAACAGAACAAACGCAAAGTGCACGTAAAGCACAAAATCTGCAAGTACCAGCCAGATCGTACTACTCACCTTAACCTCTGGCGACTACGTGGAAATCGGAAACGCCCGTCGCCAACTCGTCCGCCAAAAACCTACGACCGCTTCCCGCAGATCATCAAACAAGACATAGATCAGAGGTAAAATTAACAGAGTAATGACAGAAGAAAACGCGAGCCCTCCAATGAGCGCTCGCGCCATTGGGAAATAGGACGGACCATTTCCCCCAACCCGGCTGTCGCCGATCGCAAGCGGTAACATCGCAAAAAACGTTGTACACACAGTCATCAATATCGGCCGTAGACGATGGATCCCACTATCCACAATCGCAGTCACTCGATCATGACCTTCGTTGCGTAACTGAATAATCCTGTTCAGCAGCACAATGGCGTTGTTCACCACAATACCGGCAAGGAGCAACATGCCCGTCAGCGCCATTGCGGTCATTGTGGTACCAGTCAATAAAAGCGACCAGCACGCACCGACGACCGAAAATCCAATTGCTACAATCACAGTAGTTGGAAACAACACAGATTCGAACAACGCGGCCATCAGCATGTAGATCAGCAACACCGCCAGTGCGACATTAAGAGCCATTTCCATGAACATCTCATTATCGATCGAGAATCCGCCACCTAGTTCCCATCGATAACCTGGTGGCAGTTGATAATTGGCCATGGTTTGTTCGACGATTTCCCTGGCAGCCTGCGGCGGACCTTCTGCGGTTGCGAAAGATAGATTAATCGAAGTCTCGCGATTTTCCCGACGAACAACGCGTGTTGCGGAATCAAACCTTAGCGTCGCCACGGCCTCTACGGGAACCGTGCCACCGTCCGGTAGGAATACCGGCAGATTACGAACCGCGTCGAGATTGATTTCATCGCGACCTTCAAGTTCTAGGTAGATTTCTGTTTCCCGACCATTCTCCACATAGCCACGGCGCATACTGGTTTCACCCAATGCAATGGCAAGAGTCTGCGAGATCATTGCAGCCGTGACACCCAGCTGCCCAGCCTGTTCAGGTTTCAACACGAGCTGCAGTTCAGACCGACTGGACTCACCATCATGCTGAACGTTGGTTAACGATTCATTGGTTTCAAGAAGTGACACCAACTCATCACCAATCTCGATCAGTTGCTCAGTAGAATCACCCGCTAGTCGCATCGACAGGCCACTGCTGCCGCCCCACCTTCCTCGACTTCCGCCACCAAAACCTCGGGAACGGTTACTGAAACGGAGGAATATGTTGGGACGTTCCGGTAGATCCTCCATGATCATCTCTTCGAGTAATCGCGGTGACAACGTGCCATCTTCAATGAAATTGATCGTCGTTCGACCACGATCCGTGTCGTAGCTCGTGAACACGTTCTCGATTTCAAATCGCTCTTTGTTATTCAGTAGATAGCCATCCACCTGGCGCACAAACTCTTCCATGTACTCGATGTTCATACTGCCGCGGATGTAGTAGGACAATGTCGCCCTGGGTGACTCTTGTTCAGGGTTCATATCCAGAGGCACCTGTTGGTAAGCCCAGAATCCGCTATACGCGATCCCTATTGCGGCAAGGAGGCTCAGCAAACGTTGTCGTAATGTGAAGCGCACTGCGACAGCATAGTACTTGCCAATAAAGTCTATGATGGGTTGGCGACGCCCCACCTTCGGCATCGGCATGCGTGCCATGGCTGCCGGCACCAGCGTTTGAGCCACCAGTAAGGAAGCAATCAGCGATGTACAGAGCGGTATCGCAATATTCTGCTGGATCATCGCAACCTGCTGGACATCCGTCATAAACGCCGGGACAAACACAATGACCGTGGTCAATGTACCCGCAGTGATGGCCAGCCCCACTTCACTGATACCTCGATCGGCCGCGTCTCTGGGACTAACACCCTCTTCCCTGCGCCGGAATGCGATCGCTTCAGATGCAACGACACTGTTATCTACCAGGAGACCAATCGCCAGCATCAGTCCAACGACTGAAAGTATGTTGAGGGTCAACCCCATGAAGTACATCACGCCCAGGGTGACACAGAGCGACAACGGTACCGTCGCGGCGATCAAGAGCGACATATTGACCTGACGTAAAAACAGAAAAAGTACGATTACTGACAGCAATCCACCCAACATGCCGCTGTCCCGCAAATCGTTTAACGACTGGAGGACTGTTTCTGCCTGACTGTCCAGTGGGAAAAAAGTCGCGCCATCGAGGACATCATCCTCTCTGATCTCGGTCATCACCTTATCGATGTTCTGGGAGACTTCGACCATATTGGCTTCAGGCTTCTTGAACACAGATACGCCTAGCGACCGAACGCCATTCACCAGGCGTCTATCGTTGTCCTGATCTGGTTCAAGCCGCACCTCCGCCACATCGGCTAGCACAAGTCCACGTTCGTTGAGCGGCAACTGTCCGATGGCGTCGATGTTCTCGTACTGGCCGATAGGTCGCACCAGCATCTCTCGTGCGCTGCTCCCTTCGAGTTTCCCAGCCGAGACGTAGAAGTTGGCCTGCTGTAACCGCCGACGAATATCGATGTAATCGAGACCATAGGATGCAACACGGTCGGATTGCATGACGACACGAACCTGATTACGTACGATTCCATACAGATTGACAGAGTTCACGCCCTGTATTCTTTCGAGTTCAGAGCGCACATTAACGTCCAGAAGATCCCAGGCCTCATCCTGATTCAGGTTCGGCGCGACGATCAGCATGTTCATCAGCGGCTCGTCATTGGGGTCCTGTTGTCGAAGCTGAATTCGACGAACATCGTCCGGCAGCCGATATCGGATGCCTTCAACCAGGTCCTTGGCTTCGATACCCTTACCGTTGACGTCCGCATCCGGATGCAGGGATAAGTTGAAGAATACCTGACCAGGGCGTGTAAACGAGAACATTCTGTCGACCCCTGTCATTGTCGACAGAATCTCTTCGACCGGTCTCGTCACATTACGCTCAATCTCCTGTGCAGACGTTCCACTGTAGGGTATGGAGACTCCTACATAGGGAATTTCTATCTGGGGAAATTGTTCAATAGGCAACCTAAACGCCGAGAATGCCCCAATCATCGCGACGCCGATAAACGCCATCACCACTGTTACGGGTCGTCGAATCGCCGCTTTGGATATCACCATTCTTGTGACCTCCGGTTGATGTTGCCTGCTTTCAGGTCTGCGCTGCGGCTTCCGGGGGAGCATCCGGATCCACCAAAAACATTTTGCGATCAATCAAATCATACACCACTGGAATTACGATCAATGTCAGCAACATAGATACGAGCAAACCTCCAATCACGGTAATGGCCATAGGTGTGCGCAATTCCGATGCTTCCCCTAGGCCGATGGCCATCGGTAGCAGTCCCAAAATCGTCGTCATGGTTGTCATCAAAATTGGCCGGAAACGTTGACCGGCGCCGATCTGGACTGCCTCTGTTCGCGAGAGGCCCGTCTGCCGCAACTGATTCACCCGATCGATAAGCACAATGGCGTTGTTGACAACAATCCCCACCAGCAGAATGAGACCGATGAACACAACAACGGACACACTGGTACCGGTCATGGCGAGAGCTATCACAGCCCCTACCCCTGCAAGAGGGATCGTAAACATTATGATGAAGGGATGCAGCAGTGATTCAAACAACGACGCCATCACTAGGTAGACCATGATCAGGGCCAGTATCAGTGCAAACTGAAGAGATCGAAAAGATGCTTCCATCTCCTCGTTCTGACCGCTGACGATCACTTTGAGTCCAGCTGGGACGGGAATGTCTTCAAGAATACGCTGGACTTCCGTCGCTGCGATTCCCAGATCATCACCGACGACATTGGCACGCACCAACGCCACCCGCTGCTGCCCGATCCGTTGAATATCTGCAGGTCCGACACCCATGACGATATCTGCTACGGTGTCGAGCCGAATCTGAGGACCCGTACTACCGCTCACAACTAGGTGTCCTATATCACTGGTAGAATCACGTTCGTCCTCTTCGACGCGCACGCGAACATCAATCTTTTTGTCCTGGAACGTAAACTCTGTTGGGACTTCACCTTTGACCTTACTGACGACCCGGCTAGCAACGTCAGGTACATTCAATCCCAGTGCTGCAGCTCTATCTTGATCAAATTCGATCTGAACCTCTGGATAACCAGCACGCATCGTCGATTCAACATCTCGGAACATCGTCGACCCTTGCATCGCAAGCGCCAGGGCATCAGCGACTTCCCGAATATCCTCAAGATCCGAACTGCTAACGATGATCTCAAGGGGTTTTGAAAAAGAGAACAACTGAGGCCGGTCGAGCGTGAACTGGACGTCGGGAATCAATGCCAGTACATCTCGTAATCGTGACATGGCTTCTGCTTCATGCTGTGCACCAGCACCAGGACTCAGGACCACATTGAACTCACCCACGTTTTCGCCACCGCTCACAGCTGATGCATCCATTCGGCCGCCGGTTCCGGCTACCGAATAGGTCTTATCGAGAAGCTGATCACTTGCTTTAGAGAGTGTGTAGTCCAGATCCGCCAGTGTCGCGTCAGTCAGTTCCAGACGAGTACCGGGAGAGAGTTCAAGGTCGACCTTGAATTCGCCCTGCGCCAGCGGCGGAATCAATGCCACTGGCAGTGTGGGGATCAACGCAGCGGATCCCAAGAATGCTATCACAGCCAGCACCACAGTCAGCAACCGTGCCCGCAATGCAAGACCCAACAAGCCAGCGTACCCCAAAGACAGATTCTCGTAGGCCTTGTCAAACCCGGTGAGTAATGGTCGCGTCAGAACTGTGAAGGCCTGAATAAAAAATCGGGTTACTCGCAACAGCCAAACTAGAATGAAACGAGGAATGGTGACAAATACGAAACGTGGAATCACAAAAAGCCATCGGAGCGCGGTCCTGAACCAGCCGCCTTGGACCTGATCACCTACCGCCGACACCTCTGACTCCGGCCGCGCCGAACGCCCCCCCAAAGCGTACAACATCGGAATCAGCGTAAACGCCAGAATCAGGGAGGCAACGAGCGCAAATGTGACAGTAAGTGCCTGATCCTTGAACAACTGACCCGCGATACCTTCGACAAAAGCGAGTGGTAGGAAGACCGCAATGGTTGTCAGTGTCGCTGCCATCACCGCGCCCCCCACCTCGGACGCACCTTTCTCCGCCGATTCCAACACACTGCGCCCTTCACTCCGGTGACGCGCAATGTTTTCAAGTACGACGATCGCATTATCCATCAACATGCCAACGGCCAGCGCGATGCCCCCCAGGCTCATGACATTGAGCGTGATGTCATAGATGTCCATCAATGCAAACGTCACCATAACGGACGCAGGGATGGTGGCCGCTACGATCAGCGTGCTGCGAATATCCCGAAGAAACAAAAACAGCACAAATACAGCCAGAAATGCACCTTGAATCGCCGCCGTCCTGACCTCAGAGATCGCTGCATTGATAAATGTAGCCTGGTCATAAATAACGAGCAGGTCAAAATTAGGCGGTATTTGCTCCCGAATCTCATCCAGTCGTTCGTACACATTGGCGGCAACCGCGACCGTGTTCGCATCTCCTTCTTTATATAGCGAGATCTCAATAGCCTCTCGACCATTGACCCGCATAATCGCGTCCCTTTCCTTCTGGCCCTCTATAACCTCCGCAATATCGCGTAATCTAAGAATCCGACCGCCCTGCTGAAAAATGATCGTCTCTTCGATGTCTTCGATCGTCTCGAACTGATTGACCGTTCGCACAAGATACTCATTGGTCCCGTCACTCAGCCTGCCTCCTGATAGGTTGACATTGGTTGCAGATAGTCGCTGTCCCAGTGCCTGAACAGTGATTCCCAGACGCGCAATCTTCTCCTGATCAACGTTGATCAGGATTTCATCCTCAAAACCCCCACCGACGACCGCGGCTGCGACGCCGGACACTGGATCGAGTCGCCGCTTCAGAAAGTCGTCAGCGAACCGACGCAGCGTTTGAAGGTCGTAGACGCCATCTTTGAGTGGATCTGGTCGTGTCAGCGCCAATCTGAAAATAGGATCTAGATTCGGGTTCAACCGAAGGAGGGAAGGTCGTTCAACATCCAACGGAAGGTTGACAAGATCGATTTTCTCCCGCACCTCGATCGCCGCAAGGTCCATATCAGTTCCCCAGAGGAATTCCAGGACCACATCAGATCGCCCTGCTGCGGAAACTGAATGCATCTTGCGAACACCACTGATAACGCCCAGCCTCTGCTCCAGTCGTCGGGTAATCTGCTCCTCGACCTCTGCCGGTGCTGCACCTTCGAACTCGGTACGTACCGTCAACGTGGGATAGGTCAGTGAAGGCAGTAGATTCAAGCCAAGGCGATCGAGTGAAATACTACCGAAGAGCACCACCGCCACTGTCGCCATGGCAACAGTAACTGGTCGTGCAATGGATCCCCCTACGATACCCACGATTTCAGTGGGTCCTCAAAAGATACAAGGAAAAATGCATCACTAGAGCTGAACCACACGAACAGAGGACCCATCGCGCAAGCCACCTTGACCGGTGACCACCACTTCATCCCCCTCAACCAACCCGTCAAGAATCTCGATGTCGCTACCCATCGCGTATCCGAGCTTGACTTCCTGTTTGGTTGCTACGCCATCCCGCACGACAAATACTGAGCTTTCATCCTTCTGGGTCACGACAGCTTCTCGTTTGAGCAGTAATGTATTTTCCTTAGAATCATACCTAACGCCCACACGGGCAAACATACCTGGCCTGAGTAGACTCTTCTGATTATCCATCCGTACCGTGACTCTGAAGGTTCCCGAATTCGCATCAATTTCTGGAGCCACACGATCAACAATGCCGTCAAATTCGGTCGAAGAGAGCGCATCAACCGTCACCCGAGCCAGCTGACCTCTCTGGACCTTGTTCACCTCTCGCTCAGGCACATTGAGGATCGCCTCAATGGCGTCAACCCGTTTAATCTCAAACGCCGGACTATTGGGTGACAAAGTATTGCCCAGCTTAATTTCCCGTTTGGTAATAACACCATCAATCGGCGCTCTGATTGTGGCTTCAGCAAGATCGTAGATCTGTAGAGCCAGTGACGCCTTTTCCCGCTCCAGGTTGTAACGTGCCTGGTCGTGTGCTTCTGGCGATATCATATTGGTCTGAAGCAGTTGCTGAGACCGCGCAAATGCTCGTTCGAAACTCTCTATGTTGGTTCGAGTACGCCGAACTTCCAGTTCGAGCTTTCGCGTATCCAGTTGCGCCAGTGCAGCGCCGCGCTTCACTTGGTCCCCTTCTTCAGAGAAAATGTCCTCGACAACACCCTGCGTGCGTGCCACCACAACCGCCTCTTCCTGTGACGTCAACGTTGTGGTTGTCGCGTAAAAGGCATCTACCCGACCACGTTCCACAAGTGTCACCGCCACCGGCACCGGGCGCGATTGGAAACCACCACCACGTCCGCTACGAGAACCACCGCCTCGCTGGCTGCTCGCAGCCGGGTTACTCGCTGCAGTACTCGAACCTCGTTCACGATCGCCGCCGGTAGAAGAACGCGATGATGAATCCCCTTTGGATGCAGATATCGCTGAATCCCCACCGGATGGACGTCCCGCACCTGGTGAACCGCCACGCCCACCACCAGCAAATGCCTCACGCATGCAGCCACGAATAGTGTTCCGGGTTGCTTCACTCAAGTCACCCATTATCTGACGCATTGACTGGGGTGAAGACTTGAGTACCGTGGTGATCTCTTCCTTGTCTGCTCCCTCTTTAACCTTTTCCGTCAGACAGGGACATAGACCAGCCATGCGATCGTTTCCAGAAGCTGTCACGGTCTCTGCACAGAAGGCACTGAAATCAGCTTCCGATGCGGATGCCGACGCAACACTTTCCGACGGATCGCTCTCGCAACCTGCGATGACCAAGCCGGCACACAACAACACAGCAAAGCGTCTAGTATCCATCACCGTAACGATGGCGCGCGACTCGATGACTGACAGCGCTCCCGCGAAAGTGCGAAACAACATAATTCAACATCCGACCAAGACGAGTTTTTGCCAGTAGCTAGCCCGCGCGTGTCGCGCGACTCTGTCGAACCCGTCCGACGAAGACGTGCGCCGACCTGCGGTAGCCAGCGGTACCTAGTTAGTAAACATAGGCGTTGTGGCACAGCAAGGCTGCCAGCCGAAGTAGCTTACGCTGAAGGCTTGTTAGTTAGACGCGTTGCTGCGGAAAGCTTACAGAACCTTGACATCAAAAGCGGTTTGGATCACTCGAACCCATATGGACAGGGTCAGTATGCCTCAGAAATCACAGTGCTCTAGAGTCCTGGAACTGTAGCTCGTGGAGCGTGTAGTAAATACCCTTCCGATCCAGGAGCTCCTGGTGTGTTCCATACTCACGGACCTCACCATGGTGGAGGACAAGCACCCGATCACAATCCTGAATCGTCTGGAGACGATGGGCAATCACCACTGATGTCCGGTTTTCCATGATCCGACGCAGCGCTTCCTGAATAATCAGTTCGGTGGCGGTGTCGATGTTGGCAGTAGCTTCATCCAGGACCAGAATCTCAGGGTCAAACGCGAGGACGCGGGCAAAAGCCAGCAGCTGCCGCTGTCCCTGAGAGAGATTCTGTCCACGCTCGGACAAGATTGTGTCGTAACCATTCTGCAGGTTTTCAATGTAGCGATGGGCATTCACAGTTCTTGCGGCTTCGATCGCGCGCTCTCTGCTGATCATTGGGTTGTTGAGTGTAACGTTGTCAATCACGGTTCCCGAGAAGATATGGAAATCTTGCAGGACAATCCCGATCCGGGCTCTAAGGTCAGCCGACGCAATGCGATTCACATCGACGCCATCCAGGAACACCATATCGTCATCAAAGTCGTAAAATCTTGCTAACAATCTGATCAGCGTACTCTTACCTGATCCTGTGGGTCCCACAACCGCGAGCTTCTCACCTGCGTTCACTTTGAAGGAAACGTCCTTAAGGACAGGTTCACCGTGATAGTAACCAAAGTTCAGGTGACGGAACTCGAGCTCACCATGAACACTTTCGGGTAAGGGAACAGGATGTTTGGGTTCCTTCGTACTTTCATCCCAATCAATCGCTTGGAAAATTCGTTCCCCAGAAGCCATCGCTCGGAACAATGTGTTGAATTGACCACTGACCGCGACCACCGGGCTGATCATCATGGTGATCAGTTGGATAAACAGAACCATTGACCCAAGCGTGATTTCTTCTTCCATGACCTGACCGCCGCCAACCCAGATCAGGGCTGCGATGGCAACGCTGGCGAGGTTCATATTAAAGGCATTGTAGACCACTTCGATGTTGGCGGCCCTGAACTGCCACATTCTGTTCTGTTTGTTACGTTCACCGTAGTGCGTATCGTTCTGTGCTTCCCGACCAGAAAGCTGGACCACTTCCATGCCAACCAATGATTCCTGCATGTACTGGTTCATATTGGAAACAGAATTGCGCATGTTTCTGTAAGTATCGCCGACGATCCGGCGATAGACATAGACCACCACGGAGACGATTGGGATGATCACCAGCATTACCATGGTCAGTTCCGGGTCGATCGAATACATCAGGAACAGAGCCAGAAAGAAGGGGACAAACTCACCAGCCAATTGACCAAATCCCGTCAGGAGTTCCACGAGATTACTGATATCGTTGGTCAGACGGGTCATAACCCGTCCAACTGAGACATGGTCGTAGAAGGACGCGGGTTTCGTTTCCAGCTTTCGAAAGAGATCGATCCGAAGATCACGCAACGCCTGCAGGGTCGATTGCGACAACGTCAAACGATGGATATACATGCAGATCGCTGAACCAAGAACCAACCCGGCATAGCAGACAACCGCTGCCATCAGCATCGATAGACCGATCCCATTGGAAACCCCTGTGACCAGGGCACCCATGCCATAGTCGGCGACATCATCTGACATCGGAGTCGGCAGGAGAATCCTGTCGATCACCACTCTTCCAACCATGACTGGAACCAGCACAGAAATAGCCGCAGAGATCAGAATGAAGATGACGCTCACCAGCAATGTCACCTTGTAGGGTTTTAACCAACCGAGCAACCGAACAAACATCCTGAAATTCAATGCACTATGGGTCAACTGCGCATCAAACGCAGAATAGTCTTTCTTAGCCTTGCTCAAGTCGACTGCATCACTCACGCGGTGATCCCCCATCGACATCGATATCCAGGGTAGCCAGCAACGCTGCCTTTCGATCTCGATCTTGGTCCTGGTTACTCTGGATCGACTCGAGGCTGGCGTAATAGCCACCTTGCGCCATCAATTCCTCATGTGAACCACTTTCGATGATTGCACCCGATTCCAACACGAAAATCCGGTCTGCATGCCTTGCAGTCGATACTCGGTGTGAGATGAGAACGGTCGTTAAACCTCGACGTACCTCCTTCAATCGATGCAGTATCGTTTCTTCAGTACGTGTGTCCACTGCAGCGAAACAGTCATCCATCGCCAGAACACGCGCTTCCCGGATCAGCCCGCGCGCGAGCGTGGATCGTTGTTTTTGACCGCCAGAAAGAGTGATACCGCGCTCGCCAACAACCGTGTCCATCTGGTCCGGAAAAGCTTCTATCGTCTCAAGGAGTTCGGCAAGCCTTGCCGCATCCCGAATTGGGGGCATATCCCGTTCCGGTTCATCGTACGTAATGTTGTCATGGATCGAAATCGAGAACAGAAACGGGTCCTGAGGTATCAGCGTCACCTGTGAACGCAACTGTTCGATCGGGTAGTTGCGAATATCAGAGCCATCAATATTCACCGTTCCCGGCGGCGGATTAATCATCCGCACCAACGATTTGAGCAGCGTCGACTTACCACTGCCTACACTTCCAAGAAACGCCACAGTCTCTCCGGCCGGAATGTCGATACTAATGTCCGTGAGGGCATCTCGATCAGCGTCCGGAAAGCGATAGCTGAAACCTTCAAAACGGATGTGACCCTGGATTGTCGTAGGCACCGCCTCTTCAGACTGATTCCGTATTTCCGGTTCGTAGTCTAGAACTTCAAACAGTCGTTCAGTGGCTGCCGCCGCTGAGGTGAACTGCGACAACCATCCACCGATACTGCTGATCGGTCCTGTCACCATGACCATATAGGAGAAGAACGCCATGAACGTCCCGATCGTGATCTCTCCTGCCAGAACCTGATTGCCTCCATAGCCCAGGATCATCAACGTGGAAAAAATCGAGATAAAGGGCATCACGAGGTTCATTCGGGCTCGATATCTTGTCGCCCTGTAGACCATGCTCGCGTAGCGAGTGCTGACCTCCTCAAACCTAGAGATCTCACGCTGTTCCTGAGCCATCGCCTGAACCGTACGGATACCGTTAAGGTTTTCCTGGGTAAAGCTGGTGACATCATCCATCGCTTGTCGCTGTTCCCGCACAATGGGGAACAATCGACGCGACATATAGACCCCAACGATCGCAACGAGTGGCGTTGGCAGCACCACCGCAAGCGTCAGCGATGGTGAAAGCCAAGTCATGAACGCCAGCCCCATTACAATCGAAAACACAAATGTGACGACCTGAATCCATCCATAAGCGACGACACCGCGTACCATGCCAACGTCGCCGGAAGAGCGGGACATCAGATCACCCGTACTGAACTGGTTGAAAAAAAGAGGACCCATTTTCTGAATATGCCGGTACAGGCGCTTCTTTAGATCATAGGCGGTGACAATACCAATTCGACGGACCAGCCTACTGGTAAAGATGCTCAGACAAAAACGAATGCCCACTACTGTGAGAATACCGACAACAGGCCAGAAAAGGTTCGGCTCACGCGCTTCGAGCGAGTCAATCGCGGTTTTCATAAAAAGTGGAACCATTGCTTCGAGGAAGCGGGTGGTCAACATCCCGACCAATATGACAATCAGCCAGGACATATACCTCCTTACATAAGGAAGAAGACGCTTGAGGTGACCCAGATGGCGAAATGACGGACGGGCTCTAACCAGGCGATTGCGCCTGAGTACCGGCTCTGTGTATTGTCCAAACTTCGCCATGGTGTGCTTAGAACCGCACGGTCCCCCAGTAGGTTCATTCCAGGATATTCAGCATCTACGAGTTACGTAATGAAGCACCGTGACTCTCACTGAATACAACCAGATCATGCGGAACCCCCGCTAATGATGGGACCTAATCTCCTGCGGTTCGCTATGAATCGGGCTTTTTTCGGATTCGTAAAGTGACTGCATTAAACGACTTCTTTGTATCGGAATGCAATTAGATAGGTCTGAGCTATTGGTTGAAAACACCTGCTTCCCAAAGATGGGAGAACAAACATGCAAATTTTAAGAAGAAGATGCCGATATATTCCGGACAGGGACATTCATCCGTTTGCTACTCAACCAACTGATAACGTAATCGTCAAAATTCACTTTGAAAAATGTCAAATCGCAAGCTGTCATATGCGTCAGGTGAAAACGCAAAAAAAAACCATCTAACGAAACGAGTGATCAACGTTTCGCCGAAGCTACTGGTCAGTAGCTCTAGAAGCTTGCCTTTCGATAGCCAACAGAGCTGAGAATTTTTCTTGTACTATTCAATCAGGTTCTGGCTGATACAGCGTGATCCCATTTCTCGGGGACAATCTAGGCCTATATACAAAAAAAGGGCGGTCGATTGATCATCGACCGCCCTTTTTTGTAAATTGAGCCAATACGGCTTTTTCTAAGGTAAGAGTTAGTTTCGATAAGACAGTGTCAGTGAGATAGTTCTTCCCTCAGATGGTTTAACAACAACTGAATCAAATAGATCAGCTGATGTGTAGTATTCCTCATCCAGAATATTATTGACCTGTGCCAAGGCAGTAAAATCACCAAAGGAGTAACTTATTGACCCGTTCCAAATCGTATAGCTTGGCAAAAGGATTGTCTGGAAAATATCGGTATATGTTTCATCGACCCATGTGAAACCGAGGTTGGCAGTAAAGTCGCCATTCGACATTGGAGTGACCCATGTCGCGTATGCGCTAAAGATATTATCGGGTAGGCCTCCCCGATCTAACTCTACGTTCTCTCCAACGAAGTTGACTCGATCGCCAGCAATACGTCCGCCATATACTTCCCAAGGCTCAAGCCCATTCTGAGCTGCAAAGTCAGCACTATTTATTATCGCAAGAGCTCCGTTACTCACCTCTGACGTATCGCTATGCGTAGCAGTCGCCAAAAGCGAAAGATTGTCACTAATCAGAGCCCTGGCTTCGAATTCGATACCTTGGCCAAAGACTGCAACTAAGGCATTTGTTTGGCTGTCTCTGTAGGTTTTTTCCTGATCGAATGCTGCCAATGCGCTATAAAATTGACCATCGAAGAGGTCAAATTTCACACCAATCTCGCCCAGCGTTGACTCTTGAATATACTCTCCATTCGCTATCGTGACTGGGTCGATACCTCCCACTTGGTTTGTGCTGAGCGAGTTTGAAACAGAATAGGTTCCATATGGCACCACACCGTCCCCTTTATAGGAAAGGCTTATATTGTAGCTAAAATCTGTGTCACTCCCTTGGATGACACCGTCACCCTGCGCTTGCCCTAGATATGTGATCCATCCATCCTCTGACTCGACATCAAATGAGTCCAAGCGTGCGCCTGCCAAAATGCCAAAACGACCAACGGAAATATCAGAGAGGTAGAAGATGCCGATATTATCGCTTGTGGAGTCATGAACGACGTTAAAATTTCGAAGAAGAGTCCCATCAACACCCGTGACTGCTCCGGTATTAGGATCGGTAATTAGCTCCGCGCCGGCTGCATAAGGGTCAAACACTGCTGGAGAAATGCGATCGTTTGCAGTTGGACCTACAGTCATATCGCGAAAATCAAAAGTCTCATCGAACCACGCGTGGTTAAGTTCAAGATCCTCGGTACGATAATTTATGCCTATGATATTCGAACTGGTCATAGCATCACCGCTGATCTCAAACCTCAGGCTAGACCGAAGTTCAATTATGTCGACACCTGGATAGAACGCCGTGAATCCCCAGCTCTGGTATTTCGTATGATCTAGGTAATCGTAGAAAAGTTCGTTTTTCCAAACCATGCCGTTATCTAATTCATGTGTTACATCCAAATACGCTGTAATTGCCGTTGAATCGGCATAGTCCACCGTATCGATAAACGTAGTCCTGTGATCGATTTGAGCTTCACCTACGTTAGTCAGCTCGAAGGGGTTATTGAGTGTTCTGTCTCTTAGGAAATTGCCAAACGCCCCCGGACAGGATAATTCGAAGCCATCGTATACTGCATTACCAGTTTCTCCGGGATCCGGAGCGCCGCAAAAACTGCCGGTTCTGCTAAAGGCATTATTAAGAAATCCCGGCGCAAAGGACGCAACCAACGCGGATTCCTGAGGGAGCAGCGTATCATTGCCGATCGCATTACCTGAGTTCAGTACCTGGGGCAATCCTGTAATGTACGTGCCGTTGTCGATCAGGTCTTGGGTAATACGTGTCCAGCCAGGCACCTGAATGCTGTCACTAACCTGATATTGGAAACCAAATTCCAATTGGGAGGCCTCACTTAGGTCAATATCAAATGACGCCTGAAACAGGCTGCTACTAGGCTCGTAAAAGTTGAAAAAAGATTCTGAATCCTCCACCTCTGCGAATAGATGAACCCCAGCGTCCTTGTCACCAATCATGAACGGGATACCAACATTACCTGAAATGATTTTCTTGCTATAACTTCCGACCGTTAAATCTATTCCACTCGTGATTGAATCAACATATTTGTCCCCATCAACCTTCGCCGATTTAGGCGTGTAGTTGAGCTGACCACCTACGCTACCACTACCGTAAAGAGGT
>MDTB01112683.1_pt1 | contig 118134 bp, 132 predicted proteins | sample 811161 | NCBI WGS metagenome assembly MDTB01 (sample SAMN05326650, study PRJNA326480) | marine metagenome | isolation source: seawater | place: Mediterranean Sea | collected 2009 | reverse complement strand
CCATCCTGCGCTATTATTGGCTAAATCAGCATCAAAAAGATTATTCCAGAACCAATTTTCTCCTTCTTTCCAATGAATTAAAAGATTTTTTACTAAAAAAGATCCCACAATCATTCTCACGCGATTATGCATAAAACCAGTTTGCCTCAATTCTCTCATACCAGCATCAACAATGGGGTAGCCGGTAATACCTTTCTGCCATCTAGATAAAAAACTTTTATTATATTCCCAAGGAAAAAAATTAAATTTTGGTTGAAAGTTTTCAATATTTAATTTTGGGAAATGATATAAAAGATAGTACGAAAACTCTCTCCACCCCAGCTCACTCTTGAAATGATCTATGTTTTCAGATTCAACGTCTTGAACTAGATCACATTCATGCCAGAGAATATTTGGAGAAATTATACCCCAATGAATGTATGGTGACAAAAAAGAAGTGTTAGTTTCTGACGGAAAATTCCTGCCTACTTTATAGTTTTTTAAACCATTCTTAAAGAAAGAAATCTTTTTTTCATGAGCTCCAGTTTCTGAAATATCCCATTTTTTAATTATTGAGTTTCCCCATCTTTTTTTTGGCAACAAATCTAATTCCTCTAAATTAAGCGAGTGAATTTTCTCATTCGAATTTTTTATCTTTTTTCTTTCAAATGGATATCGAGGTTTTTGACTATTTAAACAACCTCTTTTAAAATAAGGTGAATAAACTTTATAAGGCGAACCGTCAGCTTTCAAAATATTCCATGGTTCCCAAAGCAAACTTCCATTAAACGTTTTTACTTTAATATCACAGTTTTCTATGAATTTTTTGATTTTTTTGTCTCTTTCTATCCTCCAAGGTTCATAACATCGGTTCCAACTAATAAATTTAACATTCAAACTCTCAGTTAAATATTTAAAAACTTCTAAGGCACTATCATTAAAAAAAATTAAATTTCCATTTAATTGTTCACTCAAGCTTTTAAGTGCATAATGCAACCAAACTTTTGAGGCTTCTCCAATATTTTTTTGTCCGCATGAAACTTCGTCATAAATAAAAATATTTAAAATTGGTAGATTAGAATCACTTAAAAAATTTAAAGATGGGTTATCTAATAACCTTAAATCTTTCCTAAACCAATTAATTCCAATAAATGACATAATTAAAAATTTTAAAATTGATAAATTATTCTTATTAATATAGATAAATAAAACTAATGTTAAATGATTTTATTATAAGATTAATCTTTGAAACTATTTATTTTTCTCTAATTATCTTTTTAGTTTTATTTTATTTAAAGCTCTCTCGAGTTGTAATTAAAGTTCGAAGAGAATTTAAAATATCACTCGGTTACAAAAAACATGAAAAGCTCGAGCGAGCCATAAGAGCACATGCAAATTTTAATGAACATGTGCCTTTAGGAATTGTTCTTTCTTTTTTTACATATTTTAATAACTTTATAATTTTTTCATGTATTGCTCTTACTTTTCTTTTTATTGGAAGACTTCTTCATGCAAAGAGTATAACTGATATTAATGAAAAAAAAGTTGGTTTTAACTCAAGAATACTCGGGATGAGATTAACATTTTATTCTCATTTAATATCAATAATTGGAATTACTTTGTATTTAATCCAAATAATGTACTACAATCTTAAAAACACAATACCATCACACATATAATATTAAATCGAATTTTAGTGTAATTCCAAATGATCTATTATTTTTGTGATATTCTTTTTAAAATTAAAAAAACCTTTTTTTGCATATTGCCAACAAAAAACATCCTCTTTTTGATAAATAAAATTAAATGTGATTTTTGGAATTTCTTTTATAAAGTCTAAATTTTCTCCAACAAACGGATATATGACATCCATTGTATTACTTGGGAAAACTGCATCAGTTGAATTTTCAAAGTAAACAAATTTAGTATTAGGAAATGAGTCTTGAAAATCTTTAATTAGCTCTAATTTAAAATTTAACACATTCTTGCTCAATGGAATATTTCTAAATTTGTTACCTATCAGTAAAACATAAACCTCTTTGTAACTCTCAAAAAACTTTTTATTATCAAACGATAAATTATTTTCAAATACTAATAAAAAATTGCTTTTTTTTTCGAAATTTTTTTTTTGTATTTGCTCAGTTAATTTAAAATCTATTTCTTCTTCGAGAGGTATTTCTTTTTCATTAATCTTTTGAGATGTGAATTTACCATCAGTATATTTTTCTATATTCCAAGATTTTGCAAGGTAATGCTTTCCCTTTGTTTGTAATCCGGCCACCCACCTCCAACTGAGTGTATTACTCGCAGCATCTCCGTCAAATAAATGTTCTAAAAAAAACTTCGCCCCTAGTTGCCAAGGTAATTTTAAGGTAAAAATCCAAATACTTGCAAACCACATTCTGGTATGATTATGCAAATAATTATATTTTTTTAATTCCTTTACCCATTCATTGAAACATTCAATATTTGTATTTCCTTCAATTGCATCTAAATAAAATTTATTCTTATTGGACTTGGATTCATAAGAAACAAAATCACTCCATACCATTTGTCTATTTTCTAACCAGCCTTTCCAATAAACTCTCCAAAATATTTCTTGAATAAATTTCTCTACATTATTTAATTTAAATTGTATTAAAGTTTTTTTTACTATTTGATGTTCGTTCAATATTCTATGAGAAATATATTTTGATAGATTCGAAGTGTTTCCTCTATTAGAAGGTCCAAAATCATAATTTCTGAGTTTCGAATAGTTTAAAACCGATTTGTTTAAAAAATTCTCTAGCTCAAAATGTGCTAGTTCATGATGATTTTTTTTTTTCATTCAATAATTTTATTTTACTCTACTAAATTATGGCGGATGGGGTGGGATTCGAACCCACGGAACGATTACTCGTTCGCCAAGTTAGCAACCTGGTACTTTCGGCCTCTCAGTCACCCATCCAGTTTTAATTCTTCAATTTATTTACCAGTAGTTTATTTACCATTTGAGGATTTGCTTTTCCATTAGAAATTTTCATAATCTGTCCAATGAAAAAACCAAACAACTTTTCTTTTCCTGACATATATTGCTCCAGCATTTTCGGATTATCGGATAAAACCTTCTCAATCATTAAATTAATTTCATCCTCATCAGAAAGCTGGGTCATACCTTTTTCATTAACAATTTCAACTGCACTTTTATCACTAATTAGATACTCTTCAAAAAGTTCTTTTGCCAATCTATTAGAGAGTGTTCCGTCTGCTATCAAATCAATTAAATCCCCCAACTTTTTGGGGGGAACCTTAGCACTAGAAAGAGTTAAATTATTACGATTAAGATAAGAAAAAAATTCACCTGTTAGCCAGCTAATTACTAATTTAGCATCTCTATTATTTACCAGCTCTTCAAAAAAATCAGCTAACTCTTTTTCAGAAACTAGAATCTCTGCATCATAATTACTTATTTCAAAATCTTTTATAAATCTTTTTTTCTTCACATCAGGTAATTCAGGTAATCTAATTTTTAATTGATCAATCAATTCTTGAGAAATTATTAATGGAGGCAAGTCTGGGTCGGGAAAATATCTATAATCATGAGATTCCTCTTTACTCCTCATTGCTCTGGTTTCAAGTTTTTGTGGATCGAATAGCCTAGTTTGTTGAATAACCTTATTTCCTGATTCAATTATCTCTACCTGCCTTTTTGCCTCGTATTCAATTGCTTGCTGAATAAATTTAATTGAGTTAACATTCTTGATTTCACATCTAGTTCCTAGCTCTTTTCCTTCCTCTCTTACAGAAACATTTACGTCAGCTCTAAGATTTCCTTTTTCCATATTTCCATCACAACTTCCAACATACCTTAAGATCGATCTTAATTTTTTCACATATTCTGCAGCTTCATTTGGACTTCTCATATCTGGTTCTGAGACTATTTCCATTAAAGCGCAACCAGATCTATTTAGATCAATAAAAGAAGAATTAAAATCTGGGTCATGCAAACTTTTTCCGGCATCCTGCTCTAAATGGAGTCTCGTTATTCCAATAATTTTTTCATAATCTTCCAACTCAATTTTTAAAAACCCTTTACCAACTATCGGAAACTCAAATTGAGAAATCTGATATCCTTGAGGTAAATCTGGATAAAAATAATTTTTTCTATCAAAAACTGATCTCAAATTTACTTTTGCATTTAAGCCAAGGCCAGTAATAATTGCCTGCTCAACACATTTTTTATTGATTACCGGCAATGCACCGGGCATCCCAGCATCAACTAAATTTACTTGAGAGTTTGGATCAGCACCATATTCTGTTGAAGAGTTTGAAAACAGTTTTGATCTAGCTTTTATTTGTGCGTGAACTTCAAGTCCAAGCACTACTTCCCATTTTTTTTTTTTACCTTCTATAAAATAATTCACTTTTTTAATTCTCTAAATTTCACAGCTTCCTCTATTACAAATGCTGCTCGCAAAACCATTTCTTCATCAAAAGGTTTTGAAATAATTTGAAGTCCAATAGGCAAACCTTCATTATTAAGACCTGAAGGAACAGATATAGCTGGAAGTCCAGCTAAGCTTGCTGGAACAGTTAAAACATCATTTAAATACATTTCCAATGGATTATCTTGCTTTTCATCAACACCAAATGCTACTCCTGGGGTTGTTGGGGTAAGTAAAAAATCACATTTTTTAAATACCCTTGAGAAATCGTTTGCTATAAGTTGTCTTACTTTAAGAGCTTTTAAATAATAGGCATCATAATAACCAGCAGATAAAACATAAGTTCCGATCAGTATCCTTCTTTTTACTTCTGAACCAAAACCTTTTTGTCTTGTTATTTTATATAATTCATCTAAATCCTCAGATTCTTCTCTTAAACCAAATCTAATTCCATCGTATCTCGCAAGATTTGCCGAAGCCTCTGCAGGAGCAATGATGTAGTAAGCGGGTAAAGCGAATTTTGAATGTGGTAAAGAAACCTCAGTTATTTCGGCACCTGCTTTCTTTAAATATTCTATTCCTTGATCCCAATTTTTTTGTATCTCAGGGTTTAGGCCATCAATTTTATATTCTATAGGAATTCCTATTTTTTTTCCTTTAACACCAAGCTTAACCAAACTAGGAAAATCTGGTATACTTCTTTTGGAACTTGTGGAATCTTTTTTATCGTAACTACACATTGCTTTTAGCATAATTGATGCATCATGAACATCTTTAGTAATTGGTCCTGCTTGATCTAATGAAGATGCAAATGCAACCATTCCAAACCGAGAGCACCGTCCATACGTTGGTTTCATGCCTACAAGACCACAAAATGCTGCTGGTTGACGAATAGAGCCACCTGTATCTGAACCTGTAGCAGCAATGCATAAATCCGATGCTACTGCAGCTGCAGAACCGCCAGATGAACCACCGGGAACCAAATCGTTTTTTTTTCTTGATTTCCATGGATTAATAACATTACCGTAATAACTTGTGGTATTAGCAGAACCCATAGCAAATTCATCCAAATTTGATTTACCAAGTAAAACTGAACCACAATTCCATAAGTTTTGTGAAACTGTGGATTCATAAAATGGAATAAAATTTTCAAGAATTTGTGATCCAGCTGTTGTTCTTATATTTTTTGTACAAAATAAATCCTTCATAGATATTGGAATCCCTTCCATTGTTCCTATATCTTCTAAATTTTTATACTTTCGATCGGATTTTTTGGCCATCGAAATGGCTATATCAAAAGTCTTTGTAATAAAACAGTTTGATTTATCTTCAGTGATTTTTTCAATATAATTTTTAGTTAATTCAACACATGAAAACTCATTTTTTTTTTAATAAATCAAGGGTTTCATGAATAGTTAAGTTTTTAAAACTTATCACTCTACCACCTTAGGGACTAAGAAAAATCCCTCTTTTTTTTTAGGAGCATTACTCAAAATTTGCTCACTACTATTTGACTCTGATTCGTCTTTTCTCATTGACATAGTCTCATTAAAAACTGAGAGCATAGGCTCAACTTCAGTTGTATTGACTGTCTTTAATTCGTCAACCCAATCCAATATTTTATTTAACTCAGTTTTTAAATTTTCTTCTTCACTTTCACTAAGCTTGATCTTAGATAAATTTGAAATTTTTTTAACAGTTGAGCTATCAATAGACATATTAAATTAAATATTTTTTTTGGAATATATATTGTGTATAAATAACATCGAAGATGCCAATCTGCAATAAAAATGAATTTTTAAATCAAGTGATGAACAATGAAGATATATTAATGTCTTTAGATATAGGAACAAAACATACTGGAATAGCATTCTCCGATCCAAAAAAAAAATTCTCTCTTGCATCTCAAATAATACAAAAAAATAAATCAAGTATTTTTTTTGAAGATATTCTTAAATTAGTTTTTGATTATTCTGTTTGTGGAATATTAGTTGGATTACCACTAAATTATGATGGTTCAGAGAATAAAAAATGTCAGTCGATAAAAGATATTATAAAAAATCTAGATTTTATATTTACAAATAATAATATTAAACTACCTATTATTTTCTGGGACGAGAGTTTTAGCACTGAAAAAGCTTATGAAGAAGTTGAAATGCTTATTAAAAAAAGAAAAAAACAAAAAAAAATTATTGATAAGTTTGCAGCCAAATATATTCTTCAAGATTTTTTGGATCACATAAATAAATAAAATGAACCAAAGAAAAATTGATCAACCCCTCACTGGAATAACTGTTTTTGATTTAACTAGAGTGCTTGCTGGACCGACATGTACACAGGTCCTAGGGGATTTAGGTGCTGATATAATTAAAATTGAAAGGCCAAAAAATGGAGATGATTCAAGAAATTTAGGACCTCCATATCTAGATTCTTCTTTAAAAAAACCTCAAGAAAGTGCTTATTATCTTAGTGTTAATAGAAATAAAAACTCTGTAACGATCGATTTAACTACCAAAGAAGGACAAAAACTTGCAAAAAAAATGATTCTTAAATGTGATGTTCTAGTTGAAAACTTTCGAGCAGGGAATTTAAAACAATATGGATTAGATTATAAAAGTCTCAAAAAGATTAAACCTGATCTAATTTACTGCTCAATAACTGGCTTTGGTCAGACAGGACCTTATGCATCAAGAGGAGGATATGATTATTTAGTTCAAGCTCTTGGTGGGATTATGAGTATAACTGGTTTGGAAGACGGAGAACCAACGAAAATAGGAGTTGGGGTATCTGATATAATAACAGGTCTCTATGCAAGTATAGCAATTTTGAGTGCGCTTAGGTTCAAAACTTTAACTTCTAAAGGTCAGCATATTGATGTATCTCTTCTTGATTCTCAAGTTTCGTGGTTAAGTTATGTTGCTCAAAGTTATCTGATTTCTCAGAAAATACCCAAAAGGTTGGGTAATGATCACCCATCCATTGTTCCATATCAAACAGTCCATGCAAAAGATGGATTAATGGTTATTGCCATAGCTAATGATAATCAATTTAAAAAATTTTGTATTTTTGCAAAACTCAAGAATCTTTTTCTTGATAAGAAATTTAGTACTAATTCATCAAGAGTGAAAAATAGGAAAGATTTAAATCTAATTTTAGAAAATTGTTTCAAAAAAAAATCTATTCAGTATTGGGTCAATGGTCTTACAAAATACAACGTCCCTTGTGGCCCAATTAATAATATCAAACAAGTTTTTGATGATCCTCAGGTAAAATCAAGAAAAATGAAAATTTCTATGAGTCATCGTAAATCAAAAACTAAAAAAATTGATGTCATCGCAAGTCCATTAAATTTCTCTGAATCACCAATTAAATATAAAAAGTCTCCTCCAACTTTAGGTGAAGACACGTCGAAAATTTTAAAAAATTTTCTCAAGTTAAATGCCATTGAATTGGGCAAACTGAAAAAGAATAAAATAATTTAAAAAAACATTATTGCAGAAAAATTAAAAGAATATAGAATTCAACTGATGAAAGAGGAAAGAAAATCTAAAAGTTATCCTCATAAACACCTTCTTGGAATCGAAGGTTTAGATCCACCCTCAATTAATTATTTGCTAAATTTATCTGGTACTTTCGTATCTTATCTGAACAAAAAAAAGAAACTCGATGTTCTAAAAAATAAAACTTGTATTAATTTATTTTTCGAGAACTCTACCCGAACTAGAACTTCTTTTGAATTAGCTGGAAAAAAATTAGGAGCGGACATACTTAATATTTCCCTTGGTTCAAGTTCAATTAAAAAAGGAGAAACTCTTGTTGATACTGCAATGACATTAAATGCCATGCAACCTGACATTATCGTTGTAAGACATAATGATGCGGGGGCAGTAAAATTATTATCAGAGAAAGTAAATTGTAGTGTTATTAATGCTGGAGATGGCCCACATGAACACCCTACTCAAGCAATCCTTGATGCATTAACCATTCTTAGACGTAAAAAAGATCTGAGTGGTTTAATAGTTTCTATATGTGGAGATATTTTACATAGCAGAGTTGCGAGGTCTAATATTCATCTGCTTAATGCTTTGGGGGCTCAAGTACGAGTAATAGCGCCGGCAACCCTTATTCCCTCAGATATAGAAAAAATGGGGGTAGAGATTTTTTATAATATGAAAAAAGGGCTCAAAAATACAGATATAGTTATGATGCTGAGACTTCAGCTTGAAAGAATGACTGGTTCTTATGTCCCGTCAATAAGAGAGTATTTTAGATTTTATGGTCTTGATAGAGAAAAATTAACTTATGCAAAACCAGATGCATTAATTCTTCATCCTGGACCAATGAATCGAGGTGTAGAAATAGATACAGAGTTAGCTGATGATATAGACAGATCCGCTATATTCGAACAAGTTCAAATGGGAGTTGCCGTGAGAATGGCATGTTTATATGCCCTTTTAGAAAAGGGAGCTAATAAAATAAAATGAAACACGAAAAACATTTTAATTATGATAAAAAATCTAACAAAAATTATGCATTAGTGAATGCTAACATTATTGAGCCTGGAAAGGGTGTTATAAAAAATAGTGGGTTACTTATAAATAACAAAATCATAAAAGACTTTGGAACCCATATAACTAAAAATAATATTTCCGATGACTATGAGAAAATTGACTGCAAAGGATTGTATATCTCACCTGGTCTAATTGATATAAGAGTTCAAATTAGAGAGCCTGGTCTTGAACATCAAGAAACAATTAAAAGTATATCAAAATCGGCAAGTAGCGGAGGAATAACCTCACTCATATGCATGCCTAACACGAGACCTATTATTGATCAACCGGCCTTAATTCATTCTATTCAAAGAAAAGCAAGAGAAGTAGCCCTAACAAAAATTTTTTGTACGGGTTCAATAACAAGAGGTCTTCAAGGAAAAGAAATTGCAGAATTACAACTAATGCATGAATCTGGAGCCCTAGGTTTTACTGATGCAATTAAAGCTGTTTCTAATGCGAGAGTAATGAGAAGAGCGTTAAAGTACGTAAAATCATTTAATGGTTTAATTATTCAGCATCCTGAAGAACCAAGTTTAAGTGATGAGGGAGTAATGAATGAGGGGGAAATCTCAACTAGGTTAGGATTAAAGGGTATTCCGCACTACGCTGAAGCTATGATTATTGAAAGAGATCTTTGGATAGTTAGAGAGACAAATAGTCGTTATCACATTAGCCATATATCAACAGCTAACGCTGTTGATATTATAAGAAAAGCAAAAAAAGAAGGACTCAACATAACATGTGATACAGCTCCACCTTATTTTACTCTGAGTGAAATAGCATTAGAAGGCTATAGAACATTTACCAAACTTTCACCTCCATTAAGAACCGAAAAAGATAGACTAGCTATTATTCAAGGTCTTCAAGATGGAACTATTGATGCAATAGTATCAGATCATACTCCCCAAGATCAAGATGCAAAAAGACTTCCATTTAATCAAGCAGAATATGGTGCAGTTGGTTTAGAAACTCTTCTACCCTTAACCCTTAATTTGGTTAATAATAATCTAATTAGATTAGAAAAGGCATTTGCTTTGATAACCTCTAATCCCTCTTCAATTATGGGTCTAAAATTAGGGAATATCAAAAAAGGAGTAGACGCCGATATAATTGTTTTTGATATTAATAAACCTTGGAAAATAGATCCTGAAAAATTTTATAGTAAATCTAAAAATACACCATTTGACGGCATGTTAGTAGAAGGAAAAAATCTAATTACTTTTATTCGAGGCAGACTTGTTTACAAGGATATATGATTACTCTTCAAGTAATAATTTTTTGTTATATATTAGGCTCAATACCATTCGGTTTAATATTATCAACAATTTATAAAAAAAATGATCCAAGAAAATATGGTTCGAAGAATATTGGAGCAACTAACATAACAAGAATAAGTGGCTGGAGATTAGGTTCTCTGACTCTATTATTAGATATTTTAAAAGCTTTTGTCCCAATAAAAATTTGTACAATTTATAATCAAGAATTAATTCCTTTGGCTTCTCTAGCCTTGTTTTTTGGTCACTTATACCCTGTTTGGTTAAAATTTAATGGCGGCAAAGGTATTGCTGTTGTAATTGGAATACTTTTTGGTTTCTCGGAAATTTATGGTCTATTTTTTATTTCAACTTGGATTATAGTTGCATTATTTTCAAAATACTCTTCTCTCTCTGCAATGGTATCCTCAATTGTAACTTTAATTATAATGTTACATTTTAAAGAACAAAATATGTTTTGGATTATGTTTATAATCAATTTAATGATCCTTTTTAAACATAAAGAAAATGTTAAAAGAATCTATAACAAAACAGAATCAAAGATAAATTTTAAAAAATAATTTTTTTAATTTTGACAAACATGCTTCATATATATAAAACAAAAAAAATTTATTGATATGAAATTAATTGTTGTAGAATCACCTTCAAAAGCAAAAACCTTAAAAGGCTATTTAACCTCAGATTATGAAGTAATTGCAAGTGTGGGTCATTTCAGAGATTTACCTAAAAGTGGAATGAGCATCGACGAAAAAGATAACTTCAGTGTAAAAAAATGGGAAATAGATTCAGAAAAAATTAATCCAGTATTAAAATTAATAAAAAAAGCAAACGAGGTTCTTCTTGCGCCGGACCCTGACAGAGAAGGAGAATTGATAGCTTGGCATCTCTTAGAAATATGTAAAGAAAAAAAACTTTTAAATGGAAAAAAATTTACAAGAATAGAATTTAATCAAATAAACAAAACCACTGTTCTCAATGCTATTGAAAACCCAAGAGATATCAATATTAATTTAGTAAATGCTGCTATTGCTAGAAGATTTTTGGATAGATTTTTTGGATATAAAATATCACCGATAACTCAAAGAAGAACAATATTTGGAAAAAGTGCGGGAAGAGTTCAATCTCCTGCTTTGAGAATTCTTGCAAATAGAGAAATGGAAATAGACAAATTTATATCTGAGGAATACTGGGAAATAGATGTAGAACTATTCAATAAACTTAAAGTACCTGTAAAGTTCAGATTGATAAAAAAAGACGGGGAAAAATTACAAAAATTATCTATTAGAAAAGAAACTGAGGCTGAAAAAATTATTGATAGAATTAAAAAATCAGAATTTAGTGTAAGTTTAATAGAAAAAAAAGAAAAAAGAAAAAATGCTTATGCGCCTTTCTCAGGATCAACACTTCAACAAGACGCATCGTCAAAACTTAATTTTGATCCTAAATTTACAAATCAAATCGCTCAACAACTTTATGACGGCAGTGCATACAAAGATGGGGAGCAAGGAATAATAACTTATCCAAGATCAGATTCAATATCTCTATCTGGTTTTATGATAGAATTATGCAGAAAACTCATCAGTGAAAAGTATGGTCAAAATTATTTGCCATCACAACCAAACTTTTACAAAAAAAAAAACAAAATTTGCTCAAGAAGCGCATCAACCAATTACTCCCACCGATTTAAACTTACTACCCGAGAACGTTAGAACGAAATTAAATGATAACCAATTTAAACTTTACGATTTAATTTGGAAGAGAACTATAGCTTCTCAAATGGTTCCTTCAGTGAATCAAGAAACCAATATTGAAGTAAAAGCGGGTGATTTATTTTTCAAAGCTTCAGGATCAATACCAATATTTGATGGCTATAAAAGAGTTTATAATTTTAATGAATCTGATGACCAAAAAGATAATTTACCAATTTTTCAAAAAAATGAATTTCTAAATTGTAAAAGTGTCAATAAAAATCAACATTTTACATCTCCACCAAATCGTTATTCTCAAGCAGGTCTAATTAAAAAATTAGAAGAATTAGGGATAGGAAGACCTTCAACATATGCATCAATTATTGAAAAGCTTAAAGAAAAAAATTATGTAACTATCAAAAATAAATCTATGGTTCCAAATGCTAAAGGAAAAATTTTATCAAAGTTTTTAGAAAACTTCTTTAGTAATTTTGTAGAATACGAATTTACTGCAGAATTAGAGAAACAACTTGATCAAATTACTAAGGCGGAGGTAAATTGGAAAGAAACATTAGCTGATTTTCTGAAGATACTTAATCAAACCGTAAATAATGTTGAAAAACAAAGTATTTCTAATGTTATTGATTTGATTACTGAAAAAAGCGCTGAATTAATAAAAGAGAAAGTTTGCCCTAAATGTAAAAAGGGACATCTAACTATCAAATTTGCATATACAGGTCCTTTTATAGGTTGTTCAGAATACAGTAAAAATGATGATGGTTGTAAATTTAGTAATAGTTTAGATAGCTCTGATTCAAATAATCAACTTGTTGAGGGAGAAAAAATATTAGGTGATCATCCCAAATTTAAAAGTAAAATTAAAATTAAAAAAGGAAGATATGGTTTATATCTTGAGACAGAAAATGTAGAAAAAAAATTAAAAAGAACGGCAATACCTAAAAATCTCAGTTTAGATGAGATTACGCTTGAAAAAGCTATTGATCTTCTCAGACTTCCCAGAGAGGTTGGAAGTCATCCAGAAACTAAAAAACTAATTATTGCTTCAATTGGTCCATTCGGACCATATATCAAGCACGATAGTAAACCACCGGTCTATGTTAACCTAAAAGAGGACGATGTTTTATTTATAGGTCTTAACAGAGCTTTAGAGTTAATAGCAAAAAAGGAGGAATTAAATAAAGGAATTGACATCGGCATAGATCCCAAAACAAAAAATAATATTTTATTAAAGAAAGGAAAGTTTGGTTTTTATTTTGAAATAAAAACTTTAAAGAACGAAATCGAAAGAATTAGTATTCCAAGAAAACTTTCAGTTGAAAATATAACAACAAATGAAGCTTTAGAAATTATTAATGCCAAAAAGAAATCGAAAAAAAAAAAAACTAGTTGATAGAAATCAATATACCTTAAATAGTATTATAGAAAATGAAATTAAAGAAAATCATATTAGGACAGACTTTCCTAAAAAAATAAATTTTGATTCTAAATACAGTAAGCTAATAAAAAGTAAGGTTCATAGTAATATGACTCATATACCATTTGTTACGATTGATGGTGATGATAGTAAAGACTTTGATGATGCAGTTTACGCTCTTCCGTTAAAAGATAAAATAAATATCATGGTTGCAATTGCTGATGTTTCATTCTTTGTTAAAGAAAATGATTTTATTGATTTAGAGGCAAAAAAGAGAGCTAACTCATTTTATTTTCCAAATAAAGTCATTCCGATGTTACCTGACTTTCTATCAAGTGATCTATGTTCATTAGTTCCTAATAAGTCGCGATTGTGTATTATAGTAAACTCATATATAGATTATGAAGGCAAACTTATCTCTTATGAAATAATAAGAGGTGTCATAAAATCAAAGGGACGATTAACCTACTCTCAAGTTGAAAATTATTTGAATAAACTTAAGTATCCTGAAGACGATAATTATTCGAAAATTATTAAAAACCTAAAATGCGCTTACTTATCACTTAAGAAAATGAGCATTAAAAGGGGAAAAATTGATTTGAATCTTGAAGAAGTTAAAATTGAGAGTTCAAAAAATAAAGCTTTCTTTAGTTTTTCAAAAAATAAACATTTATTCTCAGAAAAGATTATAGAAGAACTCATGATTTTCGCCAATAATATAGTAGCAACTTTTTTTTTTTCAAAGAAAATAAAATCTATATATAGAAATCATGAGAAACCTAATGACGAAAAAATCTTAAAATTAAGAAAAAGTTTTAAATTACTCAATATTGAAATAAAAAATAATAAATTAAAAACTCAAAAAGATTTTTTAAAAATTTTAAGTCTCGGAAATAATCCATATTTTAAACTAATTAAAGAGTCGATCTTAAGATCACAATCAAAAGCATTTTATCATTACAAAAATATTGGTCATTTTGGTCTTGCGCTCAAGAACTATACTCATTTTACATCACCCATAAGAAGATATTCAGACCTATTAGTTCATAGAAGTATTTCAAAAGAACTATTTGGAAATAAAAATCTCATAATAGATATTTCAGATTCAGTATGCTCATATTTACTAAAGCAAGAAAAAAAAAGTGAGTTGATAGAGAGGAATATTATTGAAAAAGCCTGTTGTTTATATTTAACAAAAATAAAAAGAAAAAACTTTACTGGTTTTATAGATGGATTAACAGAATTTGGAATCTTTATAAAAGCAGTTGAATTACCATTTTCTGGACTTTTAAGATTAAATACTATTAATGACGATTTTTATGATTTTGATAACAAAAACTTTTTAATCAAAGGACGCAATCATGGTAAACTATTTTTAATTGGTCAAAAAGTTTCATTCAAAATAAAAAGTGTTAATGTTAGTAAGGGACAAATAACTCTCAACAAAATTGAAAAAATAGAAAGTTAAAATGAACTATAAAGAAAGTAGATATAAATTAATAAAAAGGGGATTTAGAGGAAGATGTCCAATATGTGGAAAATCACCCTTGTTCCTGTCATATATAAAGCTTAGAAAGAAATGTAAGAATTGTGATACAGATTTTTCTTGTTATCGAACAGATGATGGACCAGCTTATTGTACCATCTTTGTTGTTGGACATATTATTATACCTTTAATTGTATACTTAGAAAGTTCAAGCTCACCACCTTCTTTCGAATTTCAAATCATCTTTTGGCCCTTGATGACAATAATATTTAGTAGTTGGTTATTACCAAAAATGAAAGGGGCTTTTTTAGGATTTCAAATTAGTGTAAAAGATAGATCAACTTGACAGAAAAAATAATTTCTTTATAAAAACAGTATGGCTAAATCTAATACTATACAAATAAAACTAGTAAGTACTGCTAAGACCGGTTTTTTCTATGTTAAAAATAAGAATCCAAAACAAATGACGGAAAAACTTGAGCTAAAAAAATATGACCCAAGGGTCAGAAAACACGTTGTATTCAAAGAACAAAAAATCAAGTAAACTATTTGCAAATGTTACGGCTAATTTGTAATTTTTTTAGCCTTGCAATTATAGTATATTCCGGATAATCATATTTAAAAAAACTAACAACCCCTTGTTTATTTATGTTTGCTGTCAATTCCATTTCTGGCGTTTGATTGTCTTCTTTATAGTACGCCATTCTAATTTTCCAAAATTTGTTTATTACTTCTTTTGGTAAAGTAGGTAAATCTTCGATTATAGAGTTATTGTTAAAAAAAGTAGAAATATTCATATAATTGTTGGGTATAGTTCCCTCATAAACTTTATTAGAGTAGATGCCTGTTTTTTTTCCAAGTTTTGCAATTAATGATTTTAAATGCTCATGAGGAAAAAGTGTATCCTTAGGAAAAACCATGCTTTTTTCAGTAGGACTTAACAGATTAATAGTTACATTTTTTTTTTTTTTTCCAGATCCTCTAAATTGTTCAACTACAATATTATTTTCTTTAACTTGAAGTGCAAAATTCATTTCTAAGTTTTCGTAATTTTCATTCAACGAATAATTAATATCACTAATTGTTCCAATGCCTGAAGAATTAATGAAACTAATGTACATTCTTTGATTTGAAACCCAGGCGCTACAATCATCAAACCAATCAATAAGTAATTCACCATTAGCATCTTTAATATAAGGTTGTCCGAAAGTATTTTTTATATCTCTTTGCTTATCGAGGGTAATTTCATAGACACTTTGATAAGAAAGAAGTTTATCTGGTTTCGCAAAAACATCCTTTTTTTTCATCACCATAAATGAAATTACTACGCCAAAAATAATTACAAATTTATTCATTTTTTTCCTTTTTTATTAAAATATTTAAGTCTTTTAAGTTTTTTTCTGGAACAAAACCTGGGGCTCCAATCATTAAGTCCTCAGCTTGCTGGTTTAGAGGAAAAGCGACAACTTCTCTTAAATTTTTTTCCTCAGTCAGCAACATTATAATCCTGTCTATTCCTGGAGCTGAACCACCATGAGGAGGAGCTCCAAATTTAAATGCTTCATACATTGAACCGAACTGTTTTTTTATCTCACTTTCGTCATATCCAGCAATTTCAAATGCCTTTAACATTATTTCGGGTTTGTGATTTCTTATGGCTCCGGAAGATAATTCAACTCCGTTACATACAATATCAAACTGCCAAGCAAGAACATTAAGTGGATCTTTATTTTTCAGAGAATCCATCCCTCCTTGTGGCATAGAAAAAGGGTTATGACTAAAATCTATTTTTTTTGTCTCGTTGTTCATCTCAAACATTGGATAATCTACAATCCAACAAAATTTGAAAGAATTTTTTTCTCTTATTTGTAACTCATCACATAGTTTTTCTCTTGCAATTCCAGAAAAAAGTTCAGCATTTTTTTTAATATCTGAAATGAAAAAAATACAATCATTATTAACCATATTTGCTTTTTCAATTATTGATTGCAAACTCTTTTCTCTCAAATTATTTGCAATGGGACCTTTCGCTTTTCCGTCTTCAAAAATAATATAACCCAAACCTTTTTGTCCCATTTTTCTTGCCCATTCATTAAGTTTATCAAACCAGGCTCTTGATTTGGATGCACAATCAGATACTTTAATACCCTTAACTATCAAACCTTTTTTTATATTCTCATCAAAAATTTTAAAACCAGAATCAATAAAATTGTTCGTAAAGTCATCAATATACAAAGGATTTCTGAGATCTGGTTTATCTGTTCCGTATTTATTCATAGAATCAACATATTTAATTTTTGGAAAAGGAGTTTTACTGATAGTCTTATTAAAAGAAAACTCATCAAAAACACTAAAAATTACTGGTTCAATAGTATTAAATATATCCTCTTGTGTAACAAATGACATTTCAAAATCTAATTGATAGAACTCACCTGGAGACCTATCTGCTCTGGCATCTTCATCTCTAAAACATGGAGCAATTTGAAAATATTTATCAAATCCCGAAACCATTAAAAGTTGTTTGAATACCTGGGGTGCTTGGGGTAAAGCATAAAACTTTCCTTTATGAAGTCTACTTGGAACTAAAAAATCTCTAGCACCCTCCGGAGAAGATGATGCAAGAATTGGAGTCTGAATTTCATGAAAACCAAGTTCTATCATTTTCGATCTAAATGAATTAATTATCTTTGATCTTAATATAATATTCTCGTGTATTTTATTTCTTCTTAAGTCTAGGTATCTATATTTTAGTCTTAAATCCTCTGGAGCATCATCATTAACTGAAATTTGAAAAGGGATAACTTCCGAGGCATTTAACAGTTCGATATTTTTAATTTTAATTTCAATTTCACCCGTTTGAATACTTTTATTAATTGTTTCCTTGGATCTTTTTATAACAATTCCAATAACCTTCAAGACACTTTCCAATCGACTCGATTCTGCTAATTTGAAGTTTTTATGCTCACTATCAATTACACATTGTGTGATACCATAATTATCTCTTATATCCAAAAAAAGTAATCCTCCATGATCTCTTTTCTTATTTACCCAACCAGATATAATTACTTCATCACCAATATTTTCATATGATAACTCTTGACATGTATGCGTTCTATACTGATTCATAACGACTTTGCTTTAGTTTAATTTTAATGCTAATTCTTATTAGTGTTAATAGTAAACAATTGCCAATTAAAACAATTTTATCAAGAATGTCAAAAAGATAAATATATTGCACTTGATACAGAATTTTATTGGGCGGACACTTATAAACCTATACCATGCATAATTCAAATTGCCAACTCTAATAGATCTATATTAATTGATTTAATTTCATATAAACTAGAGCTAAAATATATCGAGGAATTATTAGTTAATAAAAATATAAAAAAAATCTTTCATTCAGCACGACAAGATCTTGAGATTCTATTTAATCTATTTGGAAAATTACCAATTAATATATTTGATACACAAATAGCATCACTTGTAATAGGGTTCAGTGATTCACCCAGCTTAGAGTGCCTGTGTAAGGAGCTATTAAACGCTAATCTATTGAAAGAAAACCAAAGGATGGACTGGAGAGTTAGGCCATTAACTTCAGGACAAATAAAATATGCAATTAACGATGTAAAATATCTTATTCCCTTGTATAAAATAATAAGCTTTTCTATTAAAAAGTTAAATAGAAATAATTGGTGTGATGAACATTACTTAAAGCTTAAAAATATTAAAAATTATACTCAAAAAGAAAAAATCGCATGGAAAAAAATTAAGTTTAAACCAAAATTTATAAATGAAGTTTTAATTATGAAGAAAATCGCAGAAATCAGAGAGAGAATAGCTAAAAGAATGAATGTTCCACCTAAACATTTAATGAACGATAGTAAACTTATTAAAATCTGCAAAATAAATGAAGAAGTTGATTTATTGAAGATATTTAACAAAGAATCAAGAAAAAATAAATTTGAAGAATTCAAAAATAAAGAATTAAGAAAAGAACTCGTTCCAGTTCAGGGCTTAACAGAGACTCAAAAAGATAAACTAAAAATTGCAAAAAAACTTCTTAAAAAAAAATCTTTTATTTTAAATATTCATCCCAGTATTATAGCTAATAAACATGAGCTTGAAGATATGGTACTTAAAAAAAAAAGCTTTTTACTCAAAGGATGGAGATATGAAGTTTTTGGGAAAGATTACATAAAGTTAATTTCATAGCTCTAACTCTTCTAATATTTTCCGGAATAACCTTTTCGAAATATTTGAATGTTCCTCCAATGATTTTTTATCAATCATTTCTGAAATTTTAATCGCATTTGAATAAGTTCTCTCCATCCGTTTAACTAAAAAATCAAGATTTTTATCGTCGATAATAATTTCTCTGATTTCAAGCTTTCTTTTTATTATCTCTTTAATCAAACTTTCATCTGGTTGTTTTACTTCAGCGACTATTGATGAGTTTAGTCTAGATAATAAATCGTCTAATTTGCATTTAAGCTCTTTTGGAGATTTTGATGAAGTTATTAATAGAGAACTATCATTACTTTTTAAAATATTTATAACATTTAAAATCTTTTCTTCATTATCATTACTTATTATTTTGTCTATGTTGTCGATAGACCAACATTTTTTCTCTTCCAAACTTTTTAAATTTTTCAAAAAAGACAAATCATTAAAAAAATCCAAATTTAGGTTAGATGATCGAGATTTCATTTTCCACATGTTTAATATGAGGCTCTTGCCACAATCTTTTGGACCGTAGATATACAGCAAATTATTACTCCAATTTGGCCATGAATTAATTGCATTAAATGCAAAAAAGTTTTTTTCAGATATACAAACAGTAACATCAGACTCTTTAATAAAATGAAAATTTAAAACTCCTTGCTTCATATATTATTCAAGTTTTTTTAAACTAAACTTATTACTTTCTCCAGTTTCTATTATATCAAAATTTATTGATCTCAATGCTAATTTTAGCTTTTCAAGTGATCCATATGTAAATAAATCATAAGTAATTTTACTTTTTGAAAACATAATAGGAATAAGCTCATTTATAAAAGGGTTTTTTTGAAGTTGATTTTGTATAGTCATTGACTCTTCTAATGTGGAAAATTCAGAAATTATGATATATTTATTAATTTCATCTTTATTAGAATTTAAAACTATAATTTGATTTTTCCACCAATTATTTAGTGCTTTGAGAGATGATTTGACAATATTTTGTATTGCCGATTGCTTTGAATAAAAATTCATAAAATCTTGTTCGTTAAATTTTAAAGTTTTAATTAAACCCTCAGAAAAAACTTTGACCTCGAGATTTGAAATAAATTTTTCTGATTGATAATCAAATCTTTCGTCCAAAAAAAATATTATTGCTGACTTCTTTTTATAAAAAGATAAAATATTTTCGAATGCCTCTAAATTTTCATTTAAAATATCATTATACGAAATCTTGAATTTATTAAATATTGATAACTCTGGGAAATACAGTTTCAATAAATTGTTTTTCTCGTAATTGTCTCTTAAAGTTGCATAAAGAGCATTGTTTTTTTCCCATAAAAAATATGTATTTAAATAATAATGTAGCGGCAAAATTAGGTATTCCTCTGAGATAGTTGTACTGTAAACAAGATTGAGATTACTCAACAATTTATTTGTTTTTGATGAGTCAAAATTAATATTTATTAGTGCTTTATACTCAAAATTGAAATATTCTTCTTCTTTAATCGAAAAATCTCTAATTAGTTCCAAAAAATCTATTTCTTCAAATCCAGATATTTCATTTAAATTACAATTAAAGCATATTCTATCAAATAATATCGAAAAAGCGTCTTGAACTACGTATTGTTTTGCTAATTCTCTTGCCTCAAGTATGTCCTGATGAACAATTATTACTTCATTGTTTTCAACAAGATAAATATTATTATTGGCTATGATCTTTCCAGGAAAGAGAAAATAAGTTAAAAGAAGGAACGTTTTAAATAAATAAATCAATTAATTTGTTATGTTTTTATTATAAAAAATAATATATTTAATCTATTACATAGCTCAGATATTTCTATAAATAAAAAAAAATTTATGAAAAGAAAAAAAAACTATTCTTATAAAGATTCAGGAGTTGATATAGCAAAATCTTCAGAGCTAGTAGAAAAAATTGAAAAAATTTCGTCTGACTTTACTCGTAAAGAGATAATAAAAAATAGTGGTGGATTTTCATCTCTATTAGATTTAAGAAAACTTAATTATAAGGATCCTATTCTTCTTACAAGTACTGATGGAATTGGGACAAAACTGAAATTGGCAATAGATTTTAAAAAATATGACAATCTAGGCTATGATCTTGTCGGCATGTGTGTTAACGATATTCTTGTTAATGGAGGCGAACCACTTATTTTTTTGGATTATGTAGCCTCCTCAAAAATAAAAGAAAAAAATTTTATAAAAATAATTAAAAGTATTCATAATGGATGTAAGGAAGCAGGTTGTTCTTTGGTTGGAGGAGAAACAGCAGAAATGCCAGGACTTTACAAAAAAAATGATTTTGATATAGCTGGCTTTTCTGTGGGGGTTGTTGAACGAAAAAATCTATTAAAACCAAATAACGTAAAAGAAGGAAACCTTATCTTTGGAATTAAGTCCAATGGATTTCATTCAAATGGTTATTCATTAATTAGACGAGTGATAAATTCACAAAGAATTAATTTGAAAGCAAAACCGCCCTATAAAACCTCAGAAAAATCAATTGGAAATGATTTGTTATTACCTACAAAAATCTACGTTAAGTTGCTTTTGCCCCTGGCAAAAAAAGGACTAATTTTAACTATGGCACACATTACAGGAGGGGGGCTCGAGGACAATTTAAAACGTGTAATTCCAGATAAATTTCAGGCAATAATTGATATCAAAGATTTTACATCACCTGAACGTTTTAGTTGGCTATCAAAAATTGGTAATATTAATTCTAAAGAAATGCTGAAAACTTTTAATTGTGGAATTGGGTTTGTATTTATTATAAGCGAGAAAAATAAAAATAAAATACTCAAATATTTTGAATCAAATAGAATTGAACTAATTAAAATTGGTTATATTAAAAAAATTAATAGTTATAAAAAGGTATTAATTAAAAAGTTTCATCCATGGATTTAAACTTAGGAATAATTATTTCGGGACAAGGAAGTAATATGATGAATATAGTTAAATCATGTTTAAAAAAAAGACTTAATGCAAATGTAAAAGTAGTAATCACAAACAATCCATTTTCTGAAGGGATAGAAAAATTAAAAAATATTGATATTCCAAAAAATATATTAGACCCCAAAAAATTTAAAAATAAAGACTCCTATGAGGAAGAAATTAGTAAATTACTTATAAAAAATAATGTGAACTTTGTTTGTTTGGCAGGATACAAAAAAATCTTAGGACTTAAATTTTTAAATAAGTGGAATAGAAAGGTAATAAATATTCACCCTTCTCTTCTTCCATCTTTCAAAGGACTCAATGCACAAGAAAAAGCTTTTAAATATGGAGTTAAATATACTGGTTGTACCGTTCATTTTGTAAATAATGAGCTAGACGGAGGAGAAATTATTGATCAAAAAGTCGTAGAAATTAAAAAAGAATATGACTTACCCAAACTTAAAAAAAAAATATTGAAAGAAGAACATAAACTTTATATAAATGTTTTACGAAAAATATCTATGAAAGGAATTTATAAGTGAATAAATTAAATGGCGATCAACACCAGAAATTTTTTAACTCATTCATTAAATTTTCAGTTGTTTCTATAATATTAATTACAATTTTATTAGCATTTCTATATTTTTTTCTAGTGATCTAAAATTTCTCTAGCAGAAAAGAAAAAATTAACTTCAATTATTGCATTTTCTGGACTATCAGAACCATGAACCGAGTTTTCTTCAACAGATAGACCAAAAAGTTTTCTGACTGTATTATCATCAGCATTAGCAGGGTTAGTAGCACCCATTAACTCCCTATTTTTCATAATTGCATTTTCTCCTTTTAAAACTTGTACTACTATTGGTCCAGAGGTCATATATTCACATAAGTCAGAAAAAAAAGCTCTTTCTTTATGAACACCATAAAAGTTTTCAGCATCAATTTTTGATAATAAAATCATTTTTTGTGCTACAATAGACAATTTATTTTTCTCAAATATTGAATTAATTTTACCTGTTAAATTTCTTTTAACCGCATCTGGTTTGATAATTGACAATGTTAATTCCTGTTTCATGTTAACCTGCTTTAAAAATTAATATTAGAAAACTTCCCACATATGATTTTGTTTTTCTATAAGAGTTTTAACTTTAAATCTACTTCTTTGTAATTTTTTTTTATGAACAGATATAAGGGTATTATCTACAAAATTAGAAAATAAAAATAATTTATTAAAATTAAAAAGTTTTTTTACTAAAACGTTCGGTGAAAACAAAAGAATATCAAAACCCCCAAAGCTTTTTATCTGGTCTTGATCGCCACAGAAAAGCGTTATTCTCTCATCTTTATAATATGGATCGCTGAATTTTCTATGCGGTATAAAAGATTCTTTTTTTTTTACCCACAAAAAATTATCAAGTTCGTCATTTTCCTGGATAGAGTTAGTTACAATTAATATCTTGTATTTCTCTTTAATCAACCTAGAACAAAGATTGATAATTATGTCATTAAATTTAGATTTTATGTAGTATAGATTAACTTGTTTTAGAGAATTCCTTTCATTCATAGTTATCTTCGACAAAATTATTAAGTAACCTTACACCAAAACCAGTTCCTCCTGGTCTTGACAAAGGTGTTCCCTTATTTGCCCAAGTAACTCCTGCTATATCAAGGTGAGCCCATTTAGTATCACCAATAAATCTTTTTAAAAATTGAGCTGCGGTTATACTTCCTGCGCCTCGAGTTCCAGTAATATTTTTCATATCTGCTATTTCACAATTCAACAACTTATCAAAGTCTTCATCTAATGGAAGCCTCCATAATAATTCTTTAACTTTATTTGAAGATGTAGAAAGTTGTTTTGCTAGTAAATCACTGTTTGAAAATAACCCTCCATATCTATCACCCAGTGCAACTATAATAGCCCCAGTAAGAGTAGCTAAATCCACAATAAGCTCTGGATTATATTTTTTATTTACATACCATAATATATCAGCTAAGACCAATCTGCCTTCAGCATCTGTATTAAGAACTTCAATCGTTTGCCCCGACATTGATTTAACAATATCACCTGGTCTTTGAGCATTTCCGTCGGGCATATTCTCAACTAATCCAACGATGCCTATAGCATTTACTTTTGCCTTTCTTAGAGCCAAAGAGTACATAAGTCCGGCAACAACTCCTGCACCGCCCATGTCCCACTTCATATCCTCCATTCCACCGGAGGGTTTTATAGAAATTCCTCCTGTATCAAAGGTCACACCTTTACCAACGAATGCAAGAGGTTTCTTTTCACTTTTCTTTAGCCCATTCCATTTCATTATTAATACTCTAGGTGGTTTTACAGATCCTTGGGCAACTCCTAAAAGAGCATTCATTTTTAGACTTTTAATTCTTTTTTCGTCAAAAACCTCCATAGCAATTCCGGCTTTGGATAATTTCTTACAAGATTGAACAAACTGTTCAGGAAACAATACGTTTGCGGGTTCAGAAACTAAATCTCTTGTAAGAAAAACACCTTGAGATATTTTTTCAAAATACTTGAACTTTTTCTCTACTTTGTCAGGATTATTTGTAATAAATGTAATTTTGTCAATAGAAGCATGTATTGGTCTTACTTTACTTCTATATTTTCTAAATGAATAATTCTTTAAATTAAATCCAGAAGCTAATGAAGCAATAATTTCTTCATATTGTATCTCACCAATATTTTTTTCTTCAACTATTACACTTACTTTCAGATTTTTTTTTCTTTCAATTTCTGAAAACTTCTTTCCAGCAAATCTCTCTATGTCAGTTACAGTTCTTAAACTACTTATTCTGCTAATGTTAATTTTTTTAAAACTATTATTTGATTTAATATTAAAATCATCCGAGTAGCTTTTATTATTTTTAAATTCTTTAGTATCTATTAAGATTTCAAAATTCTCTTTTATGTTATCATTATTAAAGGCTTTTTGATCAACTGTCTTTCCATCAAAACATACCAAAAGGAGGATAGAAAAATCATTAGATAATTTATTTTTAAAAGTGATTTCCAAAATTACTCTTTCGTAAAAAATATTGTGATATAATCTATATATATAGATATAAAATTACAAATTATCAATGAAATTAATTGAAAAATATATTCTTAGACAACTGATAAATACTTCTTCTCTTATATTAATACTTATTATATCTATCTTTTCGCTAAGTAAGAGTGTTCAATTAATTGACCTTTCATTGAATAGAGGGTTACCTTTAATTTTTTTTTTAAAACTTATTGTTCTTTCTTTACCAGCTATAATTCCTATATTATTGCCTATTATTATTTGTTTATCTGTTTTATTTACTTATTCGAGAATGAGAAATGATAGCGAACTAATTATTTTTGAAAGTTCAGGAACTTCAAAATATAATTTGTTAAGACCAGTATTAGTATTTGGACTCTTTTTCTCTTTTATAAGTATTCTATTTACATTATATCTATCGCCGGTATGCAATAAAAATTTTAAAAAATTATTATATGAAATAAAAAATGATTACTCCTCGTCATTACTGGAAGAGGGAACATTTAATACAATAGGTGATAATTATACTATTTTTATCAAGAAGAGGACAACAGATGGAAAATTATCAAGTATATTTATACACGATACAAGAAATAAAAATAAACCCACTACTCTGATTGCTGAAGAGGGTTCGTTATTAAAAACAAATAGCGGTAATTCCATCCTTCTTGAAAATGGATCACAACATTTTTTTTCAAATATTGATAAAAAGCTTTCTGTTTTATATTTTGAAAAATATTTATTAGCGCTCAATAAAGATCATACCTCAGAACTTAGTGAAAAATGGAAATCTCCTTCTGAGCGAACTATTTACGAACTTTTGAATCCAAATTTAAATAACGGAGATGACAGAAATAACCTGCAAGCTTTTAGGGCAGAGTTAATCCAAAGATTCTCATTACCACTAAATTCCCTGACTTTTGGTTTTTTTGTAGTAAGTCTTATCTTATCTCAAAAATTTCATAGAGTTGAAAATTTTAACTTTAATTTAAAGGTTCTTTTAATAATTATACTTTTAAAAAGCTTTTTTGTAATTTGTTCAAATGTTGCAATAAAAAATAATAATTTTGAATTAATTAATCTTTTACCAAGCATTGTGGCTTTTATTGCAGGTTGTAAGGTTTTAAAAAGCAACTTAAAGAAAATCATATGATAAAGCCTCTCCTAATATTAAATTATTTAATAAAACAAAACTTTGTAATTATTTTAACTATCTCTTTTTTTTGCTGTTTTTTATTTTTGACTATTGACCTTATAGAACTTTTGAGAAGAAGCTCAACCAAAGAAATTCCTTTTAATATCATACTAAAAATAGCTCTATTTCATTTACCGTCTCTTGTTCCAATCATATTACCAACAGTTTTTCTCTTAAGTTCAATGCAAACTTTCATGAGATTAAATAAAACTAGTGAATTAAATGTCATAAGATCATCAGGAATTTCAATTTGGTTTTTTATCCTTCCTTCAATTATTAATTGTTTATTTATTTCAATCTTGTATATTTTTTTTCTAAACCCCTTGTTCAGTAAAATGAATGTGAAGTTTAAGTCATTTGAAAGTCAATATTTTAGAGGGAACTCAGGTTTACATACTATATCACCAACAGGGTTATGGCTAAGAGAAATTGAGGACAAAAAAGAATTTGTAATAAATGCTTCACATTATTCATCTTTAGAAAATACTCTGCAAAATGTTATAATTTTTGAATTTAGCAGTGATGAAAGATTTCTAAGACGAATCGATGCATCCAAAGTAATTATGTTTGATGATTATTGGGATCTAATAAATGTTTCTGTTGTAAAAATCAATAAAACTCCAGAACCCTTCGAAAGAATGAAAATGAAATTTGACCTGAGCATAAAAAAAATTGAACAAAATTTTAGATCAGCTGAGACAATTAGTTTTTGGAAACTTCCAGAGTATATTAATAATTTAGAAAATTCAGGTTTTAATTCAAAAAAACATGTGATTTATTATCATTATTTAATTTCTTTTCCTTTAATTTTAATTACTATGGTTATGCTTGGTTGTTCACTTTCAATCAGAAAAGCTCGTGCCAAATTTCAATTTTTTAATATTTTCATAGGAATAGTTTCAGGAATTTTCTTTCATTTTATTACAGATGTTCTCAAAACATTGGGGACTAGCGGAAATTTACCAATTTTCTTTTCAGTTTGGGGAGTACCATTAATTACAATATCCATTTTACTTGGAATCCTTATACATTTAGAAGATGGCTAAATTATTTTTTTTCATATTTTTATCTCTTTCTTTTAACTGTTTTGCAGAAGTAGATACTGAAAATTTAGAAATTAACGCTGATCAATTTACTTATGATAAAGAAAATAAAAGAGTTTTTGCAACCGGAAATGTTGAAGTAATAGATAAAACGTTTACAATTTTTGCAAACAAAGTTTTTCTAAATACTGAAAAAAAATTAATTTCTGCAAAAGATGACGTAAGAATATTTTATGAAGATGGTTCAATTTTAAGAACTAATAGTATTGTAGCAGACAATAATCTTGAAAATGCAAAATTCTCTAAAAGCTATTTATATTTACCTGATGATGCAAAAGAAGAATTATTTAAAAAGGTAAAGAGGTATTCAAGATTAGCATCCAATTCTATGGAAAGAAGGTCAAAAACATGGGAAGTATTCCAAAATGCTGTCTTCACTGCCTGTGATATTTGCTACGATAAAAAAAAAAAGAAATTTAAAGAACCTTTAATTCAAGTAAAATCCAAAAAGGTTGTTCATGATAAGAATAAATTCGTTGTAAATTATTATGACTCATATATAGAGTTTTCTGGTCAACCAGTATTTTATCTACCATATTTATCTCATGCTTCTCCTCTTGTTAAAAGAAAGTCTGGATTCCTTGCCCCAACTTTTAAAACGAACCATTATTTTGGAAATTCATTCGATATCCCCTACTATGTACCCATTAATAATCATCACGATATTACATTCATTCCTAAATTTAGCACAAAGCAGAATCCCGTTGGATTTATTGAACATAGAAAAAATTTTGGTAATGGAGAAATGGTTTCTGAAGTAAGTGGTACGATAAATAAATTAAATGTTAATCAATTAAAAAAAGACAAGATAAGAGGACATTTTAGATCTAGTGGTAAATTTGATATCAGTAATACTTGGAAATTTGACTACAACTTAGACAGAACAACTGACAGAAATTATTTAAATACCTTTAACTATGGTTATCATGATACTTTAAATAACAATCTAAGATTTAGAGGCTATAGAAAAAATAACTTTTATAGCTTAGAGGCCCATTCTTTTCAGGAGATAAGACATAATGTTGATCAAAAAAATTCTCCAAGAATCACTCCAAGAATAAAAACAATAATAAAATCACCATTTAAGCTTAATACGTTAAATTATAAAACAGATTTTGAATATCTAACTTTAACAAGAGATGAGGGAACAGACGTCAGCAAATTAAGCTTTATACAAGATATTGAATTTCCTATGTTCTTGAAAGATGGTTCAATAATCAAACTGGGAACACATTTAAATGCTGGTTTGTATAGAATTGAAAATTATAATGATCCAATAACTAGTATACAAAAAAATAGTTATTTCAGAACCAAACTTTATCCTCAAATAACATTTGAATATTCAAAACCGTTTTATAAAAGAAATAGAAACTCAAAACAAATTTTCGAGCCCAAAATTTTGATTGTTGGAGGTGCTAATAATGGAAATGACATTAATATACCTAACGAGGACAGTAGAAGTTACGACCTTGATTTTATTGATTTATTTAATAAAAATAGACTATCAGGAAATGATAGGTTAGATAATGGGTCCAGAATCGATTATGGTTTTTCTTACCTTAATCAAAATTTAAAAGAATCATCAATAACAAATATTTCCATTGGACACAGTTACCGTTTGAAAAGAGATCTTTACCAACCATCGAATAGTGGTTCAAATAAAAACTCTTCAAATATTGTGACTATGATTGATATTAATCCAACACGAAATGTTTCTATAAGATCACAAGCGTCGTTAAATAGTGATAACTTTTCCTTTGCGCAATCAATAAATGATTTATCAATTAGTAATAAAAGAGTTACGTTTAATATCAATCATTTATTTTCAAAGGCTACATCTGGTTTAGAATCAACATCTTTTGCTAAAAGAAATCAACTATCATTGAACTTAAAAAACTCTTTTACTGAATATTTTGATTTTATAAACTCTACAAGTTTTGATTTAATTGATGAAATGAAATTTCTTAACTGGAGTTCAAAATTAAAATATGAGGATGAGTGCTTTGGAGTTTCATTTACATGGGATAGACGTTATACATATAATTATGAAAGTCCAACTTCAAATTCCTTTGTATTTATGTTTAGCTTAAAAAAAATAATGGAGAATGACCTTTGATAAGAAAATACTTAAATTTATTTTTATTAATCATTACAATAATTTCATTATATAATCTGACTTCGAGTAATACGCATGCTCAGGATAAATTTGAAGCAGTCCTAGGAACTGTTAACACAGAACCAATAACCACTTATGACCTAAGTCAAAGAATAAAAATACTTTTGAAAACGTTAGGTCTTGAAGATACTATGTCTAACAGAGATTCCATCAGAAAGAAAACCATTGATTTATTAGTCGAAGAAAAGGTTAAACTTATTGAGGGTAAAAAATTAAAAATTAATATTCCTGAAAAACAAGTTCTTCAGTTCATTAGTAAAGTTTTTTCTTTTCCAATTAAAGAAATAGATAATTTTAAAGAGTTCCTGGCAGCTGATAACATAGACTTTGATATCTTATATGAAAAAATAAAAACTGAATTAGTTTGGAATGAGATTGTGAACAAAAAATTCTCATCTCTTATTTTTCCAAACCCTGAAAAAGTAAAAGAAATACTTGATGATTATCAAAAAAAATTAGGTCTAAGGCAATATAACTATTCAGAAATAGTCCTATTTAAAAAAGATAAGAAATGGGATGAAATTGAACAATCTATGAAAAAAATCTATGAGATACTTAATAAAAGCACAAATTTTGGTAATGTTGCCTCTAATTTTTCAGAATCCTCATCCAGTCTTAATGGAGGTAATTTAGGTTGGATATCAGAAAGACAAATTGATTCTGAAACAAAAAGTGAATTGGAAAAAATTAGAAAGGGTAAATACTCAAATATTTTTAAAGTTACTAATGGATATAAAATAGTTATGTTACACGATACTGGAAAACTTGGCGAAAAAGACGATAAATCATACTCATTAATGAATTTTTCCACAAAAAATGAAAAAAATAAATTAAAAAATTTTAAAAAAACTATTAAGGATTGTGACCAAAGTTTTGATGCTTTAGAAACAGAAGTAACTATTGATAAAATTGTTGATGTAAAATCCAAAGATCTCTCGGAAGAAATAAATGTTGAACTAGAAAATAAAGCGAGAAATGAGAAGACTAAAATAATGGTTCAAGGAGGAAAGTCATTTTTTCTTTTAGTTTGTGACGTTAAGGGTGGAGAAATACAACAATTATCACCAGAAATTGTTGAGGAAAAATTATTCAAACAAAGGTTAACACTCATGGCAAATACTTACTTGAATAAACTGCAAAAACAAGCCAATGTTGACTTGTCAATAAATTAGATGAGTGTTAAATATGAATGAAAAACCGGTTGTAGTAACCATGGGTGATCCATCTGGTATTTCGGGAGAAATACTCATAAAAACTTGGATAGAGAGAAATCAAAGCTCAATTAATAAGTTTTTTGCCTTAGACTGCACAGAAAGATTAGAAAAAGTTGCTAATGAACTTAAATTAGAAGTACCTATAAAAACGATAAATAATCCTCAAGAAGCAATAGAATTGTTTTCAGAATGTCTTCCGGTTTTAAACCTTAAAAGTAAAGTTTTTGCAGAACTGGGAAAACCAATTAAAGAAAATGGAGAATATGTTCTTGAGTCTATACATAAAGCGATTGACTTTGTTAATGAAGGTCAAGCAAAAGCGTTGGTAACTAATCCAATAAGTAAAAGTATCATGAAAGATTATGGTTTTGATTTTTTAGGTCAAACAGAACTAATTTCAGATATTTTATCCAAAAAAATTAAAAAAAAATTTGAAGAAATTATGATTCTTACAACAACAAAACCCGAGGATATGGGAAGCAATCTAAAGATAGGACTTGTAACGACGCACATACCCATTTGCGACATATCTAAAAGTCTTTATATAGAAAAAATTTTTTCGAAAGTAGAAAGTTTTATTATTTCCTTGAGAAACTTTTGGAAAATCTCAAATCCCAAAATTGGTATATGTGGACTAAATCCCCACATTGGTGAAGACGGTAAAATCGGTAAAGAAGAGGAAGAAATTATAAACCCTGCCATAAGAAGCTTATCTCAAAAGTATAATGTAGTTGGACCCTTAAGCGCAGATACATGTTTCTCAAAACATAAAAGAACACCTTTTGACGGTTTTATTTGTATGTACCATGATCAAGGTTTGATTCCGATTAAGACACTTGATTTTTATAATTCTGTTAATGTAACTGGAGGAATTCCAATTATTCGCACATCTCCAGATCATGGACCGGCTTTTGATATATCAAAACTAGGAGTAGCAAATAACTCAAGTTTAAAGTCATCAATCCTCCTTGCTGGAGAATTAAGTAATTAATGATTTTTAGAATTAAAAAAAAATTTGGGCAACATTTCTTACAAGACGAAAACATTATTGAAAAAATAGTTACTTTAACTAAAATAGAGAGTAAAGATATAATAGAGATTGGACCTGGTTTTGGATCATTAACAAAAGCAATATTAAGAAAAAAACCAAAATCATTCTTAATCATTGAAAAAGATAAAAGCTTAAAAAAATTTTTATGTAATTTCGATTTACAAAAAAATACAAATATAATTTATGAAGATGCCTTGAGAATTAACCTTGCAGAAGTTTCAAAAGTAAAAAAAGTGACTTTAATAGCTAATCTGCCATATAATATTGCAACAACTCTGATCATAAGTTGGATAAAATACATTAATTTCTTCGAAACAATTATAGTTATGGTTCAGAAAGAAGTGGCAGATAGGTTAACAGCGGAAAAGTCAAATAAATCCTACAGTAGATTATCCGTGCTAATTCAATTATTTTGTAATATTAAAAAAAAATTTGATGTAGACCCTCAAAATTTTAATCCACCGCCCAAAGTCATATCTTCAGTTATAGAGATAATTCCAAAAAAAAATATTAATATTGATTATGAAAAGATTGATCAGTTACTAAAACATTCTTTTTTTTCAAGGAGAAAAAAAATCAAAAATAACCTCATTAAAATTTATCCAAATATTGAAGAGCTTTTTTTTACTAATAATCTAGACATTAACTTAAGACCACAGGATATAAGTCCAAAAGAATTTTTGAGGATTCTAGATTTCTTAACTTAATTTTTCCACGAAATCAAAAATATTGGTTTGCCTGAATCTTTTGAGTCTTTCAGCACGAATAATAAGAAAAATTTGATCTAAACATTTATCAATATTGTCATTTATTAAAACATAATCATATTCTATCCAATGACTTATTTCAGACCTTGCTTTTGCCATTCTTTTTTCAACAATCTGATCACTGTCTTCCGCTCTTTGTTTTAATCTCTTTTTTAATTCACTGGTGCTTGGGGGTAAAATAAAAATTGAAACTAAATCTCTCCTGGAATAATCAATTAATTTTTGTGTTCCTTGCCAATCTATATCAAATATAATGTCCTTTCCTTTTGATAAAGTGGATTCAACAAAATCTTTTGGAGTTCCATAGAAATAATCAAAAACTTTTGCTGTTTCTATAAAAAAACCGTTATTTTTTTTATCCAAAAAAATTTTTTCGTTTAAAAAAAAATAATCTTTTCCTTCAATCTCACTTTTTCTTTTTGGCCTAGTCGTAACTGAAACAGACAATATCGTGTTTTTATCATTTTTAATAATTTTTTTACATAACGATGTTTTTCCCGCTCCGGACGGTGATGATAACACTACCATTAAACCTTTACTTTCTTGTTTCATATCAGTAAACCTGTTTTTTTACGAATTCAATATTTCTTAAATGTTCACTATAATTCTCAGAAAATAAATGACCACCTTTTTTATCTGCAACAAAATAAAAAAAATTACTCATATAAGGGTTAAGTGCAGCTTTAACTGATTCGATCCCAGGAATAGAAATTGGACCTGGTGGTAATCCTTTATTTCTATAAGTGTTGTACTCAGAGTCTATCTTAAGATCTTTTCTTAAGAGTTTTCGATTTAAATTCTTTCCCATTCTTAATGCATAAACTACTGTGGGGTCTGATTGAAGTCTCATATTTGAATTCAATCTATTATAAAATACCCCAGCAATTTTATTTTTTTCACTTTTTTTACCTGTTTCCTTTTCGATTATAGATGAAATTATCAATAACTCACTGATAGAATTAAGAGGAATATAATCTTTCTTTTTATCCCATAGGTGTTTAATTCTACTGTAGCTTTTTTGGCTTATATTTTTGATTATACTTTCAGCACCATCAAAGAAGTTATATGAATAAGTATCTGCTAAAATCAAGTCAGATATTTCATTAAATGAATTAATATTAAATTTTTTATCAATTTTTTTTAATAATTGAATCAATTCATACTTTGAGATGCCTTCGGGAATAGTTAAATACCTGTTTATAGATTTCCCTTCAACAAGAATTTTAGTTAAATCTCTTATTGAAATTGATTCATGAATTAAATATTCTCCAAATCTTAATTTTTTTTCAAGATTACTTAACTTAACCCAAATTTTAAATAATAATTTATTTTCAATAATTTCTTTTTCTTCGAGAAGAATTGAAATCTTATCCAGACCTACACCAGGGAGAACCAAAAAAGTTTGTTTTGTGTTTGATTGACTTTTATAAAAAGTTTTATGAAAAACGTTTAAGCTTATTAAGAAAATAAATAAAAAAAAAAAAATCTTTTCATCAAACACTCTTAAATAACAATGAAGCATTCGTCCCACCAAACCCGAAGGAGTTAGATAAGGATATTTTAACTTTTTTATCAATACTCGAGTTAGGAACGAGATTTATTCCGGAGCAATCCTCGGATAAATTTTCTAAATTTAATGTCGGAGGTAAAATACTATTTTTAATAGAAAGAATAGAAAATATTGACTCAATCGCACCGGAAGCCCCCAAAAGATGTCCAGTTGAAGACTTAGTTGAGGACATATGAAGTTTTTTAAGATTGTTTGAAAAAATTTTTTTAACTGCATTGAATTCAATTTCATCACCAAGAGGTGTTGAAGTTCCATGTGCGTTTATGTAATCAACCTGTTCGGGGTTGATTTTAGCATTTGCTAGAGCCATATTCATCGCTCTCATTCCTCCACTACCGTCTGGAATTGGTGCAGTAGCATGATATCCATCGCCTGACAAACCATATCCAATAACCTCAGCATAAATTTTTGCAGACCTTGCTTTAGCATGTTCATAATCCTCCAATACTAAAATACCTGAGCCCTCGGAAAGAACAAAACCGTCTCTATTCTGATCCCAAGGTCTTGATGCCCTTTGAGGATCAGAATTAAATTTGGTAGATAATGCTCTCATTGCTCCAAAACCAGCTATCCCTAGCCTAGTACATGCTGCTTCTGAACCACCACAAATCATTACATCTGCATCGCCGTACATTATTAATCTTGACGAATCTCCTATTGCATGAGCACCGGAGGCACATGCAGTCACAACAGAATGATTAGGTCCTTTGTAACCATAACGTATAGAAACATGACCACTGGCTAAATTAATCAAACATGATGGAATAAAAAATGGGGAAATTTTTCTTGGACTCTTAATTAAATTTTCTGAACTTTTTCTAATGCCATCAAGACCTCCAATTCCGGATCCAATCATTACACCAGTTCTAGAGAATTCTTCTTCATTATTTGGCACCCATCCTGAATCTTCTATTGCCTCTTTAGCAGCAGAAATGGCATATTGAATAAATGTTTCTGTTTTTCTTTTATCCTTGTGATCTATTACGTTTTCGAGGAAATATCTTGAATCTCCCTCTTGCGAAATTTGTCCTCCAATTTTACAAGATAAATCTTCAATTTCAAACCCAGTTAATTTATTAATTCCAGATTCTGATTCAGTGAGCTTATCCCAACAATATTGCCCTCCATACCCAAGAGGTGTACACATTCCTATTCCAGTTATAACAACTCGTCTCATTACTAGAAATTACTTTTTATTCTCTTCGATATAATTTATTGCGTCTTTAATAGTCAATATTTTTTCAGCTACATCATCAGGAATTTCACATTCAAACTCTTCCTCAAATGCCATAACTAATTCAACAGTATCAAGACTATCAGCCCCTAAATCATCAATAAAACTTGCTGACTCAGTAACCTTATCTTTTTCTACACCTAGATGCTCGACTACAATATCTTTTACTTTTTGTGATACATCGCTCATAATTTTTTCCTTACATAAATATTTTAATGGATATATTAATAATTAAATTTTATTTTAAATCAAATATATAATAATTATATCATACTTAACCCTCCATTAACATGAATCGTTTGCCCGGTAATATAATCCGAACTTTCTGAGGCTAAAAACATAACCGAATTTGCTATATCAGCAGGCGTACCAACCTTTCCTAATGGAATACTGTTTAAAATAATTTTTTTTTGTTGCTCATTTAAATTTTCTGTCATAGCTGTTTCAATAAAACCAGGTGATATACAATTTACCGTAATGCCTCTTTTTGCAACTTCAAGTGCTATTGACTTTGACATTCCAATAATTCCTGACTTAGATGCGCAATAATTTGCTTGTCCAGGATTTCCTGTATGACAAACAACTGATGTTATATTAATAATTCTTCCCCATCTTTTTTTAATCATTCCTTTTATGAAATGGTTAGAGAGTATGAAATTAGACTTCAAGTTTGTATTTAAAACGTTATCCCATTTTTTTTCACTCATTCTTAAAAATAGGCTATCCTGAGTTACACCAGCATTATTAACTAAAATTTCAATATCATGTTTTTCCTCAACCTTATTACAAAAAGATAGAACGTCCTCATTTGACGCCAAATCACAAATAATAATATCAAAATTCTTTTTAAACTTTTGAGCAGCATGCTCTAGTTTCTTTTCATCTCTTCCTGACAAAACTACAAAAAATCCTTCATCATAAAATTTTTTTGCAATTTCTTTTCCGATTCCACCTGATGCTCCCGTTACCAAAACTTTTTTCATCATAAATACTAACAATAAGTCTTCAAAAAATGATTAATGTCATCAGAACACGATATATTTTCAGTTTCCAAATTAATACCCATTCTCCTATTTAAACCTGATAAAACTTTTCCTGAACCTATTTCAAATATTTTATTTACTTCTGAATTAGCAACTAAATTAATTGTCTCTCTCCACCTTACCCTATTTACAACTTGTTTTACTAAAAGTTTTTTTATATTTTCAGAGTTTTTCTCAAAACAAGCATTATAATTATTAATAAATTTTGTATCAGCATCTGATACATTCACATCTTTGAGTGCAAGTTGAATTGTATTTGAAACATTTTTCATCAAGGAACAATGAAAAGGTGCGCTTACATTTAAATCAATAGTTATTTTGGCTCCATTTTGCTTGCAAATTTTTGATATTTTATCAATTTGATCAGAATGACCAGATAAGACAATTTGGCCCGGACAATTATCATTAGCTATTTGACAAACGCGATCACTTTTATTTTCTTCAAGAATATTTTCAACGTCTTCAATATTCAAACCAATGACAGCAGTCATTTTAGTCTTTTCACCTGCAACAGACTCTTGCATTGCTTTTCCTCTGGTTTCCAGTAATCTGGCTGTATTTGCAATATTTATAGAATTAATAGAACAAAGAGCGGAATACTCTCCAAGAGAGTGACCACAGACTATGGACGCTAGATCACTAAACTTAATATTAGCCTCTTTTTCAATTACTTTAACTAAAGCAATACTTACTGCCATTAAAGCAGGTTGATTGTTTGAGGTTTTAGTTAACTCTTCATTGGTTCCAAAAAATATTATCTCAGAAAGCTTTCTATTTAATGTGTCATCAATCAAGTCAAACACATCTTTCGCTTCTCTATACTCTTGATAAAGATTTTTACCCATTCCAATTTTTTGAGAACCTTGGCCTGGAAAAATAAATGAAAAAGATTGTTTTGAAGTTTGCATAATATTTTGATTTACATTAAAAGATTCTTTTTTTTTTGCAAGATTGATGTTATAAGATATAAAAAACCTTGCTATTTATAGCTAAACTTATTAAGAGTTTAACCGAAAGGAAAAAAATGAATTTATATGAAAGTGTTTTCGTTTTTAGCGGTAACCTTACTGAAAAACTTGCCAACGATAAAATTGAAAAATATGAAGAAATTGTAAAAAAGTCTGGTGGTAAAACACTAAAGAAAGAATATTGGGGTTTAAAATCCCTTGCGTATAAAATAAAAAAACATACAAAAGGTCATTATTTCCTTGTAAACTTTAATACTGGTCATGAATCAATTAAAGAACTAGAAAATAAATTTAAGATTGATGAGGAAAGTATAAGGTTTTTAAACCTAAGTATAGATAAAGTAACTGAAGAGCCATCTTTTATGATGAAAAAATATAACGATGAAAAATAGTGAGGCTTTATGGCAGTAAAAAATAAACTTTTCGATAATAACAGAAGTAATGTAGCGAGAAAGTGTCCACTTTCCGGAAAACATGCTCCTATTATAGATTATAAAAATATAGAACTTCTTAAGAGGTATACTACAGAAAAAGGAAAAATTTTACCAAGTAGAGTCACACAAGTAAGCACAAAGAAACAAAGGCAATTAGCACTTGCTGTAAAAAGAGCAAGATTTTTAGCTTTGTTGCCTTATGTTTCAAACTAATGATTAATGCTGTCGGATGAAATAAAAAAAGCTAGTGTAATAATATACTCCACATTATTTATCTTTTTTTCCTCAATACTGCTCATTAAAACTTCTTCAGTTTTTTTTATATTATTTAGTTTACTCCCACTATTCTTAATTGGCCTTTCTACAAGCATAGTTTCAACACTTGTTAGTTATAGCTTTTCGCTCTTTCTTTTAACTATTTTTCTTAACGTAAAAAATAATTCAATGGATAATGATGCTTTGAATTATTTTTTTTTTAATCTTTTTATAATATTTATTTCTGCATTTTTCATTACATCATGCTTAAAATTTAAAGAAAAAAAAACCTTTCTATCAGCAGGTAATTCTTTTTCATGTTATATCTTATTTATCTCTGTTGTTTTGATTACCTTTCTAAAGTTTTTTTATTTAAATATTGATACATCTGCTAATATTGAAGAAATCAAAACATTATATTTCAATAATATATTAATCCAAAACGCTGAATTAAAATCACAGATAGAGCTTTTAATAAATATGATTTATAAAATTTTACCTGCAATTAATGGTTTAGTGTTTCTTTCTCTTACCTTTGCAAACCTGGTATTATCTCTAAAAATATTAAATAATTATAATATGTCTATCAGACCAAATATTTTTTCAGGTCTTCTAGTTATTCCTAATTGGTACTTTTATCTTACAGTTTTATTCTTTGTTCTATTTTTTTTTTCTAGTGCAGATATAAATTTAATTGCTTTAAACACTATTCTATTGTTTTCTTCGATATTTATAGCGAATGGCTTAACAATTATATTAAGGTTTTTTAAAAAAAAAAAAATTCATAATTCATTGAAATTTTTATTATTATTTTTACTTTTCATTTTTTTCAGCTATCTTCTGTTATTATTTTTATTTATTTTAGGTTTTTACCAAAAAATTAAAGAATTATATACTTAATACCAGTATTTGGAGAGAGAAATGGAAATTATATTACTTGAAAGTTTTGATAGGTTAGGAAAAATTGGTGATGTTGTTAAAGTAAAAGATGGTTTTGCGAGAAATTTTCTTTTACCGAAAAAAAAGGCCTTAAGGGCCAATAAAACTAATAAGGAATATTTTGAAAAAATAAAAAAGTCTCTTGAGGAGAAAAATAGCGCACTAATTAAAGATGCATCCAAACTTTCTAGTGATTTAAAAGATAAAGAAATTATTTTTATTCGACAGGCCAGTGATACAGGACAACTATATGGTTCAGTTAGTCCCAAAGATATTTCTATGTATTTTAAAGATAAAAAAATAGATATTTCACCTTCAAATATTAACTTACCTTATGCAATAAAAAAGCTAGGTATTTTTAGTGTTAAAATAAAATTACATGCAGATGTTTCTTTTACAACAACTATAAATGTGGCAATCTCTGAAGAAAATGCAGAAGAACAAAAAAAAGAACTAGAAACAAAAGAATTAAAAAATAAGGTTTTTAAGAAGGAAAAATCTTTAGACTCTGAGTCTTCACCTGAAGGTTTAGATTCTCTAAAAAATAACGAAGAAAAATCTGTAGAGGAAGAAAAGTCAAATCCTCTTCAAAATAAAAAAATTGATTCTAAAGGTGAAAGCGATCAAGCATCTAAAACATTAGAGCAAAAAATAAAAAAAGAAAATATTACAAAAGATAAATCTAAAAATTCAGAATCAGAAATAAAGAATCTAGAATCAAAAACAAAAAGCACAGACACTGAAAATTAAATATAAGTCTACCTATGCTCACCTTAAAACTAATTTTGGGATTAACAATTGTTTTATGGGGAGCAGATCTTTTAATAAACAGTGCAATAATTATTGGAAGAAAATATAAAGTATCAGAACTTCTAATTGGAATTGTAGTCATAGGTTTTGGTACTTCTTTGTGCGAACTTCTTGTGTCTATAGACGCAGTATTAAAAAATGCCCCAGAATTATCTTTGGGTAATATAATAGGTTCTAATGTAGCAAATATTTTATTAGTATTAGGTATTGCAGGTATGGTTAAGAATATAAATATACCTTCAATATCAAAGTTCGATAACTACTTTCATTTTCTAATAACAGTTACTTTCATATTAATTTTTAATTTTTATAGTTTAAATTTTTACACTGGTATTATTTTTATTTTTGTTTTCTTTTTATACCTTTTTACTGTGATTAAAAAAATGGATAAATCAAGCCCAGATCAAATTGAAAAATATGATGGGTTAATTAGTAAAAGAATCTTTGCTTCTCCAACTTTGATAGGGGTTCCTATTATAATTATTTCAATATTAATCACATTTTATGGAGCTGACCTTGCAGTCATAAGTGCCATTGAAATATCTTTACTCTTCGGGATTTCTGAATCCGTGATTGGATTAACAGTAGTTGCTATCGGCACATCACTACCAGAAATTGCTGCAGGTATAACCGCTGCAAGAAAGATGAGACCAAATTTAATTTTCGGAAATATTATAGGTTCAAACCTATATAATATTCTGCTAATACTTGGTTTTTCATCATTATTTGAAAATTTCTCTTATAATAAAAATAGTGTGATGCACGAAGCAATATTTTTAATCCTAAGCACTACAATACTTTTGTTAATTATTAATTATAAAAAAGCAATAATTAGGGTTGAATCGTTTGTTCTTCTCTTCCTTTACCTTTTATATTTATTTCATATCTATCAAAAAAATTTTTTACTATAGAGTTTTCACCAATATCCACACTATTAACAGTTAGATTTTTGATGATAAAATTTTATTTTTAATATAATTTACAATTATGGTTTCAACAGATGATAAAATTCAAAAAGTAGTTACTAATCTTAACTTTCAAACTGAATCAAAACAAATTCCTGTAAATTTAGAGGCTGAAAGAGCATTACTTGGTGCTTTATTATCTAATAACAAAGCATATGAGCAGATTGAAAATTTTTTAAAAGAAAATGATTTTTCTGATATAGTTAATAAAAAAATTTATTCAAAAATAACAAAAATTATAAACAAGGGGCAAATTGCAGATATCAATACTTTGAAGTTATTTTTAGAAAATGATGAAGACTTTCAAAGTATTGGTGGCGTTTCTTATTTATTAAAATTATGTGAAGACTCTGTAAGTATTATCAATGCAGGTCATTATGGTAAAGTTATCCATGACCTTTCTCAAAGAAGACAACTAATTAGCTTCGGAACAGACTTGGTCAATCAGTCATTTATTCCTGATATTGAAGAGGACTCTACGGATCTGATAGAAAAAGCTGAGCAAAGCTTATATGACCTATCAACACATGGAAATATTGAAAAAGGACCAAGAATATTTGAAAATATTATTGTTGAGGCTATAGATTATGCAGAAAAAGCTTTTAAAAATGATAATGAAATTATTGGATTAAAAACAGGTTTAAAAGATTTTGACAAAAAAATTGGCGGGCTTCATAAATCGGATTTAATTATAATTGCTGGAAGACCCTCTATGGGTAAAACGGCCTTTGCAACAAATATAGCATTTAATCTTACAGACAATTTTATCGAAGAATCAAAAAAAAGAAATGATGTAAAAGGAAAGGTTTTATTCTTTTCACTCGAAATGTCTTCAGAACAATTAGCAACCAGAATATTGTCAGAGTCATCAGAGGTTGCATCAGAAAAAATCAGGACAGGTAATATTTCAAAGAATGAGTTTAATAAAATCTTGAGATCAAGTGAAAAAGTTTCAAATCTTCCATTATTTATTGACGATTCTCCAGCTTTAACAGTATCCTCAATTAGAACGAGAGCAAGGAGATTAAAGAGAAAAGAAGGGTTAGATCTTATTATAATTGATTATCTTCAACTTCTAAGTAGTGATTCAAAAAATTTAAATGATAATAGAGTTAAAGAAGTTTCAGATATAACCAGAGGACTGAAAGCATTAGCAAAAGAACTTGATATTCCAGTTATAGCCTTGTCTCAACTTTCAAGAAAGGTAGAAGACAGAGAAGAAAAAAGACCGCAATTATCAGATCTGAGAGAATCTGGAGCTATAGAGCAAGATGCAGACTTAGTAGTATTTTTATATAGAGAAGAATATTATCTAGAAAGAACAGAGCCGACTGAAGGAACTGAAAAACACGCTATATGGATGACTAAAATGGATGAAATTCATAATATTGCAGAAGCAATAATCGCTAAACATAGACATGGTCCAATATCAAAGGTGAAGTTACACTTTAATCCATCCTCAACTAAGTTTTCAGACTTCATAGATACCCGAAACTTTTCCGATCATTAATTTTAATGTTAGAAGTAGTTGAAAATCTTAGTGATGTTGGGAAAGTTATAATTAATCTAAATTCATTAAAACATAACTTTAAGATTATTAAGGACAAGATTGGAGTTAAAACTCAAATTGCTGCAGTTTTAAAGGCCGATGCATATGGTTTAGGTATAGAAAAAATTGCACTAACTCTCAATAAAATTGGTTGTAATATTTTTTTTGTAGCAAATCTTAACGAGGGAATTCAACTTAGAACGCTTATAAAAAACTCAAATATCCTAGTTCTAAATGGACCAATAAAATTCTCAAAAAAAACATATAAAGATTTTTATAAATATAACCTTATTCCAGTAATAAACTCATTAAATGACTTGATATCATGGGAAAAGTTTTTCAAAAAAAAAAACTTAATTGCACTTCATTTTGATACAGGAATGAATAGATTAGGAATTCCATCAAATGATGTATTAAAGATTAAAAAAATCATAAAAAAAAATAAATTACTAGATCTATTCTGTATCATGAGCCATTTGGCCAGCGCAGACGAGCCAAATAACATGATAAATAAAGTACAAAAAAATATTTTTGATAGAATTATCAAAATTTTTCCAAAGACTTTAGTTAGTATTTCTAATTCAAGTGCAATTTTCAATTTAAAAGGATTTAATTATTCGTTTGTCAGAACTGGTGGAGCACTTTTAGGCATAGATCCAAATAGAAAAAATGAAGCCTTAAAAACTGTAATTTCAGTAAAAGCAAAAGTAATTCAGCTCAGGGATCTAGAAAATGAGCCTGTAAAATTTATAGGTTACAATTCAACTTATCGAGTTAATTCAAAAATTAAAATTGCAGTTCTAGGAATTGGTTACGCTGATGGATATCCAAGAAATTTGAGTAATTTAGGTTATGCAATGTTTAAAAACAAAAAACTGCCAATTATAGGAAATATTTCCATGGATTATATGACTATTGATATATCATGCTTTAAGAGTTCTGAAATTAAAACTGGTGATTGGGTTGAGCTTATTGGAGAAAAAATAACAATTCAAAAAGTTGCATCCATGGCCGAAACAATAGAGTATGAAATATTAAATAATCTTGGTCGTAGATTGATGAAAGACTATATTGAAGTTCCGCATGAATAAAATAATAGAAATAATATTTTTTTTCCCGAATAAAATTGGAAAATTTGTTTATGAGTTAATAGATTCTCTAGGTTATAAATTTATGTTCTTTTTAGAATGTATATTGAGTTGTATAAAACCAAAGTTCTATCCCAAATTAATAATTCAACAATTTATAAAGATAGGATTTAACTCTCTTCCAGTTGTTGGTTTAACTGCAATTTTTACTGGTATGGTCCTGGCCCTTCAATCCTATACAGGTTTTTCTCGATTTTCTGCTGAAAGTGTCATCCCTAATGTTGTGGCATTATCTATTACCAGAGAATTATCTCCAGTTTTAGCTGGTTTAATGGTAGCTGGTAGAGCTGGTGCAGCAATAGCCGCAGAAATTGGGACAATGAAAGTCACAGAACAAATAGATGCATTAAAAACATTATCAACTAACCCAATAAATTATCTTGTAGCACCAAGAATTATTGCCGGAGTTATTTCCCTTCCTTGTTTAGTTTTTGTAGGAGACATAATTGGTATTTTTGGGGGATACTGGGTTTGTGTTTATACTCTTGGTTTTAATCATGATGTTTATCTAATAAATACGCATAATTTCATTGAACTGATTGATGTTGTATCTGGTTTAGTAAAAGCCTCAGTATTTGGCTTAATAATCTCATTTATGGGTTGTTATTATGGTTTTCATACCACTGGCGGAGCACAAGGGGTAGGTTTAGCTACGACATATTCTGTAGTTTCATCATCTATTTTAATTTTATTTTTAAATTATATTCTTACATCTCTGTTTTTTCAATTATGAAAAAAAAGAAAATCAAAATAAAGAATCTTAGAAAAAGCTTTAATGGAAAAGAAGTATTAAGAAATATTAATTTAGACGTTTTTGAGTCTGAGTCCCTTGCAGTGATTGGTGAATCTGGATGCGGGAAATCAGTTTTAACTAAATGTATTATTGGTCTTTTAGAATTTGAGCTTGGAGAAATAATTTTTAATAATACTTATGATATAAAAAAAATTACTTCCAAAAAAAAAATTGATCATATTTCTAAATTTGGTGTACTTTTCCAAAATGCTGCACTTTTTGATAGTCTGAGCATTAGAGAAAATATATTATTTCAAAAAAAAAAAATAGACTATTTAAAGGTTTTAAACGACGTAGGTTTAAATTCTTCGGTTTTAAGCCTTTTCCCATCAGACCTTTCAGCGGGTATGCAAAAAAGAGTAGGACTGGCAAGAGCTATTTTAGCAAGACCTGAGATTTTAATACTTGATGAACCTACAACAGGCCTAGACCCTATTGTTTCAGATCAAATAAACAAACTATTAAGAAAACTGGTTGTTAAAAATAAATTAACAACTATTACGATTACGCATGATATGGAAAGCGTGTATCAATTTGCAGATAAAGTTGCTTTCATAAATAATGGTTCAATTTTTTGGTATGGTGATGTAAAAGAAATAAGTTTAAGTAGAAATAAATATTTAATTAATTTTATTAACGGTAAAACATAAGATTAGGTATGTAAATTGGAATCATTTTTAATTTTTGATATTTTTGTAATCTTATTTATTTTTCTATCTGCAGTTCTATCATTTTCTAGAGGTTTTTCTCAAGAAACACTTTCATTGTTTAGTTGGGTCAGTGCCTTCTTTATTTCGTACTTTTTTTCAAGCTTATTTATTGGTTATGTTGATAAAATATTTAGCAACATATTGATTTCGAAAATTTTTTCGTATGTAATTACTTTCATAATAAGTCTGTTTTTCTTATCTTTTATTACTAATAAATTCTCCTCATCCGTAAGAAAAAGTTCCGTAGGAATGATTGATCGTAGTTTAGGGTTTGTGTTTGGTTTAGCAAGAGGCTATATTTTACTAGCTTTATTGTTATTTGTTGGTAATCGTTTTTATGCAGAAAATATTCCAAAATGGTTCGAAAAATCAAAAATGAATTATCTACTGATGTACGGATCTGCAAAAATAATTTCTTTTTTTGATAAAGATAATTATTCTGTAAAACTCATAGAAGATAAAATTAATAAAAAATCCGAAAAACTATTTGAGAAAAGCATTGATTCACATTTAAGAAGAGAAAAAAAAATAAATCCTATTAACAATGGTTACGATAAAAGTGATAGAGAAAATTTAGATTATCTTATTGAAAATAGCGAAAATGACTGAACCCATATTTATTTTGAAAAAACCAAAAGACGAATGTGCTGTTTTTGGAATTTATAATAACGATGATGCAGCAACATTAACCGCTCTTGGACTTCATGCACTACAACACAGAGGACAAGACTCAACAGGTATAGTTAGTTATCATAAAGATAAAGGAATTTTTTACGGACACAGAGAACTGGGATCAGTCTCAGAGGTGTTCGGAAACTCAGAGACTATTAAAAAGCTTAAAGGTTGCTCTTCAATAGGTCATAATAGATATGGAACAACTGGTGAGACAGCACTAAAAAATGTTCAACCATTATTTTCAGAAATTAATACAGGAGGAATTTCTGTTGCTCACAATGGCAATCTTACCAATACTGAAACACTAAAAAAAAAACTTATTAATGATGGTTCTATATTTCAGTCAACCTCCGATACAGAAGTAATTTTACATTTAATATCAACTGCAAAAGGAAATCTTGTAGATAGAATTATATATGCACTGCAAAGTATTAATGGTGCATACTCTTTGGTAATTTTGAGTGAAGATTCACTAATTGGCATAAGAGATCCTATGGGAATAAGACCATTAGTAATTGGAAAACTTAATGACTCATATGTTCTTAGTTCTGAAAGCTGTGGTTTAGATATAATTGGTGCAGAGTTAATTAGAGATGTTGGTCCTGGAGAAATTGTTATTATTAATAAATCAGGCTTGAGATCAATTAACCCTTTTAAAAATGCTCAATTAAAACCATGTTTATTTGAATATATTTATTTTTCAAGACCTGATAGTATTTTAGAGGGTAAAAGTGTCTATCAAGTTAGAAAAAAAATTGGTCAAGAGTTAGCCAAAGAATCAATTAATGACAAAAATATTGTCGATACAGTTGTACCTATCCCAGACTCTGGGAATGCCTCTGCCCTTGGTTATTCAGAGGGTATAAATAAACCATTTGAATTTGGAATAATAAGGAATCATTACACTGGAAGAACTTTTATAGAACCCTCAAGCTCAATCAGACACCTTGGAGTTAAAATGAAACATAACCCAAACTTTGCTCCACTAAAAGGAAAAAAAATTGCATTAGTAGATGACTCTATTGTGAGAGGAACGACTTCTGTTAAAATAGTTGAAATGTTAAGGAACTGTGGAGTGAAAGAAATACACATGCGAATTGCAAGCCCTCCAGTAAAATATCCATGTTATTATGGGATTGACACACCTTCAGAAAAAGAGCTTTTAGCATCCAGACATACTGTAGAAGAAATTGCGGAAATCATTGGCGTTGATAGTCTAAAATTTATTTCGCTTGATGGAGTTTACAGGGCTTTAGGCGAATTAAAAGGAAGAAATAATTTAAATCCTCAATATACTGATCATTATTTCAGCGGAAATTATCCTATTAAATTAATTGATAAGAGTATAGGTAATATTCCAAAACAACTTTCTCTATTGATAGAAACCAAATAAAATTTAGAATAAAAAGTGAATTTAAATCTTTCTAATGGGATAATTTTTGGGGCAACTGGTTTGGTTGGTTCTAAGATATCAATAGAAATGGCTAAAAAAGGTTGTAAATTAATATTACATAGTAAAACAAAAAAAAAACTTGAAGAACTAAATGATAAGATAGTTAAAATAGGAAGAAAACCAACTTTGGTTAATTTTAATGTTGAAAAATATGGAAATTATAAAAACTTAGGTTCTTTACTATCACAAAAATTTGAAAGAATTGATTTTTGTATTAACACAATTGGTTTAATGAATAAATTTTGTCCATTAACTGATCTTACGTTTGATGAATGGGATAAATTAATTGAAATAAACCTCAGTTCGGCGTGGAAAATTCTCAAGGAAATTCAACCTCTTATTGAGAAATCATCGAGACCAAAAATATTCTTTTTTAGTAATTCAGAAATATCTTCAGGAAAACCTTTTTTTCATGCATTTTCTGTTGCTCGCGCCGGAATTGAAACATTAGCTAAAGTCTACCAAGAAGAGAGAAAAAATTTTTCATATCATGTTGAAACAATTAAAATGCAGAATTTAAAAGCTGGGGTATTTAATAAAAATTATTTTAATAAGGACAAAAAGAAAATTAATAAAGAAATTAATGAAAAAATTAATTACATAACTAATTTAGTTTTAGAGAAAAAGTAAAAGATTATCCGAACAATTCTTTTGTTAATTGATTGTACCACCCGTAAGACTGATTAACCTCGTTTTTTCTCTGCTCAGAATTTGCCCAAATAGGTGTTTCTTTACTTCCTAGAGAAACTATTCTGGTATTAAAGTTATTCACTCTATACCAAGAACTTACTGAAAAACCATACTTAGGTGCTGCTAAACTATAACAAGTATTTAAGAAAACTGGGTTCTGAATTTTTTTTCCGGAAATTCTATTAATTATATTTTCTGCACAAACTAGAGCTTGACTGTTAGCAGAAAAAGCAGATTTAGGCATATCACCTGCATCAATAGAATCACCTATAACATAGATAAACTTATTATCTTTTAGTTCAAAAGTTGATGGATTTATTGAACACCAGTCATCCAGAGAAAGTCTTGAATTAAAAATAATTTCCGATGCTTTTTGATCAGGTATTATATTTATTAGATCTCCCTTATATTTCTCTCCAGATCTAGTGTATAGTATTTTATTCATTGAATCTAATTTGATAACCTCCCCTCCACTGTCCTTTGATATCCAATTTATGGAATTAGGATATAATTTTTCCCATGCATTAAAAAAAAGTTTTTGTTTAGTAAATTTATTTTTACTATCTAAAATTATTATTTTGAATTTAAGACCTTTGTTTTTAAGATTATAGGCAATCATTGATGCTCTTTCATATGGTGCTGGCGGACATCTATAAGGGTATTCAGGAACGGATATAATTATCTTACAATTATTCTCCAATGAATTAACTTTTCTTCGGATAAGATTTGCGTCCTTTCCAGACCAACCATGAGGATATTTTGTATTCTCTGAGATCCCGTAACCTTCTATCTTCCCCCATTTATAGCTAATTCCTGGGGAAAGAATTAGATAATCGTAAAATAGTGAGGACTTTTTATCTTGAAATACAATTTTTTTTTTTTCTGAATCAACGAACTTTACCTCTTCATATAAGATTTTTATTCTTGATTGATCGTAGTTTTTAAAAAAAAACCTATTTTTTTCAATATTTCTAAAATCTCCCAATACATAATTAGAAAAAGGACAAGTATAATAATTTTTTTCTCTTTCAATTAAAATAATCTCTATGTTATCTGAATATCTCTCCAAATATCTAAGGCAAGTTGCACCACCAAAACCTCCACCAATAATTATAACTTTAGGTTTATAATCTGCTCTCACACCCTTGAAAAAAGGTAAAGATAAAAAACCTAAACCTAAATTTTTTATAAACTTTCTTTTAGATTGTTTCATTTTATATCAAAATAGTAGTTAGCTAACCTATTTATATCTTCGATTGACAACTCCTTAACTAATCTTGACATGATTCCTTCGCTATTTTTTAATTTATATTCTTTCATTTTTTTTAAAAAAAGGTTCTTATCTAAACTGTTTATAGAAGGCATAAATTCAATCTTTATATCCTCGTAACCATGACAACTATTACAATTATTAGCAATCATTTTTATATCTACGACTGAGTCTGAATTACTTCTTACGATACTTGGAATTACTAATAATATAAGAATCAATGATTTAGTTATTTTTTTTAAATTCATAGGGATTATTTGATTTGCTTAAGTTTAAAGTAATAACTATACCATCAAAATTGAATGTTTTTTTTAAATCATTAACAAGAAAACGCTTGTAACTCTCTTTAACAGCCTTGGGAAAATTAGTGAAAATAATAAATTTGGGGGGGCGTATATTTATTTGAGTTATAAACTTTAATTTAACTTCTTTTCCATTATGAAGTGATGGTGGAGTTTTAAGAGTTAACTTCTTAAGCCAAAGATTAAGTTTATTTGTATCTATCCTTTTATTCCATAGAGGTAAAAATTTAATAATTCCATTCATCAATTTATTTAAACCAATTTTCTTTTCAGCAGAAATAAAAAAAATAGGTGTATTCTTAATTTGAGGAGACAATTCGTATATTTTTTTTTTAATAAATTTCTCAGAAAATTCATTGATTGTATCAATTTTATTAATTACAACTATTAAAAATCTAGACTCCTCTACAATAAATTTAATAAGTTTGTAATTAAATTTCTCAAAATAATTGTTTATATCTAGAATTAAAATAATTATTTCAGAGAGTCTGATTTTTCTTTTAGTTTCAAATACAGACATTTTTTCTATTTTTTTCAAATTTTTTGAATTTTCAGAAATACCTGCAGTATCAAATATTTTAAAATTCAAGCTTTTCCATAAAATCTCAGTTTCAACCGGATCTCTGGTTAAATTAGGAGATTTTCCAGTTACCGATATATTTTTACCTTTTAAATTATTTATTAGTGTCGACTTTCCAGTGTTAGGTTTACCAACTATTGCTACTGAATGATCGAAAGATAGATCCCCTTCTTCTTGTTGAAAGTTTTCTTTAAGCACTTTATTAATTCTTAGTTTTAAATCTAATATTCCTATTTTATGCTCAGCAGATATAAACTCTGGTGTCCCAAAGCCTAATTTCTCACAATCTAAATCAATATATTCGTTCAGCTTACTTTCTGATTTATTGACAACAAGAATTTTTTTTATATTAAATTTTCTTATAATCTCAACAATTTTGAAATCTTCAGAAGTAAACTGATTTGTACCTTCAACTATAAATAATATAAGCTTACTTTTTTTGATAGATTCTAATGTTATTGGAATAATTTCACTATTAAGTTTATTAATATCTTCAGAAATTCCAGCAGAATCAACTAGCGTATAATTTACACCTAAAAAATTAATTTTTTTTTTTCTTAAATCCCTTGTTAATCCTGGATGATTTTGTACTAAAGCCAGTTTCTTTCCCACAATCGCGTTAAACAAAGAAGATTTTCCAACATTTGGTTTCCCTAAAATAATAACTTCATTAACCATATTAATCGTATTTAAATAGATTTCCTTCCCTTGAAACTAAATAAATCCTCTTTTTAGCATGGATAGGTTGAATCATAAAACTTTCTTTCTCAGATAAAACACTTAGTAACTTTCCATTAAAAGGTGATAAAGAAATTATAGTTCCCTCAGAACTTGCCAGAATCAGTTTGTAGGAAGTTAATAAAGGACCTACCCAAGAAATATCTTTATCTTTATCTTTTCCTCTTTTCTTCAGTTGAACAGCCCACACAACACCTCCATTTTGTCTAGTAATACAATATAATTTATTATTAGTATCAATAAGATAGATATAATCTCCAGAAATAGTTATCGGGTTTAATATGGACAAATTTAATTCCCATAATCTCTCACCATTAATAGACTCCAAAGCAACAAATTTTCCAGAAAAACTAGATACATAAAGTTGATCTTTATAGATCACAGGGGGCGACTGAATGTCCGTAATCAAGCCATCACTTAATAAACCTTCACTTCCAAGATTTTCATACCATTGAATAGCCCCATTATTTTGATTTAAAGCAAAAATCTCACCAGATGTGTAAGTAACATACACTAGTCCGTTATCTATTGCTGGACTTACTCCACCGAGAATTGAGACTGTCTCTATATTTCCACTATGATTCCAGAGAGTCACTCCTGAAGTAACATCAATCGCCAAAAGTTGATTATCATCTGTAATAACAAAAATTTTATCTCTTTCTATTATTGGAGGAGCAGAAATTTGTGATAAAAAGTTTTTTTTCCAGATTTGTTTTCCTGTTAGGTAATTTAATATATAAATATTTCCCAAACCTGTTGAAATTGCTAGGACATCATTATTTGCTGCCAAGCCACCTATAAAATCAATCTCTTCCTTATTCTCTTCATTCAATAAAAGGTTCCAAATTAATTTTCCTGATTCTGCATCTCTTGCCTGTAACTCTGATCTATTATCTATAGTATAGATTATTTCTTTATAAATTATTGGTGAAATAATTAATGGGCCAACTCTTCCTTCTCCTTTTCCAATTTCTACTTTCCACTTTTTTTTTAATTTGTCATTACTCAAAAAATGAAATAAATGATTTGACTGATTTTGGTTATTTTGTGCCCAGTCCTCTATAAATTTTGGTTCATCTAACCTTACTTTTACAAACGCCTTAGTTAATTTTTTTTCGTCAACTTTAAACACTCTTTCTCTTTTACCCTGCAGTATTTCCTCCTCTTCTTCAAATAACTCAGTTATTCCACACGAAGATAAGAAAAAAAATACCGGCAAAATAAGTATTAATTTCTGAAACAAAATTAATTCCCTTTTAGGTATTCCAACATGTCTCTAGCTCTTCCAGACAAGGTCGCTGGAGCATTAGTTTGCTCTAAAATTCTATTAAAAACTTCATTGGCCTTAGAAATATCATTATTTTTTACATGTAAAAAACCTGTCAATTCCAAAGCAGAAAATTTCCAAGGGTTGTTAACAGTTAATCTTTCTATCTTTTTTAATAAAATCTCTGGTGCTTTATAATCCATAGCATTTAAAACGTACAATATGGTTGCTATATCTTTAAAAGACTGATCAATGGCAGAAACCTCAAGATCTAAATAAATACCTAAACCCTCTTCAACTTTCTCTTGACTAATGAGTATTGAGGCTTTTTTCATTTTTGCCATAGTTACATAACCATCTGATGCTTCATCAGTAATTTTTTCTAATGCAAAAAGGGCTGTATCTATGTCTTTATCTTTTATAAGATTAACAGCAGAAGTAAAGTCATCACCAAGTCTTTGTTTTTTTTTTTCAACAAATCCGTTCCATCCCACAAAACCTGTTGTAAAAAGAATTATACCAACAGCAAAACTAATTACATATGGTCCAATTTTTTTCCAGAGCTTAATATATTTTTCTTCTTTAAGCTCTTCATCAACTTCTCTAATAAACTCTTCACTCATTTTTAATAGATATTTAATCAATAAAATATTAAAATAATATTAAACTATTATAGTATTTAATTAAAATATCAAACTATTTAAATGCAAATTTTTAATCTTAAGATTCATAAAAAAAAATTAGTTAGTTTCAAAAAAATTGAACTAAATCAAATTTTAGCTATTTATAGTTCCAAGATATCGACTGGAGAGTGGAAAGATTATTCTATAACATTTAGAAATCACTATGCTTTATTTTCTATTCACAAATCATTCAGTTTTTTTCCTAGTTTTCAGATTATTAAGTATGGAGGGAAGAAAAAAGTAAGCTTTTCTTTGTTCTCTGAAAAAAAAATTCTAATTAAATCTAAATCATTAAAAGAAGTACTGAATTATTTCAAAAAACCAAAACTAAAATTAATTAGATGATTTTTTTTTAATTCCAGATGTATAAGAAGATTTTTTAGACTTATGAAGCCTCTGAAGACCCATCACTCCGTTAAATATGAAATCAGTTTTGCCATTATTCCATTCAATAAGAATATTTCCGTCCTTAAATGCCCAAGTTCCCTCTTGTCCATCCGCATAATTTGAAGAAGCTTCATAATTTTTTTCAAGCTTTATAATATACTGAGACTTCCACTCATCAAAAGCAATCCATTCGCCCAACCATTTTTTTTCATCGGCAAAAACTAAAGAACTTACAAAAGATAATAAAAACAAAAATTTCATGGTGGTGTCTCTACAATTTTCTTTGCTTCAATGCTTCGATAACAAATTTTTTTTTTTCATTAGAGAAACTTTCCCAATTTGTTATTTCATCAACTGATCTTAAACAAGAAATACAATAAGTACCATCAGAATTCAATTGACAATTATGTAAACAGGGAGAATCCGATATCATAAAAAAACAATTTTGTTAGTAAAGTTATAATATTAATCTTAAAATTTTCAAATAAAAATTTTTATTTAGCATAACATCAACCAATCAAAAATTGCCTTTAGTTTTGATTGTCGCTATAACTTAATCAAAATGATAACTATTATTGGACGTGAATTATGATTGTTTGCTCATTTTATAAGTTTATTAATATTGATGATACAAATTTATTTAAAAAATTATTACTACACACATGTAAAGATAGATATATCAATGGAACATTTATATTAGCAAAAGAGGGGATTAATGCTTCTTTTTCGGGAGAAAAAAAAGCAGTTCAAGAGGTTCAAAAGTTCTTAAAAAAAAAGGTTGGGGCTGATATTTCTTTCAAACTAAGCACTTGTACTAAAAATCCTTTTCTCAGATTAAGAGTAAAAGTAAAAAAAGAAATCATTAAACTAGGTGTGGGGGAAATATGGTCAGGGTTTTCAAAGGGAGAATATATTAAACCAGAAAATTGGAATGATTTTATTGATAATAAAAATGTCGTTTTAGTTGATACCAGAAATAAGTATGAATCAGAAATAGGATTTTTTGAAAATTCAGTTTTTCCTGAAACAAAAAACTTTTCCGAATTCCCTAAATGGATAAAAAAAAATGAGCACTCTTTTAAAAATAAAACGATCGCAATGTATTGTACTGGAGGGGTAAGATGTGAAAAAGCTAGTTCTTATTTAATATCTGCAGGTTATAAAAATATTTATCAATTAGAAGGTGGTATTTTAAGTTATATCGAAAAAGTAGATGAAAAAAAAAGTAAATGGAAAGGGGAATGTTTTGTATTTGATGAGAGAGTTTCCATTGATCATTCACTCAAAAAAGGCCAATACACTCAGTGCTTTGCTTGTAGGTCTGCTTTATCAAAAAAAGATATTGAATCTAGTTTTTATACAAAGGGAGTTTCCTGCCATAAATGTTATTTGCGCACTACTCATAAACAGAAACAAAACTTTAAAGAGAGAGAGAAACAAATACAAATTGCAAAATCTAGAGGACGAAAACACCTTGGAATTAAATCTCAAAAAAAATTATGACCATCAAACTGTATTCATTTAGACGTTGTCCCTATGCTATAAGAGCAAGAATAGCACTAAATATCGCAAAAATTAAATATAATACTGTAGAGATTAATTTAAAAGAGAAACCAAACTATTTCTTTAATATATCCCCAAAAGGAACAGTTCCCGTGCTTGAAATTAGTGAAAAAGAAATTTTAGACGAAAGCATAGATATAATGCTTTGGGCATTTAATAAAAAAAAGATGACTTCAATTTATAAGTTTGAACATGAGAAACAGTTTAAAATAATAAAAACAACTGAGGATTATTTTAAACCTTTAGTTGATAAATTTAAATATGGGAAAAATTTAAGTCCAAATGAAAAGAATAATATAAGGTATAAAGCAGAATTATTTCTTTCAGAAATTGAGTTATTACTAAGAAAAAATATTTCTCTTTTTTGCTCTGAAAAGATGATAGCTGATTATGCAATATTTCCTTTTATAAGACAATTTTTCTTTTCTGACACAACTTATTTTAAAAATGAAAAATTTATGAACCTTTCTAATTGGTTAGAGAGCATCATAAAATCTGATTTATTCTTTAAAGTGATGAAAAAAAATACTTAAACTTCAACTTTTTTCTGGATAGAAAGTTTTTTCATTTTTTCTATCAAAGTTGTTCTATTTATCTTTAAACACTGTGCTGTTTTAGTAACAGACCCTTTATTACTCTCCAGAGCTGATTCAATCAAAGTGATCTCAACTTCGCTTAAATGTCTTCTTAAATCTATTTTTTCCATAAATTTAAACCATCTTTTGTAATGACTTGGATGTGGGAGAGGATTATGTAATTCTTCATTAATATCTTCAGCTTTACTATCTACAAGTTCTGCTGTCATTTCCCATAGATTTTCTTGTTCTTCTTTTTCATTTGGAATACTAATTCTTATCAGATTATCTCTAATATTTTCTGCAGAAATTTCTTTATCAGGAAAAATAATTGAGGCTCTCTCGACTACGTTTTTGAGTTCTCTCACATTACCTGGCCATATGTATTCTTTAAGTGCAAGTAAAGCAGAGGGATCAAACTTTGGTATCAAAGCACCACTAGTTTTTAATTCACTCAACATGGAGTTTACTAATAAAGGAATATCATCTTTTCTTTCTGCTAGAGTTGGGATTTCTATAGGAAAAACATTAATTCTATAAAATAAATCTGATCTAAAGGTTCCTTCATCTATTTTCTTTTCTATATTTTGATGCGTAGCACATATTAATCTTAGATTCAGCTCTATCTCTTTTTTACCACCTACTCTCTGAATTCTTTTACTTTCTATAGCCCTTAAAAGCTTTGCTTGAAGAGACATTGGCATATCACCAATTTCATCTAAAAAAAGTGTCCCTTCATCAGATAATTCAAATCTTCCCTGTCTTTGACTATCTGCACCTGTGAATGCTCCCTTTTCGTGACCAAATAATTCAGATTCCAATAGTTCAGACGGTATGGCAGCACAGTTTACATTTATTAAAGAACCTTTTCTGGAAGAATATTTATGAATCGCTTGAGCTACAACATCTTTTCCACATCCTGTTTCTCCTCTTAATAACACTGTAGAACTTGACTGAGATACCATATTAACTAGTTTCTTAAGTTGTTCGGTCGCCTCACAAGAACCTTTTATAATTTCATCCATAGCTTATTGTCAAAATATTGAATTTAGTCTTATTTTTTATAATAATTATAATGTCAGAAACCTGACAATAATCAAATTCTAAAAATAAAATAAAATAAATATTCTTATAAATAACTGATTTATATGAATTTATAAAAAAAAATATACAAAAAAAATATTTTGGTAAGGTTCTTGCTTTTATTACTCAAATTAATTTTAGAGGGTCATAATGAAACAAATAATTATTATAGAAGACGGTTTTAGAGATGCAAAAAATTTGCATTCATATTTTGAAACAAGAAAAGTAGAATCAAAAGTTTTTAAGTCAGATGAATTAATTAAGTTAAACATACCGAAATCAATTTTAATTGCCTCAAATGATTTTGAAGATAGATTAAAAGGAAAAACTAATTTGTTAAAAGTTTCAAGAAATATTGGGTGTTCCAAAATTATTATTTTAGGAGAAAGTAATGAATATAGTTCAGAGTCTGATCTTGGTGGCGCATACTCAAAACTTTTATTTCCCATGTTTGATGAATCTATTTTTGAGTTAATATTTAGCAATGTTTCAGATCAAAAATTTTTATTTTCAGATCCTAAAACGCATAAATTAATTGAGCTTGCAAAAAGGGTTGCTCAAACCGATGTAACAGTTTTTGTTCATGGTCCAACTGGAACAGGAAAAGAAGTTGTTTCAAATTATATTCATAACGAATCAAACAGAAAAGAAAACCCATTTATCGCTGTAAATTGTGCAGCAATTCCAGAAAATATGTTAGAAGCTATGCTTTTTGGTCATGAAAAAGGTGCCTTTACAGGTGCTTCAACAGCAAATAAAGGAATTTTTAGAGCTGCGGATACAGGAACCTTATTACTTGATGAAATTTCAGAAATGCCCTTGTCTCTCCAAGCAAAACTTTTAAGAGTTTTACAAGAAAAAAAAGTCACTCCTATCGGAAGTCATAGAGATATCGACGTAGACGTAAGGGTTATTGCGACTACCAACAGAAACATGGTTGATGAAGTAAAAAACAAGAAGTTTAGAGAAGACTTATTTTATAGATTAAACGTTTTCCCAATTGAAACAACGAATTTATATGAAAGAACCGGAGATATAATTCCAATTAGCATTGCCTTATTAAAAAGGCACACAAAAAAGGGAGAGCAGTTATCATTTTTATCAAAAGAAGCACAAGAAACTCTTAAAAATTATTCGTGGCCTGGGAATGTCAGAGAATTAGAAAATGTATTACAAAGAGCGTTAGTTCTTTCCAATAAAGGACTAATAAATGAGAAAGATATAATGATTGATAATGTCTTACATAACATAGATAATTCAATTGATATGGTAAAAAAAGCAATTTAAAAAAGGAAAGATAATGAAACCAGGAATGACGAGTCTAAATCCAAAAGCTATTGATACACAAAATACTGTTAGAGAACTTCAGGAAAAAATAATAAATCAAACCAAACAAACGCTTGGTGAAGAAAATATTACTGAAAGTTTTGTTAATAGTCTATCTAAAGCAATTCAAAATGTTTCTGAAGCACAACTTAAAAGTGCAGAATTAACCAAAAACTTTGAACTTGGAATAGAAAACGATTTGACTAAAGTTATGATTCAACAACAATTATCAGGTTTAGGTTTTCAGATGACCTTAAATGTTAGAAATAAAGTTTTGAGTGCATACAAAGATATAATGAATATGCCTGTTTAATTAAATAAAATGGAAAAAAAATGGCTGAGCAAACACAAACAACAGAACTAAATACTGGAAATAAATTAAATAACGGAGGCATGCTTTCAAGAGCAAATAATGCATTAGAAAGCTTCTCAAAGTTCACAAATGAACCCGCAGTTCAACGTTCAATTCCTGTAATGATTACATTATTTGTAATATTTATTGGGATTGTCTTCTTTCTTACTTTTAGAGAATCACCAAGAACAACTCTTTTTTCTTCATTGCCAGAAAATGAAAAATCAAGAGTAATGGATGTTTTGCGAAATAACGGCATAGATGTTTCGATTGATAGATCAACTGGGGAAATATTAGTTCCATCTACAGAATATTATGAATCAAAAATGAAATTGGCAGCCGAGGGACTTCCTAGTTCAGTTCCACAAGGCTACGATTTGCTGGAAAAAATACCAATGGGTACGAGTAGATCTGTTGAGTTTATGAAAATGAAACAGACTCAAGAAATAGAACTTTCAAGATCAATTAATCAAATTGCAAATATTGTTGGTGCTAGAGTCCATTTAGCAATTCCAGAAAAATCAGTATTTGTTAAAGAATCAGGTCCCTCAACAGCATCAGTATTTGTTAAGCTTGCAGATGGTAGGGTTCTGTCTACTGGACAAGTCAGATCCATAGTACACATTGTTTCATCTTCAGTTCCATACATGTCGCCCGACAATGTAACAGTAGTTGATCAACATGGAACATTGTTATCTAAACCCGAGGTCGATCCTGATTCAGCCTTAACAGCCAAACAATTGGCACATAGATTGAAAATTGAGTCTTTATACAGACAAAGAATATTGTCTTTAGTAACTCCAATAGTTGGAGCAGGTAATATTACAGCTCAAGTAAATATTGAGATGGACTATACCAATACACAGACTACCGAAGAAATAGTTGATCCAGAGAGTATTGCAACAAGAAGTGAACAAAATAGCTCGGATGAGTCTACAGATAGACCAGCCAGAGGCATCCCTGGTGCAGTAGCAAATCAGGCTCCTTTGGCAGCTGATCTTGCTCTTGATACTCCTGAAGAAGGAGCGCCTGCAGAATTTAAGCAAAGATCATCAAGTAATGTAAAAAATTATGAGGTTAGTAAGAAAATTAATACTACTATTAGAGCAATAGGTATTATTGAAAAAGTAAAAACAGCTATATTAGTAAAAAATAAGCTTATAGAAACACCAGAGGGAATTATTTCAGAACCCATAAGTGAAGAAGATAAAGAAAAAATTTCATCTTTGGTAAAAGAAGCTGTTGGATTTAACGATGATAGAGGCGACTCTATAGTAGTAACAAGCGGTGAATTTATTGATGAAATAAATGTAGTGACAACTAATTGGTATGAAACTTCTTGGTTTCAGAATATGGTTGGTCAACTATCAACTGTATTAATTCTAGCAATCATAACTTTTGGAGCACTAAAACCACTATTAAATAGAATTTTAGTTCCTGCTGGTTCAGGTGAGGGAACAACTGAAGCTGATCTTGAAGATGAAGATGGAGATGAAGAAGTAGAAGTTCAAGAAGGCGAATCTCTGGAAGATATTAAAGCAAAGTTAAAACCTAAAAAATCTGCAATTTCAGCAGAAATGTTAGATACAGCGAATACTTATGATGATAAAGTAGCAGTTGTAAGAATGATTGTAGGAGATGAAGCAGGTAAAATTTCAAATGTATTTAGACAATTATTGTCTAAAGATAGTAATCAATAAAAAAGAGAGATAACTATGGCAGAACAAGTACAAACAGAAGAAGAAGAAAAGTCAGCTTACGAGAAGCTTTCAAATACTCAAAAGTGCGCAATACTTATGATGTTATTGGGTGAAAATGAAGCTGCTGAAATTTTAAAAAACTTGGGACCAAAAGAAGTTCAACAACTTGGAAAAGAAATGTACACTGTTCAAGGACTTGATCAAGATACGGTTAATCAGGTTCTTGACGAATTCTTAGCAATCATTAAAACTCAAACTGATTTAGGAATGGGATCATCAAACTATATAAGAAATGTTATGACTAAAGCTTTAGGTGAAAATAAAGCTCAATCAGTATTAGGAAGGATTACGCCAACCGAAAGTGACAAGCCTATAGAGATTCTAGATTGGATGGACGCTAGGTCTGTTGCTGAATTAATTTCTGATGAACACCCACAAATAATGTCTTTGATTATCTCATATTTAGAAGCTGGAGTTGCAGCAGATGTTTTAGTTTTACTCCCTGAAGATGTTCAATCTGATATTATTCATAGAATCGCAACCTTAGAAACAGTTCAACCGGATGCTCTGGCGGAACTAGAAAGAGTTATGCAATTAAAATTTAAAACTAATACCTCTCTGAGAGCTTCTTCTGTGGGAGGTGTTAAAGCGGCTGCACAAATAATGAACTTCACCAAGCAAAATATGGAACAAAGAATCGTGAAAGCGCTCGGAGAAAAAGATAGATTATTAGCAAAAGAAATCCAAGAAAGTATGTTTACTTTTGATACACTTATTCTTATGGATGATAGGAGTATGCAAACTTTAATAAGAGCAATAGATCAAGAAGTTTTAATTATTGCTCTAAAGGGTTGCGAAGAAGAATTAAAGAAAAAAATATTTGCTTCAATGTCGCAAAGGGCTTCAGCAAATATTCAAGACGAAATGGAAGTATTAGGGCCATTAAGGCTAACTGAAGTCCAAGAAGCCCAGAAAGCTATTATCAATACAGCCAGGACTATGTCTGATGAGGGCTCAATTGTCCTTGCTGGAAGGGGTGGAGATGATTTTGTATGACCCAAATTCAAGAAAAAAAGAGTAATGAAAAGGTTAATTCAGATAATTTGCCTCTCAAAACTGAAGAGATTGTTAGCATCTTAAATAAAACTAATAAAGCTGAATTCTCAAAAGATGATGAAGTTCTTAAAAATATAAAGCTTAGTTTTAAAAGTTTCACTCTTAAGGAGATTGCGGAGAAGAATCATAAAATCAAGTTAGATAATGATAATAAAAATTTAAATGAAAGAATTGAAAAAACAGAATCAGTATCTAAACCAAACACAAATGAAAAAGAGGTCAGTGAGTTAACTGAAGAAATAACTGAAGTTAAACTACCTGAAAAGATTTATACAAAGGAAGAATCTGATAAGATAGCTAACGATTTAGCTAAAATCTATTACCAAAATGGTTATAATGTTGGTGTTAAAGATATAAAAGGTGAACTTGAAAAAGGTGAACAAGCAATTGCGTTGGCTTTAAAAAATACTATTGATAATTTATTTCATATAACACCAGACTTTTTAAACAAACTTAATCAAAATATAAACTCAACAATTTTAGAAATATGTAGTAAAATTGTAGGGTATGAGATTGAAAAAGTCCCAGAAAAGTTTATCAAAAAAATTTTCTCATTAATTGAATCCATAGAAAATTATTCAAATAAAATTAAAGTGTTTTTAAATTCTGATGACCATCAAGCAATAAAAGGTTATCTCGAAAAAAACAAGCCACAAACAAATATTGAATTACTAATTGATAAGAAACTTCAAAGAGGTGATTTAATTATAAAGTCCGGTGGGATTGAAATTAACGAAATTGTGAGTAAAAAGATTAATCTAGTAAATAATTCGGATGTTGAAAGTCAGATATTAGATTTAAAAAATACAAATCAAAAAATTACATCAGATCAAAAAAATGATGATGGACAAAATAAAGAAGAGCAAACTCAAAAAAAATCTAGAAGTGATAAAATACTTTCTGATAGCGAAAAAAAATAATGTGAAGTTTTATGTCTCTATTATTAAAAAAAATAAATAAAAATATTAAAGATTATTCTTACAATAAAGATATAATTTTTAAAGGGAAAGTTACTAAATTTGATGGGAAAATACTTGAATGTGATGGATTTCCTGCGCCAATAGGTACAGTTTGTAAGATTAATTCAAATGATAATGTTTATGTAACAGGAGAAATTATAGGCTTTAGAGATAATAAAAATTTGATAGCTATACATGATCAGAATGCCAACATAGTTTCAGGTGCTGGTGTTGAAGTTTTAAACTCTGGGGTTAATGTTGAAGTCGGAGAAATTCTTCTAGGAAGAGTAATAGATGCATTTGGAAACCCTATTGATGGAGGTGAAAAATTTACTACAAATGAGGCCTGGCCCTTAAACGGAAAACCTATAAATCCAATGGATAGAAAACCTATTGATCAACCACTTGATGTTGGAATTAAAGCAATAAATTCCCTTTTAACTGTAGGAAGAGGACAAAGAATCGGAATAATTGCAGGATCGGGAGTAGGTAAATCGATCTTACTTGGAATGATGAGTAGATTTACTGCAGCTGATATAGTAGTAGTTGCATTGATCGGTGAACGAGGTAGAGAAGTTGGAAGTTTTGTAAGTCAAATTTTGAGTAATGAAACAAAAAATAAAACTGTTATAGTCGCTGTTCCTGCAGATAAATCACCTTTATTGAGAATTAAAGGAGCCGAAAGAGCCACATCGATCTCTGAATACTTTAGATCTAAGGGTAAAAATGTGCTTCTAATTATGGACTCTCTAACAAGAATTGCTCATGCCAAAAGAGAAGTCGGACTAGCACTAGGTGAACAGCCTACATCCAAAGGTTACCCTCCGTCTGTGATTTCAATGCTCCCTGCATTAATTGAGAGAACTGGAACAGGAAATATTAATGAAGGATCTATAACAGCTTTTTACACAATACTCGCTGACTCTGACGATACAAATGACCCAGTTGTGGATACTGCAAGGGCAATATTAGATGGTCACATAGTTTTATCAAGAGAACATGCCCAAATGGGCATATTTCCTGCCATTGATCTTAATCAATCATTAAGTAGAGTAATGAATTCAATAACTGACGAAAAACATCAAAATCAAGCAAAAATAATAAAAAAACTTTATTCTTTATACCTAGAGAATAGAGAGTTAATTCTGATGGGCGGTTATACCGCTGGGCAAAATGAGGATATAGATAAGGCTTTAGAGAGTTGGACTAAAATTTGCAAACTTATTCAGCAAGGAGAAAAAGAAAAAACTACCTATGAAGATAGTTTAAAACAATTATTTACAATAAAATAAAAAGAGATGAATAAAAAAAAATTTGACTTATTACTTACTTTGAAGAAAGTGAAAAAAAACAAGTCTATTTCAGGACTTAATACTTTAAATAAAGAAAAGGAAAAATTACAAAGTATTCAAAAAAGTCTAAATAAACTTCTTAAAACTTCCAGTTTTCCTGAGGGAGAAGTTATGACAAGTACTTTTTTAAGGCACATATCAACATACCAAAATCAAATACAAGAAAAATTGGATACAACACTTAATAGACAGAAATATTTATCAACAGAAATACTCCAAAACATAAAAAATCTATCAAAACTCAATAAACAAACTGATACTATTGAAAAAAGAATAAATGAAATTGAGAAAGAAAATATTCAACTTAAAGAAAATAAAAACCAAGTAAATTTATTGAATAAACCAAGTTTGTAATAATTTTTACCAATGGCATTAGATTTGCAAGATTTCCCTAAATAAAAGGGATAATGAATGGTTTCAATAGGAAAAAAAACATACTCAGAATTAGAAAACTTAAGTCTTTTAAGTAAAAAATTATCAAAAGAAGGATTAGATGATATTTTTGCAGAACTTTTTTCGCTCGTAAACTTAGATTCAGTTGAAGGTAATAAAAAAAATCTTACACAAAATATTGATACAAAAGGCCATATAGGTGAAAATTTCTTAATTAAAGATGATGAGAAATCACTCGAGGCTGCAAAATCCTTAATTTCAATTTTTTATAAAGATCTAGGAATGGAAGATGAACAAGTTTTTGAAGAATCTGAAACCTCTCTTAAAAATGAACCCAAATCATCAGATAATTTATTAACGCACAATGACAGTAAAAATATAAATATTACTGGTTCTAATCAAAACCATGGAATTCATGATAAGAAGAATACTATTCCAGTGTATGAAAACATAATTAGAAGCAGCAATGCTGAAAAAAACAAAACGCAAAATAAGGAAATAATAAACTTACTAAAAGTAAATAATAATCCAAAAAAAAAATTTGATAATCCCTCAAAAGAAAATTTGACAATACTTGAGAAAAAAGAGGTTTTAATTAATAAACGAAAAGATAATCACCTTCTTCAAAATGTTACTTTACCATCAAAACAATTAGATAACAAAAAAAACGAAATTTCACAAAAAAAGGAACGAAAAAAAACCCAGAGATTAACAAATATTAAAATTGACGTTAATTACTCAAATCCTGGTAAAAATATTAATATTTCTAAGGACGAATTAATTGGTATAAGAAAAATTAATACAAATGTTAAAAAAGGTTCGAGCGCAATTTCTTCAGAAAAGGTAAATCAAGAAAGAACAAATATAATAAAAAATTCTCACATAAAGGATAGTTTTCATAATGTCGAAAATCATGATCAAGAAGTTCTTGATCTTCTAGAAAGCTCATGGGGGGAGAAATTTGTAAGAACGATGAGAGAAAATATAAAAAATGGAAACTATAAAGTTGATATATCTCTAGAACCAAAAAATCTTGGAAAATTAAAAGTTGAAGTTGAAATTAACGGTGAAAAAACAGAAGTAAAGATTAATACTGAAAGTAGAATTGCCGCAAATATACTCAATGAAAATCATCAAAAATTAAGTGAAATGTTAGAAAGAGATCAACTAAAACTAGGTTATTTCTCTTCTATGATGAACGACCAAAGAAACTCTAAAAACGGATCTGAGAAAGACAGAAAAGATTTTTCTGCAATTAAGGAATCTAAAGAAAAAACATTTGAAGAATTTAATGAGGAAAGAAATTCAAAAAAAACAATTCATAACGTTGATATTAATGCATAAGTTTATAGAATAAATTAAGGAGTATAAATGGCTGAAGAAAATAATGATGAGAATAATAAAAAAGGGGGTATAATAAAAATAGCTATAATAGCTGTTGGAGCAATAGTACTCCTGGGTATCGGAATTGGTCTAGGTATGTTTCTTGGGACAGATGAAACAGATCCGTCAAGTGAGATATCACAAATAATCGAAAAAAAAGAAAACCCTGAGGGTGATGATAGTAAAGAGGAAATAGATGTTTCTGAAGAAGAAACAGAATGTACAGACGAAGAAAAGGATGAAGAAGGAAATTGCCCTGTAGGTCCGAGAAAAATTCCTAAGGTAATGCCCGAAGAAGAATTATTTGCCACAACTTATTATGAGTTTCCAGGTAATTTTACAACTAATTTGAAGGGATCAAAGAAATTTTTGCAAATTTCTGTTGGTGTTTCTACTCAATACGATGAGGCTGTCATGGCTAACGTTGATAGTCACCAATTAGCAATGAGATCAGAGATTCTTGGCATAATGTCTGAATTTACTCCAGAGGAAATTGCTGGAAGAGAAGGTAAAGACAAACTAGCTGGATCTTTGAAAGAAGGAATTAACGGAGTTTTAGAAAAACTAGAGGGATTTGGGGGTGTAGAAGCTGTTCATTTTACCTCTTTTGTTTTACAATAAATTATAGAGATTAATAATGAGTGAACCATCAAGAAAATTATCAACTGAAGAAGTTTCCGCTTTAATGGATGGCCTCAAAACCGGGGATCTAAGTTCATCTACAATCAAATCATCTAAAGATGTTGAGGTAAAAGTATTTTCTTTTGGATCTGATGATCTCACGCTTCTGGGTGATTATTATGCCTTAAGATTGATTAACGAGAGGTTTGCCAGAATGGTAAGAACTGTTTTTCTTCCTCTTCTCAGAGTTCAGCCAAGAATTAGTTCTTTCCCCCCAGAAGTTAAAACTTTTGAGGAATATAGTGCGGGTCTTGATGCTTTTATGAGTCTGACAAATAATAGAATTGAAGAGTTAAGAGGATCTCTTTTAACTGTTTTACCTCCTCAATTTGTGAGCCTTTGTACAAGTAGCAGATATGGCGGTAAATTGGAAGTCTCTCAAAATTCTCGAACAGAATTTACCTCAACAGAAGAAAAAATAATTGAGGTTGTTAATGATGGAATTGCTAAGGTATTGGAACAATCATGGAAGGACTTAACACCCATAACAATTAAATTTCAAAGCAGAGAGCAAAATCCTCAATTCGCTGCTTTTGTTGAAGCCTCTGATTTAGTAATTGTATGTTCCTTCGTAATGCAACTTCCAAAAGTTGACTCAATGTCTTTTGATTTAGTATATCCTCTTCAAACTTTAAAGCCTGTTTCATCTCTATTGAGATCAAGAGTTCAGTCAGATGTAATAGAAACTAATTTGAATTGGAAAGATAGATTGCAAAATGCTATTCTCGAGGTTCCTCTTAAAGTTAATAGTAAACTCTCTGAGCCAAATATTTCAATGTCTAAGCTTCTAAGGTTTAAAAAAGACGATATAATTAATATTAATGTTGAGGAAACTGTAGATTTTTTTGTTGAAGATCAACTTTATTTCAAGGCTGAAATGGGTGAAGTTAAGGGTAATGCCGCAGTAAATCTCAAAAAAAGAATAATGTAAATTAAAGGAGAAAAAAATGAATGCAGAGACAGAAGTAAAAAAAGAAGAAGCGGCTGAAACTAATTTAAACGCTTCAGATGCAGATAAAAAATCAGATAAAACAGAACTACAAGCTGACAACTCTGCAGTAAATAATTTAAGAGTTTTGGAAAATATTGATGTAAAATTGACTGTTGAAGTTGGTAATACAGAAATTAAAATTAGAGATTTATTAAGACTTAATGAAGGTTCAGTTGTAGAGCTTGATAGACTAGCAGGTGAACCACTAGATATACTTGCAAACGGAACAATGATTGCTAAAGGTGAAGTAGTTATGGTCGGTGAACGATTTGGAATTAGATTAACAGAGGTAGTCGATCCTGAAGAAAGAGTGCAAAATCTATAAATAGTCATAATATTGACATCTTTTCTTATAATTTATATAAAATTTATTGTTTATATTCAGTAATTTAGCAACAAAAAAAAGTATTTACTCCACATTGGCAAATTCCTTGCATCTCTCCTGTAGAAACTATTAGGAGTTAAAAAAATGACATCTTTTACTGGACCATCACTTGATCAATATATGATAGTTATGGGTTTCCTTTTCGTTCTATTTATAGGATTTTATTTTTTAAAAAAAAATAGGCATCTTATAACTAATAAACTTCACGATAAAAAAAGGATGAAAGTATCCGAAGTTACCCTTCTTGGTCAAGGTGATAGAGCGCTAATATTAAGTCTAGATGATAAAGATTTTCTTTTTATTTCAGGAAAAAATTCAGGCGCCCTTTTAACCGAAATAAAGAGAAAATCAGAAAAAGAAATTTTAAAGAATAAGCCAACAATAGCTTCTCACAATACTGACAATACAACTCTTAAAAACTTTGAAATAAAAAATATGATTGAGAAAAGAATTAGAAATGATCAAAATAAATAACATATACATTTTTTTACTTTGCTTGTTTTTGCCAGAGATATTATTTTCTCAAACAGTAACTCCAGGTTTAGAGGCACTAACAATATCGGAGTCAGCAAATGGAGATAAAACATATTCGTTGAGCCTAAAAATTTTAGCTTTGATGACAGGTTTAACAATTTTACCATCGCTTGTTCTTGGAATGACAGCTTTTACTAGAATAATTATTGTAATGTCTATTCTCAGACAGGCCTTGGGGACACAACAAACACCCCCAAACCAAATACTGGTCGCAATATCTCTTTTTCTGACTTTTTTTATAATGGCTCCAACTTTTAATAAAATCATTTCTACAGTATCAGAACCCTATCAATCAGGTGAAATGACACTTAATGAAGCCGTATCAACTGGAGGAAATGAGCTTAAAAAATTTATGCTAAGAAATACAAGAAAAAATGATTTAAATATGTTTGCATCTATGGCAGATGCTGGAAAATTTGATAAGTCTGATGATGTTCCTTTTTATATAGTATTACCTGCCTACATGACAAGTGAACTCAAAACTGCTTTTCAGATTGGCTTTTTATTATTTTTACCTTTTTTAGTGATTGATATGGTTGTTGCTTCAATTTTGATGTCATTGGGAATGATGATGTTATCACCGATGTTAATTGCATTACCATTTAAATTATTACTTTTTGTGTTAGTTGATGGTTGGACAATGACTGTAGGCTCTTTAGTGGGAACTTTTTCTTAATTAATTGAAAGGAATAAAAATGGGATATGATGAAAATATTGAAATGGTAAAGTTAGCTTTTTATCAAGTATTAATTTCAAGTGGACCGTTTTTGGCATTAGCTTTGTTTATCGGCTTGGCCATTGGAATAATTCAGGCAGCTACTTCAATTCAAGAAATGACTTTAAGTTTTGTTCCGAAAGTTGTGTTAGTTATTTTTGGGATGGGATTTATGGCAAACTTTTTTATTTTAACCCTAACAGATTACTTTGCTTTCATATTTGATACTATATCAGGAATTAAATAAATGAATATTCCTTTACCGTTTTATGCCCCCTTAGATCCACTTCCAGGCTTAGAACTTAACGATTTAATGGAGTATTTATTTTTATTTTTTATCAGTTCAATAAGACTCTCTTCCTTTTTATTATCAAGCCCATTTTTAGGTTCGAGGAATGTACCTCTCCAAGCGAAAATTGTTTTTGCTATGGTGTTATCATTTTTTAACTTTGGATATATTAATCAGACAGAACTTGATCCAAATTTGATTGATAATATAGTTACTATTGTATTTATTGAGGCAATTGTAGGCATTTCAGCAGGACTTACTCTTACTATTTGGTTCAGTGCTGCTTCTATGGCTGGAGAAAAAATGGCAGCATCAACAGGTCTTGGTTTCTCAGCATTGGTAGACCCTGAAACAGGAGGACAAACACCTGTTTTAAGCATAGTTATGGATCTCTTTCTTTTAACAATCTTTGTTTCATTAAATGGGCATCTAATTGCTATTGATTTCATTATGAAAAGTCAGGAAGTTTTAGAGTTAGGATCAAGAGCTCCAAGTATGGCTTTGATCGGTGTTGGCATTGAAGCAGCCGGAGCAATGTATTACGCAGCAGGCTTAATAATGTTGCCAGTGGTAGGCGGACTAATGTTATCAAATGTTGCTGTGGGTGTTATAACAAAATCTGCTCCACAACTTAATTTATTTTCATTTGGATTTCCAATATCTTTAATTCTTGCGTTTGTAATATTATATTTATCCGCTGGATCCATAGGAGGCGCTTTTGCGGAATTGACAAATAACGCTCTTTCAACGCTAGAAAAAATAATGGGAGTAATTTAGATGGCTGAAGATAAAGATGAAAGTCAGGAAAAAACCCAGGAACCCTCCTCGAGAAAACTCGAAAAAGCAAGACAAGAAGGAAAAGTTGTTTCTTCAAAAGAAACCTACGTTTTTACTATACTTGTTGCTGGTGTTTTTTTAATGTACAGCACGCCTTTTTTACTAAATGATTTTTTAATGTCACTAAAATCGTTTTTTCAGTTTGGACCTGAACTCAAAAATGGTCATTCACCACTTGCTTCCATTGGAGAATGTATAACAATATTTGTAAAAGTAACTATTATATTTGGAGTTCCGTTATGTATTGTAGCTGTTCTTACACAATTTTTTGTTGGTGGGGGAGTAAACTTTGCCCTTAAAGCAATGGAACCGAAATTTCAAAAAATGGATCCTATAAAAGGTATAAAAAAAATTTTTTCAATTAAAGGTTTGGTTGAATTAGTAAAAGCTATTTTAAAAGTATCGTTTTTAGGTGGGATAACTTATTTAGTAATGGCTAAATATCTTCCAGAAATAACAGAGTTAACAACTGCAAATCTATTTTCAGCACTCTCAAGATTGATGTCTTTTTTTCCTATTTTACTAGCTGCTCTTTTAGTGGGTTTATCTATAATAGCTATGTTAGATTGGATGTGGCAAAAATATAGTTATATTAAGGAACTTAAAATGTCGCATCAAGATATTAAAGATGAATATAAAGAGACTGATGGAAAACCAGAAGTTAAACAAAAAATTAGACAATTACAAATGCAAGCAGCTTCAAGAGTCGCAAAAGAAACTGCTTCAATTGATAATATGAGTGAAGCCACAGCACTTATAACTAACCCAACTCATTTTGCAGTTGCATTAAAATATGAAGTTGGAGAATCTAGTGCACCAAAAATTATTGCTAAAGGTAAAGGGAAAATTGCTGAAAAAATAATTTCAGAAGCAAAAAGACTTAATATTGGTAATCTTCAAAGCCCTCTTTTAGCCAGAGCTCTTTATTACACTGGTGAAATTGGCGAAGAAGTAATGAGCAAACTTTATAATGCAGTTGCAATTGCATTAGCCTATATTTATAAATTAGATAAGGGTGAAAATATTGAGAAACCCAAAATTGATATTCCGGATGAATTAATCTTTGATGAATATGGAAATAAAAATGATAAATAAAAATATAGGTCAATTAATTATTACTTTTGCGTTCTTCTATAGTTCTATTATTTGTCACTTTAAGGCTATGGAATCGCTCGAAAAAGGTGATATTATATTAGCCAGCATATTATGGATTTGCGGTCTTTCTTCCTTTTTGGGTGCATTAAGATTTCAGATTGCAAAATTAGTTAATTATTTGAAAAAAAAATGAAAATAAAAGCTATTGAAGACTGTAAAGTCTGCAGACATCTTTATATAACTTATAATCCAAAATTCCCTTGGGGTTGTAGAGCTTTTGGTTTTATTTCAAAAAATTATCCATATTCCGAGGTTCAAAGCATTTCTGGCATGAAATGTGCTCTATTTTCTGATAGAATTAAAAAGAATTTAGATAACAACAACAATAAAGGGATACTTGCATGAGCACTGAACTGAACACAATGCAAGAAAGCATTAAAATAGCACTTGATGCTGCGGATGCGGCAACAGATGTTACATCAGAATATAAAAGAATAAAAAATGAATACATAAAGGCAGAGCAAAAAGTGAAAGAAATACATAAATATACAACAATTATTTTTTCCGCCTCAATCGGAACCGCGGTTGTTGCAATTTTATTAACTGGCTTATTATACTTCAAGTCATTATCCGAATTAGAAAGTATGACAAATACAAGTAGAGAGGCGTTAGTTGTTTTTGCAGAAAATGTAGATACAGTTAATCAAGCCGTAAAGGAGATGAATGATAGTTTAGAAAAACACAGTGATCTAGTTAATACTAATACAGAAATCAAAAACAAACTTTCTGAATTAACGGAAGCTATAAGTAAGAATGATCAAAAACTAATGGTTAGTCTCTCAAAAGAAATAGCCAATTTATCAAAAACTGTTTCATCATCACTCAAAGAGGAAACAGGAAAGATTAGTATGAATATTCAAGAGAGTGATGTTGTGACTTCAGCTAAAGTAAACAAAGCTATTGAAAAACTAATAAAAGATAATAAGAAAAATTCAAATGCTAAAGTTATGAAAGAATTATCAAATAGCACATCTAGCTTAACAACAGCCCTAGAAGCTATTTCATCACAAAATAAACTCTTAGTTAAAGAATTAACTGATAGTAAAGAAAGTATTACATTTCCATAAAATTTTAGAAAACTTATAATGAATGATGAAAAAAAAATTAAAGGCGGCTTTCTTCTAAAGATTGAATCTTTCAGAAAAGGATCCCAAGCTTCATCATTACTTCTAAGAAATAATGATATAATAGTAGCGCTTAATAATGAAATTTTCACATTTGGCGAAAAGGCATTAACTGACGAACTTAGGGAATATCAAAAATTAGAAAAAAAATCTTTGCTAACAATTTTCAGAGATAATGTATTTTTTGATGTGATTGTTAAAACAAGTCTTGGATGTAAATTCAGCACAACTTCAGAAGCAGAAAATAAAGAGATACAAGATTTATTTTCAAAAAAGAAAATATATGATATTGAGGATTTAAAAGAGTTTGTTGTTCTGAGAGATCAAAAAAATAATTTTGATTGTTTCGAAAAAAAATCATCAATAATTCCAGCTTTATTTCCGCCTCTGTGGCTTGCGTACGAACACCAATGGTGGATATTGGGTTTCTTTTCAGTATTTAGTATATTACTTCTTTCGGTTAATGCATGGCTATTTATGTTGGGCTGGGTTATAATATCTATATATTGTTTTAAAGCACAAACATATTTACTTTACAGTTTTTCTTTACTGTCTGGAAAAGGTTTTAGCATGCATCTGTGTGCGAAAGATTTTGATGAAGCACATATATCAATCAGAAACTTATATCCTAAATCAAAGTTTAAATATACAAAACTTAAAAAACCCGTTGATATAGATTATGATGAAAAGGAAGAAAAAAATAAAACAGATAAAGTTGAAAATAATATTGCCGAATCAGGTAATGCTTTGATATAGTGAAAAAATAATTAAGTAGAAATATCATTTAATGGCAGAACAATATTCAATTCAAGCTGAGACATTGATGAAAGCGGCTTTAGAAGATTACGTTGAGATTATAAAAGTAGTTCAAGCTTCTAATGCAAATATGTCAGTGATCAAAGGAATTAAGATTACAATTTCAGGTAAGCCTAGAAGACTTGTTGATGTTGGCGATCTTAGAACTGGTGAGGATGATAATAAATTACAAATCTTAGTATTTAATAAGGACCATATTGAACCATTAGTAGATGCAATCACTGAAGCAGATTTTGAATGTTCTGTTGATGATCAATTTATAAATATTATAGTTCCAGACCCTTCCTATAAGCAATTAATGGAAGTAGTTGATGATTTACAAAGAAAAAAAAATTCCTCAATCGGAAGATTAAATAAAGCTAAATCTGAAGCAACAACAAGAGCTCGTGCAGCCGTAGAAAACGAATTTATTGACCAAAGAATAGCAAGTCAGGCCTCTAAAAAGTGTGATGTTTTTCATGAACAATATTCTGAAGAAATCAATAAAGTTACCGATGACAAAATTAGAGAAATTCTTGGAGAAGATTTTTATAAAAAGTTCGAAGAAGAGCAGGATTTGTATTAAACCAAAACTAAGCCTTTGTGTTCAATTTTCCATTTATTTCTGAATCTACATTCTTATAAAGCTTATTAATCATACCAAGATTCAAAGATTTTGGATTTTTCTTTATTTCTATTTCATCTTTAGGTTTCCATTTTGGATATAAAAACTCAATCCCTTTTTTAGAATCAATGTCTAAACTTTTAATTTCATCTTTTATAGCATTTGAAATCCCAATTTTGGAGCTAGTATTATTGTTTTTTTCATCCGACACTCCTAAATTTTGGTTTTCTAATTTTACAAAATTCTTTTCAACTGAAGTCTTTTGTATATTTTCAAGACGGTTCAAATTTTCTGACTGAACAATTATTTTTTGTGAGTTTTCTGATTCATCTATCCATAATTTACTGATCCCTGTAACTTTAAAAAAAAGTTCCGTAGGTGTCTTTTCAAAAACTTTGTTAAAAACCCAGTTGCCTAACCCGGCAATTGCGCCAATGGGACCACCATATAGGAACCCGCCCAAACTATTTTGAACTAAATCTCTATCAGAATCTTTCTCATTCGAATTAATACTCGAATAAATACCACTAATTATTGGTAAATTTTGGAGTGGATTAACTAAACCTTTTACCCACTTTAAAAAATTAAAGCTCTCTCCTTCTATTTTTTTTTCTTTTTGATTTTCTATATCCTTATTAATAATATTCTGCCTAATCTGAATTTTATTATTTTTGGGATGATAAGAGCTTTGTTCAATAAACATATTAAATCTTAATAATTGATTTCTATCTCTATTCTTCTATTTTTTTCTCTCCCTTTAGAAGTTTGATTTGAAGCTAAGGGTTGAGTTTCACCATAAGAAATTGCCTTCATTCTTTTAGGTTCTAATTTTCCGGATGATGATAATGCTTGAACAACTGACGACGATCTTGCTGCTGCTAAATCCCAATTATCTCTATAAATAGAACCAAATGTTAATGGTTTGTCATCAGTATGTCCAGAAACTAAAATTTCACTCCTACCTTTTTTATTTTGTTCTGCAATCTTTGCCATTATACTTTTAGCTTTGTTGGTTAGCTCAGCCGAACCAGACTTAAATGCACCTCCAGAACCAACTGTAATTATAACTTTATCTTCTTGTCTATCTATATTTATGAGCCCTTCACCAATTTCTTCTTGTAATGCAATCTTTAATTTATCCTCGGCAATCTGGGCTTTCTTCTCTTCTTGCTTTGAAATTTCTTCTGATTCTCCAACTTCTTCACCATCTTTTGACTCTGCATCATTTTTCCCGCTTTTAGATGCAGATGTAGCTAGCTTCGCCAACTGTTTTTCAAGTCCCCCGTATAATACCTCTGATTCAGACTGTCCAGCTGCTGATTTGACTGATTCTACGGAGTTTAACGTTTCCTGTAGTAAATTGGGTAACTCTTTTTCATCTGCCTCTAAAGGTGTAAAATTAACTACAACCTTATCTCCAAGAACTTCAACTTCAATATCGCCTCTTGCAATAGCATCTTTAATATTCTCTGCTAATTCTTTAGCATTTTCATTTTCACCATCATCTTTTGTTTTATCTTCGGTTTTAGTTTGTAGTTCTACTTCCGGTTGATCAGTTTCTGTTGTTTGTTGAACTAAATTTTCTTGAACAGATGGAGTCGGATTAGGACTGAATGAAAGTGATAATAAAGTAGTCCCTTTCGGTTGCTCCACAACAGGTATTATTCTCTGGATACCAAAAGCATTCTTCATACTACCACTTATTTGTTTAAATTTTGGTACATTGAATTCAGCAAATGACAGAATTAAAACAAAAAATGCCATCAATAATGTAGCCATGTCAGCAAAAGTAGCCATCCAAGCAGGTGCTCCTTTAGGCGGACAAGCGGGGCATTCATGTTCCTCTTCTTCTTTATCTTCTTTTTTTTCTTCTTTTTTTTCTTCAGCCATACTTTTATCTTTATAATTATGCTGTAGATTCAATTAATGCTTGTTTTTCCTTAGGTGGAAGATTAGCAATCAGTTGATCCTGGATATTTCTTCCACTTTCACCTCTAGAGATAAGTTGAAGTCCAACAATAATCATTTCTCTGTAAATTGACTCGTAAGTTGAATAGCCCTTCATTTTTACTACTATAGGCATAAAAATTGTGTTAGCTATCATAGCACCATACAAGGTTGTCAATAATGCTACTGCCATAGCTGGACCAATCGCCTTTGGATCAGCCATATTTCCAAGCATAGCAACCAAACCCACAAGTGTTCCAATCATACCCATCGCTGGGGAGATATCAACCCAAGCTTGGGCTACACCTGTTGCTTGAGTGTGTCTGCCTTGCATTGCTTTTAATTCTTTTTTTAATTGAATTGTTAGTTTTTCTTCATCAGCTCCATCCACTAGCATTTGTAAACCGTTATCAAAGAATGGATCAGGAGTTTCTTGACCTTCAAGTGCCATCATACCATCCTTACGTGCAATACCAGCCAATTCAACTATTCTTCCAATAAGTTCATCCATTTTTTTAACTGGAGGTTTGAATGCTTTACCCATTGCTCCAAAAGAACCTAAAAATACAGGTAAAGGTGCAGTATACATTACTGCGAAGAAAGATCCTCCAACAACAATTAATAACGAAGGCACATCAACAAACATACCTAATCCTCCTGCAGAAACCATTGCGCCCGCAATCATCCCTAATGTGCCTAAAAAACCTATAAGTGAAGCTAAATCCATAATTTTTTTTCCATTAATATTTAATTACTAAATATATTTATAATATCTTGGTACAAAAACTGCAACTTTGATACCAAAGTTATGAAAATTTAATTTTTAATAATTTTTATTCAATAGAAATAGGTTTATAAATAAGAAGGAGGTATATTTTTGATGTTAAGATTTATTTTAATATTTTTTTGTACAAACTTTATTGCTTTAGCAAAATTCTCCTATTCTAATTCCTCAAACTATATTGATAAAGGTCATTATGTAATAGATTTAAAAAATAGAGTTGAATGGTTGAAATGCTCAGCAGGACAACAATGGAATAGTGAAAAATGTGAAGGAAAACCAGTTAAGTTTTCATTAAATGAAGCAAAAAAATTAAAAACTCAAGTAGGAGAGGAGTTAGGTGGTCAATGGAGGCTTCCAAATAAAAGAGAACTAATGAGTTTAGTGTGTATTGAGTGCAAAAAGGTAAAAATTGATGAAAACATTTTTCCAAACACACCGGCTGAAATATTTTGGACCTCTCAAAGAAACTGGTGGTCTCCAAAGTTCTTTTGGTCTGTAAATTTTATCACGGGACACTCATACGGAAGATTCGTCCCTGAAAAAAAATTATTTATTAGATTTCTCAGAGACCGTTAATTTCCTTTTTTTAATGTAATAAAAAATTATCTTAATTATTAATGATACACAACCGAAAGTCATTATGACTATTGCAACATTCCATGTTGTTATAAATGATAAATACTCTAGGTGATCTGTGAGAGTTAATGAAATAATTATCAAAAAAACAACACTAACTAGAAAATATCTAATTATATTACAAATCCTACATTCCATAAATTTTCCTTAAATTATTTTTTAATATAACAATCAAAATTTATTGATTTACTATAACTGCATATATCATTAGCCTCAGTTAAGTTTCTAGAATTAAATAAAATCTTATATATTTTCTTTGACTCACTTTTTTTAATGTATAAATCAAAGTTTTCATATTCTTTGTTTATACTATTTTTTATTTTTTTCTGCATAATCTCTGCCCTTTCTTGACTTGAAAAAGCACCAAATTGAAGTAAAATATACTTTTTTTTAATTTGATTATCTTTATTATTCTTTAAATTTATCTCATTCCTATTTTTAGGTTTTTTTGTTGCCGTATCTATTTGAGACTTTTGTGTTTGCGCGATAATATCTTGAGAAATATTTTCAATCTTTTTCATTTCAAAATCTTTATCTAAAAGTTTCTCATCTTTAAGTAATTCTGATTTAGATTGGTCATTCATTGTCTCTTCTGCAGTTTTAACCTTATTTAAATTCTCGTTAAAATTAACATTTTGTTCTGTCAAATTCTTAACAATAATAAAAAAAACTCCAATTGAAAAAAAAATTAAGAAAATTGGCAAAGTTTTATACATAATTTTTATTTAATTCTATAAAAATATAATAAGTTTATAATCCCCATAATACTTGATATCTTGTACTTTAACTACTACAAAAAAAATACTCATCTAAAAATTAAAAAGTTAGTCATTAATTTGACAATGGCAATGTGTCAAATTAAGTTTTTGCAATTTTAATAAAAAAAGTGTGAAATTAGAACATAGAAAGGAATTAAATATGCAAATTTCACAAAACTTGAAGCTTAGACAAAGTCAAACATTAGTTATGACGCCACAATTACAACAGGCTATAAAATTATTACAATTGAATAACATTGAGTTGTGCGAATTGGTTAATAAGGAACTTGAAGAAAATCCTTTTCTGGAAAATGAAATTGAGAATAATGAAAATCAAGAAATAAAGGATGAAACTAATACCGAAAATCTGGTTGATGCATTTGAAAGCGGAGAATCTATTTCTGATACCCCTAAATCTGATGATTACGAAAATACTTGGGATAAAGAAACTAATTTATCTACATCATCCAATAATTATGAAACAATCGATCCTGGTTCTATTGCCGAGCAAACTGTTTCAGAAAAAGAGACTCTTAAATCTTTTTTACTTAAACAGGCAAGTATTGAGTTTAAACTTCCAAATGAAAAAATCATTGCTGAAATTATGATTGATTATATTGATTCTACAGGTTGGCTGACAAAAGATTTGACAGAATTACGTGAAATTATTGGTTGTGAAGAAAAAGATTTGAAGATAATCCTAGAAAGAATGCAAAATTTTGAGCCTACAGGTGTATTTGCGAGAAATCTTACTGAATGTCTTAAGATCCAATTAAAATACAAGAATGAACTCACAGAAAGCATGTCTTTATTAATTGAAAATTTTGATATGCTTGCTCGTGGTGAAATAAAGGGTATTTGTAAATTATGTAAGATTTCAGAAAAAGAATTATCAGATAATGTAAAACTAGTAAAAAAACTGAATCCAAAGCCAGGAACTGAATTTGCTGATCCTGATGAACAAATCTATCATCCTGATGTAATTGTAAAAAATAATAATAAAAATTGGGAGGTTGAGTTAAATAATGGAACATTACCAAAAATAGTCGTTAATGAAAGCTACATAAAACAACTTGAAAAACTCGGTGGTGGAGAAAATGACAAAAAATATATCAATGAATCAATAAATTCTGCCAGATGGCTATTGAAAGCCATAGAGCAAAGAAATTTAACTACACTAAAAATTAGTTCAGAAATAGTTCAACAGCAAAAAGCATTTTTTGAAAAGGGTCTTTCACATTTAAAACCGATGATTTTAAAAGATGTAGCTAAAAAAATAGGGATGCACGAAAGTACTGTAAGTAGAGTAACTACTGGGAAATTGATGTTAACTCCAAGAGGAGTATTTGAAATGAAACATTTTTTTAGTGCCACCATTAATAGTATGGTTAAAGGTGAAAGTCATTCTGCCGCGTCTGTTAGAGAAACTTTAAAAACTTTAATTACAAACGAACCTTTAAACCAGCCTTTATCTGATGAACTCTTAGTAACTAAACTTCAAGCTGAAGGTATAAATCTTGCCAGGAGAACGGTTGCTAAATATAGAGAGTTGTTAAATATTCCCGCTTCATCCGAGAGAAGAAAAATGATGAAAATTCAGAGTATTCACATATAAAATACAAAGATTAGTATTTTTCAAACTCTAAAACTTTTTCTTTGTGAGATAAAATCTCAACATCTGAAGGAGCATCCTCAATATAAAGGAATGTTCTTTTTTTCAAAGTTATGCCTTGTTTGCTTTTAATATTACTATTTTTAACTAATTTCATCTTTTATTAGCCTAGTTTAGTTGGTTATTTATTGCTTTTAATTTTCTACATTCTAAATCCAAATAATGAGAGATAGGGTAAGTTTCTTTCTTATCTTGCTTGTTTGATTTATTAAAATGAACTATTTCTATCAAAGGTGAAATAACTGGTTTCATGTTACTTAAATCATTTTTTATTTTTTTTTGAATCATTTTTTTCTCCATATTTTCAGATATATTTGCACTTTACATGCCAAAAAATTTGTTTTAAATCTTACTTAAGTCAATGGTCATTAGCTCTTCTCTGAATTGTTCGATCTTTAATTTATTTTTTATATAAAACTTACTATCTTTAAATTTTTGTTTCTTTTCAATCATTTCATCAGTCTTTTTTGAGAACCTAAGACCCTTAGTAATTCCTTTTCTTTGTCTTTCGTAATTCCAATTTAAGTGAACTTTTTTGAGATAAGTTTTCATTCTTTCTGGATCAGAGGAATGATATCTTGAAATAGCAATATTCCAGCTTTTATATTTTTTATGTAGATTCAATAAAAATTTCGCCGCCCACTCAACATTAGTAATAGGATCAAGCAAACTATTCAAATCCTTAAAATTCTTATTATGATATTTATAGTTAATTTGCATACATCCTACATCAATATTTTTTTTATTAGTTCTAAGTTTTTCTTGAAGGAAAAGTTTAGTATTTTTTTTATTTTCAAAAAAAAAACTTTTACCTGAAACGTTTAGGGACCATGGCCAACTTACAAAATGTCCATTTACGGTTCGACCTGTTTCAGTTAAAGAAATTGCTGTTAATAATTTATGAGGTAATTTATATTTTTTCTCAGCTTTATTTATAGCTGAATTACATACTTCATTCTGAGAAGCTTTTAGTTCTTTAAATTGAATATTAGAAAAAATGCTTAAAGTCAAAACTAAGAATATAAATTTCATAAGCAAGGTTTTGCAAATAAAATGCCACATAACTACTTAAAAATAATATTATTTTATGATAGAGCTACTTACTAAATTTCTACCTAGAGATATAAAATTATAAGGATTCACAGATTTTTTATTTACCTTTATTTCATAATGCAAATGAGCTCCTGCTACTCTTCCTGTAGCACCCATTTTTCCTATAATTTGACCCTCCTCAACCTCATCACCTTTTTTAACCAGTATTTTATGAAGATGTCCATAAAGCGTCTCAACACCATGCTTATGTTTAATTTTTATTACTTTTCCAAATGAGCCAAATCTTCCAGAAAATATCACTTTTCCATTGGCAGAGGATCTCACTTCTTCTTGCCAAGTTCCTGCCATATCAATGCCCTTATGCATTTGTTTTTTCTTTGTCTTTGGGTGAACTCTCATTCCAAACGGACTTGATACATAGTAATATTGCATTGGAGGTTTGAGTGGAAGAAAAATTATAGCTTCTTTTAACTTATCTAAATAATTAAATCTTGAAGATAACTGATCAATTAATTCTGAGTCCTTGCTGAGGAGTAAATTATTTCTTGTAAATTCATCAACTATTGAAGTATCAATATTATCAGGTTGAAGTTTTAAGGTTTTAAAAACATTAACTAGTTCTAAAATTTCTAAATCAATAGTTTTACTAAATTGCACCATTTTAGTTTTATTATTTCTTGGAGCAGCATATGGTACTATTGGTAAAGAATTATAAGAAAATCTATATTCCACTTTTTCTTGTTCTATTGGTTCTAAAATTTTATTTTTAGTTGCTCCTAGTGTCTGTTCAATTGGAACCATATGTGGATTTGCTAATCCAGAAAAATCATCAAATATTGATTCGTCATTATTTTTACTTTGAAATGAAAATTTAAAATCATTAAAATATTCAACTAAATCATCGATTTTAGAAGTTGCTTTTTCTCTAAGGTTAATAGTACTTTCTTCAAAATCATTTTTTGCATCTTTAATTTTAGAGAGGGAATTATTTTTTTCTTGAATAAAAATAGAACTACCTTTTTCACTGTTGTTTTTGATATCTGAATTGACTTCTTTTGTATTGGAGTCTATTACAGTCCCCGCTAGGTCCTTTAAAGCCTTGACTTCAGATTCAGTGAATTGTTTAGTCTGAATAGAGTTATTCTGCATCATCATTATACTGACAATATGAAGAACACCAAAAAAAATAAATTGAATAATTTTAAATGCAACCAGTATTGTTAATGCAAATCCAGATAAATAATGTTTAATATTAAAAACGACTTCTATTGGACCTCTTTTTGTAAAAAAAAGAAATCGTCTTTCTTTTAAAAGTTCTTGCCAGTTTTTTGTAACAAAAAGATCACCAAACCTTGAACTCGATTTAACTTTCCCAACTATGTTATCTTTAATGGACTCCATGGTTTAATTCACTATTTTAGATATAGTACAACCACCAACATAATGTTTGTTAATAATTGCATTAACATTATCAGAAGCATTAATTTCCATGAAATTGGATTATTCACATTTAGACTAAATTGAGGAAATGCCTGTTCTTTGTTCTCAACATATGATTTTTGGTTTTCGTCTAATACGTTCTTAACATGATAATTTGCATATGACTTTTTATCTTTTTTATCATCAAACTTTGTTTTATCGTAAATTTTTTCGCCTTTAGTAGTTTTTTGTTGTATTTTTTCTTTTAACTGTTCATCTCTTTTCAGATTTAGATTTTTTTCAACATTCAAAGAGTTATCAGTTTTTATTTTTTCAGTTTTTTTAATAAAATCCTCTGTTTTTTTCTCAAGTTTTTGAAAATTATCTTTAATGGAATTTTCTTTTATTTCCTCCTTAAATTTTTCTGTACTTTCAATGACATTATTTTGAACCTCTTTAACCCTTTCCTCAGAATCAGAAGTTTGAATAGCTTCATTTTTTATAGACTCATTTTTTTGTTCTTTAGGTTCAGAATCAGGAGTCTCATATATTTGAGTCCTCATTTTTTCTATTCTCTCTCTTATATTTACTACTTGTTCCGCCATTTTATAATAATTTATCCTGTTTTAATTCTTTATAATCAATTTTTACTCTCTAAATTAATGCATTTGTTGAGCCAAAATACTTTCTAAATAAAAAAAAAAAACTTTTTTTTTTTTAAGTATTTATGTTAGCAATTATAGTTCATAATTATTTAATTTCAATGTTTTCAAGAGACTCTAGCAGCAAACCTATAGAAAGTAATTCCGATGCAAGTGTAATCGGGACAGAAATGCAAATTAATGGTAATATTAAATGCCAAGGTTCTTTAGTTTTAAAAGGAACTGTTAAAGGTAATATTGAATGTGATGAAATTAGTGTTTCTGCTGAAGGTGTTTTGAAAGGTTCAGTTAAAGCCCAAGATTCAGTGATATCTGGAAAATTTGAAGGCGATATCTATTCTGACTCCATATCAATAGAATCAACTGCAAATATTAAAGGAAGCATCTATTATAATAGTTTTCAAGCTGAACCCGGTGCAAAATTAGAGATTGAATTAAATGTTGGATTGGAAAAAAAGACTAATAATAATAATAAAAAGCCTAATTTGGCGAAATCATTAAAATCTTTAAAGGGGTAATATAGTGGCAGATAACCAATCAATAATAGGAACTGATGTAATATTTAAAGGTAAAATTTCAAATTCTAAGACTATTGAAATTAATGGGAGAGTTGAAGCAGATATTAAATCTGAGAAAATTACTTTAGGAAAAACTGCAAGTTTTGAAGGAGGTATTTTAGCAGATTTAGTCGTAATTTCTGGAAAATATCAAGGAAAACTAAAAGCAGATTCAGTCTGGTTAACAGACTCATCGGTAATAACAGGTGAAATTAATTATAAATCTCTTCAAATGGATAGAGGAGCTGCATTAAATTGCAGAGTCGTTCATAATTGGGATAAACAAATAAAAAATAAAAAAGATGATAACGATGTTACATCTGAAGATCTGTTAGAAAAAGATTAAGAGGATAATTATGAGTGATTTAACATACATAAATAAAGACTTAATCATGGAAGGAACTCTTCAGGCTAAAGATAGTCAGGTTGTAATTGCAGGAAAATATAAGGGATCAATCGAAGCAAAAACTGTTATTCTTGAATCTACAAGTGTTTTTGATGGCACATTGTTGGCAGAACATCTCAAAATTGAGGGTCAAGCAACTGGCGATATAACTGCTGAATTTCTTGAAATTACAGGATCAGGTAACTTTGACGGAAAACTAAAAACTAACTCTTTATCAGTTGACATGGGTGCCAAGGTATCTGGAAATGTTGGAAGAATTACTGGCTAATATTTTTATTGGCTTGGGTTTCAATACAACGCTTAAAAAAGTTTAAAGTATTATCTGTCCCCTCAATTTGTTGCAGCTTCATAGATGAAAATCTTCCAGCAGCAAGAATCACTGCCCACTCATCGCCGTAAACTTTAGAGTATTTGCTTAAAATACTTTCTATTTCATCTCTAATAAAAACATATTTTTTTTTTCTATCTTCCAGGCTTTCTTTGGGTTTATTTGGAAAAGGAATGATATTTGAAATTTTATCCATAATAATAAAATACGACAGAGAAAGAAAAAATTTAGTAAAAAATATTTATTTAATATAAATTTGTCGTTATATATTTTATATTTTAATTGAGAATATACAATGACATCAGATAAACAATCAAAATCATTAATCCCTGTAAAAAATTCTGAGTTATCAGTTGTGAAAGCTGGAACAAATAAAAATCCGCTTAATATATCTGAAAAACTTCAACATTTTAAGAATAGAGAAGAGGTAAGAAAACTTCTTCCGGATATTTTAGGGAGAGTTTTAGCACGAATATGGATTGATGCGGAATTTAGGGAACAGTTTTCCAGCGACCCTCAAAGAACTCTTGAATTTAACGGTGTTTATCTCCCAGAAGATATGTATATTGAGTTTCAAAAACCAAATTCAGATAGACCTAGAATAGTTGTTTACCAACAAAGACCTAATTCGAAATTCAAACTCAGAGTTTTATATCTTCAACTAGTTATGATGGCCGGTAGGTGATTTTGAAAATTTTTAGATCTATAATTCTAATATTTTTATTTATTATTTCAAATTTAAAAGCGGAAGATATAATTTCTGATTCAGATTACTACGAAAAAGGTGTTGAGCTATATAAATCTGCTAACTTTTCGGATGCATTTATTATATTCTTTAATCTTGCAATAAAGGATAATACTGATGCCCAATTTAACTTAACTAATATGTATGCTAATGGAATTGGAACTACAAAAGATTACAAAGAGGCCCTGAAATGGTCATGGTTATGTGCACTGGGTGGTGAAAAAAAATGCATAAAAAGAATCCAAAACATAAAATCAAAAATTGATGAAAAAACACTCGAAAAAATCTCCTCCGAAGTTCAGAAATTGCTTACAGACGAGCTATATAAAAATAAAAATATTAACTATGCTCTAAAACTCGGTTTCTGGTATGAAAAATTTTCACCAATTATTGATATAGAAAAAGCTTATGTATGGTATTCTGTATCTGTAACTGGTGGATTATATAAAGCTATGAAAATAAGGGATAAAGTAGAAGAGGAAATTGAAACAGAAAAAATAATCGAACTGCAAGCAGAGGCGACAAAAATTTATACAACAGTGAAATACTTTGTTAATTAAAATAGGGAGAGACAAATGAACTATAAAGTACATTGGATCATAGATGGATTAGTTGACGTTGAAGCTAATTCAAAAGAGGAAGCAGAAGAAAAGATTCAAAAGGATTTAGAAGAATATGTAAAAAACTCGAAAAAGCTCATGAATCAATTTATAGCTAAATCGATTCAGGGATCTGCCTATATCCCTGGAAAAGATGATAAAAAAAATGAAGAGAATAATACTTAATTTCTTAGTAATATTACTTTTTCCAATTAACTGTTTTTCTGCGACCGGAAGAATGTATGCTCCCGAAGAAGGAACATTTGATCGAAGAAAAAGAATAATTATCCAAAATATATGTAGACTAGTGAAGGAAAGTCATGTCCCTGGAGATGTTGTATGCGAATATGTTTCACAAAAAAAAGGAGAAAAAAATAAACAAATTTTCCTGGGATCTCCGGGCAATGTTTGTCAGAAAGAAATTACATGTCCAATAAAATAAATTCTGGAGAATAATTATAAATCACAAAACTATCAGAAAAAGATGTTGGGAATTGCTAGAACCTGGAAATGATAAGGATTTATTGAGCAAAAAGGTTGATATATTTCTTCTATCATTAATATCATTAAATGTAATTTCTGTTATTCTTGAGACTGTTGAAAGTTTATATCTTGAATATAAAGTTTTTTTTAAATACTTTGAGTTTTTCTCTGTGTTTATTTTTACTATAGAATACTTCACGAGACTTTGGTCCTGTGTAGATGATAAAAGGTTAAGAATTAGTAATAATAAGAAAAGAATAAATTATATTTTTAGTTTCTCTGCTATAATTGATGCTGTTGCTATCCTTCCAAGTCTTATAGCATTTATATACCCAAGTATAGATTTAAGATTCATAAGAGCACTAAGAATTATAAGACTCTTAAAATTTTCAAGGTATTCTAGTTCAATTAACAGCTTACTTTCAGTAATTTATGATCAAAGAAGATCTTTTGGAGCTGCATATTTCATCTTATTTATAGCATTAATAATTTCGTCTAGTGGGATGTACTTAGTTGAAAAAGATGTTCAACCTGAAAAATTTGGAAGTATTCCCCATGCTATGTGGTGGGCAATTGCCACTGTAACGAGTGTTGGTTATGGAGATGTGACTCCAATCACCTCCGTTGGAAAATTTTTAGGTTCAATTATCATGATACTTGGCATACTCACAGTGGCTCTTCCATCAGGAATATTAGCAGCTGCTTTTACTGATTTCACTAGGAGAAATCAGCAAAAATATGAAAAAAAACTTAGGCACATGTTGGAGGATGACGTTATTGATGAAACGGAACGTGAGGAGCTCAAAAAGCTATCTGAAAAATTAAATCTGACTGAAGAAGATATTGTTTCTATTGAAGAAGATAGTGTTAAAAAAAAAAGTTAGCCTACTGAACCGACAAAATTTGTTATTCCTGTACTAACTCTTTTAGCACACTCATGTAATGCTTCAAGTTGTTTAAATATCGTATTTTCTTCTTTTGAATAATTAATATCTTTTTCACTAATGTAATTCGATTCTTCTCCATAATCAGAATAATCAATTTTCTTTTCTCCAATAGGAAATATAGCTCTTAAAATTTTTACAGCATCCGGAACATCAAATCTTATTAATTTAGCAATAACTTCATCTCTTGTAACCCCTACTTGATCACTAAAATTTGGTATTTTAACAGAAAGAAGAAAAATTTCGTGGAAAATTGCTACCCTAATACCATGCATCAATAGAAGTTCATCTCTTACTTCTTTTTCTATAACTCTTCCCTTTCCTACTGCTATTCTTCCACTGAGCTTTGTTCCAAGAATCCAATCTCTAATTTCCATGTATTCCTGATGGAGTTCTCTATAAACTTTATTTAGTCTCCAGTGTACATCTAATGATTCTAACAAGTTTGCGACAGCTTTCATACTCTTACTTCTATCACTGTCAGCAGTTCTGGTAGACCATGATAACCACATTCCGGGATCAAAACAGTCAATATATGCTTTCAAAACTTCAATATCACTGTAAGCAAATGCATATTTAACAATATCAAGTATTCTACTAAATCTCTCTGATTTCTTATAATATTCTTCAAATCTTTTTGGATTTTTTCTGATGAATTTTCCAATTCCGCCAAGAGAGTTTGCTAACATCCCTAGTTGTTGAAGAATACTATTTTGTGGAATGGCTCTTGTTTGACTTGGATGATATACTAAAGTTTTTACGCCTCTATCATGTTGTCTTTTTACAGCTCTAGAACCAGTAGAATGTAATATATTAGGGCCAAAAATACTCAATAAAGAAGCATAGTTTGGGTTATCCATAATTTCTGTGTTAAATTGTTTGATGGTATTGACAAATTCAATTCCAAAGTCTGGATTCTCATAAAGTAAATCTTGTTTATAAATTTCGTCTTTTTTGATACAAAATTCTGCTATCCTGGTTAAAGCGGCGTAAGCTAAGTCAGGATTTAAAAAATATTGATAACCGTCACCTCCCTGAAAACTAACTTCTTGCATCAATTTTATATTCCAATCTTTTAGTTTCTTTCTAGTGTAAGAGCAATTAATATATTCTAGTCTTTCTTCAAGTGATACTGGATGTCCTCCTCTTCCAATGGATTCTCCATGAGTATCAAATATAAGGAGTTTGATTTTAGATAAATTATTATCTGCAAGAATTTTTGCTATTTTTCTCTGAAGATTCTCGATGGCAAGAACTGCTGCGGTTTGCCCTAGGTATCTTCCTGCATCTGAAAAACCTGTTTGAATGCAAATTTTTCCTCTTTTTAAGATATATTTTCTGAAATGAATATTTTTTACCAGAGTTTCGATAACTAAATGTCCATTTGCAAGAGCTCTTTCGGTTTCAAATAAAGGAGATATATCGACCTGTTCGTCTACATTAAAGAGCTTTGCAAAATAAAGAGCAGTCAAAGCTGTCAGAGCAAAATCACATTCAGCGATCAGAAATCTTATTGATTGTTTTTTATCAATGTATTTAAACATTTGTGCGATTGTCATAAAATATCTTTTTGCATTCATATTTTCGTCAAGTATAGTTCCAAAATTTATCTTAACTGGAGTTACATTTTCTATTAGCTTCGATAATGATATTAAATATGTACTCTTATTTGATGGATCGTCTGGGTTACCATGAAGATTAATTTCTTTTGATATTGCATTATTTAATTGATTCGCATTAAGTCTAACTTGCGTCCTTGCCAGACCTAAACTATAATTTTTTATTTCAGTTTTTAAAATGACTGATTTCATTAATAAATCTTGCTTTCTTTTTATTTTTGATTGATTTATTGCCTCGGAAAGCTTTTCAACTAAATTAAAAATTTCTTCTGAATTCACTAAAAGTTTACGTTGATTATCAAACATAAACTTTGATATTTTTTTAATTGAGTTAGTTTTTTTAATAAAACCCTTTTCTGCGATTGTATCAAATATTTTTGTATTACTTTCAATACTCTCACTTAATATTTTCTTGATTTCTATAATAATTCTATTTAAGTTTTTATCTCCAGAAACCTTTAACCCAATTCCATTGATACTATCTTCGTAATTTTTTAATTGACCTAACTTCACTTTTAATCTTTTATTGAATGTATCTGCCCAAGATATGTCTCCTCTTCCATCGACGTCATATCCAACCCAAGTATGTAACGAAAATATCATTGGAGTCATCTTTAAAAAATCTTTTGGATATACTTCTTTAGAAACGATTAAAACTTGATTATAAAATGCTTTTAAGGCTAATTGTAAATTATTAAGTGCCTGAAGTGATAAGTCATGCTCATAATCAAGAGTAATATTCTCATCTGGACGTTGTTCAGTTTTGAAAATATTTTTTATAATTGCTTTCAGGTCTTTAACAGATATTTTTTTACCATTCTTATTAGTCATGGTTGCCATATTTGCTAAATCCTTAAGTATGTCTTTTTGGATGCCAAATGTTGGATGTGCAGTAAAGACAATTCCAAAAATATTCTGCTCAATTTTATGCTTAAAAACATCAAAAGGTATTTTCTTTCCATCCTTATCTTGGGTTATTCCTCTAATAAGATTAATAATTAATTTATCATTTTTTTCTCTATCCTCCTCACCTATGTACTTCCTCAATCTATCAGCTCTAAAACCCAATGAGCCAACCGCAAGTCTTTGAATAAGGGCTTCAAGAGCTGAATAATTTAATTTTTTCTTTTCTAGTCTTCTTGAAATATCAAGTGCAAGCATAGTAATAGAATTACTAAATGGGTCTTTCTCAGCTCCAGATCTAATTCTATCTAAGTCTTTTTGTAAAGACTTTCTTAAAGATTGAGTATCTATCTCCTTATCTACTGGAAAACAACTCCATGTTTCTGGGAGAAGCGGTTTTCTGTACAGATCCATTTCCGAATGAGACAACTTTCTTATATTAATACTTGTCATTTATGAATTATTTTATTATTAAAAAAAGCATTATACTCTTGTTTTACATTTTTGGGAGATTTTTTTTGTGAATAGTAGAAAATGATTATAATGATTAAATATTAACTTTTTAAAGTACAGGTTTTTTATGGCTTTGCTAGAGGAAAAAGTCTTAAGTATTCATCATTGGACAGAAAAAACATTTAGTTTCAAAACTTCCAGAAATCAATCATTTAGGTTCAAGAATGGTGAATTTGCAATGATAGGTCTTAATATTGAAAAAAAACCACTTCTTCGAGCCTATTCTATAGTGAGTCCCAATCATGAGGATCATCTAGAGTTTTTATCAATTAAAGTTCCAAACGGTCCACTAACAAGCAAGCTTCAACATATAAAAGTTGACGATAAAATATTAATTAACTCAAAATCAACTGGTACATTGGTTTGTGACTATCTTTTGCCAGGAAAAAACTTATATCTTTTTTCAACCGGAACTGGCTTGGCACCATTTATGAGTATAATTAGAGATCCAGAAACTTATGAAAAATACGAAAAGGTAATACTTACGCATACTGTTAGAACTGAAAAAGAACTAGCATATAAAAAACTTCTCGAAAACTTTAATGATCATGAAATTTACAAAGATATTACAAAAAATAATTTTATTTACTTTAATACAATAACCAGAGCAAATTGGCCAAGAAAGGGAAGAATCACCGAATGGATTAACAATGAGAGATTATGGCCAGAGCTAGGGTTAGAAAATTTTAATCCTATAAACGATAGAGTAATGATTTGCGGTTCGGAGGAAATGACTGATGAATTAAAAAAAATTTTTGAAAAAAGAGGTTCTAAAGAAGGGTCAACTAAAGAACAAGGTAGTTTTGTAATAGAAAAGGCTTTTGCTGAAAAATGAATATTAAACTTATATACTTCGACTTTTATTTTTGGAGAATTGATATACTAAGATTAGCCCTTTCATTCTCTAAAGTTCCATACACATATGAGCAAGTACCCAGAAGAGACTGGCCAATCAAAAAAAAACAATTTCCTTTCGGTCAACTTCCAGTAATGATAATAAATGAAAAAAAATATGCTCATACACATTCTCTTGCTAAGTTCTGTGCAACAAGATCAAATCTCTATGATAATGATCAATTTAAGATTCTTACGATTGATCAAGTACTAGACTGGGCAAATGAAATAACTATTCATATTGCACCTTCAATCAGAGCTGCCATAAGAGAAAAAAATTTTGAAAAATCTAAAAAATTAAGACAAGAATTTATTGAAAATGATCTATATAATTGGTTTTCATACTTAGATAAGTTATTCAAGGACTCATCGACTGAAAAAAAATTTTTCACAGATAAATTTAGCATTGCAGACATCACAGCCTGGAGAGTTATATTTTGGTTTTGTTCTGGAAAACTTGATATGATTGATGGTTCATTCTTAGATAATTTACCTGATCTTAAAAAATATTATCATTTTATCAGTAATTACAAACCTCTAACCCAATTAAATGAATTCAAGCTTATTGTTAAATGATTATTTTTTCTTTAAAATCTGCTTTGACATTGGTAATTTTTTTAACATCCAAATTAATATTATCAAACCAGGAAATCCAAAAAGAACGGAAAAAAGAAAAAAATTTGTCCAACCAAAATAGTTAACTAAAAAACCTGAAGGTGAAGATAATAATGTCCTTGCTATGCCCATAATTGAAGATAAAAGAGCATATTGTGTAGCTGTATATTTCTTGTTACATAAAACTGATAAATAAGCAACAAAACCGGCAGAACCCAATCCGCCTGAAATATTTTCCCCTGCGACAGTAATTATTAGAAAAAAATAATCTGGACCAATTAGTGAGAGAAAAACGAAAAGCAAATTTGAAAAAATTTGCAATATTGATCCTAAGATTAAAACTTTAATGATACCAAATAACTTTATCAAATATCCACCAACAAAGACACCTATTAATGTAGCTATAACTCCAAATAACTTGCTTGCATTGGCAATTTCAATATTTGAAAACCCTAATTTTACATAAAATGGATTTGCCATCACACCTGCCACAACATCACCAAGTTTAAAAAGTAAAATGAAAGATAAAATTAAGAAAACATATTGAATTTTATTTCTAAATACAAATTCTTTCAAAGGTTCAATAAAGATAGATAAATATTTTTTTTTTGAATATTTATTATCTAAATTATTTTTTTTTTCTGGTAAAAAAAATGTTAAAAACATAAAGCAGAAAATTAAACATCCAACTGAATAAAAAACATAATCCCAATCCACTATTTCTCTGTAATACAAAGCTCCTGCACCAGCAATAATTCCACCAAATCTATATCCTGCTTGAGTCATAGCGGCTCCCGCTCCCTGAGAGCTACTATCTAAAATTTCAATCCTATAAGCATCAATTATAATATCTTGTGTGGCTGAAAAAAAAGCCACTAAAAATGCTAATATTGCAGTAAAAAAAAGGAAATCTTTTGGATCATTGTTACCTAATAAGATAATACAAAAACCTAATAAAAACTGAGTTAAGAATAACCAGGATTTTCGCTTACCCATTTTATTGGTGAGGAAAGGAAGCTTTTTAGAGTCAATTAATGGAGCCCACAAAAATTTTAGACTCCATGGAATTTGCGTCAGAGTAAACAAACCTATTGTTGACAGGTCTATGTTTTCTCGAGTCAGCCATATCATTAAAGTTGATAAAATTAAATACAGCGGAATACCACTCGCAATTCCCATTACAAAAATAATAATAAGCTTTTTAGAAAAATAAAATTTAAAAATATTGATTATTTTTTTTTTCATAAATATAACATTGAAATTTTATCAATAAGATTTACTATCAAATATTATTATTTAACAATTATTTATAATAAAAAGAAAGCTCGTAATGAAACTAATATATATAATTATCTTCAATCTATTATTAATACCCATTTCAGGAAAAACAGACAGTATACCAAATCTTATAGGTAATTGGTCAGGAGAAAATAATACTTTTTCTGAATTAAAAGGAATGAAAACTTGGGAAAAAAAAGTAAAAATTACTGAACAAAATGATAGAAGGTTTAAAGGTAACTTTACATATAGTGACGGCACGAAAAACTTCTATGGAATTATTCATCCCGATAATGTAACAGTTACATGGGTATCATCAAACAGCAGGGGGTATAATATTGGTAAAATTCTAAATAAAAATACCATCAGTGCCTGTTATGTTGAATCAGGTATAGATGCTACAGTAGGATGTGCTGAATTAAAAAGAAAAAATTAAGCTTTTTTTAGAATTTCTTTTAATGCCTGATTAGAGTGTTTTTTTGCAGAAATTGTTTTACCTTGCCAATGAATAAAAGAACTTTTCAACATAACTAGTTTTTTGAAAAACTTCAAAGCACCACGCATATCTGATGAGATGGCAATTACAGTTACTTTAAATTCTTCTGATAAATTTTGGATAATACTAAATATCCTATTTGTTTTTATAGGATCTAAACCAGCTGTTGGCTCATCTAAAATTAAAAATTTTGGCTTATTTGCAACAGCTCTTGCTATAGCAACTCTTTTCTTCATACCACCTGATAATTCTGATGGAAACAGAAAACTTGTTGAAGGTTCAAGATCAACTTTTTTTAAAAGTTTTTTTGATTCTTTAATTAAAATAGATTCTTCAATTCCGGTGTTTAAATTTTTAAACATTATGTTCTCCCAAACTAACAAACTATCAAATAGTGCATCTTTTTGGAAAACTACTCCAAATTGCTCTAAATATTTATTTTCTTTTAGATAATTATCTTTGTTTAACAAAAAATTATTTATTTTTATTTGTCCTGAAGTTATTGGAACTAAACCCAAAATACTTTTTAAAAGCGTTGTCTTACCAGATGAACCCTCTCCGATAATACAAACCGGTTCTTTTTGTTGTACTTTAAAGGATATATTTTTTAGAATCCATTTATCAACTAACTTTACATCTAAGTTTATAAATTCAATGGTATTATTCATAGTATGACTTTATTATGGTATTTTAATACTACATAGTTTTATGCTTAAAGATATAGTTTTTCCAAAAAAATGCTTTCTGAGTGGGTCAGTAGTAATAGCTGGCGCTGGACCTGGAAACCCAGACCTACTAACGCTTAAGGTTTTTTATTCAATTAAATATGCTGACGTAATAATATACGATGGATTAGTTAATAAAAATATTATTAATTTTGCCTCAAAGACTGCCAAATTAATTTTCGCTGGAAAGTCATCACTAAATAAATCCTGCACTCAGGAAGATATTAATAAGTGGATGGTATTTTATGCAAAAAAAAATAAAAAAGTATTAAGGCTTAAAAGTGGTGATCCTTCGGTATTTGGAAGAGGTGCAGAAGAAATAGAATTTTTAAAAATCAATAAAATACCCTTTAAGATTTATTCTGGAATCACTGCATCTCAGGAGGCTCTAAATATTTTAAAAAAAGAAAATATTATTAACAATGAATTTTGTATAATAACTGGTCATAAAGCAATTAATTCTAATACACCACAATTAGATTATAAAAGTTTATCAAAAAGTTCAAAAAGAATAATTATTTATATGGGACTTTCGCAGTTAAATTTTGTAGCTAAAAAACTTATTGAAAATGGAAAAAAAAAAGAAACTAAAGTTGAAATAGTAAAAGATATATCATTAAGGTCTCAAAAGAAAATAATTACAAACCTAGAAGATTGTTTAAATAATAATGAAAAGTTTGGTTTAAAACCACCGGTTATAATTATTATTAATTAACTTTTTCTTGATTTTTCTTTCACTTGCAATTAAATTATTCCTATATTGGTTATCTTTAAAAGGATATTAATAGGGAAACTAGTGTGAATCTAGTACAGCCCCCGCTACTGTAAGTTTTAGATTGCTTAACTAAAGCCACTGAGAAATTGGGAAGGCATAAGTAATTGTTGATAACTTAGTCAGGAGACCTGCCAATATAGCGTCATTCTATCAGACTACGGGAAGGTCCTCTGATGTGGATAAATACCATCGTGGTGACGTGATTAACCTCGGTGGGTCTGTTAAAATTCATTCCCGCTTAATACTAAATGATTTAAACACATTAAATTTTTGTGTTTATTCAGAAATGGAGAAATGAATGAAAAAACTAGTCTTAGCAATCAGTATAATTTTTTTTTCTTTTTCGAGTTTAGAAGCTCAGGTTTATGAAGAAGAAATAATAGTTAAATCATCAAAATTAATCAATAATCAACTTTTAGGAGCTTCAACTAATATTATCACAAAAGAAGATATTAATAATTATCCAGGTGAGTCGCTTGTGCAGATAATTTCTAAATTACCTGGAATAGAGTTTAAAAGTTTGTATGGAACTGGTTTTGGTGCCTACGAAAGTATAGATATCAGAGGTTTTGCAGATACAGCTAAATCAAATACTGTAATTTTACTAAATGGTCACAAACTATCAAATATTGATTCTGGCTTCGTAGATTTTACTACTATTCCAATTAATAGTGTGCAAAGGATAGAAGTAATAAAAGGAAATAGTGCCGCTGTATTGTATGGTGGAAACGCTACTGCAGGCGCAATTAATATAATTACAGACCAGCTTCCAGGTGTAGAAGATAGTTATTCTTTGTCTACTACAACCGGCTCTTATGGACAAGTTGAAGGTTATGTAAGTGGAAGAAAATCATTCAATGATTATTCTATGTCAGGAAACTCAAGTTATGCTGTTTCAGATGGTTACAGGAGGAATAATAGTTTAAGGCAGAAAAATGGTAATTTAGAATTAAATGGTATGATAAATGAAAAATCTTCTTTTCACATAAACATAAGTGCTTATGACCATTATATAGAGTTACCGGGTGATGTTCCGGTAAATGCCTTTTCAGCTGGAGCCTTAAACGGAAAAGATGGTTTTACAATTGATCCAAGATCAACAGATACCCCGATGGATTTTGCCACAAAACATGGTCACAAGGCTCTAATTAACTCTTCTTATAACTTCAAAAATGACTTTGAGTTGATCAATGATGCGAGTTACAGATTCAATAAATCACAGGGGTTTTTTTTTGGTAATAGTTTTACCGATACTGAAATGGATGTAGTTGCATATAATCCGAAATTAAAGTTTAAAGCTCAATTATTTGGTTATAATTTAAGTATGATTACCGGTTTAGACAGTAGCTATACATATTATAGATCTGATAGAATGGGTTCAAATGGGGGCGAAACCAATCAAGTGTATAAATTCTCAGACTCAAACTTAGGTCTTTACTTTAATTCTGAGACTCAGATTAATTCATCAAGTAAACTTGGTTTTGGAGCAAGGTTTCAAGGTAACTGGTTGAAAGCCACAGATTTTGTAGGACCTGCTAGCGGAGCGTTTAGAACAACAAATGCTGATTCACTGTCCTATGATCCACAATATGCTTTTCACCTCGGATTTGAAAAAAATTTTAATTCTTTCGGTACTGCTTTTTCAAGAATAGGGAGAAGTTTTACATATCCTAATGTTGACCAAAGAGTAGGTCAATTTGCTTTTAATCAAAGTCACGATTTTAAACTTAGATCCCAAGTATCCAATGATATAGAACTGGGTCACAAATTTGGATTTAACAAACTTAAAATGTCAAATACTTTCTATTACATGAATCTTAGGGCAGAATTATATTATGACGCAGTAAATTTCATGAATAAAAACCTTGATGCATCAAAACGTTATGGATTTGAATCTTTAACAACTTACAATATTAACAAAAGAATTTATGTAAAAAATTCATTTTCAACTTCGAAATCAAAAATGAGAGCTGGTTTTTATAAAGGAAAAGAAATACCAGGCGTTCCTGATTTAACAAATACATTTGAAGTAAACTTTAAAATAAGAGATGAAATAAATTTTTATACGAACTTATATTATAAAGGTTCAACGAGAATGATAAATGATACTAAGAACTTTCAAGTTAAAATACCTGAGTATTATCTTCTAAATATGGGAGTAGAAGGGAGTTTTAATCAATTTAAATATTCTTTAGCTGCTAATAATGTTTTAGACAAAAGCTATTATAATTATGCTGTTGCCAGTGCTTCAACATACAATGCTTATAATACTTATCCATTATCTGAGTTTAATATGTTATTAAAAGTAAGCATGGAGTTCTAATAAAAGAAAAAAATGAAAAAAAGTGTATTAAAATTTTTTCTAGTTTCTCTGGGACTACACTTTTTTATAATTTCAATTTTTTTATTTAAAAATAGTGACTTTCAAGAATCTCTCACATCTATTTTATTAGTTGAACTGATCTCAGTTCAAAATAATGTAAAGTTTGAAGAAAAAAAAGTTGCTAATAAGCAAGTCACTGATAAGAAAAAGAAGGATCATAAAAAAACAGAAAAAAATCAAATTAGAGTTAGTAAAAGTATTTTTACTGAGGAAATAAAAACCGAAAAGGGGAATTTGGATGAACAAAATAATAACAGTTTTAAAGCTGAAAAAAAAATTGAAATTCTAGCTAATGAAAGTTCATCCAAAAAAGATAAAAATCTATATTCTTCTGAAGTATTTAAATCTAATAGTTTTACCAGGGCTATTTATAAGATTGGATCAATAAAAAATCCACATCCACCTTATCCACTTATTGCCAGAAAAAAAGGGTGGCAAGGTAAACTTACCTTAAATGTATGGGTGGATACAAATGGTTGGGTGAATGAAATTTACATTAAAAAATCAAGTGGCTATAAAATACTAGATGATGTAAGTCTACAAACCATAAAAAAATGGCACTTTATACCAGCTCGATCAGGAGATAAGAACGTAAAAGACCAATTAGATATACCAGTGAAATTTGTTCTGTCAGAATAAATAAGTATTCTCAATATATTTATATTTAATATAATCTAAGAATAGATTATTTAAATTAATTTACTTATATGAAAAAAAAAACTAAACAGTTTCTAGAATATTTAGCACTTTTCTTATTCTATAAAATTAGCAGAATCTTAGGATTAAAGATTTCTTCAATGATTGGAGGATTGTTATTGTTTTTTTATGGAAAATTTTCATCTAAAAATAAAATAGCACTTGATAATTTATCTAAGGCATTTCCCAATAAAACTATAATCGAAAAGAGGAATATTATAAATAAAATGTGGTTTCACTTTGGAAGAGTTTTAGGAGAGTACCCACACCTAGATAAAATAAAAGTATTAAACAATAATGATATAAAAATTGAAGGTTTAGGTAACTTACTTAATCCTTTGAAAAAAAACAAAAATTGTCTTTTCTTCTCTGCACATCTTGGGAATTGGGAATTAACTTCTCATCCATTGACACAGTCGGGCTATAATATTTCATTTATATATAGAGCACCAAATAATACTCTAGTAGATAACTTATTAAGCAAAATAAGAGGAAGCTATGGTGTCGGTCTTATAAAGAAAGGTCCGTCAGGAGCAAAAAAGTGTATTTCTATTTTACAAAAAAAAAATGGTAATATTGGTATGTTAATCGATCAGAAAATGAATGACGGAATAGAAACAAAGTTTTTTGGATGTAAAACAATGACAGCCTCTGCTATTGCAAAGTTTTCATTAAAATTTAAATGTCCAATAATACCTGCGGTATGTAAAAGAGTTAATGGAAATAAATTTATTATAAAATATTTTCCTCCAATAAGTTATAAAAAAATTTCTAGCTTAAAAACAGAATTAAAAGTTATGAATTTATTAAATAAATATGTTGAAGAATGGATCAAAGAAAATCCAGAGCAGTGGATATGGGTTCATAATAGATGGTAATTCTATAAATCTAAACTTTTATACAACATGTTTGATATTCTTTTTCCCTCAGATATTGAATTATAATTCCAACTGTTTATGTTGCCAGCAAATTCTCTTGTAATTCGGTTGTCAATTAATTGTTTATGGAAATCTTTAATTTTTTTTTTTACATTTCTTACAGAGAAAATAAAAACAGGTTTTGAAGTTGATATTGCATCAGATGTCATTGAGATTGAATCAGAAGTAATTATGAAAAAATCTGAATTGTTTATTAAGTACCAGTATGGATTTAAAGATTTCTCGTCCCAAATGTAGGCAGTTTTATTATATTCTTTTTTTATGGAACTTTTCAAAATGTTTGGTGTTCTTCTTGAAAATAAGAAAAATAATTGAAATTTTTTATTATCAATTTTAGATATCAATTGTCTAAATCTTTTAATATCTCTAATTTCAAATTTAGAACTCTTCCCATTTCCACCAAGAAATATAGTAATGATTTTTTTATTTCGAGAAATGTTTAAATTTTTCTTTAATTTTAGACATAAACTTGGTTTAATTTTCTTATTTTCTTCATTTACTATTGATCCATGAATTTTAATAGAGTTTTCAAAAGATTTAGTTGAATCATGATTAGGAATTACAATTTTATCAAATGATTTTCGTCTGAAGTATGGATCAAGAATATGAATATTCTTACATAAACTATTCTCTTTTATAATCAAATTTATGGGTGCAGTTACTCTGCCGCATGAAATTACTAAATTTATATCATTATATTTTGAAAAATCGACTAGCTTTATTAATCTTAATTTCATTAAAAAATAGAGCATTGAGTTAGGTAAGAATTTTAAAGTTATGTCTAAATCATTTAGTACTCTTATAACAGTATTTTTTTTATAGAATTTTATTGAATTTGCTAAACCCATTGCCTGGTTAAAGCTACTGATCTTTTTGTCAACAATGATGAGTATTGTATATTTCAATTTAACTTTTCTTTAATTTTTTCAAAAAAATTTTCTTTCTCAAAAAATATAAGATTAATACTTTATAAAAAATGGCCAAGTAAATCATAAATATTGCTGCATATAAGTTATCGCTTAAAAAATGTCCTCCCATTGCTAATCTGCAAAATATAACAAATGATCCTAATAATAGATTTAATCTAAATAGAATTGATGGATTTTTTAAAATTAATACACCAACTATAAAAGAAAAAGCAGCAGAAGCCTCTCCACTTATCCATGAACAATTCTTTTCACACTGATCACTTTTGACAAAAGGAGGAGAGTAGATTTTACTTCCGTTGAATTCTTCAATGTGAACTGGACGGGCTCTCCCCCAGGTGTCTTTAAAATAAAGATTTGCTATAACTCCACAACCAATTACTGGTCCAAGAATCAACCCTAATAAAAATAAATTAAAACGACGTGCTCTAAATGATTCAGTATAAGTTTTAATTTGTTTTTTATTAATATGAGTCATTAATAAAACAAAAATAGAAATAATAGAAATAAAAATCATAAAATTTTTAAGCACATCTCTCAAATCTTTTATGAATAAAAATTTTTCTGAAATAAATTTGTTATCTAAGAAAAATAATTTTGAGAAGTAGATATCAAGATTTGGGAAACACAAAAATAGAAGTGTGACTAAAATACAAAAATAGGTATTTATTATTAAAACTTTTTTTGTAAAGGTTTTTTTTGGAGGAAACAAAAACATAAACAAAAATTAATTTATTTTTGATTTTTCTTGGGCTCTAAAATTTTTAGATATCTCAATCTTAATACTATAATTGCAAGTGAAATTATTAGTATTGCTAATGACTCATATACTAATGTTGAAGGGTCAATGTCTTTTTTTTGAAGAATTATTAGTCTTGAGATTGCTGTAATTGCAATAATTAATGGGTAAGTAATTCTAATTTCCTCGCTTAAAAGATAAATCCTTCCCATCCCCATTACTTCTACATAAATAAATAGTAAAAGCAGATCGGCTAAGTTTATTTCAAAACTGCTCACCATTTTATAAACTTCTATCAGGAAACCGGCAAAACTTCCTATGAAAATTATGGCAACAGCTGAAATCTGAATGTATCTTATAATTTCGTGAAGTTTCATAAATACAAGATGCACTAAAAACTTTTAAAAGTCTAATAACTTAATTAAAAATTAAACTAACTCCCATAATCCTCTAAAAGGCTAACTAAATAATCAATCTCTTTTTTAGTATTAAAATGGTGAAATGAGATACGGAGCAAACTTTTTTTCTTAATTTTATTAAAATATAGACTTGATGTTATTTTATCTGAAACGTAAGTATTTACTCCAAATGATTTAAGATATAAACATAAATCATTAATATTTTTATTTAAAAAATCAATGGTATTCAGACCTGAAAGTGAATCCTCATTTTCGTATAAAGTAATATTTTTATTTTCGGATACCTTGCTTCTAAAATATACTGTTAATTTAATGATTTTTTTATTTATTTTTTTTACGCCAAATTTTAAAATACTCGCAATGGCAGTTGAAAGTCCTAATTTGAGAGCGGGAGAATACTCAAAGTTTTCCATAAGTCTTGCATCATTGTTAATTATAATTTTTTCGTTTTTACCAACTTTAGCAACAGACATATCAATGAAAACTGGCTCAATTTTTTTTTTTATACTTTTTTTTACATATAAAAATGCACTTCCTCTTGGACCTCTTAGGAATTTTCTTCCAGACGCAGTAAGAAAATCACAATTAATTTTTTTTACATCCACATGTGTTTGCCCAATAGATTGACAAGCATCGACAATATAAATTGCATTCTTGTTTTTATTTTTTAAAATCTCACCAATTCTTTCTACAGGAAGTTTAGTTCCACATTGCGATGCAATATGATTAATACTTAAAACTTTAGTTCTTGAATCGAGTTTTGATACTAAATCACTTAAATCAATCATTCCATTTTTATTTAATTTAATAATTTTTAATTTATTGAATGAATTTCTTCTTTTCAAAATTGACAAGTAGTTACTGGAATATTCGTTTTCAGAAATGACTATATCATCATGTTTTCCAAGAGGTATAGAATTAAATACTTGGTTCCAGGCTAAGGTTGAATTAGTTAAAAAAGATATTTCTGATGCAGAGCAATTTATTAGTTTGGATACGTTGAAATAAAAAGAATTCAACAATTCTTTTTTTTTCTCTTGAGCCTCATATCCACCAATTTTTTTTTCTAATTTAAGGTATCTATTTATTTCAAAAATTACCTCCTTTTTACTTATGCTTGATCCGGCATTATTAAAATGGATTTTTCTCAATTTTTTCTCCGAAATTCTAAAAATAAAAAGATCATAAAAAATTAAATAATTATTTAAACATTTTTAATATACAATAATATAAAAGTTTTTTTATAGTTAATTTATATTAATAAAAAAATCTTAATCAGGAATAAGAAATAAAATGTTAGTTGGTCAAGGAATTGATATTGTTAGCGTAAAAAGAATTGAGAAATTATTAAAAAAATATAATAAAAGATTTATTGAAAGAATATTCTCGCATTCTGAAATAAAAGAACTTGAATTTAATCGTCATGATAAAGAAATAAACTTTTTAAAATTTTCAAATAGGTTTGCTGCCAAAGAAGCTGCTTCTAAAGCACTTGGAACAGGGATGTCATCTGGAGTAAAATTTAAAGATATTGAAATATTTAATCAAAAAAACGGTAAGCCATTCATAAAGTTTAAAGGTAGCGCAAAGAAAGTATATAGAAAACTATCAAGAGAAGGTAAAAAAGTTAATGCTTATCTTTCTATGTCTAATGAAAATGAATTTGCAGTGGCGATTGTTTCTATTTCACTTGAATAAATAGATTAAATATTGATGTCAGTTTTTAAATTACTTTTAAAAAGAATATACCAAAAAAATTCTCATCATCAGTCAATATTTTTTTAATTTCAAAACCCGAACTGGATGATAATATTGAAAATTCTTTCTTAGAATATTTATATGAGTTCTCGGTATGTATTGATTCACCTTTTTCAAAGTTAATTTTATTATTTAGAATTTTTACAGACTGCTTGATTTTGCTTACAAGGTGCATTTCTATTCTTTTTTCTTTTTTATTAAAAAAAGCACTGTGCTCGAATTGGTCTAAATCAAAGAAGGAACCATGATCATCGTTAATTCTTTTTAAAATGTTAATATTAAATTTTGCAGTTACACCTTTTGAGTCATTATATGCATCCTCCATAATTTTTTTCTCTTTTCTTAAATCAACTCCTATGATTAAAAAATTATTACTACCTAATATTTCAGAAAATTTTTTTAATAATTTTTTTGCCTCATGAGGCTTATAATTACCAATAGTTGATCCAGGGAAAAAACCAATTTTCTTTTTTTTTCTTTTCATTATCTTTTTTAATTCGTGAACTTGGTGAAAGTCTGCACAAATTGCTGTTACTTGGATCTTTGGAAAAATTTTTGCAAGTTCTTTGGCATTCTCAATAAGAAATTTTTCACTAATATCTATAGGAAAATATTCAACTGGATTATTCAAGGCATTAAGAAGTTTCTTAACTTTCTTATTCGAACCACTTCCAAATTCAATTATTGATGCCGAACTTGGTAAACATTCATTTATTAATTTTTTCTGTTTTTCTAATATACCAAGCTCAGTTTTAGTGGGATAATATTCATTTAACTTCGTAATTTCCTCAAATAATTTTGAACCGTAATCATCATAAAAAAATTTGCTATCAAGTCTTTTTTGCCCTACATTTACTAAGCCTTCAATAACCTCATTTTTCTCTTCAAGGTTGATATAGTTATAAATATTTAAATAATTGATGTTATCCATATTAATTTAAATCTGATGCTAATCTTAATCCTGAGAATTGCCATCTATCGCCAGGGTAGTAAAAATTTCTATAACTTGCTCTCAAATGTTCTTTTGGTGTCACGCAGGAACCACCTTTTAAAACGAACTGATTACACATAAATTTACCATTATACTCTGAAAAAATTCCTTTAAAAGGTTTATAGTCTTTATATGGAACATAATTACTGTTTGTCCAATTCCATAGATCTCCATAAAAACTTGATGACTTTTCACTTTGTATTAAAGATGGCTCAAAAATTTTATTATCCAGAAAGTTACCTCTTTTAATATTTTTCTTTAGAGCCAATTCTAGTTCGAATTCTGTGGGTAGTCTTTTGTTTTTGTACCTACAAAAAGCATCAGCCTCATAAAAACTTATATGTGATACGGGTTGATTATTTAGAATCTTACTCACACCACTTAATGTAAAATAATAATTATCATCAAGCCAATACATTGGCCTACTAATTGAATTTTTTTTGATATAATCCCACCCATCTGAAAACCAAAATTCGGGACGATTATAGCCATCTTCATGAATAAATTCTCTCCATTCCCTATTGGTTACTAATTGAGAATTTAATTTAAAGGGGTTTATTTGAATCTGACCAATAGGTAATTCATTATCATAGCAAAAAGAATCAGCCTCTGAACCATATTGATATGTGTTCGAGTTAAACGTTTGCCAATTATCTTTAAAGATTCTCCCTAAACTATCTTTTAATTTTTTTTTTTTACAATAGTTAGGTTTGAGAGGATTATTAAAAAATATATTTAATATATCCATCATTATTAGTTCTTGATGCTGTTGTTCGTGATTAATTCCCAGTTCGAGAACAAATTTGTGGTTATCTTTAACTTTTTTTAAAAAAAATAAATTGATCTGATCATCAATATAGTTTCTGTAATCAATTATATTTCTCAAAGTGGGTCTATTAAGAAAACCTCTTTTATATGAGGGGTTATATTTTCCGAGAGAATTATAGTATGAATTAAATATAAAATTAAAATTTTTATCAAAAACTTTGTAACCGCTTAAACTAGCTTTTAAAATTGCGTTTTCAAAAAACCATGTTGTGTGAGCTAAATGCCATTTTATCGGACTAACAAACTTTTCTGTTTGTACAACCATATCTTCAGTTTCTAAGGAATCAATTAATTCAATAGTTTTTATACGTACTTTGTTATATTTATTGAGTAAAATTTCAGAATTTATATTTGACAACTTTATCTTCCTCTGAGCATTTATTTGTTTTGAATATTTTAAGCTAGAATTTTAAAAGGTATTCTAAATTTTTGGGACTATGATTGCTAGTTTTTTGTTAATTTTTAGAAAATATTATATCATCATATATCTTCTTATATTTTTGAGCGCAAGTTTGAATACTAAATTCTTTTTTTATTCTTTTGTTACCTTCGATTCCCATTCTCTCTCTTTCTGCTCTGTTAGAAATTAGATATGTAAGTTTTTGAGATAATTTACTTGAATCATTCTTATTTATTAAAAATCCAGTTATATCTTCCTTAATAGATTCTTCATTACCTCCAACTCTTGTTGCGATAACAGCAAGATAATGATTCATATATTCTAATATAGAGTTAGAAAAACCTTCCTCATCAGAGGTCAAAACACCTATATCCGAAGAAGCTAAAATTTTTTCTGGGTTTTTGAGTTGACCATGAAAAAAAATCCTATCCTTTATGTGACTATTTTCAAATATTTTTTTTAAACTGTCTTTAATTCCAAATTTATCACTGCCTATAAAATGCATGCTCCATTTCAATTTTCTGGGAATTTTTAATAAAGACAAAATAATCATCTTATGATTTTTGTATGGAAGAAGATTTGCTAAACAAACAATCTTTACTCCATTATCCACCTTCTTCTTTTTAAAATTCAAATTTACACCATTGTAAATTATATGACATTTTTTTTTATCAACACCTTCTAAATTAACTAATTCATGAAAAACTGCTTTTGAATTAGCAATAATATACTTCATTTTTCTATGAAGAAAAGTCTCTATTTTTCGAGAAAATAAATATTTTTTTTGATATTTATTTAATGATCTCCTTGACATTATGTACTCAGACTTTCTAAAGATTAGTGACAAAAAACCCAACAATAAATAGGAATGAGGGAGGTAATAATGCACAATTTTTGGTTTATAAATAACAAAAAATTTTAAAACATCGTAAAGAAGAAAACTATAAAATAATATTTTTCTAATTTTATTATTTTTTGTTCTAAAAAATCTTGGTTCAAGAATTTTAATATTGATTTTTTCAAATTCTTTTGAAAGAATACCTTTTTCTTGAATTGCAAATATTTTAATTTCATAATCTTTATTAATAGCTCTTAATACTTTTAACAACTGTTTTTCTGTACCGCCTATATTGAGACTACCTATAAAGATTAAAATTTTATTATTCATAATTTAATTTTCTCTACCCACAAACCAGCTATTAAATACAACCAAATTTTTGCCCCTGGAGCATTTTTATACTTTTTATAATTACTCCAAATGTTTTTTATTTTCTTATCTTCATAACCGACTAATTCCCAATTTACATTATAAAAAATATCATCGCAAAATGCTCTCATTTTTTTTTGTTTTAACCAGCTATCAACAGGTATTGCAAATCCCATTTTAGGTCTTAAGAATAATTTTGGTGGGATATATTTACTAAGTATTTTCTTTAATAAATATTTAAGCGAATTATTATTCATTTTTGTCTGAACTGAAAAGCTTGAAACTTTATCCACCAAAATATGATCTAAAAAAGGAGATCTAACTTCGAGTGAATTAAACATACTGGCTCTGTCAACTTTAGTCAGTATGTCATTTGGAAGGTAGTATTCTATGTCATTACATTGTAATGATTGAATTAATTCTAGTTCATTATATCTTTGAAAGTACTCAGGATCATTATCACTAAAATTTTTTATTTCATTATTATCCATTATATTTAGTTTCTTATAAAAAATATTATTATCTTTATAGTCTAATATATTAGATAATTTCATTACTTTATGAGAAAACCCCTGTAGCCCAAAACTTTTCTGAAATGGAATACTTATAAAATCATAAAAAACTGAAGGAAAAGTATTTAAAATACTTTGAATCATAATCCTCAATGATCTAGGAAGATATGAATGAAAGGATTTAATTTTTTTAGCAAATAAATATCGATTATAGCCCAAGAATATTTCGTCTCCACCATCACCAGAAAGAATAACTTTTAAATCTCTGCTTGCAAATTTACAAATTAATTCTGTTGGCAAACATGATGAATCTGCAAATGGTTCATCATAAATATCTATAATTTTATTAATATTTTCAATTAAATCGTTGATTGAGACAATAATTTCGTTGTGATCTGTTCCTAAATATCTGGAGATATGCTTGGCATAAGTTGATTCGTCAAAAGCAGTTTCACTAAATCCAACAGTATAAGTCTTAATTTTTTTTTTTGAATTCTTTTGCATTAAGCTAGCAATTAAACTCGAGTCAATTCCTCCGGATAAAAAACAACCAACCTCAACATCAGCTAACATCATTTTTTTTACGGAATTTTCAAGAACTAGCTCAACTTCTTCTAGATTTTGTTTTAATCCTTTTTTGGTTAGGTCATTATTAACTTGAAAATAATTATTTAATAAATTCCAATATTTTTTTTTTTTTATTAATCCGTATGATATTTCAACATACTCTGAGGGTAAAACTTTATGGACATTTTCATAAATTGTCATTGGAGCCGGAATATAGCCTAACCATGAGTAATACTTTGAAGCCTTGTAATTTATTTTCAAACTCTGGTGTGCAAAAAATTTTTTTATAACCTTTAATTCAGATGAAAAAACTAATTGTTCAGAATCCAAAAAATAAAATAATGGTTTTTCCCCAAACCTATCTCTTGCCAATGTTAATTTTTTTTCTTTCTTATCCCAGATTGCTAGAGCAAACATACCCTCCAGACTCTCTAAAGTTTTTTTAATACCAAACATTGAAACGTACTCTAAAATAACTTGAGTATCTGTGTTATTTTTAAATAAGACGTTATATTTTTTTTTTAATTTTTGTCTTAATATTTTGTAATTATAAATCTCACCATTAAAAGAAATCACAAATCTCCGATCATTTGATTGCATAGGCTGCTTACCTTTTATGGACAAGTCAATAATCGATAGTCTTCTATGACCTATATAAATTCTATCACGTTCGGAGTTCCAATAACCCTCTGAATCTGGCCCCCGATGAGAAATTTCATTTGTAATTTCTACAAGTTTTTTTTCATTATTAAAATTATTTTCTTTTCCCATTCCAAAGAATTTAAAACCAGAAATACCACACATTTATATTTTCCATTTAATTAATAATCAATCTCTAAACTCAGTTAATATTATTTATAAAGTAAAAATATGAAAGTCTTATAAAATAAAATTTCTGTAACACAAAATATATTCAAATTTTAACTTTCAACTTTTTTTTATAATCTGAGTAAAATAATTGAGTGAAGTAAGATGTTGAAATTAAGATTAGAGGATATACCGGCATTAAATATCTTATTGTGGCAATATTAGTAAAAGAAACTGTAATTAAATATACCTGAGCTACTAAAGCTAAAAAGCCAACATATTGATCAAAATTTTTTTTTATATAAAATAAATAAAAGTATGAAATTGTTGTGAATATAAATAAAAAGAAAAGAAAAATAAAAAAGAATTGAGCAATTAACAAAATTTTATTATCAGGAATATCCATAGGCCCGGAAGAGTTTTTTAATTCAGAACCAAGAGGCAATATAACTTTTTTTTTTTTAGTATAAGCATCTAAAAAAATATACTTTGCTCCTGTGGACCACATTCCAATGTAATGTGAAAATGATAACTTTAAATAATCCCCAAAGTTGTTTTTTAATAAAAAAAATAATAGGTTGTAATATGATTCATTAATTATGTTTTGCTCAGGTATAAATTTTTTTAGTTTCTCAGAACCTAAAAACTGATATTGAGCAATTACTTCATAATCTGCCGTCAAATCAGATGTTAATATAGGGTTTTTTATATCATCAAGAAAATCATTAGGCTTACTAAACATTTTTTTGGATTGACCAAGGATTTCTCTATACTTTTCAGGATAACTATCAATTTTAAAGCTATTTTTTCCTGACAAAAAAAATACTTTTCCAAAAACCGCAGTAGGAAAAACAGTATTTCTATTTTCATGTTTTAAATAAAAATAAAAAATTTCTGAAAGGATTGGAATTAATAATCCAATAAAAACTATAATGAAGAATCTAATTGCTTTATTCTTTTTTAAAAGTAAAAAGGAAAAAAAAAGAAAAGGTAAACTTATTATAAAACCGATAGTTTTAATTGAAAATATAACGCCTAGTGATAACCCAAAAAGAAATAAAACAATTTTATTCTTTTGTTTTAGATAAAAACACAAGCCTGTAGCAATATTAATAAAACTAAAAAAGATTGATTCTGTTAAATACGTATGTGTAAAGGAAGTATAATAAATATTCGATAAGATAAATATTATAAATAGAGTGGATAAATAATCATTTAATTTCGTCATTGAAAAAAAAAGAAAGACAATACTAAAACTCAAAAGAAAAACTTGAAACAATATTAAGTCTAGACCTACATACCTACAAAAATTTATTAATATTGTATAAAGTGAATTTCTTGTATTGTTAAATTCGATGTAACTTAAGCTGTCTGGTTGAATTTCAGACAGGAGTTTTGGGGAAGAGTAAATTATAAAAAAAACTGTTACAAATAAAATAAAATAATTTATAGATTTCAACAAAAAACTGTCTTTTATTGGCAAACTCATTTTAATAAATTTATGATTTATGAAAATACATTAATGTTTTAGCAAAGTTATTGATATATTTATATTTTATACAAAATGAATTTAATATTCATTTCATAATAAAAATATGTTTAATATTAACATCAAATTAGCATTTAAAGGATAAAAATAAAAATTGAATAAATTTAGTAATGCCCTTTTAATTATAAAAACTAGAGGTCTTAAATCCCTGTTCATTGCTGCACTAAATTTGATACATAGCTCTCTATTAAAAAAAGTCTTTAACAAGTTAACTATTAAAAAAAAAGTTAATGATTTTTTTATGCACTTATATGTCTCAGATAGAGGAATATCAAGGTCTTTAATTCTATTTGGCACAAGAGAAGTTGACAAGAAATTTATATTGGAAAATACCATCAAAGAAGGTATGAAAATTTTTGATATAGGGGCAAATATTGGCTACTATACACTTACCATGTCAAAAATACTGAATGACTCTGGAAAAATTCTTGCTATTGAACCTTCACAAGAAAATATTGATTTATGCAAATCAAATATCAGACTAAATAATCTTAAACTTTCTAATATAGATTTTATTAGTGGAGCTGTGTCTAATAAGAATCATGTTAAAGATTTTTATATTGCAAGCCAATCTAATCTTCATACTTTTCATCCTGAAGGGTCGGCGAAGAAATTTCTTACCGGAGAGATCAGAAAAATCAATACATATTCTGTAAAGAAATTATCTAAACTTTTTTACCTTCCAGATCTGATTAGGATGGACGTTGAGGGACATGAAGTAGAAATAATTTCAGGAATGTTAGAAAGTATAAAATCAGGTTTATTTAAACCTCAAATCTGTTTTGAACCCCACATTTCGAGTTACTCTGGTGAACATGATTTTAAACCTATTCTAAAAACCCTTTTTAGTTTAGGTTATAAAACTAAATTTTTATCATCAAACGCCATTCAAGGTACAAAAAAAATTATTGATTATACCAGTGTTTATCCAAAAATAACTTTGAAATCTGATGGAGAAGAAAGAGCTTTATTTGAAAATCTAAATACTAATCAAACTATTGATATATTAACTAATATTGGTGGTGCTAGAACAGTTCTTTTATCACCTTTACAATGAAAGATTTAAAACTGTTTTGATGAAAAAAAAAAGGATTTGTTTTCCATTTACTGGTGATTCTATTGGTGGTAGTCATATATCAACTATGCTTATGATTGAAGAACTCGAAAAAAATGGTTTTGAGTTAATGTTAATTATTCATAAGGAAGGAGTATTGTCTTCTTATTTTGATGAAAAAAATATAAAGTATATTATTCATCCACTATATGATTTTGTTGGATCTTCGAAATCAAAAGTTTTAAATCTTATATATCTTTTAATATCAATCCCGGTGATCATTTATTTAATCCGAAAATATAATATAAGTATTGTACATAGTAATGATATGAGAATTCATCAAACATGGGTAATTCCATCTTTCTTGACAAAGAAAACATTCATATGGCACCAAAGAACAAAATTTCCGAATTCTAGACTATCAAGGTTTTTAGTAAAGTTTTGTTCAAAAGTCATATGTATATCAAAATATGTGAAGTCCTCCATTCCAAGAGAAGTTAATAAAGAAATAAGAATAATTGCTAACCCCATCCAGAAATTTAAAGAGAAAGTGAATGTAGAAAAATTCAGAAGTCAAATTTCAAAAAATCACTCCCAAAAAAAAATTATAAGTTTCTTTGCTAATCTTCAAAAAATTAAAGAGCCTATGATGTTCGCTGAAGTAGCGAAAGAACTTTACCATAATTACAGCAAAGATCTTTTTTTTGTTTTTTTTGGGAGTGATAAAGAACTTTTTATACCAAAGATTAAAGAATTTTCAAAAATCAATGGTTTAAGTAATAATTTTTTTTATATGGGTTTTAAGTCACCCATTGAACCATGGATAAAATCCTCAGATTTAATTCTAGTCACATCTAGCGGCGATGGTTTTGGAAGAACTATACTGGAAGCAATGTCTCTCAAAACTTCATTTATTGCAACAAATATAGGGGGTCATAAAGAATTAGTAAAACACAATATAAATGGAATCTTAGTTGAAAAAGGAGACATACAATCCATGGTTAGTAATTCCATCAAACTATTAAATCAGTCTACCTTAAAAAACAAATTATTAAGTAATGCTATTAAGTTTTCAGAAAAATTTTATAGTTCTAAGTTAGTTTTTGATTATAAAAAATTATATGAATAAAAAAATTTTATTTATTATCTCTGATCTTGAGTATGGTGGTGCACAAAAAGTTTTAGTAAATATCGCTAATTATTTTTCTAAAAATAACACGGTAGAAATATTAACAATTTATAAGTATAGAGAAGGAAAATTTAGTTTAAAAAAAAGCATCAAAAGGTCTAAGCTTAATGTAGTAAGTAGTAAATTAGGTATATTTAATAAATTAATAAATAATATCCGTGTAATCATCAAAATTAGAAGACTTATCAAAAAAAGTAACTGTGAGATAATAATTAGTTTTCTAAGTACTACTAATATTTTATCGATATTATCAAATATTGGATTTAAAAAAAAATTAGTTATATCCGAAAGGAATGATCCTAAAAGACAGAAATTGACAGTATATTGGAAAATATTAAGATTTTGTTTTTATAGATTCGCAAATTTAATAACTGCCAATAGTCAAAATGCTTTGAAGGGATTAAGCCATTTAGTTGAAGAAAAAAAGTTGGTTTATCTTCCTAATCCAATACAAATTGATAGAATTAAGAGTTTAAAGAAAAAAGAGAAAATTATATTAGCTGTTGGAAGACTGGTTCATCAAAAAGGTTTTGATCTTTTAATCGACGCCTTTAAAAAGTCTAATCTTCATAAAACGAACTGGAAGTTGGTTATAATTGGTAAAGGCGAACTAAAAAATAAACTCTATGAACTTGTAAAAGAATTTCAGATCGAAGATTCTGTTTGCTTTCCTGGGTTTATTGAAAATATAAAACCGTGGTTTTTAAAATCATCTTTCTTTGTATTATCATCTAGATTTGAAGGTATGCCAAATGTTGTTTTAGAATCTATTTCTTATAAGCTTCCATTATTAATTTCTGCAGAATGTGAATTCACTACCGACTTCTTAAAAAAAGATCAATCCTTCGTAATGGTAGATATTAATAATACCAATGAATTTTCTGAAAAATTAAAAAAGCTTGCTTTCGATAAAAGTCTTAAAGAAAAAATAGCTTCTAATGCTTTAAATTCGCTAAACAATAATTTTTCATCACAATCTATTCAAGCTATCTGGAGAAAATTACTTAAATAAAAATTTTTAGTTTTTTATAAATTTTCGGTACCAAATTTCAAATTTTATTAAAGTGAATAACTCGTTTGTTCTATTTTTTTTTGAAGATATATGTTCATCAACAAAGTTACTCACTACCTTTGGTTTATAAAACCCTCTTTCTTTGAAACTCTTATCAGTAAGTAAAGATAAAAAATTACCAAGGTCTTTTTTAGATTTTAACCAGTTATTTATAGGAAGTCTTAATCCATTTTTTCTTCTGTTAATAAATGAATTGTCAAAATATTTGGATGCAATTTTTTTTAATAACGTTTTTGGGTTTGGTTTTATTTTATATTTATAATTAATTAAATTTAATAAATCAAAAAGTTTAAAATTTGTATAAGGAACTCTACTTTCAACGGAATATGCCATGGACATTTTATCTTGCCTCTCTAATAAAGTTGAAAGATAGACTTCTTGATCAGTAACAAATATTTTGTTGATTAAGTCCTTAACACCGGATACTTTATTTTTTCTATAACTTAAATTTTCAAATTGAGTTTGTAAAACTTTTTGGGCATCACTTTTGAGAACATGATCATCAATTCCAGGGTCCATTTCTAAGATTTTTTTTAATCCTTTTACCTTTGGAACATTATTAGGTAAAAATTTAATAGGTAAATTATATTTTTTTATAAAAAAAGCAATTTTTTTTTGAAAATCTAAATTATATCTTGAATAACCACCGAATAGTTCATCTGCTCCCTCACCGGTTATAATTACTTTTGATGTTTCTTTGGAAAACTTACATAGGTACATTAAAAAAGGACAGCCAGAGTGAACAATAGGTAAATCCATATGCCATGTTGCTTTTTCTAGAAGTTTTGAATAAGTCGAATTAGTCACATCTATACTAAAATGTTTAGTTTTAAATTGTTTAACGACTATATCTTGGAAATGCTTTTCGTCATATTCTTCACCATCAAGTGTTAATGAGTATGTTCTTAGGTTGCTTTTCAAGTGCTTGGATAAAACTGCAGTTACTAAGCTGGAGTCTAACCCTCCGCTTAACTGGACATTATAGCCAACATCACTGATTGTGTGTTGGTAAAAAGACTCATATAATTTTTTCTCTATCAGCTCTAAATCTGGAATATAATTAGAAGTGTTTACAAAATTTTTACTCACTTTATAATATTTCTCTTTTTTAATTCTTCCATCTTTACTAATTTCAACTATTGTTCCAGATTCTATTCTTATAATATTTTTGAATAATGTTTTTTCACCTGCAACATAACCAAATTTAAAATGTTCATTAAGGACTGTTTCATTTAGTTCAAGCCTTTTTGTATGTATAAATGATTTGATCTCACTAGAAAAAAAATAATTATTATCTTTGCTTGTAAAATATAGAGGTTTTATTCCCATATGATCTCTTGCCACAAAAACTTTTTCTTTCGATATGTCGTAAACACAAAATGCAAACATACCTTCAAAACGATTTACAGAATCTTTTCCCCATTCAATATATGATTTCATCACAACTTCAGTGTCTGAATTTGAAAAAAACTGATACCCTTTTTTTGTAAGTTCAGTTCTAATTTCTCTGAAGTTATACAATTCTCCATTAAATACGATTATGTACTGACCTGATTCATCAATCATTGGTTGGTTTGCAATCTTACTAAGATCTATTATTGATAACCTATTAAAACCTAGACCAACCCAACCTTTGATCAAAGTTCCAGAACTATCTGGACCTCTATGTTGTATTTCACTTAGCATTCTTTTAAGTAGATTTGCCTCAGGCAAATTTTTTCCAAAAGATAACTGAATTATAATTCCGCACATTTTAATTCAGTATTTTTGGAAAATTATTTTCTTCAGCAAATTTTTTGACCATCAAAGAAACAACCCCTCTCATTTCTTTATAACTTTCAAGAAATTTTTTTCTCCCAAAATATGCAAACTGGTATTGATAAGTACTATAGTACATCATCCTAGAATAATATTCTTCTTTTGCTTTTTTACCAAATATAATACCAAGTACTCTTGCAGATGTTTGAATAAGAAATTTTTTATTTGGCCAAGTAATATGTTCATCTCTTAATGGATTGAAAATCCCCTTATAATTATATTTTTTTAAGTACGAAGTATAAAGATCTTGATTTAACTTAAGTTCATAGGGAACTTTTTTCCAAAAATTCATGAAATTCTTTTCCCAAAAGGGTAAGAACCATTGATAACCATAAAAGTCATAAATTTTTTGACTGTTTACAACATATTTACACTGTCTTTCTTTCCATTCCCAATATTCATAAAGAGAGCAACTATCTTTTTCGATCACCTTTGAAATATTTTTTTTAATATTTTTAATAACTAGATCTTTATTAATCTTATTTTTCAATCCGTTCCATAAGCTAAAATTTTTCTCATAAATTAATTCAAATACTTTTTCCCTCTCAAAGTTTTTTTCTAATAATTGAGGAGGTAGATGACCGCCTGAAATAAAATCTCCTGTTTGTCCATTTATAATAATTGCTTTATCAGAAAAACCTTTAAAGTTTTTTATATTATTCAAAGCTTCAAAATCTAAATAACTCGGTAATGAGCAAAAGTTATTAGAATAATATTCATAAGATTGTCTAATTTTGCTATTAAAAAAATTCAATGAGTTTTTGAGATTTGGTTCTATAAATACCCAGGGAACATCTAGTGTATTTGAAACTTTTTTTGCTATTTTAGCTTCAAAATTATTTTTAATTCCATATGAAAAAGTAAATAAATTCGAGTATCCCATTTCTTTTAATTTTGCGACAACAAGTCTTGAATCTAAACCACCACTCAAAGGAACCCATATTGGTCTATCATTTGATTTTTCAATAATATCTTTAAATGTCATATTAATTTTTCTTGATAATTCATCTATTAAAAAGTGTTTATCTGTAATTTTTTCTTCCCCAAAATAATTGTAATATTTCAATACTTCCATTTTTTTATTATTCAAATAAATAAATTCTCCTGCTTGTAGTTGATTTATTTCTGAAAAAAAAGTTTGATCACTTTGAACATAACCTGACATTAAAAACTCTAAAACAGAAAGATGATTAAAGTTTTTCTTAATATCTGAAAATTTATGAGCGCTATTTGATATTATTTTATTCTTTTCTGAAAAAAGTATTGGATAACTTCTAATTCTATCAACTGCAGCAACTAATTTTTCTCTAGATTTGAAAATAAAAGAAAAATTTAATGGTTGTGAATTAATCAAATATTTGAGTTCACTCAAATTTTTAGTATTATTAATTTTTACTGAAAATTTTTTATGATCGGATAAATTTCCCTTAAAATAAAATATATATTTATTATTTTTTAGCGTCTCCCAATTATAAATAGGATCTATTTTAAGTGAAAAATTATCAATCATATATAATTTTTTTGAAATGTTTTATAAATAAAGCTTTAGAATTAGTGCCTATATATTTAAAATAATTTTTTTGACCATAATCAGTAACTTCATTTAAAAAATGTTTATTGTCTAAAATATATTCAATTTTTTCCTTAATATCTGATAAATCCCAATTGAAAGAAATGAATGTTTTATTTGAAATAAACAAGTTTGGCCAAGTTTCTAAATGGGATAGATCTGGTTTAACTAGCAGAGAGCCGACGAAAAAAGTTTCAAAATCTTTTAATGTGATTTCTCCCCATCCAAATGGAGAAATAATTATTTTACTTTTCTTTAACTCATTAAAATAACTAAACCTATGTAATTTTTTTTTTACAATGAAGCTTCCAAGAATTTTCGTAATTTCTTTTCTTTGCCATGCAACGGATTCTTTTGAATACTTTTTTCCAAATCTACAATTAACATTAATTGTTTTTAATTTTTTTTTTTTTATCGTAAGAGGGAAATTTTAAAAGAAAATTGAACGGGAAATATTTGTATAGTTTCATCCTCATTGGTCCTAAAAGGCTATAATCCGCTAATCCAGAATTCCATGAAATAGTTATCTTTTTTAGTTGATTTGGATCTAAAATATTATCAGAAAATTCTTCATCTTTATCAAATACCCCAAAGTTTTTATGATAATAATCAGAATAAATCCTATTTCCGTAGAAATTTATTTTATAATTATTTCTATTTTTCAAGGCCTGACTCTTACAGTACAAATCAACAAAAGGTAAAACTTTTGAATTGATAGAGCCCGAACTATCTGTTGTATCAAAAAAAATTATTTTTTTTGTTTCCTTCCTCAATGTTTTTAACTCTTTAAAAATTTTATTACTTTCTTCTTTCCATAAAAATTTATAAAACTTGCTATCTATGGCAATTATATCTGATCCAAAAATCTTAGTTGAAAATGTATAAAAAAAGTTAATTGTAATATTTTCTTTTTTCAGTTCATTTTTATAATAAATTAAAGGAAAAAGAAAAGCGGCCCCATTAGGGGTTGTAAACCCTGGCGTTAAAATATTTATTGTGGTCATTGAGGTTTCATCTATTTTAAAACTAATACTTAATTAGAAACTTTAAGATATTATTTTGTTCATTACACTAGATAAATAAAAATAGTCATCAGAGTTACATCCAACTAATTTATGATTAGATAAAAAATAATTAGAGACTAATCTATACATTTCACTCATACTAGCTCCATATGGAGGAATTTTCCTTTTTATCAAACCTAGATGTGCATAATTATCATAAATTAAATTTTTTTTAGAATTATAAAATTTTATTTCATTTCCACCGTAAAAAATTTCAATTTTTGAGTTCTTGCTATAAAATTCCATATCAAACATATCATAATCATAGTCTTCAAATGAGAGAAAAAAAATTTTTACATCATTTTTAAAAACAAACAAAATATCAATAAAAAAATCATCTTTATATTTTTTTTTTGATATAATTTTCATTTTTTTTACCTTACCATAAGTAATGATAAAAAAGTCTAACATATGAGAAGCGTTGTTTAGAAAACCTTTTCCATACTTATAAATTATTTTATTAAAAGAATTTTTGAGCAACATCGATTTTATTGCAACAAATCTTTTATCAAACCTTCTATGATAATTTACCAATAAATCAATTTTTCTTTTCTTTAAAGTATATAAAATATTCCTATCTTTAGATAACTCGTAAGTGAGAGGTTTTTCACAAATTATTAATCTAGGTTTATAATCTATTACATCTAAAATATTTCTTTCGTGACTCTCAGTATTAGATGCAATAATAACTAAATCTAAAGAAACGTTATTTAATTTTTGTAATTTAGTATCAATTATTATACTTGGGTGATTTAAAGCTTTTTTTTTTGCTAATTCTATTTTTTTTGGATCTTTATCAACTAATTGTAATACTTTGTACCTATCAGTTTTTAAAAGAACATCCAAATGACTACAAGTGCTATTTTTTTTTTTATGATCATAAATCGCACCAACCTTACCGAGGCCAATTAAAATTGTTTTTATCATTTAATTCCTTCTTTTATAGAAAAAATCAGCTGTGAATTTATCTTTTAAATCATGGTGAATATATTCATCGAATTTAATAAAACCCACATTTTTCATAAACTCGTCAACTAATTTTGGGTTATTATCATTTACTTCAATTGCACATTCTAATAAACCTTCATACTTCATAACTTGCTTTCCACCTCGTAAAACTCTCATCTCTAAACCATCAACGTCAACTTTTAAGTGTGTTGGCGGTTCTACCTTCATATCCATGAAAACTTCATCTAATGTTACTTTTTTTATCCATTGAAATGATTTTTTACTCATTTTCTGTCTACCACCATCACAATAATCACTAATACCATTTTCAACAGAATTATAAGTTTCACCAGCTACTGGTTTAGTATGATTAATAAGCCTTTCAAAACCTTTCTTATCATCACAAGCTGCTTGAATTATTTCTGTATCTAATTTCTTTTTTAATCTCGATTCTATTAAAAAATTTGTTTTGAGGACACTCTCAATGCTAGGTGTAAATGGTTCTACAAAAACTATAGTCGAATCATGAAGAAAATTTACCATAAATCCCTCCAGTCCATTGGACGAGCCAATGTCCCAAAGGGAATTACAATTCTTCAAGTTTAATAACCAATTATAAAGTATATCATTATTTTCTCTTCCAAAAGCCATCCATCGTTTTAACTCTCTAATTGATCTAATTACAATCGGTAGTCTTTTTTTATTCTTTGATCCAACTATTGGTTTTGAAGCATAAATGTTCCCAATTTCTGAGCTATATGATATTCTTCCTCTCGATTTTAAAAAATAAATTAAAAGTTCAAGATTATGCCATGGACGTTTAAGTCTATTTCTTAAAAATTTTGGAAACAAATAAGAAAGTTTATGAGCAATTGTCATTGAGGGTTATAAGGTGAGCATTAAAAATTTTTATTACTTATT